>ERZ773134.225-NODE-225-length-59015-cov-8.240197_pt1 | contig 59015 bp, 53 predicted proteins | sample MGYA00580856_ERZ773134 | MGnify/ENA primary metagenome ERZ773134 (study PRJEB29015, sample SAMEA2737823) | human gut metagenome | biome: human gut; feature: human-associated habitat; material: faeces | place: China | collected 2012 ... | reverse complement strand
TCGTCAAACGCCGACACGTAGGGGCGGGGGCTTGTCCCCGCCCGCGTCTCCGGTGTCCCGCTGCCGGGTTTAGGCGGGCGGCCACGAGGGCCGCCCCTACAGGGCGCATGGCCGGTGGGCGGAGCCTCTCGTCAAACGCTGACACGTAGGGGCGGGGCTTGTCCCCGCCCGCGTCATCTGTGTCCCGCCGCCGGGTTTGGGCGGGCGGCCACGAGGGCCGCCCCTACAGGGCGCATGGCCGGTGGGCGGGGCCTCGTCAAACGCCGACACGTAGGGGCGTGTGCCCACACCCGCCCGGTGGGGGCTACAGCATCTGCTTGAGCTCGTAGAGCAGGTTCATGGCCTCGATGGGGGTGAGCACATTCACGTCCACATCCCGCAGGCGGGCGGACACCTGGGCCGAGCCCATATCCAGCAGGGAGACCTGCTCCTCCGGCTGTACGGCGGCCGGAGCGGGGGCGGCGGGTACGCCCGCCTCCAGCTCCTCCAGGATCTTCCTGGCCCGGCGGAGCACCGGCTCGGGCACCCCGGCCAGCTTGGCCACCTCGATGCCGTAGCTCTGGTCGGCGCCGCCCCGGACGATTTTGCGCAGGAAGAGGATGTCGTCCCTCTTCTTTTTGGCGGCGATGTTGTAGTTCTTCACCCCGGGGATCTGCCCCTCCAGAGCGGTCAGCTCGTGGTAGTGGGTGGCGAAGAGGGTCTTGGCCCCCAGGCGCTTCTTGTCCGCGCAGAACTCCAGCACTGCCCGGGCGATGGACATGCCGTCGTAGGTGGAGGTGCCCCGGCCGATCTCGTCCAGGATCAGCAGGCTCTTGGCGGTGGCGTTTTTCAGCAGCTCGGCCACCTCGGTCATCTCCACCATGAAGGTGGACTGCCCGGCGGAGAGGTCGTCGCTGGCGCCGATGCGGGTGAACACCCGGTCCACGATGCCGATGCGGGCGGAGCGGGCGGGGACGAAGGAGCCCATCTGGGCCATGAGCACAATGAGGGCCACCTGGCGCATGTAGGTGGACTTGCCCGCCATGTTGGGGCCGGTGATGATGGCCACCGTGTCGTCGCGGTTGTCCATGTGGGTGTCGTTGGGGACGAAGAGGGCGTGTTTGAGCATCTTCTCCACCACCGGGTGGCGGCCCTCGGTGATCTCGATGGCGTCGGAGAGATCCACCTCGGGGCGGCAGTAGCCCTGCTCGGCGGCCACGGCGGCGAAGGAGGAGAGCACATCCACCTGGGCCACGGCGGCGGCGGAGCGCTGAATCCGCCCCACCTGGGCGGCCGCCTGCTCCCGCAGGTCGCAGAACAGCTCAAACTCCAGGGCGGTGATGCGGTCTTGGGCGGAGAGGATCTCGTGCTCCAGCTCCTTGAGCTCCTGGGTGATGAACCGCTCGCAGTTGGTGAGGGTCTGCTTGCGGATGTAGGTGTCGGGCACCTGGTCGTAGTAGGACTTGGACACCTCGATGTAGTAGCCGAAGACCTTGTTATAGCCCACCTTCAGGCTCTTGATGCCGGTCTTTTCCTTCTCCCGGGCCTCGATGGAGGCCACCAGGCCCTTTCCGTTGGCCATAATGTCCCGCAGGCGGTCCACCTCCGGGTGGTAGCCCGCCCGGATGAAGCCGCCCTCCCGGACGGAGAAGGGGGGCTCGTCCACGATGGCCCGGCCGATGAGCTCCCGCAGCTCGGTGAGATCGTCCAGCTCCTCCCGCAGGGAGGCCAGCAGGGCGGAGGAGCAGCCGGCCAGCCGCTCCCGCAGGGCGGGCAGCCTGCCCAGGCCGTTTGCCAGGGCCACCAGATCCCGCCCGCCGGCGGTGCCGTAGACAATGCGGCCGATCAGCCGCTCCAGATCGGTGATCTCCCGCAGGGTGAGGGTCAGCTCCTCCCGGCCGATGGCGTCGCCCACCAGTTCCCCCACCGCCCCCAGGCGGCGGCCGATGGCCGCCGGGGAGAGCAGGGGCCGCTCCATCCACGCCCGGATCAGCCGGTGGCCCATGGCGGTGCGGGTCTTGTCCAGCACCCACAGCAGGCTCCCCTTCTTCTCCTTGGAGCGCAGCGTCTCGGTCAGCTCCAGGTTGCGCCGGGCGGTGAGATCCAGCTCCATGAACTGCCCGGTGGTGAAGTACGTCAGGGTGGAGAGGTGGGACAGGTCGGTCTTCTGGGTCTCATAGAGGTAGGACAGCAGGCCGCCCACCGCCTGGAGGGCGGCGTCGTCCCCGGCGGGCAGGGCGTCCAGGCCGGCGGAGAACTGCTTCTCCGCCGCCGTGCGGGCCGCGTCCAGCCGGAAGCGGGCCTCGCCCCCGTTCTCGCAGCGGCAGTCCAGGCGCTTGACCAGGAAGTCTACCAGGGCCCCGTCGCTGTACGCCCCGTCGGAGAGCATGGCCTCCCGAGGGGTGAAGCGGCCCAGCTCGTTATAGAGGTGCTCGTCCGCCTCCGGCCCGGTGAAGGAGGTGACGGAGCACTCGCCGGTGGAGATGTCGCAGAAGCACAGCCCCGTGCCCGCGCTGTCCCGGTACACGGCGCAGATGAAGTTGTTGCGCCCCTCCTCCAGCATGGAGGAGGTCATCACCGTGCCGGGGGTGATGATGCGGATGATGTCCCGGTCCACCAGCCCCTTGGCCAGGGCGGGGTCCTCCATCTGCTCGCAGATGGCCACCTTGTAGCCCTTGGCGATCAGCCGGGCGATGTAGGCGTCGGCGCTGTGGTAGGGCACGCCGCACATGGGGGTGCGCTGCGCCTCCGGCTTGCCCCGGTCCCGGCTGGTCAGGGTCAGCTCCAGCTCCTTGGATACCAGCTTGGCGTCCTCGTTGAACATCTCGTAAAAATCACCCAGCCGGAAAAACAAAATACAGTCCGGGTGCAGCTCCTTCATGCGCAGGTACTGCTGCATCATGGGCGTGGTCTCTGGCGGCATAGCGTCTCTCCTGTTCTATCTCTCTGTGTAGTAGCAATCCAGCTCCCAGCGCAGGGGGTTGTTGTCAATATAGGTCCAGATGCGCAGAAAGTCGTTTTCACTGCGGACAATATGGTCGTAGTAGCCCCGCTGCCAAAGGCGGCCGGCCTCCAGTCCCCGCCCGGCGGCCAGATGGACGGACCGGGATTTTACGGCGCCTACAAGCCGTCCCAGCTCTGCGGCGGCCCGCGGCCCACTGTCTGTGGGGGCAACCCTTGCGTCCGCCTGCGTCCCGGCTCCTGTGGGGACAATCCTTGCGGCTACTCGCGTTTGGCCGTCTGCGGGGGCAATCCTTGTGGCGGCCTGCGTCCCGGCCCCTGTAGGGGCGGCCCTTGTGGCCGCCCGTTCCAGCGTCAGGAGCAGATGGACATGGTTGGGCATGATAACCTGGTGCTCCACCCGTACTCCGGTAAGCGCGATGGCCTCCGCCACGCACTCCCCCAGCGGGGTGAGAACGAGGGGCGGGCGACCACAAGGGTCGCCCCTACGGATGGAGGAGAGGACGGGGCGGTGCGCTGAGGTGCAGAACGTCACAAAATAGGTGCCGCCCGCGCCGTAGTCCCACCCCCGCAGGCGGGGGTTCTTCCGCTCCGGCCTATCGGGCGTCACTGCGGCCCACCAGATAGTCGATCGTTACCCCAAAATAATCCGCCATGCGGATCAGCGTGCTGACGGAGGCCTCCCGTTCGCCATTCTCATAGCGCTGATAGGTGCGAGGAGTAATTTTAACGGCTTTGGCAGCCACCGTCTGTGAGACCTTTTTTTGGTTGCGCAGGGTCAAAAGACGCTCTGCAAAGGTTGCCATAAGAACCTCCTTGACAACGAACGAATGGTCGTTATATAATACCACTAAAGACGAACGAATGGTCGTTAAGGGGGTAATTTTATGCTCGACATTCTAGACGTTCTCTACAACTATATCCAGGAAAACCGGATTGCGTATTATCTGAACGGCGACCCGGAATACTGTCTGGCCGGGCGGCGGATGGACGAGGTGGAGGAGTGGCTGGAGGCCAACCTGCCGCCGGAGGCCAGGGCGCGGCTGGAGCGTCTGGCGGCGGCCCGCGCCGAGCGGGACTTCCGGTATGAGCGGGCGCTGTTCCGCTGCGGGCTGGGCCTGGGGCTGGAGCTGGCCGGGTCAGGCCGGCTCCCCGGATAGGGACCACTTGTTGGCCCCGGTGATCTTCACGTCCACAAACTGGCCGATCAGACCCTCGCCCCCGGTCAGGCGCACCAGCCGGTTGCCGGGGGTGCGGGCGGTGAGGCCCTTGCCGTCCCGCCCGTCCACCAGGCAGCGGACGGTTTTTCCGATGTAGGCGGCGTGCTTTTCCTCGGAAATCTGGTCCTGCCGCTCCACCAGCCGCTGGAAGTGGGCCGCCTTCTCCGCCTTGGGGATGGGATCGTCCATTTTGGCGGCGGGGGTGCCCTCCCGGGGGGAGAAGATGAAGGTGAACAGCGCGTCGAAGCGCACCTCGTCGATGAGGGTCATGGTGTCCTCGAACTCCTCGGCGGTCTCGCCGGGGAAGCCCACGATCACGTCGGAGGTGATCACCACGTCGGGGATGGCCTGGCGCAGGCGGCGCACCTTGTCCAGGTAGCCCGCCCGGTCGTACACCCGGTTCATGGCCTTCAGAATCCGGTCGTTCCCCGCCTGGAAGGGCAGGTGGAAGCAGGGGGCGATCTTGGGGGAGGAGGCCATGGTGTCGAAGAGCTTCTGGGAGGCGTCCTTGGGGTGGCTGGTCATGAAGCGGAGCAGGAAGTCGCCGGGGATCTCCGAGGCTGCCCTGAGCAGGTCGGCGAAGTCCATGGGCTCGTCCAGATCCTTGCCGTAGGAGTTGACGTTCTGGCCCAGAAGGGTGATGTCCTTGTACCCCTCGGCCACCAGGCCGCGGATCTCGTCCAGGATGATCTCCGGCCTCCGGGAGCGCTCCCGCCCCCGGACGTAGGGCACGATGCAGTAGGTGCAGAAGTTGTTGCAGCCGTACATGATGCTCACCCACGCCTTCACCCCCTCCTGGCGCACCAGGGGGATGCCCTCGGCGATGGAGCCGGGCTCGTCGGCGATGTCGAAGATGCGCCCCCGGCGGGTCACAAGGCGGTAGAGCAGCTCCGGGAACCGCCACAGGGCGTGGGGGCCGAAGACCAGATCCACCTGCCGGTAGGAGTCCTTGATCTTCTGCGCCATGTGGGGCTCCTGGGCCATGCAGCCGCACACGCAGATGAGCTGGCCGGGCTTGGCCCGCTTGGTGTGCACCAGCGCGCCCACGTTGCCCAGCACCCGCATCTCGGCGTGCTCCCGGATGGCGCAGGTGTTGATGACAATCAGGTCGGCCTCCGCCTCGCTCTGGGTGAACTGGTACCCCATCTCGCTGAGGTAGCCCCGCAGCCGCTCCGAGTCGGCCTCGTTCTGCTGGCAGCCGTAGGTGTCCACAAAGGCCAGGGGCGCGGACGGCCGGGCGGCGAACCGCTCGTGGAGCTTCTGGCAGAAATCCCGCTGGCGGTCCACGTCCGCGGGGGAAATTCGGGTGGTCTGTCGATTCAAGCTGGTTCCTCCAAAAAGAGTATTTCAATCTCAAAATCATATCACTTTTCCTGTCGAAACACAAGCGGAAACCCCTTTTCGTTGACGGAAACTTTCTGGGAGTATATAATAGAAAAAACCAGGCAAGAGAGAGAGGCGGGGCCATGAAAACGCTGGTCATCGAGCGGGAGGCTGTAAAGAACAACATCGGCGTCATCAAGGAGCGGGCGGGCGAGGCCGTGATCTACGCGGTGCTCACCGGCGACGGCCAGGGGGCCGGGCTGGTGGAGCTGGCCCGGCTGCTGCGGGAGGAGGGCATCGGCCGCTTCGCCGTCAGCGAGCCCGCCGAGGCCGCCGCCCTGCGCAGGGCGGGCTTTGTGGAGGAGGAGATTCTGATGCTCCGCCCCACCGTGGACCGGGCGGAGCTGGAGCAGCTCATCGATCTGAACGTGGTGTGCACTGTGGGCTCGGCGGACACGGGCATGGCCCTCAACGGCGCGGCGGAGGCCCGCTCCACCGTGGTGGAGGCCCACATCCAGATCGACACCGGCATGGGCTTCGGCGGCTTCCTGGCCGACGAGCCGGAGAAGATCCTCTCGGTCTACCGCAACCTGCCCAATGTGGCCGTGTCGGGCATCTGCACCCAGCTCCACGCCCGGAAAAAGGGCGGAGAGGATCTGGCCGCCCGGCTGGGGCAGTTCCACCGGGTGGTGGAGGCCATCCGGGCCGCGGGCTTTGAGACGGGGGTTGTCCACGCCGCCGGGTCCTACGCCCTGCTCCACTGCGCCGACGCCCGGCTGGACGGGGTGCGGGCGGGCTCCGCCCTGCTGGGCCGCTGCCGCCGCGTCCACGGCGACGGGCTGTACCGGGTGGGCTACGGCGAGGTGGGCATTGAGGAGACCCGCTGGCTCCCCAAGGGACACACGGTGGGCAGCGCCCGTCCCGTCGTCCTCCGGCGGCCCACCCGCGTGGCGGTGCTGCCCGTGGGCTATCAGAACGGCTTCGGCGTGGCCCGCGCCCAGGGCGGCGGCCTGGGCGCCCTGCTGCGGCGCTGGCTGGCCGCCCGGCGGCGCACTGTCCGCGTCAACGGCCAGCGGGCCCGCATCCTGGGGGCCATCGGCGCCATTGAGACCGTGGTGGACGTCACCGACCTCAAGTGCTCCGCCGGCGATCCGGCGGTGTTCGACATCGACCCCCTGTACGCACGGGGGTTTGTGCGGGAGTACCGGTAGCCCAGCGGCCCGTGCGGAGGACGTAGGGGCGGGTGTCCACACCCGCCCGCCGGACGGATGCGGGCGGGAGAGGCCGCCCTGGGAGTGCCGGCTCCTGCAACAAACAAAGAGAAGGGAATTTGAGCGATGCGCGCAGTTGTTACCAGAGTGAAGAGTGCTTCCGTCACCATTGACGGCCGGGTGAACGGCGAGATCGGCCAGGGGCTGCTGGTGCTGCTGGGGGTGGGCCCCAGCGACACCGAGGCCCAGGCGGTGAAGCTGGCCGACAAGGTGTGCGGCCTGCGGATTTTTGAGGACGAGAACGAGAAGATGAACCTGAACCTGGAGGCGGTGGGGGGCGCGCTGCTGGTGGTGAGCCAGTTCACCCTCTATGCCGATACCAAGTCCCGCCGCCCCGGCTTTACCGGGGCCGCCAAGCCGCCGGTGGCCATCCCCCTCTATGAGAAATTTATGGCCGAGTGCGCCGGGCGGGGCTTCCGGGTGGAGCACGGCGAGTTCGGCGCCGACATGCAGGTGTACTCGCAGAACGACGGACCGGTGACCATTCTGCTGGACACCGACCAGATGTAGGGCCGAACTCGCCCCCGCGCCCCCGGCGCGTCCGAGGGTTTTGGCGGAGCCAAAACCTCGATGCCGGGGCGGATTCACTCCGCCCCGGCAGATAAAAAGGGAACCGGGGTCCCCGCGGGGCGGGAGCCCCGTGGGGTGTTCGGCGCGGACATGCAGGTGTATTCGCAGAACGACGGACCGGTGACGATTCTGCTGGACACCGACCAGATGTAGGGCCGAACGCGCCCCCGCGCCCCTGGCGCGTCCGAGCGTTTTGGCGGAGCCAAAACCTCGATGCTGGGGCGGATTCACTCCGCCCCGGCAGATAAAAAGGGAATCGGGGTCCCCGCGGGGCGGGAGCCCCGTGGGGCGTTCGGGGCGGATATGCAGGTGTATTCGCAGAACGACGGGCCGGTGACGATTCTGCTGGACACCGACCAGATGTAGGGCCGAACGCGCTCCGCGCCCCCGGCGTTTGCGGGCGGCCACAAGGGCCGCCCCTACGAATTCCGCCGAAAACAAGCAGAGAATAGGGATAACCATTTGCCAGAAGACATTCCGCCCGGTAGGGGCGGCCCTTGTGGCCGCCCACGGAGGCGCAGGCACAGACAACCATTGATGAGGTGAAAAAGGATGCAGATCAAAGTGATGCAGGTGGGCAAGCTGGGCACCAACTGCTATTTGCTGGAGGATGAGGAGACCCGTACCGCCGCCGTGGTGGATCCCGGCGGGGAGGGGGCGCGTATCCTGGCCCAGCTAAAGGCGGACGGGATGGAGCTCAAGCTCATCCTGCTGACCCACGCCCACTTCGACCACACCGGCGGCGTGGCCGAGCTGTGCGCCGCCCTGCCTGGGGTGCCGGTGTATCTCCACCCGGCCGACGCGGCCCTGGTGGGGGGCGACGTGTTCCCCGCCGTCGGCGCGGAGACGACGCCCTATCAGGACGGGGACGTGGTGAAGCTGGGGAAGATGGATATTGAGGTGCTCCACACCCCCGGCCACACCCCCGGCGGGGTGACGCTGAAGGTGGGGGACGTGCTTCTCACCGGCGACACCCTGTTCCAGGGCTCCATGGGCCGCACCGACTTCGAGGGCGGCTCCTACGCGGAGATCATGGCCTCCCTGGGGCGGCTGGGCCGCCTCTCCGGCGACTACCACGTGCTTCCCGGCCACATGGGGGCCTCCACCCTGGAGCAGGAGCGCAAGACCAACTACTACCTGCGGGAGGCCATGGAGGGATAAGGCGGAAGGCCGCCGCCCCCCGGAGAAAGGACACGGCCCATGAAGCTGTATTTACACGGACACGACTACAAATACGCCGCCGAGCAGATGCTGCTGGTTCCCCACGGGAGCGGTGCTCCTGCGGGGGCCCCGTCTGATTTTTATGTATCGCCGGGCGGAAGTGAATCCCGCCCGGCTCCGCGCCATTGGGCGCGGGAGCGTCAGCAGCATGGGGAAGGGAGGCGGCCATGAAGCTGTACTTATACGGACACGACTACAAATATGCCGCCGAGCAAATGCTGCTGACGCTGTTCCCCGCCCAGCGGCCGGAGTATCCCGCCGGGCCCCCGGCGCCGGGGGAGGACGCGCTGGTGCTCTCCCTGCACCGGGGGGCGGTCTGGGCCACCGCCACGGCGGCGCTGAGCTATGGGGGACGGGAATACCGGGCCGCCCGCCGATGCCGGACGGCGGAGCTGACCGACCCGCTGTCCACCGACCGGGCGCTCCAGCGGATTTTGAAGCTGGCCTTCTACGACGCGGGCACCGCCGCCCGGGGCGGCGAGCCCCCCTGGGGGGCGCTGACCGGGGTGCGGCCGGTGAAGATCCCCACCAAGGCCATGCTGGCCGGGGCCGGCCCGGCCCAGGCGGAGCGGCTGCTGCGGGACACCTATCGGGTGACGGAGGGACGGCGGCGGCTGGCCATGGACTGCGCCGGGGCCAGCCTGGCGGCCCTGCGCAGCCTGGCCCCCGGTGAGGTCTCCCTCTACGTGGGCATCCCCTTCTGCCCCACCCGGTGCGCCTACTGCTCCTTCGTCTCTGCCGACGTGGGGCGGGCCCTCAAGCTCATTGACCCCTTCCTGGACGCCCTGTGCCGGGAGCTGGCCGCCACGGGGGCCATGCTGGCGGACGCGGGGCTGCGGGTGCGCACCGTCTACTTCGGCGGCGGCACCCCCACCACCCTCTCCGCCCCCCAGCTCGACCGGCTCATGGGGGAGCTGGCGGACCACATCGACCTGTCGGGCTGCACCGAGTACACGGTGGAGGCCGGGCGGCCGGACACCATCACGGCGGAGAAGCTGGCGGTACTGGCCCGCCGGGGGTGCTCGCGGGTGTCGGTGAATCCCCAGACCATGCAGGACGCGGTGCTGGAGCGGATGGGCCGGGCCCACCGGGCGGACGACATTCTCCGGGCCTACGCCCTGGCCCGGGAGAGCGGCATCGGCTGCATCAACATGGATCTCATCGCCGGGCTGCCCGGCGACAGCGCGGCGGGCTTCCGCGCCTCCCTGGAGCAGGTGCTTGCCCTGGGGCCGGAGAATGTGACGGTGCATACCCTGGCCCTGAAAAAGGGCTCCCGGCTGATGGAGGAGGGGGGCGGCCTGCCCTCCGGCGCGGCGGTGGCGGATATGCTGGATTTCGCCTGGGCCGCCCTGCGGGCGGCCGGACAGAGGCCCTACTACCTCTACCGCCAGAAGTACATGTCCGGCTCCTTTGAGAACGTGGGCTGGTGCCGGCCCGGCGCCGAGAGCCTCTACAACATCTGCATGATGGAGGAGCTGCACACCATCGTCTCCCTGGGGGGCGGCGGGGTGACCAAGCTGGTTGACCGCGCCACCGGGTACATCGAGCGCCTGGCCAACGCCAAATACCCCCAGGAGTACATCCAGAAGATCGACGCTATCTGCGCGGACAAGGCCAGGGTGGCCCAATTTTACGCCGCGCACGGAAGGTAAAGGAGGGAAGACATGCCCTATCAGCTCAGTGAGATCAACGAAAAAATCCGGCGGGACCCGGCCGCCTTTCTGGCCGAGTGTGACGCCCACTACCAGGAGCGCATCCACGCCGCCGTGGACAAGATCCTGGCGCGGATGAAGGAGAGCCCCATCGTGCTCCTGTCCGGTCCCTCCGGCTCGGGCAAGACCACCACGGCCATGAAGGTGGAGCGGGAGCTGGAGCGCCGGGGGGTCAACGCCCACACGGTGTCCATGGACAACTACTTCAAGACCCTCAACCGCAGGACCGCCCCCCGCACGCCGGAGGGGGACATCGACTACGAGTCCCCGAAACTGCTGGACATGGAGCTGCTGGACGAGACCTTTGACCGGCTGTCCCGGGGGGAGGAGGTCATCGTCCCCCACTTCGAGTTCGCCCGCCAGATGCGCAACGACAGCCGGGGCACCCCCCTGCGGCTGGGGAAGGACGAGATTGCCATCTTCGAGGGCATTCACGCCCTCAACGACGACATTGCCGGCCGCCACCCGGAGGCCACGGGCATGTATATCTCCGCCCGCTCCAACATCCTGGAGGGGGAGCAGCTGCGCTTCAAGGGCACCTGGATGCGCATCTCCCGCCGCGCCGTGCGGGACTACAATTTCCGCGGGACAGACCTGTTGGAAACGCTGCTGATGTGGTATAATGTCCGCCGGGGGGAGAAAAAGTATATCTCGCCCTACAAGGGCCGCGCCCATGTGATCATCGACTCCTCCCTGCGCTATGAGGTGCCGGTCTTTGCCCATTACGCCGACGCCCTGCGGGCGGCGGTGGAGCAGGTGCCCCCCGACAACGAGCGCTGGCAGGAGTACCACGATCTGGTGGACGCCTTCCGGTATTTTGAGCCGGTGGATCCCGCCCTGGTGGCCCCCGACTCCCTGCTGCGGGAGTTCATCGGCGGGGGGAGCTACCACTACTGACCGGCGGGGCGGCACACAGGCCGCCCTCTGTGCCGTATCAGAAGGCCACCCGTAGGGGCGCACCTGCGTGTGCGCCCGTCAGGCGACCGCGGGCCCTGCGGATTGTATGGGCGGCGCGGCGGGGCAGGGCCGCGATATATCGCGGCCGTGTCCCAGTCCGCCGTCCGTATGTCCCGCCCAAAACCCTGTTAATCACATAGGAAAGAAGGAACGAAAATCATGTCCGATTGTACGCACGACTGCTCCTCCTGCGGCGAGAGCTGCGGGGAGCGCACCGCGCCCCAGGACTTCCGCGCCCCGGCCAACGGCCTGTCCCACATCGGGAAGGTCATCGCCGTGGTCAGCGGCAAGGGCGGCGTGGGCAAGAGCCTGGTCACCTCCTCTCTGGCGGTGGCCATGCGCCGCATGGGCAAGAAGGTGGGCGTCCTGGACGCCGACATCACCGGCCCCTCCATCCCCGCCGCCTTCGGCGTCCACACCAAGGCCGAGGGCAGCGAGCTGGGTATCTACCCGGCGGAGACCAAAACCGGCATTGAGATCATGAGCCTCAACCTGCTCACCGAGAACGAGACCGACCCGGTGGTATGGCGCGGCCCGGTGATCGCCGGGGCGGTGAAGCAGTTCTGGACCGACGTCATCTGGGGCGACGTGGACTACCTGTTTGTGGATATGCCCCCCGGAACCGGCGACGTGCCCCTGACGGTGTTCCAGTCCCTGCCGGTGGACGGCATCGTGGTGGTCACCACCCCCCAGGACCTGGTGAGCATGATCGTCACCAAGGCCGTCAAGATGGCGGAGATGATGCACATCCCCGTCCTGGGCCTGGTGGAGAACTACAGCTACTTCCGCTGCCCCGACTGCGGCAAGGAGCACGCCATCTTCGGCGAGAGCCACATCGAGCGGGTGGCCGCCGACCTGGGCCTGAAGGTGCTGGCCCGCCTGCCCATTGATCCGGCCGTGGCCGCCGCCTGCGACGCGGGCCGGATTGAGGAGCTAGATCCCAACTATCTGACCGCCGTGGCCGAACTGCTGGCGGAGTAAGCGGGTCATTCCTTTACAAAATATTCATATCCGGTTCAAAAGGGGTTCACAGGGATGGAATAGGATAACAGCGTGGTCAGAGATGACCACGCCCCCTCTCTTTCCTCTCTTCTTTCAATTACGAAGGCACAGGCCCGCGAAAGGCGGCGGGCCTGTGTTTTCGCGTATATGGAGCGTGAGACGATGAAAATCCGGTTGGAGCCGGTGACCGTGGCTTCCAGGGCCGCTGTGGAGCGGCTGGAGACGGCCCCCGGACAGGAGGGCTTTGTGGAGAGCGTGGCGGAGTGCCTGGCCGAGGCGGACCGGCGGCGGTGCTGGCGGCCCGTGGGGGTCTATGATGGGGATGCCCTCATAGGCTTCGCCATGTACGGCTTTTTCTGGGAGTACCTGCCCTTTGGACGGCTGTGGCTGGACCGGCTGCTGATCGACCGCCGCTTTCAGGGCCGGGGGTACGGCCGGGCCGCGCTGGCCGCCCTGCTGGAGCGGCTGGAGCGGGAGTACCACAAAAAGCGGATCTACCTCAGCGTGGTGGAGGCCAACCGGCCGGCTGCGGCGCTGTACGAGTCCTTCGGCTTCCGCTTTACCGGCGAGCGGGACACCCACGGCGAACGGGTGATGTGCCTGCGCACCCGCTGAACCGGGCAAAAGCGCCCGCCCCCTTTTGGGGGCGGGCGCTTGCGTTAGGGAAACACGGCCTGGACGAGCACCATATACAAAATGGTGCCTCCGAAGATGCTCAGCAGGGTATTGCTGCGCCACAGGTGAAGGATCACCACCGTCGCCACGGACACGAGCTGGGGCACCCAGCCGCCGGGGGCGGCAAAGGACACGCCCCGGAGACAGTAGACGATGAGCATGGCGATGATGGCCGGTGGCAAAACCCGGCCCAGGTAGAGGACCAGCTTGGGGGGCGACTCCCCCCGGTCAAAGAGAAGGAAGGGCAGGGCGCGGGTCAGAAAGGTGATAATGGCCATGACCGCGATGGCGGCGACGGCCCCTGCGGTGCTCAGCATGTCTCTTCCTCCTTCTCGTCCAGCCTGTCCCGCAGGACCAGCAGGCACAGCACAATCACGCCCAGCGAGATGAGCAGCATCTGATCCTGGCCGAAGAAGTGGCCCAGGACAATCAGAAACAGCACCGTCACCCCGGCCCCCAGAACGGCGGGCAGGTGCTTCCGGTAGCTCCTCCACTGGTCCACGGCGATGACCACGAACAGGGCGGTCATGGCGAAGTCCACCCCCTCGGTGCTGAAGGGGATCAGCGCCCCGGCCACTGCGCCGATGACCGAGCCCAGAATCCAGTAGCTCTGGTCCAGCAGGGCGATGGCAAAATAGAAATTCCGGGGGTCCACCCCCACCGGGGCCCGGGCTGAGGACAGCAGGGCATAGGTCTCGTCGGTAAGGGAAAAAATCATATAGAGCTTGCGGGGCCCCATGCCCCGGAACTTCTCCAGCATGGACAGACCGTATACCAAGTGCCGGAAGTTGATGAGCAGCGTCATGACCGCCACCGTACTCAGGGCGGCGGCGGCGCCCAGCAGGGTCACCCCCAGGTACTGACCCGACCCGGCGTAGATGGTCAGGCTCATGAAGAAAGCCCAGATGAAGTTGTATCCAATCTCCTGGAGCATCAGCCCGAAGGCGATGCCGATGGCCAGGTAGCCCATCAGCACCGGCACCGTCACCGGGAATGCCGCGGAGAGCGCTTTGCGGTCCATACGATACACCCCTTTTGCCAAACAGTGGAGTCTCTATTTTACACACTTTAGCATGGAAAAGCAAGAGGGATGGCGGATTTTTGGCGCTTCCGTCCACAGCGGAGGTTGTTTTTTGCCCACAATCCGGTATAATGGATGCACAAACAGATGGAGGACACCCATGAAAAAGCTGCTCTTTCTCTACAATACCCACGCGGGCAAGGGCCTGCTGAAAAGCAGGCTGGCCGCGGTGCAGGACGCGCTGGCGGCGGACTGGGACGTGACGATCCACCCGACCCGGGGGGCCGGGGACGCCACGGCGGTGGCCGCCGCCCGGGCCGGGGAGTTTGACCGCATCGTCTGCTCCGGCGGCGACGGCACCCTCCACGAGGTGGTGGCCGGGCTGATGGGCCGGGAGAACCGGCCGGAGGTGGGCTACATCCCCGCCGGTACAACCAACGACTTCGCCAAAAACCTCTCCCTCCCACGGGGGATGGAGGCCATGGCCAGGGTGGCCGCCGCCGGTGTGCCCAGGCCGGTGGACATCGGCTCCTTCAACGACCGCTATTTCATCTATGTGGCCGCCTTCGGGGCCTTTACCGACGTGGCTTACAGCACGCCCCAGCCGGTGAAAAATATCTTCGGCCACCTGGCCTACGTGCTGGAGGGGGCCACCCGCCTGGGATCCATCCAGGCCTACCCCCTCACCGTGGAGCACGATGGCGGCGTGGAGGAGGGCGGCTTCTGCTACGGCATGGTGAGCAACACCGTGTCCGTGGGGGGCTTTAAGGGCATGCCCGCCGAGCCCGTCCGCCTAGACGACGGGCTCTTTGAGGTGGTGCTGGTGCGCCAGCCCCAGAATCCCCTCCAGCTCCAGGCGGTGATCAAGGCGCTGCTCACCATGTCCCCCGACGAGGGCGGGCTGGTGACCAGCTTCCGCACCAGCCGCCTCCGGGTCGCCTGCGGCCAGGAGCTGCCCTGGACTCTGGACGGCGAGTTCGGCGGCACACCCGCCGTCGCCGAGATCGTCAACCGCCAGAAAGCGGTGACCATCGTCTACGGCAAGTAGGGGCGGCCCTTGTGGACGCCCGGCTGGGCCGGGGACTCTGGCGGAGTGCGGGGGCTGCGGGCGGGTGCAGGCACCCGCCCCTATGGGTCTGCGTTGATGAAAGAGTTAGTGCAAAAATGTAGGGGCGGCCCTTGTGGCCGCCCGACCGGGCTGGGGACTCTGGCGGAGTGCGGCTGCCGCGGGCGGGGACAAGCCCCGCCCCTGCAGGTCTGCGGCAAGGGAAGTATTTCCCGCAAAATGTAGGGGCCGATGCCTACATCGGCCCGCTGAGCCGAATTTGGCGGTTTTTCCGCTGCCTGGCCCGTTGGATACTTTGAAGCGAGAAGGAACATACATGGATTACGAAGCAGGAAGTTACGATATTGCCGTCATCGGCGCGGGCCACGCGGGCATTGAGGCAGCCCTGGCCGCGGCGCGGCTGGGGCTGAACACCCTGTGCTTCACCGTCAATCTGGACGCGGTGGGCAACATGCCGTGTAACCCGGCCATCGGCGGCACGGGCAAGGGCCACCTGGTGCGGGAGCTGGACGCCCTGGGGGGAGAGATGGCAAGGGCCGCCGACCGGGCGTGCATCCAGTACCGGCTGCTCAACCGGGGCAAGGGCCCGGCGGTGTGGTCCCTCCGGGCGCAGGCCGACCGGCGGAGGTACCAGGAGATCATGAAGCACACCCTGGAACAGCAGGAGCGCCTGTGGGTGAAGCAGGCGGAGATCACCGATATCTATGCCGAAGGCGGCCGGGTCACCGCCGTGCGCACCGCATACGGGGCGGTGTACCGGGTGCGGGCGGTGGTGGTGGCCTCGGGTACCTACCTGGGGGGCCGCACCATCGTGGGGGATGTGACCCGCTCCTCCGGCCCCGACGGCCTGGCCGCCGCCCTCCCCCTGACCGAGAGCCTGAAAAGGCTGGGCCTGGGCCTGCGGCGGTTCAAGACGGGTACGCCCCCCCGGGTGAACGCCCGCAGCGTGGATTTCTCCCAGATGGAGGTACAGCCGGGGGACGAGCGGGTCCTCCCCTTCTCCTTCGAGACGGAGCGGCCGCCAGAGAATCAGGCGGTGTGCTGGCTGACCTACACCAACGCCGCCACCCACGCCGTTATCCGGGCCAACCTGAACCGCTCCCCCCTGTTCTCCGGGGTGATCGAGGGCATCGGGCCCCGGTACTGCCCCTCCATCGAGGACAAGGTGGTGCGCTTTGCCGACAAGGAGCGGCACCAGCTCTTTGTGGAGCCCATGGGGCTGAACACCGAAGAGCTCTACATCCAGGGCCTGTCCTCCTCCCTGCCGGAGGACGTGCAGGTGCAGATGCTCCACACCATTCCCGGCCTGGAGCGGGCCGAGATGACCCGCCCGGCCTACGCCATCGAGTACGACTGCGTGGATCCCACCGAGCTGCTCCCCACCCTGGAGCACAAGCGGGTGGCGGGACTCTACGGGGCCGGGCAGTTCAACGGCTCCTCCGGCTACGAGGAGGCCGCCGTCCAGGGCTTCGTGGCCGGGGTGAACGCCGCCCTGAAGCTTCTGAACCGGGAGCCCCTCATTCTGCGGCGAGACCAGGGGTACATCGGGGTGCTCATCGACGATCTGGTGACCAAGGGCACCAACGAGCCCTACCGCATGATGACCTCCCGCACCGAGTACCGCCTGCTCCACCGGCAGGACAACGCCGACCGGCGGCTGTGCCCCGTGGGGCACGCCATTGGCCTGATCAGCGGCGAGCGGTATCAGCGGGTGGTGGACAAGTACGCCGCCGTGGACCGGGAGATCAAGCGCCTGGAGCACACCGGCACCGCGGAGGGCCGCCTGTGCGACCTGCTCCGCCGGCCGGAGAACACCTATGAGAGTCTGGCCGGGGCGGACCCGGACCGGCGGCCGCTGTCCACCGCCGTCACCGAGGCGGTGGAGATCGCCGTGAAATACCAGGGCTACATCGACCGCCAGCTCCGCCAGGTGGCTGAGCAGCGGAAGATGGAGAGCCGGCCCCTCCCCCCCGATCTGGACTACCTGTCCCTGCGGGGCCTGCGCACCGAGGCCCGGCAGAAGCTGGACAAGATCCGCCCCCTCAATCTGGGGCAGGCCTCCCGCATCTCGGGCGTCTCCCCGGCGGACATCGCCGCGCTCATGATCCATCTGGAGCGGCCCCAGGGCGGAGAGGGGGCGGGCCCCTGCCCCGCAAAATCCCAGGAAAAGGAGACGCTATGAAGGAAAAGATTGTGCTGGGCCTGTCCGGCGGGGTGGACTCCGCCGTGGCGGCCCGGCTCTTACAGGAGCGGTATGAGGTCACCGGCCTCTACCTGGACATCGGCCTGGGCGGTACGGGGGCGGCGGACGCCGCCGCCGTGGCGGAGCGGCTGGGCATTCCCTTCGAGACGGCCGACATCCGGGCCGAGCTGGAGCGGGAGGTGTGCGCCCCCTTCGCCGCCGACTACCGGGCGGGCCGCACCCCCCTGCCCTGCGCCCGCTGCAATCCGGCGGTGAAGTTCCCCGCGCTCTTTGCCCTGGCTGGCCGCATCGGGGCCCGGTATGTATCCACCGGGCACTACGCCCGTGTGGAAAACGGGGTGCTGAAAAAGGGCATGCCCGCCAACGACCAGTCCTATATGCTGGCCCGGCTGACGCGGGAACAATTACAGAAAGTAATATTTCCGCTGGGAGATTACGAAAAGGCCCAGGTGCGCGCCCTGGCCCGGGACTTTGGCATCCCGGTGGCGGACAAGCCGGACTCCATGGAGATCTGCTTTATCCCCGACGGGGACTACGCCGCCTGGCTGGAGAGGCGCGGGTTTTCCACACCGGAGGGAAACTTTGTGGATAAAGATGGAAAGGTGCTGGGCCGGCACCGGGGGATCCACTGCTATACCCTGGGCCAGGGCCGGGGCCTGGGGGTGTCGGGGCCCCACCGGTACTATGTGACCGCCCTGCGGCCGGACGCCAACGAGGTGGTGCTCTCCGACGGCTCCGATCTGGGCCGGGACGAGGTGCGGGGGACGGAGCCCAACTGGCTGGCCGTGGACGGCCTGACCGGCCCCATGGAGGTGACGGTGCGGCTGCGCCACTCCCGTACGCAGACGGCGGCCACCCTGGAGCCAGAGGAAGACGGCGTGCTGCTGCGGATGCACACCCCCGCCCGCGCCCCAACCCCCGGCCAGCTGGCGGTGTTCTACGACGGCGACGCCGTGGTGGGCTCGGCCTGGATTGTATGAGAGAGAAAGAGAGGACGATGGACATGAAAAAGCTGCTTGGTTTGGCCCTGGCGTGCGCCCTGCTCCTGACGGGCTGCGGCGCCCGGGGCGGAGACAAGGGGGAGGAGCTGGGGGACAACACCATCCGCCCCCTGGAGCTCACCGAGGAGGAGGCGGCCCTGCTGAAGCTGGTGGGGGGCTCCGACGCGGAGTATGGCCTGTTTGAGTGCGCGGCCGGCGAGGGTGTGAGCGACTGCACCGTGGAGGTACTGTCCTGGGAGGACGGGGCCTGGCAGACCGTGGCGGAGGGGGGCGTGTCCATCAGCGCCGCCGGGACGCGGCGGCTGGGGGTCGTCCTCAGCGGGGATAAGATCACCGTAAATGTCCAGGACGGTGGCACCCAATACAGCTACGCCCCCCGGCTGGACGGGATGGACCGCGGCCTGGAGACAGGCCGGGCCTCGGTCTGGCTGGAGGAAGATCAGGCCATGACCATAGGGGAGCGCACACCGCTCTATCTGGAGATCTATGATGACGGGGAGGGCGTGGGAATTCCCCCACTGCCCGGCGGGTTCTCCGACTTGGCCAATCTCAACCAGTACGATCGGGCTTACGCTGTGGCTGTCACCCTGAAGGGCTAGAGGCGGGCCGTTTCAGCACCGGCGTAGGGGCGGCCCTTGTGGCCGCCCGGCCCCTATGGATGGCAATTGTCCGCCCCTATACAAAAACAGCGGGTATTCTGTCTCTGGCAGAATACCCGCTGTTTTTATTTTACCTCCAGGCCGGAGAGATACCGCCGGGTCAGGTCAAAGGCGTGGGAGGCGGACACGTGGCGTACCCGCTCCCGGCCCAGACCCTGCTGGATTTTCCGCACCCAGGTGCCGTCCGGCGCGGCCAGGGCCAGGTAGACCAGTCCCACCGGGTTGCCCCGCTCGTCGGGATCGGGCCCGGCCACGCCGGTGGAGGCCACCGCCAGATCGCACCCCAGTACCCGCCGGGCTCCCTCGGCCATGGCGCGGGCCACCGGCTCGCTCACCGCCCCGAACTCGTCCAGCAGCGCCTGCTCCACCCCCAGGACGGTGTGCTTCACCTCGGTGGCGTAGCTCACCACGCCGCCGCGGAACACGGCGGATACCCCGGACAAATCGGTCATGCGCTTGGCGATCAGCCCGCCGGTGCAGCTCTCGGCGCAGCCCAGGGTGAGGCCCTTTTCCTTCAGAAGCTGGAACACCGCCGCCTCCAGGGAGGGTACGTCGGCGCCGTAGATGAGGGGGCCGAACCGGGCCCGCAGGCGCTCCTCCACCGGGGCGATCAGGGCCCGGGCAGACTCCTCGTCCGCCGCTTTGGCGGTGATGCGCAGCTCACACTCCCCCTCCTTGGCATAGGGGGCCAGGGTGGGGTTGGTCATGGCCTCCATCTCCTCCCGGAGCTGGGCCTCCATGGAGGACTCCCCGATGCCGAAGAGCTTGAGCGTCCGGGAGACAATGACCCCGTCGGCCAGGCTCTTCAGGTAGGGGATCACCCGGTGGGTGAACATGGCCCTGCACTCCCGGGGCGGGCCGGGGAGCATGATGACCCGCACCCCGTCCGCCTCGAAGGCCACGCCGGGGGCGGTGCCCCAGTCGTTGTCCAGAACCGTGCACCCCTCGGGCAGCATGGCCTGCTGGTAGTTGTTCTCCGTCATGGGGCGGCCGGCGTGGAGCCGCTCAAAGTAGGCCTCGATGCGGCGGGCGGAGGGCGCGTGGAACACCAGCTTTTTGCCGAAGCACTCGGCCAGCACGTTTTTGGTCAGATCGTCGCAGGTGGGGCCCAGGCCGCCGGTGGTAATAAGAATGTCCGCCCGGCTTTTGGCCAGCTCCACCGCGGCCCGCAGCCGCTGGGGGTTGTCGCCCACCACCGTGTGGTAGTAGACGTTGATGCCCAGGGCCGACAGGCCCTGGGAAAGCATCTGGGCGTCGGTGTTGGCGATGTTGCCCAGCAGCAGCTCCGTACCGACTGCGATCAGCTCCGCAGTGTGAGACATAAAAAAGACCTCCTGTCGCCAACACCGGCATCGGCGGCGGGTGCCGCCGCAAATGCGCAGCGCAGCATTTCCACAGGGCGGATTCACTCCGCCCGAGGATGTAGTAATTGGGAGTTCTCCTCCGCGGGGGGAGAAACCGTAGGGGCGGCCTTTATGGCCGCCCGCCGTTTCCCGCCGCCGTGGTCAGACCTGAACCCGCTCGATGCCGTCCACGGCGGCCTTTACCAGGCCCTCCACGTCCAGCGCGGCCTCGGCGGCCTCCAGCTCCCCCAGCACGGGGCGCAGCCGGGGATGGCGGGGAGTGAAGACGGTGCAGCAGTCCTCATAGGGCAGGATGGAGGTCTCAAAGGTGTTGATCTTCCGGGCGATGCGGACAATCTCCTCCTTGTCCATGCCCACCACCGGCCGCAGGATGGGCAGGGTGGTGACGGCAGTGGTGGCCCGCATGGCCTCCATGGTCTGGCTGGCCACCTGGCCCAGGCACTCGCCGGTGACGATGGCCCCGGCGCCGCACCGCTGGGCCACCGCCTCGGCGATGCGCATCATGAACCGCCGCATGAGCACGGTGAACAGCTCCTCCGGGCACTTGCGGCGCAGCTCCTCCTGGATGGCGGTGAAGGGCACCACGTGGACGGTGAGCCGTCCGCACCAGGGGGTGAGCAGCTTGGCCAGGGTGAGCACCTTCTGCTTGGCCTCCTCGGAGGTGTAGGGGTAGGAGAAGAAGTGCACCATTTCCAGGGCAATGCCCCGCTTGGCGATCATCCAGGAGGCCACGGGGGAGTCGATGCCGCCGGAAAGCAGGCTCACCGCCCTGCCTCCCACGCCCACGGGCAGGCCGCCGGCTCCCGGCTCCGGGTCGGCGTGGACGTAGGCGGCGTAGTCCCGCACCTCCAGGTAGACGGTCAGCTCCGGGTGGTGCACGTCCACGGTCAGGTTGGGGTACTTCTCGTCCAGCTCGCCGCCCACGTACTGGGAGAGCTGGATGGAGGTCATGGGGAAGCTCTTGTCCGCCCGCTTGGACTCCACCTTGAAGGTCTTGGCGGCCGCCAGCCGGTCCCCCAGGTACTCCACGGCGGTCTGGAGCATGGCGTCCTTGTCCTTCGCGCAGGCCCGGGCCCGGGACAGGCCAACCACGCCGAAGAGCTTGGTCATGGCCTCCCACGCGCCGTCCAGATCGCAGTCCTCGCTCTGCGGCTCCACATACATGGTAGACTGCTTGGTGTATACCTTGAATTTGCCGTGGGCCTGGAGGCGGCGGCGGGCGTTAGCCACGAGACGGTCCTCAAAGGTACGCCGGTTGAGCCCCTTAAGCACCAGCTCCCCTAGTTTTAACAGAATAATCTCGTTCATGTAGTCTGGATTCCTTTCCCAAAGTTTCACTATTATATCCAATTTGCTTTTTGTTGTCCAGAGGGGCGGGCCTGTCTCCACCCGCGTCCGGGGGCCTACCGCCGCAGGTACTCCGGCGGGCGGTACTGGAGGGCTTCGGCCAGGTGCTCCACGGCGACGGCCCCCGCCCCGTCCAGATCGGCGATGGTGCGGGCCACACGGAGGATGCGGTCGTAGCTGCGGGCGGTGAGGCCCATCCGGTCGAAGGCCCCCTTCATCACGGCGCGGCAGGCGTCGTCCAGGGCGCAGAAGCGGGAGAGCTCCGCCGGGCCCATCTGGTCGTTGCAGGCCGGGCCGCCGGGGCCGAAGCGGGCGGCCTGCACCGCCCGGGCCCCGTCCACCCGGGCCTTGATGGCGGCGGAGGGCTCCGCCGGGGTCCGGCGGGAGAGCGCGTCAAAGTCCAGTGGCGGCACCTCCACGAACAGGTCGATGCGGTCCAGCAGGGGCCCGGACAGGCGGCTGAGGTACTTCTCCACCGCCTGGGGCGAGCAGCGGCAGCGGTCCGAATAGCCGTACCAGCCGCACTTGCAGGGATTCATGGCGCACACCAGCATGAAGCGGGCGGGGAACACCGCCGTGCCCGACACCCGGCTGATCTGCACCCGCCCGTCCTCCAGAGGCTGGCGCAGGGTCTCCAGGGCCTCCTTGGAGAACTCGGGCAGCTCGTCCAGAAAGAGCACCCCGTTGTGGGCCAGGGAGATCTCTCCCGGCCGGGGACTGGAGCCGCCTCCGGCCATGCCCATGGCGGACACCGTGTGGTGGGGGGAGCGGAAGGGCCGCCGCACCAGCAGGGGGTGCTCAGAGGTGGTGAGGCCCAGGACGGAGTGGATCTCCGTGGCCTCCAGGGCCTCCCGCCGGGTCAGATCAGGGAGGATGGAGGGCAGGCGGCGGGCCAGCATGGACTTGCCCGATCCGGGCGGGCCCACCATGCAGAGGTTGTGGCCGCCGGCGGCGGCGATCTCCAGGGCGCGCTTCACGTTTTCCTGCCCCTTCACGTCGGCAAAGTCGGGGCAGGCAAAGTCCTCCGGCCCCGGCGTCCAGGCCGCCGCCGGCTCCAGAGGGGCCTCCCCCCTCAGATGGGCCGCCAACTGCCCCACGCTCTCCACCGGGTAGACCTCCAGCCCGCCGGCCAGAGTGGCCTCGGCGGCGGAGGGGGCGGGGACGTACAGCCGCTTGATGCCCGCCCTCCGGGCGGCCAGGGCCATGGGCAGCATGCCCACCACCGGCCGCAGGGAGCCGGACAAAGACAGCTCCCCCACGTAGGCGCTGTCCGGCCCGTCCAGCCTGAGCTGTCCCCCGGCGGCCAGAATACCCGCCAGAATGGGCAAATCGTACACCGTGCCCCCCTTGCGCTGGTTGGCGGGAGCCAGGTTGACCGTGATGCGGGACACCGGGAAGGTGAAGCCGCAGTTTTTAATGGCGGCGCGCACCCGGTCCCGGGCCTCCTTCACCGCCGCGTCAGGCAGGCCCACGATCTCAAAGGCGGGCAGACCGGCCGACAGGTCGCACTCTGCCCGCACCTCATAGCCGGAGATCCCGCTCAGCCCCAGGGAGCGCACTTCACAGAGCATGGGTGCCGCCTCCTTTCCCTTTCGTCATGTTGCATCCATTATAGCATACCGGACCCGCCGCCGAAAGGGTGAAAAGCGGCCCTGTACCGGCGGAGGGAAAGGGGAGAACATGATACGGCAAAGGACTGCTTTTAAAACTGCATATTTTAGCATGCTCAGTTTAGTTAGTTATATATAACTAAATAATTTTTCTCAAAGGAGAACGGAAAAAATCCAATTATTTCTTCTAATTCAGGAACAAAAAGAAAAATAATAATTCAGAGTAAGATTTGATTTACAAACGTCAATGAAGGTGATAAAATGTATGCGCCCCGGGGGGACAGGCTCCGCCCGGAGGCAGCTGTAATCAGCCAGGGTAATGGGAATCGGGCCCGGTCAGTCCGGGGGATGGACGGGGACGGATTCCCATTGCCCTGGAACCATGAACAAGGAGGAATCGTTTCTATGGCGAGAAAGCTGAAAACCATGGACGGCAACACGGCGGCAGCGCACGTGTCCTACGCCTTCACCGAGGTGGCGGGCATCTACCCCATCACCCCGTCCAGCCCCATGGCCGACAATGTGGACCAGTGGGCCGCCCAGGGCCGCAAGAATATCTTCGGCACCACCGTCAATGTCATCGAGATGCAGTCCGAGGCCGGCGCCGCCGGTACGGTCCACGGCTCTCTGGCCGCGGGCGCGCTGACCACCACCTACACCGCCTCCCAGGGCCTGCTGCTGATGATTCCCAACATGTACAAGCTGGCCGGTGAGCTGATGCCCACCGTGTTTCACGTGTCCGCCCGTACCGTGGCCACCCACGCGCTGAACATCTTCGGCGACCATTCCGACGTCATGGCCTGCCGCCAGACCGGCTTTGCCATGCTGTGCGAGTCCAACCCCCAGGAGGTCATGGACCTGGGCGCCGTGGCCCACCTGGCAGCCATCAAGGGCCGCGTCCCCTTTATCAACTTCTTTGACGGCTTCCGCACCTCCCACGAGATCCAGAAGATCGCCATCTGGGACAACGAGGATCTGGCCGACATGGTGGACATGGACGCCGTGGAGGCCTTCCGCAAGCGCGCCCTCAACCCCGAGCGCCCCGTGATGCGCGGCTCCCACGAGAACGGCGATATTTTCTTCCAGCACCGCGAGGCCGCCAACAAGTACTATGACGCCCTCCCCGAGATCGTGGAGGAGTACATGGGCAAGGTCAATGCCAAGCTGGGCACCAACTACCAGCTCTTCAACTACTATGGCGCGCCCGACGCCGACCGGGTCATCATCGCCATGGGCTCCATCTGCGACGTGGCCGAGGAGGTCATCGACTACCTGAACGCCCACGGCGAGAAGGTGGGCCTGGTGAAGGTCCGTCTGTACCGGCCCTTCCGCGCCGACAAGCTGCTGGCGGCCATCCCCGCCACCGCCACCAAGATCGCCGTGCTCGACCGCACCAAGGAGCCCGGCGCCCTGGGTGACCCCCTGTACCTGGACGTGGTCACCGCCTTCGCCAACGCCGGCCGGCAGGCCACCATCATCGGCGGCCGCTACGGCCTGGGCTCCAAGGACACCCCGCCCAGCAACGTGTTCGCCGTGTATGAGGAGCTGACCAAGTCCGCGCCCAAGCGCCAGTTCACCGTCGGCATCGTGGACGACGTGACCCACACCTCCCTGGAGGAGAAGCCCTCCCCCAACACCGCGGCCCCCGGTACCATCGAGTGCAAGTTCTGGGGCCTGGGCGGCGACGGCACCGTGGGCGCCAACAAGAACTCCATCAAGATCATCGGCGACCACACCGACAAGTACGTGCAGGCCTACTTCCAGTACGACTCCAAGAAGACCGGCGGCGTAACCATCAGCCACCTGCGCTTCGGCGACCAGCCCATCCGCGCCCCCTACTACATCAACAAGGCCGACTTTGTCGCCTGCCACGTGCCCGCCTACATCGTCAAGGGCTTCCCCATGGTCCGCGACGTGAAGGACGGCGGCGTGTTCCTCATCAACTGCCAGTGGTCTGACGAGGAGCTGGATCACCACATGCCCGCCGTGGCCAAGCGCTACATCGCCGAGCACAACATCCAGGTCTACACCATCAACGCCATCGACCTGGCCATCGAGATCGGCATGGGCAAGCGCACCAACACCATCCTCCAGTCCGCCTTCTTCAAGCTGGCCAAGGTCATGCCCGAGGCGGAGGCCATCGGCTACATGAAGGACGCCGCCACCCACTCCTACCTGAAGAAGGGCCAGGACGTGGTGGATATGAACCACAAGGCCATCGACATGGGTGCCACCGCATTCCACAAGTTTGAGGTGCCCGCCTCCTGGAAGGACGCCAAGGACGAGACCGTGGCCGAGCACGTGGAGGGCAACGCCGCCACCGTGAAGATGGTCAAGGAGATCATGGAGCCCGTGGGCCGCATGGACGGCGACAGCCTGCCCGTCTCCGCCTTTGCCAACGGCCACGAGGACGGTACCTTCTGCCAGGGCGCTTCCGCCTATGAGAAGCGCGGCGTGGCCGTCAGCGTGCCCGAGTGGGATCAGACCAAGTGCATCCAGTGCAACCAGTGCTCCTATGTCTGCCCCCACGCCACCATCCGGCCCTATGCCCTCACCGAGGAGGAGGCCAAGAACGCCCCCGCTCAGGCCAAGATCGTGGACATCAAGGCCGGCAAGGGCAAGGGTGTATACAAGTTTGCCATTGCCATTTCCCCGCTGGACTGCATGGGCTGCTCCGTGTGTGTGAGCACCTGCCCCGTCAAGGCCCTGACCATGAAGCCCCAGGAGTCCCAGGCTGCCGAGCAGGAGGTCTTTGACTACATGGTGGCCAAGGTGGCCCCCAAGGCCGACGTGGAGGACACCAATACCGTCAAGGGCAGCCAGTTCAAGCAGCCCCTCCTGGAGTTCTCCGGCTCCTGCGCCGGCTGCGCCGAGACCGCTTATGCCCGCCTGGTCACCCAGGTCTGCGGCGACCGTATGTATATTTCCAACGCCACCGGCTGTTCCTCCATCTGGGGCGGCCCGGCTGCCACCTCTCCCTACACCGTCAACAAGGAGGGCAAGGGTCCCGCCTGGGCCAACTCCCTGTTCGAGGATAACGCCGAGCACGGCCTGGGCCTGCACCTGGGCCAGAAGGCCATCCGCAGCCGCCTGGCCGACAAGACCCGCGCCCTGCTGGAGAGCAACGCCTGTGCCGAGCTGAAGGACGCCGCCCAGAAGTGGCTGGACACCATGGAGGACGGCGCGGCCAACGCCGAGGCCACCAAGAACTACATCGCTGCCCTGGAGGATGGCCTGGTGACCGTGGACGAGCTGGCCGCTTTCGCCGCCAGCGACGCCGGCAAGCAGCTTTTCGGTGACAAGCAGGGCGAGGTTGTCTCCCACGCCCAGGCCCTGAAGGCCGAGGGCAAGCCCTACTGCGACTGCCCCGCCTGCAAGCTGGCCGCTGAGATTCTGAAGGACAAGGAGTATCTGGTCAAGAAGTCCGTGTGGATCTTCGGCGGCGACGGCTGGGCCTACGACATCGGCTACGGCGGCCTGGATCACGTCATCGCCTCCGGCGAGGATGTCAACATCTTCGTCTTCGATACCGAGGTCTATTCCAACACCGGCGGACAGGCCTCCAAGTCCTCCAATATCGGCCAGGTGGCCCAGTTTGCCGCCGCCGGCAAGAACCAGCCCAAGAAGAGCCTTGCGGAGATCGCCATGCAGTACGGCTACGTCTATGTGGCCCAGGTGGCCATGGGCGCCAACCCCAACCAGACTCTGAAGGCCATCACCGAGGCTGAGGCCTACCACGGCCCCTCCCTGGTCATCGGCTACGCCCCCTGTGAGATGCACTCCATCAAGGGCGGTATGGCCAACTGCCAGGTTGAGATGAAGAAGGCCGTGGAGTGCGGCTACTGGAACCTGTTCCGGTTCAACCCCGCTCTGAAGGCCGAGGGCAAGAACCCGTTCACCCTGGACTCCAAGGCCCCCGCCGGCGGCTATCAGGAGTTCCTGATGAACGAGGCCCGCTACTCCTCCCTGACCCGCGCCTTCCCCGAGCGCGCCAAGGAGCTGTTTGCCCAGAACGAAGAGGCCGCCAAGGAGCGCTATGAGCATCTTACCAGACTGGTGGAGCTCTACAAGTAAACAAGCTCGCACAAGGGCCCCGGACGAAACGTCCGGGGCCCGTTTTATACGGCGGCCTCTTCGGGGGCCCCGGCGGGGCAGAGCTGCCGCCCTCCCACGCGGCTCTCTCCGCCCCATGTAAAGGCACCCTCCAGGTCTCATGACCGGAGGGTGCTTGACGATTTGGACTCAGCCAGTCATCTTCACATAGGGGTAGATGCGCTCCATCACGTCGTCACCGTAGTGGGCGTCCATGTACTGTTCCCAGGCCGCGTCGGCGGGCTCTCCGGCGGCCCGGGCGCTGTAGCGTGCCAGGGCCAGGCCGCTGACCGCCATATTGACGGACATGAAGGCGATGAGCAGCCAGACCACCGCTTTCCCGGGGCGCGGTGGAATCTTGGCGATCCAGCGGGCCAGGATGGGGTAGAGCCCCCGGAACCAGGCCACCGCGGCGAAGCCCCAGAAGAAGCAGTACAGCAGGTTGATGCGCCCGCCCAGGTTGAAGGGAATAGCGCTGTAGTCCCAGAACACGGTGCCGAACACCAGCTCGGTAAAGACGCTGCACAGGTACTCATACAGGCCGCCCAGCAGGGTGCCCGCCACAAAGAAAAAGGAGGCCGAGCGGTCCCGGTATTTGTAGAGGAACAGGGTGGCGGCGGCCAGGGCCAGGCCCCACACGATGCTGAAGGGGCCCCACACCACGCTGCTGCGGCTCATCCACCAGCCCATTTTGAGGCGGCAGAAGATGGTTTCGGCCAGATCACCGGCCACTCCGCCGATAAAGAACAGGAGCAGGATGCTGTAAAAGCTGGCCCCCCGGGCAAAGGGGCTGACGGTGGTCCTTTCCCGCCGGCGGGAAAAGACCGCGCCGGGGTGGGCCTTCTGAATGCGCCCCTCGGCGCGGCGGAGAATCCACTCCCCAAGCCGGACGGAGAGGGCGGCCAGACGGCTGTTCAGGTTCTCCAGCGGGGGCAGGCTGCTGCGGACGCCGCAGAGGGTCAGCACGGTGCCCGCGATGTCCGCCGCCAGCAGGGCCAGCAGCACCCACAGCAGGATTTCTCCCACCAGCGGGGGCAGCCAGCGGTAGAGGGCCAGGAGCAGCGGGTTGATCCACTGTACGGCCGCCAGGCCCAGCACGCCCCACAGGAGGAAGGCGCCGACACAGATGTAGCCGTCCAGGTTGCCGCGCCGGTTGGAGTAGTCCCACCAGCGGGTGTGGGTGGCCTTCTCCAGCAGGTGACCGGCGATCCATTCCACCACCGTGGAGCAGATAGCGCTGCCCAGGAAGAGGAAGAAGTAGTTGCCCCGCAGCTCGGGCAGACCCACGGTAAGCAGAACGGCAGTGATGCCGTAGCAGGCGCACAGCGGGCCGAACAGCACGCTGCGGTCCACATAGCGGTGAAGGCGGACGGCGGAAACCGCCGTCTCCAGCACCCAGCCGAGGAAGGAATAACAGAAAAAGAGCCATAGGAGGGGAAACAGAGGCACAAGCATCCGCCTTTCTTTTCATCAACACTGGTGGGAAGAGAATCTGAGGATTGTATCTTATCGTATTTTCCGGTAAAATACAACCGATCTCTCATAAGAAAGGCAGGTAATTTGGCAATGAACGAAGTGTTGAAGGTTTTGAAGGAGCGCCGGAGCTGCCGCAGCTACCGGCCGGAGCAGATCACCGACGAGGAGTTGAACGCAGTATTGGAGGCGGGCACCTATGCTCCCACGGCCCGGGGCCAGCAGTCCCCGATCATCGTGGCAGTGCAGAATCCCGCTGTGGTGGAGCAGCTGCGGAAGATGAATGCCGCAGTGCTGGGCACCCCGGAGGCCGACCCCTTCTACGGTGCGCCCACCGTGCTGGTGGTGCTGGCGGCCAGGGATAACACCAACCGGGTATATGACGGCAGCTGCGTCATGAGCAACCTGATGAACGCAGCTAAGGCGGTGGGGCTGGCCTCTTGCTGGGTTCACCGGGCCAAAGAGGTGTTTGACTCCGAGGAGGGTAAGGCCCTGCTCCGACAGTGGGGCGTGGAGGGCGACTACGAGGGCATCGGCCACTGTATCCTGGGCTACCGGGCGGACACGGCCCCTGCACCCGCCCCCCGCAAGGAGCACTACATCTACCGGGTCCGGTAGGGAGGAAAACAGGTGCTGCGGCCGGGCCGCGGAATCCGTTGCTTGTAAAGGAGAGATAGAGCATGCACACGGTAAAGAGAGTCTGCACACTGGTCCTGACGGGCCTGCTGGCCCTGCCCATGGCCGCCCCCGCGGGGGCAGCGGCCGCATCCTTCTCCGACCTGCCCTCCAGTCACTGGGCCTATATCGCCATGACGGAGGCCGCGGGCTACGGCATCCTCCAGGGCACTGGAGCCAACACCATGAGCCCCTCTGCACCCCTGACCTGGCCCCAGTTCCTGGCCATGGCCGCCCGGGCCTTTGCCCCGGAGGAATATGCCCGCAGCGCCACTTCCGGCGCGGCCTGGGATCAGGCGGGGCTGGATGCCGCCCGGAGCGCCGGTCTGCTGGAGGGGCTGGACGAGGCCGCGCTGACCGGGGCGGTCACCCGCCAGGATGCCGCCCTGCTGCTCTGCAACGCCCTACCGGAGGAATATACCCCCTCCTTCTGGGATCAGCCCATTGATCCCACAGCCCTGTCGGACTGGGGGCGGATGGACAGCCTCCGCCAGGAGGCGGTGGCCGAGCTGGCCCGCCGCTGCGTCATCCAGGGCAAGGCCGACGGCTCCTTCGGCTATGCCGATCCCCTTCAGCGCTGCGACGGCGCGGTGCTGCTGATGCGGGTGCTGGAGCAGGTGGACAATAGCTGCCGCGGCGAGAGCCAGACCGTCACCCTTCACATTCTGAACGCCGACACCGGCGAGGCCCTCCTGCCCGACCAGCAGGTGGAGACGGAGGTGAGTACCTACCTGTCCAGCCTGGCGAACGGGCTGGACGTGGGCTACTACGTCTACGACTACGACCGGGAGACGGCATCGTATACCAGCACTGCCTGCGACAGCTATACCCTGTATTTCCGGCCCATGACCGGGGCCGAGATTCAGGAGGAGCAGTTCTGGGAGAAGGTGGAGCGGGGCGAGGCCGCCTATGAGGACTACTATAAGCAGGACTTCTGGCTCAACTTCCAGGGGGACAACGCCCGCAAGCACATCCTCCTCTTCGGCGACGAGAGCAAGAGCCGCTTTGCCAGCCAGGAGGAGGCCGCCGCCGCTATGACCACCGTCACCGTGCCGGTGTGGCAGCTCTCTGGCGGGGAGAAGGTGTCCTCCACCCTCACCCTCTCCGTCCACGCCGCCCTGGCGGAGGACGTGAAGGAGATCTTCACCGAGATCTACAACGATCCCGAGCGCTTCCCCATCCACGACGTGGGCGGCTACGCCTGGCGGGGCGACTCCGCCACCGGCGAGCACAACTGCGGCACCGCCATCGACATCAACGCCAACGAGAACTACCAGATCCGCGACGGTCAGGTGCTGGCCGGGAGCTGCTGGGAGCCGGGGAGCAATGCCTATTCCATCTCCCCCGACTCCTCTGTGGTGCGCATCTTTGCCGAGCACGGCTGGAGCTGGGGCGGCGACGCCTGGGCCTACAGCAGCGACGATTCCGAGGGCTACCACGACTATATGCACTTCTCCTACATGGGAGAGTGACCAAGCAACCCACCCCGGGCCTCGGCTCCGGGGTGGGTTTCCATTATCCCCCTCTTGACTGAAACAAATGTTCGATATATAATAAAGCTAAAGAAAAAGGAAAGGGGGCGGCAGTGTGGAGCTGCTGGACAAGCTGACCATCCTGGCCGACGCGGCCAAGTACGACGCGGCGTGCACCTCCAGCGGGCTGGATCGGGCGGGCCGGCCCGGCGGCCTGAGGAGCACCCTGGCCGCCGGATGCTGCCACTCCTTCTCCGCCGACGGCCGGTGCATCTCCCTGCTCAAGGTGCTGCTTACCAACCGGTGCGTCTACGACTGCGCCTACTGCGTCAACCGCCGCTCCAGCGATGTGCGCCGGGCCGCCTTCACCCCACGGGAGCTGGCGGAGCTCACCATCGGCTTTTACCGGCGCAACTACATCGAGGGACTCTTCCTCTCCTCCGCCGTGTGGGGCGGCCCCGACCGCACCACCGAGGCCATGATCGAGGCCCTGCGCCTGCTGCGGGAGGAGTACGGCTTCCGCGGCTATATCCACGCCAAGGCCATCCCGGGGGCCGACCCCCTCCTCACCCGGCGGCTGGGCCTGCTGGCCGACCGCCTGTCCGTCAACATCGAGCTGCCCAGCGAGGAGAGCCTGGGCCGCCTGGCGCCCGACAAGGCCAAGGCCGCCATCCTGGCCCCCATGGCCCAGATCCGGGATGGCATTCAGGCCAGCCGGGGGGAGCTGGCCCGGTTCCGCCACGCCCCCCGCTTCGCCCCGGCGGGGCAGTCCACCCAGATGATTATCGGCGCCACGCCGGAGAGCGACAGGCACATCCTCACCCTTACCCAGGCCCTCTATGACAAGTACAAGCTCAAGCGGGTGTTCTACTCGGCCTATATGCCGGTGTCCGACCACAGGCTCCTCCCCGCCCCCCAGTCCTTCCGACCGCCCCTGCTGCGGGAACACCGGCTCTACCAGGCGGACTGGCTGCTGCGGTTCTACCACTTCCGGGCTGAGGAGCTGCTGGACGAAGCCAATCCCAACTTCAACCCCCTGGTAGACCCCAAGTGCTCCTGGGCGCTGAACCACCCGGAGTTCTTCCCGGTGGAGGTCAACCGGGCGGACTACGAGGCCCTGCTGCGGGTGCCGGGCATCGGGGTGACCTCCGCCCGGCGCATCCTGGTTGCCCGCCGGTGCGCGTCCCTCACCTTTGCGGGGCTGAAAAAGCTGGGGGTGGTGCTCAAGCGGGCCCAGTATTTCCTCACCTGCGGCGGCAAGTACCTGGAGGGCCTGCGGGTCTCCCCCAACGGGGTGCTCCGCCACCTGGTGGCCCAGGAGCGGCCCATGCTGGCCCAGGGCGCGCCGGAGCAGCTCTCCCTCTTCGAGCAGACGGGTTAGGAGGCGGCCATGGACTGGACACCGGTTTCCTATGCCTACGACGGCAGCTTTGCCGGCTTTTTGACCTGTGTATTTGCCAGCTACGCCCACCGGGAGGAGCCCATGAGCTTTTCTACCCCCGAGGACGGGCGGATTTCCCTCTGGCCGGAGCGGACGGTGGACACCGACGAGGCCCGCGCCCAGCGGGTGTACCGCTCCCTGGCCCCCAGGCTGGGGCAGGAGGGGCGGCGGCTGGCGGTGTACGGCTTTCTCACCTGCCTGGAGGAGCGGGAGCTCCACCTGTGGCGGTTTCTCCGCCTGGGGTACGACCGGGGGCCGTGGGTGGTGCGGGATCTCACCGACGACCGGGTGGCAGTGCTGACCCGCGCGGTGGGCCACCTGACCGGAGAGGCCCATCTGCTCAAGGGCTTCACACGCTTCTCCGAGCAGGAGGGGGTGCTGGTGGGGGAAATTGCCCCCAAAAACCGGGTGCTTCCCCTCCTCCGGCCCCACTTCTGCGCCCGCTATCCGGAGGAGTCCTTCGTCCTCTACGACCGCACCCACCGGGAGGCGCTGTTTTACCGGCCCCGGCGGTGGGCCATCGTGCCCCTGGAGGCGTTCCGCGCCGCAGCCCCCGGCCGGGAGGAGCGGGACTTCCGCCGCCTATGGCGGCGGTTTTACGACACCATCGCCATCGAGGGGCGGGAGAACCCCCGGTGCCGCATGACCCAGATGCCCAAGCGGTTCTGGGGCACTATGACAGAGTTTCAAAACGAAACGGAGGAGCGAAAGGAGCTTGCACCATGAAGAACGTAAAAATCACTGTACTGCGCAAGGGATTTTACCCCGATCTGATCCGGGAGCACCTCACCGAGCCTCCGGAGGAGTGCGTCTGCGACTTCTTCCGGGAGGGGGACCAGTTCCTCTATACCGGGGGCGCGGAAATGCCAGCCGGCTTCTGCCCCTGGGCGTGGATCGATCTCTACCGCTCGGTGTCCGCCCTGTCCTGCGGTGCCTCCTATACCCCCTGGCAGCGGCGGGAGGGGGTCAATGTGGTGTGCTGTACCGACGGGCTGCGCCCGGTGACCTTCCTGTTGGAGGCCCAATGAGAAAGCGCCGCCCCCACAATGCGGGGGCGGCGCTTGTCATGTAACGGAGTGCTCTGGTATGTCCTGCCAGCGGATGCGCTGGGGGATGGGGGGCGGATTGCCCTTGAAGTCCCGGTCGAACCAGCGGGGCACGGGAGTTTCCGCCGAAATGGCCTGGAAAAAGGCGGTAATCTGCTCCGCTGTCTCCGGGATGGCCGCCTCCAGCAGACGGTTGAGGTCGGCGTTGCTCTCCTGAGCCGAGGGGTGGGGCGTCTCCTTCAGGGCGATGCCCTTGGCGGAGGGAATGGGGAGCATGTGGCTCACTGCACCGATGACCTTGCCGGTCATGCGGCCGTTGGAGCGGGCCAGGAAGCCGGAGAAGAAGGCCATGGAGCGGTAGGCCCGCCGCATCTGGTCGGGGGAGGCGTGGACAAAGGCCTGGGACGCCGCCTCCCAGACGGCGCGGTTGGCCGGGGCGCTGGGCAGTGGGGACTGCTCGGCGGCATTGAGGCCGTCCCGCTCCATCAGCATCCGGTCATACTCCCCCTCAATGGCCATGTGGGAGATGGGGCCGTCGGCGGCCCGGTCGTCCACGTAGCCGTGGCAGGCGCTGTCCAGGGCCAAATGGCAGAGGAAGCCAGCTCCGTAGCCGGTGGACATGGGTACGCCGTCCTCGATAGCCTGGCGCAGACGCTCCACCGCGGGCAGGGCGGAGCGGCGGTGCATCTTGATCCCCTCCCGCCGGACGGCGTTGGGGCGGATGGGCTGGTAGAAGAACAGCGGGTCGGGGCCCAGACAGCCCAGGTCAAAGGCCTCCCGCTCCTGCTCAATGAGTTCGGACAGGCCGGCGGGCAGGTCCGCCAGCACCCGTTGGCCAAACGTCAGGTGCGCGTAGTAATTGGGCATGGTATGGATCAGCGCCTCCTTGCACAACGCGGCGATATTGCCTTGCTGACCATATTATAGCACGCCAGTCAAGGGGAGGAAATGGAAAACAGCCCGGCGGAGCGCGCTCCGTCGGGCTGCCGTTTAACCGCCCAGGTATGCCTTTTTGACGGCCTCGTCGGCCAGCAGCTCCCGGCCGGGGCCGGTGAGGGTGACCCGCCCGGTCTCCAGCACGTAGCCCCGGTCGGCCACGCTCAGGGCCATCTGGGCGTTCTGCTCCACCAGGAGAATCGTGGTGCCCGCCCGGTGGAGCTCCTTGATGATGTCGAAGATCTGCTCCACCAGCAGGGGGGCCAGGCCCATGGAGGGCTCGTCCAGCATGAGCAGCTTGGGGTTGGACATGAGGGCCCGCCCCATGGCCAGCATCTGCTGCTCGCCGCCGGACAGGGTGCCCGCCACCTGACGGCGGCGCTCCTTCAGCCGGGGGAACTGCTCGTACACCCGCTCCAGGCCGGGGGCGATGGTGGAGGCGGGCTGGGTGAAGCCGCCCATCTCCAGGTTCTCCTCCACTGTCATCTGCTGAAAGACCCGGCGGCCCTCCGGCACCTGGGCCAATCCGCGGCCCACCAGCTTGGAGGCGGGGACGTTCTGGATGGGCTGCCCCAGGAACTCAATGGAGCCGGTGCGGGTGTGGAGCAGACCGGACACGGTTTGCAGTGTGGTGGTCTTGCCCGCGCCGTTGGCGCCGATGAGGGTGACAATCTCCCCCTCGTTGACCTGAAAGGAGATGTCCTTGACGGCGTGAATGGCGCCGTAATAGACGTTGATGTTCTTGACATCCAGCATCACAGCCATCTCTCAGCCCTCCTTTCCGCCGCCCAGGTAGGCCTTGATGACCTCCGGGTTGTTCTGAATTTCCGTGGGGGTGCCCTTGGCGATGATCTGGCCGAAGTTGAGCACGCAGATGCCCTCGCAGATACCCATAACCAGGTTCATGTCGTGCTCGATGAGGAGAATGGCAATCTGGAAGGTGTCGCGGATTTTGACGATGTTCTCCATCAGCTCCGCCGTCTCCGAGGGGTTCATGCCCGCCGCCGGCTCGTCCAGCAGAAGCAGGGACGGGTTGGTACCCAGGGCGCGGACGATCTCCAGCCGGCGCTGGGCGCCGTAGGGCAGGGAGCCCGCCTTGACGCCCGCCAAATCCTGCATGTCAAAAATGGAGAGCAGCTCCAGCGCCCGCTCATGGGCGGTCTTCTCCTCCTTCCAGTACCGGGGCAGGCGGAGAATGCCGCTGAACAGGCCGCAGTGGATGGAATTGTGCATGCCGATTTTGACATTGTCCTCCACGCTCAGGTTGTTAAACAGGCGGATGTTCTGGAAGGTGCGGGCGATGCCCGCCTTGTTGACCTGCACTGTGTTCATGTTGTGGGTGTCCACTCCGTCCAGCAGAACGGTGCCTCGGGTGGGCTGGTACACCTTGGTCAGCAGGTTGAACACTGTGGTCTTGCCCGCGCCGTTGGGACCGATCAGGCCGGCGATCTCAGTGCGGCCGATGGCCATGTTGAACTCGTTGACGGCGGTGAGGCCGCCGAAGTCGATGCCCAGGTGCTGGGCCTCCAGGATGGGGCTCTTGTCCACATCCCGCTCTGGAATCTTGTTGACGCTGGGCACCGGGACCAGCTTGGTCTCGGGTCGCTTTATGCTGCTCACTGCTTGCTGCCGCCTCCTTTCACCGCCGCCGCATGGGGCGCGTCCGCCCGCTCCCGGTGGAACAGCCGGGAGAAGAAGCCCTTCAGGGTGGGATTGTTGGTGGCCAGCATGACCAGGATCAGCACAATGGCGTACACCAGCATGCGGTAGTTGGAGAACTGCCGCAGGGCCTCGGGCAGGATGGTGAGGGCTGCGGCGGCAATGACGGAGCCCCACATGTTGCCCAGGCCGCCCAGCACCACGAACACCAGAATCAGAATGGAGGTATTGAAGTCAAACTTGGTGGCGGCGAAGGTGGTCTGGCTGCACCCGTACAGGGTGCCCGCCGCACCCGCCAGAGCGGCGGAGACCACAAAGGCGATCATCTTGTACTTGGTGACGCTGATGCCCACGCTCTCGGCGGCGATGCGGTTATCCCGGGCGGCCATGACGGCCCGGCCGGTGCGGCTGTTGACCAGGTTGAAGATGACCACCAGGGCCACCAGCACCAGTACAAAGCCGGCAATAAAGGTGGAGATGCGCTGGGTGTTCATCACGCCCATGGGGCCGCGGATGAGCTCCACCCCGCCGTCGGCCAGCTCGTTTTTGTTGGAGAGGAAGCTGAACTGGAGGCCGTTTTCATCCACCCCCAGGTAGACATTGGTGATGATGCTCTTGATGATCTCGCCAAAGGCCAGGGTGACGATGGCCAGGTAGTCGCCATTGAGGCGCAGCACGGGGATGCCGATGAGAAAGCCCAGCGCGGCGGCGATGACCGCGCCGAATACCATGGCCAGGGCCAGGCGCAGGGGCGAGAGGGTGACGGTGCTCTGGAGAGCCAGGGCCAGGGCAGAGCCGGCAAAGGCTCCAATGCTCATGAAGCCGGCGTGGCCCAGGCTCAGCTCGCCGGAGACGCCCACCACCAGGTTCAGGGCCAGCGCCATGACGATGTAGGCGCAGATGGGGATGAGCTGCCCCTCCAGCATGGCGCCCACGCCGGGGCCCATCCGCAGGGCCTGCACCACCACAAAGGCCGCAATGACCAGCGTGTAGGTAAACAGGCTGTTTTTGGTGGATTTTTTCATCTGTCCAAGTTGTCTCATCGCGTCCACCTCACACTTTCTCACGGACGGTCTTGCCCAGCAGGCCGGCGGGCTTCACCAGCAGGACGATGATCAGCACACCGAACACGATGGCGGTGGACAGCTCGGTGGAGATGTAGGCCCGGGCAAAGGTCTCGATGACGCCCAGCAGCAGGCCGCCCAGCAGGGCGCCGGGGATGGAGCCGATGCCGCCGAACACGGCGGCGGTAAAGGCCTTGATGCCGGGCATGGAGCCGGTGGTGGGGGTCAGGCTGGTGTAGGTGGACAGGAACAGGACGCCCGCGATGGCCGCCAGGGCGGAGCCGATGGCAAAGGTCATGGAGATGGTGCGGTTGACGTCGATGCCCATGAGCTGGGCCGCCGCCTTGTCCTCCGAGCAGGCCCGCATGGCCTTGCCCATCTTGGTGCGGCCGGTAAAGGCGGTGAGGGCCAGCATGATGGCCACGCACACCAGGACGGTCACGATGGTCAGCCAGGAGATGGAGAGCTGGCCGTCAAACAGGGTCAGCTTGGCGGATGGGCTCACCACGGGGGTAAACACCTTGGGGCTGGAGCTCCACAGGAGCTGGGCCGCATTCTGGAGGAAGTAGCTCACGCCGATGGCGGTGATGAGCACCGCCAGGGAGGTGGCCTGCCGCAGGGGCTTGTAGGCCAGCCGCTCGATGGTGATGCCCAGCACGGTGCACACCACCATGGCCAGCGCCGTGCCGGCCAGGGCGGGAACCACCAGCGCGGCCAGGCTGCCCGGGGCGAAGAGGGAGGACAGCCCGTTCATGCTGAAAAAGCAGATGTACGCGCCCACCATGATGACATCGCCGTGGGCGAAGTTAAGCATCTTGGCGATGCCGTAGACCATGGTGTACCCCAGGGCGATGATGGCGTAGATGCTGCCCAGGCTGATCCCGTTGATCAGGTAGTTGAGGAAGACCATAACACACACCTCTCTGTCATGGATGATTGCGGCCGGGCAATGGCGGGCCGTTGCCCGGCCGCAATCATCCATTTGTTCTGTGTAAGCAGTTGGCGGGAGGGCCGCCGGCCGTGCCGGCAGCCCTCCCGGAACCGTGTTTTGTGGACGCTGGGACTGGAGATCAGTCCATACCCACGTAAGCGCCGTTCTCGATAACCATGCCCTTGGGGCTCTTGGATACCTCGCCGGAGGCATCCCAGGTGATGCCGGCGCCGTCGCCAGTCAGGCCGGTCAGGGTAATGGTGGGGAAGGTGGCAATCAGGGCGTCGCAGAGCTCCTCATTGCTCATGTCGGGGGTGCAGCCGGCGGCCTCCAGGGCCATCTTGTAGGCGTAGACGCAGTCATAGGCGTCGGCGGCAAACTGGTTGGGGGTTTCGCCATAGAGCTCCTGGTACTTGGTCACGAAGTTGACAGTGGCCTCGTCGGTGGCGTCGGCGTTGAAGGGGGTCAGCAGCATGACGCCCTCGGCCAGAGCGGGATCAAAGCCGACCTGAGTCAGGATGCCGTCCATGCCGTCCACGCCGAAGAAGGTGGGGGCGTAGCCCATGGCGTTGGCCTGGGTGAGAATCATGGAAGCAGGGGTATAGTAGATGGGCAGGAAAAGCAGATCGGCCCCGGCCTGCTGGGCCTGGGTGAGCTGGACGGAGAAGTCGGTGGCGGTATCGGTGGTAAAGGTGGCGTCGCCCACCACCTCCAGGCCCAGGGTCTCGGCCTCCTTCACAAACTGCTCCTTGATGCCGGTGGAATACACATCGTCATTTTTCCAGATGATAAAGACCTTCTCACCCAAATTCTTGTCGGCGATGTACTGGGCAGAGGCCAGGCCCTGGTTGGGGTCGGAGAAGCACATCTGGTAGACGTTGTCCTTGCCGCTGATGACATCGGGGGAGCTGCCGGAGGGGGTCATGGTAAAGATGCGGTCCTCAAAGGCCAGGGCGGAGGTGCTGACGCCGGGCTGGGAGGTGACGGAGCCCAGGGAGATCTGCATGCCCCACTCCTTCAGGGCGTTGTAGGCGTTGACCGCAGTCTCGGGGACGTTCACATCGTCCTCGTACTTCAGCGCGAACTGAATGTCGCCGCCGGCCTCTTTGATTTCATCCACGGCGATCTGGGCGCCGCGCTGGGCAGCCAGGCCATAGATGGCGGCGTCGCCAGTCAGAGGGCCGGTGCCGCCCAGCTTGAAGGCGGAGCCGGTGTTCTCCTGGACGGCGCTGGTGTTGGCCGCGTCGGGGGTCTGGGCTGCCCCGCCGCCGTCACCGCTGCCGCCGCAGCCGGCCAGCAGGGACACGCAGAGAGTACCCGTCAGTGCAAGAGACAGGAAGCGAGTCTTTTTCATAGTGGTATCCTCCTTTGAAGTTGTTGACAATTATATTCTGTACGCCTGAAATTGTCAACTAGCAAAATGCACAAGGGCGGCCTGCAAGAGGCCGCCCTTGTGTGAAATATGAACAAATTGTAAAACGGACACTTAAATTACCAGCCCGCCGTTGGGGGCCAGCACTTGGCCGGTAACAAACCGGGCGGCGTCGGAGGAGAGATACCAGATAGCCTCCGCCACGTCCTCCGGTGTGCCGATGGCCCCCAGGGGGGTCTCCTCCGCCAGGGCGGCCAGGGCTTCCCGGTCCAGATGGGCGTTCATTTCCGTGGAAATAACCCCGGGAGACACGCAGTTCACCGTGATGCCCGAGGGGCCCAGCTCCTTGGCCAAAGCCCTTGTGAGGCCGATCACCGCGGCCTTTGCGGCGGAATAGGCCACCTCGCAGGAGCCGCCCACCTGCCCCCACATGGAGGACACGGTGACGATCCGCCCCGCCTTGCGGTGGATGAAGTGGGGCAGGGCGGCCCGGACGGCGTGAAACACGCCGTCCACGTTGACGGCGAACATCCGCCGCCAGTCGTCATCGGTCAAATCGCCAAACAATTTCTGCTGTGCAATGCCGGCGTTACATATCAGAATGTCAAGTTGACAAAATTTATCCAACACATTGTCAACCATTCTTCCCACCTGGACCGGATCGGCCACGTCTGCCTGCACCGCCCAGCCCCCAATCTCCGCCGCCAGGGCCTCCGCCTGGGCCTGGGAACGGTGGTAGTTGATAACCACCTTACAGCCCCCGGCGGCAAAGCGCCGGGCGGTTGCCGCGCCGATGCCCCGGCTTCCGCCGGTGATCAGGACCACCTTCTGCTCCATCATCCTCTTCCTTTCAGCCAGTCTATGCACAGCGGATGCCAGGCCGCTGCGTGGGCGTTATAGTGGGCCTCGTCCCGGGCGCTCTCCCGGTCGGCCAGCCCCATGGCGTGGGGCCCGTCCTGAAACAGGTGCAGCTCAAAGGGCACCTGCCGCGCCCGCAGGGCGTGGGCATAGTCCAGGGTATTTTCCACCGGCACCGTGGCGTCCCCCACCGTGGCCCAGAGAAAGGCGGGCGGGTGGCCCGGGCCCACCCGGCGGTCCGGCCGCAGCACCTCCGCCCCGCCCAGGGGTTCCAGATAGAGGGCCTCGTGCACCACCGGATAGCCCAGTATGGCCGCGTCCGGCCGCACCTGCTCCGGCGTCAGCCCCAGCCGCTCGTTCAGGAGGGGCTCGGCGTACCCGCCGGCCAGGCAGCCCGCCAGATGTCCCCCGGCGGAAAAGCCGCACACTGCCACCTGGTCGGGCCGGAAGCCCAGCTCCGGGGCGTTGGCCCGCATCCAGGCCAGAGCGGCCGCCCCCTCCAGGAATTGCCTGGGCCAGAGGGCGGGCAGCACACTGTAGGACAGCACAAAGGCCTGTATCCCTGCGGCCAGAAAGGCCAGGGCCACCGGCTCTCCCTCCGCCGGGGCAATGCGCTCGTATCCCCCGCCGGGGAGGATCAGCACCGCCCACCGCGCCCCGTCGTCGGCCAGCAGGCCGGTGCGGCCCCGGCAGTATATGTCCAGCCCCGTCTCCGGGCCGCCCCCGCCCAGCGCCGGATGGAGCTCCTCCAGAGAGACCCGTCGGCAGAGCATGCCCGCCACCCCTTTCCAATCCACTTTGATCCGAGTATACCAGCCGGTTTCCCCTTTGAAAAGGGGAAAATCAAAAAAAGTATTGACAAATAGAGCTTGTACGGATATAATAATCTACGCTGTCTGGACGATTAGCTCAGCTGGTAGAGCATCCGCTTGACGTGCGGGAGGTCACAGGTTCAAGTCCTGTATCGTCCACCAGATTAGCGGGGGACATGACCCACAGAGGTCATGTCCCTCCTTATTGTTTTGCGTGGAAAGAGCCGCCCCGATGGGCGGCTCTTTCCACGCCCGTTCACGCGCGCCGGGCGGCCATGTCCACGGCCACCTCCAGGGCGAGGGTGATCATCTGGGTGAAGGAGGTCTGGCGCTCGGTGGTGGAGAGGGCCTCGCCGGTCAGCAGGTTGTCCGAAACGGTGCAGACGGCCAGAGCCCGCTTGCCGGCCTCCGCCGCGTTGCAGTAAAGGGCCGCGCTCTCCATCTCTACGGCCAGCACGCCCAGCCGGCCCCAGGCCAGAGTATCCTCCGTCCGGCGGTAAAAGACATCGGAGCTGAGCAGGTTGCCCACGGCGGTCTCCACGCCCAGGCGGTGGGCCGCCGACACGGCGCTCTCCAGCAGCGTAAAGTCCGCGATGGGAGAGAAGGTGCCGTCCAGCCCGTACTGCCTGGGGTAGTTGGAGTCGGTGCAGGCGGCCTGGCCGAGCACCACATCCCGCAGCTTCAGCCGGGGAGAGATGGAGCCCACGCTGCCCACGCGGATGATGTTGTCCACGTCGTAGGTGTGAAACAGCTCGTAAGAGTAGATGCCCATGGAGGGCATGCCCATGCCTGAGGCCATGACGGACACAGGCGTGTCCCGGTAGGTACCGGTATAGCCCTGTACGCCCCGGACATTGTTGACCAGTTTGGCGCCGTCGAGAAAATGCTCCGCGATGAATTTGGCCCGCAGTGGGTCTCCGGGCATCAGTACGGTCTTTGCAAACGCCCCCTGGGCGGCCTCATTGTGTGGTGTACCCATCGTTCTTCCCCCTTATTTCTGGTGGTTCTATTATAAGCGGCCTAGCCCTTCTTTGCAAGGCGGAGGAGGAAGCTCAGTTGACATTGGGGCGGGATATCATTAAAATAAGAGGGCCATGCCGGCGGCGCGGCGCACGGCTCGACCGGATATGACAATCGACCTGCAGAGAGGAGTCGTCAAATGAAGCAAAAGAGGTGGAAAACGGACGGATATCTGAGGATATTTGCCTCTTATTACCGGCCCCACTGGAAGCTGTTTGCACTGGATATGGTGTGTGCCCTGTGCATCTGCCTGGTGGACCTGGCCTTCCCCATCGTCTCTCGCTTTTCCATGCAGACGCTGCTGCCCGGACAGATGTTCACGGCGTTTTTCGTGGTAATGGCGGTGCTGGCCGGGGCTTACGTGCTCAAGGGGTGCTTTTACTATATCATCACCTACTGGGGGCATCTGCTGGGGGTACGGATGGAGGCCGACATACGGCGGGATCTGTTCTCCCACATGCAGGATCTGTCCTTTTCCTTCTATGACAAAAACCGCACCGGCCAGCTCATGAGCCGGGTCACCGGCGACCTGTTTGAGATCACCGAGCTGGCCCACCACGGCCCGGAGGATCTGTTCATCTCCTCCATCACCATCCTGGGGGCCTTCTGCGTCATGCTCACCATCCGGTGGGAGCTGGCCCTGATCGTATTTGCGGTAATCCCCCTGTTCATCCTGTTCACCACCCTGTGCCGCAAGCGGATGATGCGAGCCTCCACTGAGGTGAAGGCCAAGCTGGCGGGCATTAACGGGGAGGTTGAGTCCTCCATCTCCGGCATGCGTACCGCCAAGGCCTTCGCCAACGAGGCGGCGGAGAGCGCCAAATTCGACCAGGCCAACGACCAGTTCCGGGGGGCCAAGCGGGGCTACTACCGGGCCATGGCCTTCTATCAGTCGGGTATGGAGTTCTTCATGGGCATCCTGTCCGTGGTTGTCATCGCCTTCGGCGGATTCCTGCTCATGCGGGGGCGGATGGATCTCATCGACTTGACCACCTTCTTCCTCTACATCTCCACCTTCATCACCCCCATCCGCAAGCTCTCCGCCTTCGTGGAGCAGTTTATGCAGGGCATGGCGGGCTTCAAGCGGTTTGTGGCCCTGATGCGGGTGGAGCCCGACATCCAGGACGAGCCGGACGCCCAGGAGCTCACCGACGTGAAGGGGGACATCCGGGTGGAGGACGTGACCTTCCGGTATGAGCCCTCCGATCCGCCGGTGCTGGAGCACGTCACCCTCCACGTCCGGCCCGGCGAGACTGTGGCGGTGGTGGGCCCCTCCGGCGGCGGCAAGTCCACCCTGTGCCAGCTCATCCCCCGGTTCTACGATGTCACCGGGGGCCGGGTGCTGGTGGACGGAAAGGACGTGCGCACCCTCACCCAGCACTCCCTGCGGGCCAATATCGGGATCGTCCAGCAGGATGTCTTTCTCTTTGCCGGCACCATCTACGACAACATCCGCTACGGCCGGCCTGACGCCACCGAGGCCGAGATCGTGGAGGCCGCCAAGCGGGCGGAGATCTACGACGACATCCTGGACATGCCCGACGGCTTCCAGACCCAGGTGGGCGAGCGGGGCGCCATGCTCTCCGGCGGCCAGAAGCAGCGGGTGTCCATTGCCCGCATTTTCCTGAAAAATCCGCCCGTCCTTATTCTGGACGAGGCCACCTCCGCCCTGGACTCGGTCACCGAGGCCCGCATCCAGTCCGCCTTTGACGAGCTGGCAAAGGGCCGCACCACCCTCATCATCGCCCACCGCCTGTCCACCATCCGCTCTGCCAGCCGTATTCTCGTCATTGACGGCAACGGCATTCAGGAGGAGGGGACCCATGAGGAGCTTATGGCCAAGGACGGAGAATACGTACAGTTATATCTTGCGCAGAAATCGGTATCTGTATAGCACAACCTCCCCAAAACGGGACGGCCCTGGCGGGCTGTCCCGTTTTTTGTGCTGCCGTACATAAATGGGGCTTGCAAAAATCGAACAAATGTTGTATACTAAAATCGAACGAAAGTTCTATCTAACCCATTGAATTTTTTCGACCCAGCCCGTCTATACAGACAGAGCGCGGGCCCGGGCCGGCCCGGTCCGGTCTATGGGACAGAACATGGAGTAAAATCGGTCTGTCAACTGGAAAACCGATGCAGGAGGGAACGACATGGAGACCATCTATTACAGTCTGGATGCCAAACGACTCACTGTCTGCGGAGAAGCCGCGGGCCGCAGGGCCAGCGGCGGGCAGGAGACGGTCTGCTATGCCTTTGTCCCCCGGCCCCGCCGCCCGGTGATGCCTGCGGGCGGGAAGGTGGTGGATTTCACCGCCTACCGGCAGGCCGCCCACCCGGAGGAGTATGCCCCGCGGGAGGAGGTGCCCGGCCGGCCCCGGCCGGTCCGGCGGCGGCGCACGCTGGCGCTGACCGTGGATCTGGCGGCCACTGGCGCGGTGGTTGTGCTGCTGGCGGCGGTGGTGCTGCGCTTTTTCGCGGGATAGAACCGAAAAATTGCCCCGGTGCGGCTCTGCGCACCGGGGCAATTTTGTGCAGAGGGAAAAATATGCAGAAGACTATTGACAAATTGAGTTAGCGGGTGTAAACTCAATTTGTTCTGGGCGGTTAGTAAACACTAACCGCCTGATAAAAGATAATTGGTTAGCAAGAGTTAACCTGTAAGGGAGAGAAGCCACGATGATGCCTCTGACGCTGGCAAAGCAGGGCGAGACGGTGACCATTCGGAAGATTACCGGGAAGGATGAGATCCGCCAGCACCTGGCCGAGCTTGGATTTGTGGTGGACGGAACGGTTACGGTGGTCAGCGAGCTGGGCGGCAACTTGATTGTGCAGGTCAAGGACAGCCGCATTGCTCTGGACAGGACTATGGCCAACCGGGTTATGATCTGAGGAGAGGAGACAGAACATGAAGACACTGCGGGATGCAAAGGTAGGAGACACTGTCACGGTGGTCAAGCTCCACGGTGAGGGGGCGGTCAAGCGCCGGATCATGGACATGGGGATCACCAAGGGCGTGGCGCTGCACGTGCGCAAGGTCGCCCCTCTGGGCGACCCCATGGAGCTGAACGTGCGCGGCTATGAGCTGAGCGTGCGCAAGGCCGATGCGGAGATGATCGAAATCGCCTAGGGGGAGCGCTTCCCCGGATACGGCCGCGCCGCCAAAGGCGGCACAGCGGAGCGGTACTGCATCTGTGAATTAGTTATATCAAACTCGCGGAAAAGGAAGGGACTGAGAGGTTATGGAGCTTAAGATCGCGCTGGCGGGGAACCCGAACTGCGGCAAGACGACGCTGTTCAACGCCCTGACCGGTTCAAACCAGTACGTGGGCAACTGGCCCGGCGTGACGGTGGAGAAAAAAGAGGGCAAGCTGAAGGGCCACAAGGAGGTGGTCATTCAGGATCTGCCCGGCATCTACTCGCTGTCTCCGTACACGCTGGAGGAAGTGGTGGCGCGGAGCTACCTGGTGGGCGAGAAGCCGGACGCGATTCTGAACATCGTGGACGGCACGAACATCGAGCGCAACCTGTACCTGACGACGCAGCTCATCGAGCTGGGGATTCCGGTGGTGGTTGCGGTCAACATGATCGACCTGGTGCGGAAGAGCGGGGACACGATCGACCTCGGCAGGCTGGGGGAGGCCCTGGGGTGCGAGGTGGTGAGCATGAGCGCGCTGAAGGGCGAGGGCGGCATGACCGCGGCGGAGAAGGCCGTGGCGCTGGCCAAGTCCCACCGGGCGGGTGAGCTGCCCCACGTGTTCACGGGCAGCGTGGAGCACGCCATCGCCCACATCGAGGAGTCCATTGCGGGGCTGGTGGATGACCGCTACCTGCGTTGGTACGCCATCAAGGTGTTTGAGCGGGACGACAAGGTGATGGCCCAGTTGAAGCTGACGGGTGAGCTGAAGGCCCACCTGGAGGCCCACATCGCCGACTGCGAGAAGGAGCTGGACGACGACGCGGAGAGCATCATCACCAACCAGCGGTACGCGTACATCAACGGGGTTGTGAACAAGGCCGTGAAGAAGAAGACGGCGGCCCACAGCCTGACCACCTCTGACAAGATTGACCGGATTGTGACCAACCGGATTCTGGCCCTGCCGATTTTCGCGGTGGTCATGTTTGCGGTGTACTATGTGGCCATCGGCACGGTGGGCGACTGGGTGACCGGTTGGACCAACGACGTGCTGTTCGGCGAGATTGTGCCGCCGGCGGTAAGCGGCTGGCTGGAGGGCATCGGCACCGCCCCCTGGCTGCAGGGGCTGATTGTGGAGGGCATCATTGCCGGCGTGGGCGCGGTGCTGGGCTTCGTGCCCCAGATGCTGGTGCTGTTCCTGATGCTGTCCATCCTGGAGGATGTGGGCTACATGGCCCGCGTGGCGTTCATCATGGACCGTATCTTCCGCAAGTTCGGCCTGAGCGGCAAGAGCTTTATCCCCATGCTCATCGGCTCCGGCTGCGGCGTGCCCGGCGTCATGGCCTCCCGTACCATTGAGAACGAGCGCGACCGCCGGATGACGGTCATGACCACCTGCTTCGTGCCCTGCGGGGCCAAGATGCCCATCATCGGCCTGTTCGCCGGCGCCCTGTTCGGCGGCAGCGGCCTGGTGGCGGTGTCCGCCTACTTCATCGGCGTGGCGGCCATCATCTTTTCCGGCATCATCCTGAAAAAGACCAAGGCGTTTGCAGGCGACCCCGCCCCCTTCGTTATGGAACTGCCCGCCTACCACGTGCCCTCTGTGGGCAACGTCCTGCGGGCCACTTGGGAGCGCGGCTGGTCCTTCATCAAGCGGGCCGGCACCATCATCCTGGCCTCCTCCATCATCCTCTGGTTCCTCCAGGGCTTCGGCTTTACCGAGGCGGGCTTCGGCATGGTGGAGGACAACAACACCTCCCTGCTGGCCTCCATCGGCGGCGCGGTGGCCTTTCTCTTTGCACCCCTGGGCTTCGGCACCTGGCAGGCCACCGTGGCCACCGTTACCGGCCTCATCGCCAAGGAGAACGTGGTGTCCACCTTCGGCGTGCTCTTCGGTCTGGGCGCCGATCTGACGGAGGAGGACCCCGGCCTGCTGGCCGCCGTGGGCACCCACTTCACCGCCCTGAGCGCTTACAGCTTTATGATCTTCAACCTGCTGTGCGCCCCCTGCTTTGCGGCTATGGGCGCCATCAAGCGGGAAATGAACAACGCCAGGTGGACCCTGGGCGCCATCGGCTATATGTGCGGCTTTGCCTATGTGGTCTCCCTCATCGTCTACCAGCTCGGCGGGCTTATCACCGGCGAGGTCTCCTTCGGCATCGGCACCATCGCCGCCGCCGCCGCCCTCGTCGGCCTGGTCTACCTCCTTGTCCGCAGAAACAAGTACGACGAGAACACCCTCTCCATTTCCGCCGTCGCCGCCGCGGCCAAGTAAGGAGCGCCTATGAATGCACCAACAATTATCATTGGCCTGATCATTCTGGCCGTGTTTGCGGCCATTGTGGGAAAGGGCATTTACAACCGCCGCCATGGCAAGAGCTCCTGCTCCTGCGGGGGCTCCTGCGGCGGAGGGTGCGGCCACTGCGCCTCGTCCGGGCTGTGCCACCCTGAGAAGCAACCGCCGACACGCCGGGGCGCGGCTGGCGCCCCTTAGCAAGGAGTAAGAAATGGAGCTGACCAATACCAACGTACGCTATCTTTTGACCATCTACCACCTCTCGCAGGCCCGGCTGGAGGTGTCCTCCAAGGATATCGCCCAGACCCTGGACGTGTCCCGCGCCTCCGTCACCAGCATGATGTCCATTCTGACAGACAAGCGCCTGGTGACCAAGGAGCGGTACGGCAAGGTACACCTGACCGACGACGGCTGCCGGTGGGCCCGGGTGCTGGCCAGCCAGACGGACAAACTGGCCGAGACGCTGCAAAACCGGATGGAGCTGTCCTATGAGGAGGCGTGGAAGGCCGCCTGCGCGGCAGTCTCCGAGCTGCCCCGCCACTGTTTTGAGCCCATCCATGTTCCAGACAGACAGAGAAAGGAAGTTTTCCAATCATGAAGTGGTATCAGAATCCGAAGATCCTCTGCTTTGCCGGCGGCGTGGCCGCCGCCCTAGTGGGAGCCAAGGTTGCCAAGTCCCCCAAGACCCGTGAGCTCTGCGTGGCCGGCATGGCCAAGGGCATGAAGCTCCAGCAGGACGCCAGGGTGACCCTCCAGAACATGAAGGAAGACGCTCAGGATCTGTGTGCGGAGGCCAAGCAGAAGGCGGCCCAGGAGACCGCCGAAGAGGCGTAACGCAGCCATGAGATATCGCATCGCATACGACGAGCCCGGCCGCCTTCGGGTGCGCTTCGGCCCGGATGCGTTTACCCAGGAGCAGGGCTACGGCATTGCCGCCCTGCTCCTGGGCCGTCCGGGCGTGCGGGAGGCCGTCACCTGTGCGCTCAATGGCAGCGTGCTGGTGTGCTACGAGGGGGAGGGCCGGGCGGAGGCCCTGGCAGTACTCCGGGGGCTCCGGCGGGACGCCCTGCCGGTGGGGACCGCCGCCGACGATGACCAGCTCCGCCAGGTGGACAGCCAGTTTCTGGGCCGGCTCCTTTCCATGGCCGCCCGCCATTTCCTGAAAAAGTGGTTTCTTCCCTTCCCTGTCCGCTGCGCCGTGACTCTGTGGAACGCGGCGGGCTACTGGCGGGAGGGCCTGAGAAGCCTGGGCGGGGGGCGGCTGGACGTGGCCGTGCTGGATGCGGCCTCCATCGCCGGAGCCATCGCCCGGCGGGAGTGGTCCACCGCCGGCTCGGTCATGTTCCTGCTGGGCCTGTCCGCCCTACTGGAGGACTACACCCGCAAGCGCACCCAGACCACCCTGACCCAGAGCTTGGCCATCCACGTGGACACCGTGTGGCGGGTGGCGGAGGACGGCTCCGAGGAATCCATCCCCATGGGCCGCCTGGCTCTGGGGGAGCGTATCCGGGTGCGCTCCGGCGCCCTGATCCCGGTGGACGGCACTGTCACAGACGGCGACGCCATGGTGAATGAGGCGTCCATGACCGGCGAGCCCCTCCCCGTCCACAAGCGCCAGGGCTCCACCGTCTACGCCGGCACCGTGCTGGAGGAGGGCAGTCTGGTCATCCAGACCGCGGCCCTGGCCGGCGAGAGCCGGATTCAGCAGATCGTGGGCCTCATTGAGAATTCCGAGGCGCTGAAGGCCGGAGCCCAGAGCCGGGCCGAGCGGCTGGCCGACGCCATTGTGCCCTTCAGCTTTGCCGGGGCCCTGGCGGTGGGCCTGCTGACCCGGAATGTGACCCGGGCCCTGTCTGTACTGATGGTGGACTACTCCTGCGCCATCAAGCTGTCCACCCCCATCTCCATCATCTCCGCCATGCGGGAGGCCTCCGCCCGCCGTATTATGGTCAAGGGCGGCAAATACCTGGAGGCCTTTGCCGAGGCGGATACCATCGTATTCGACAAAACCGGCACCCTCACCGCCGCCTGCCCCCGGGTGGAGGAGGTTCTGGACTTCACCGGCCGGGGGGAGGACGAGCTGCTGCGGTGCGCGGCCTGCATCGAGGAGCACTTCCCCCACAGCATGGCCCGGGCCGTCACCCGCGCCGCCGAGGAGCGGGGCCTCAACCACGAGGAGCGCCACGCCGAGGTGGAGTATGTGGTGGCCCACGGCGTGGCCACCACCCTGGAGGGGGAGCGGGCCCTCATCGGCAGCCGCCACTTCATCTTCGAGGACGAGGGCGTTGCCTGTACCGACGAACAGGCCGGGCGGATCGCCGCGGCCGCCCGCGGCCGTTCGGTGCTCTATCTGGCCATCGGCGGCAGGCTGGCCGGCGTGCTGTTGATCAGCGATCCGCCCCGCCCCGAGGCCGCTGAGGCCATCGCCGCCCTGCGGGCGCTGGGGGTGCGCCGGGTGATCATGCTCACCGGCGACCAGGAGACCGCCGCCCGGGCGGTGTGTGAGCGGCTGGGCATCGACACGTTCCGCGCCCAGGTGCTCCCAGCCGACAAGGCCTCCCTGATCGAGGGCTACAAGGAGGGCGGCAGCAGGCTCATCATGGTGGGCGACGGGGTCAACGACTCCCCCGCCCTGGCCGCCGCGGATGTATCCGTGGCCATGAGGGATGCCTCCGACCTGGCCCGGGAGGTGGCGGATATTACCCTCCTCTCCTCCGATCTGCGGGAGCTGGCCGCCCTGCGCCGCCTCTCCCAGCGGATGCTGGAGCGCATTAACCGCAACTACAGGTCGATTTTGACCATCAACACCAGCCTGCTGGCGCTGGGGATTTTCGGCATACTGCCGCCGACCACCACGGCCCTGCTGCACAATGCCTCTACCATGGCCATCAGCGCCGCCAGCATGCGGCCCTATCTGCCCGCGCCCGGCGGGCGCGGGGCCCAGGGAAAGGAGCCTGGCAATGAAACAGCATAGATTCTGGGCTTGGGGCGCCGTGTTCTGTATGCTCATGTGCATCTACACCGGCAAGCGCCGCAAGTAAAGCAAGGCAGAGAAGGCCCCTCCCCGTCGTCCGGCTGAGAGGGGCCTTTGCCGCCGCCGTGACAGGAGAGCGCGGGCATGCAGTCACCACGCCGGACGGCGGGACTGTCCGGCAGTGAGCTGGCGGAGGGATTGGGCGCACAGCGCGCCGTAGAACTTCAGATACTTCTTTTTTGCCTGGCGCTGGAGGCGCTGGCGCTCCTGAAAGGCCTTCCAGCAGGCGCAGCTCTTGTGGCAGCCGCTGTGGTAGGAGGGACATTGGCTCTGACAGGGAAGCATGGGGGTTCTCCTTTCTGCGGGGGCGGGAGGTACGGTTCCCGTCCAGTGTAGGCCGGATCAGAGCCCAACTGCCACCATGGTGCTGTAAAAGGGAGGTAAATAATTGGAGTTTACCGCATTTGTAGAGCATGCTCACTAAAAATAATGACAAATAAGAGGATAAATATATACAATCTAAACAAAATAGAGTGGCTAAAATCGGGCAAAAGGCAGAATAATGTGAGCATGGTTGCAATTGGAAGATGCTCATGGTATCATGCAAAACACCTTGCGGGGTCGGAGCTCTGACCACTGGAGACTCCGCGCCGGAGGACTCCTGGTCGCAAGGAAAGAAAAAGAGGAGGAAACATGAAATGAAATCCCATAAGCCATCCAAACTGATCGCTCTGGGGCTCGCCCTCACCATGGGCCTGAGCATTCCCGCGGCGCTGGCAGCCAGTTCTCTGGTGCCCGCCTCCACCAAGGTCACGGTGGACGGCAAGGCGGCCGCTGTCGAGGGATACAATATTGACAACGGCAACAACTATTACAAGCTGCGCGATTTCGCCAGCGCGCTGGACGTGGGCCTGACCTGGGATAAGGCCACCGACACCGCGGCCATCGACACCGGCTCCCACTACAAGCCCGACACCACCCAGCTCATCACCGGCAACTGGGCCCCCGCTACCCGCGCCCGCATCCAGGCCGTGATTGACGAGAACGCCAACCAGGGCAAGTACGTGGTCTTTGACTTTGACAACACCTCCGTGATCTTCGACATTCAGGAGGCCCTGCTCATCTACCAGATTGAGAACCTGCAATTCAAGATCGACCCCGCCGACATGGAGGCCGTTCTGGAGACCGGCATTCCCGACCTGAACAAGTCCATGGGCACCAGCCTGGACGGCAAGAACATCACCCCCGCCACCCTGGTGGCCGACATCACCAGCGATTACGAGTGGATCTATGCCAACTACGAGGGCTTTGAGGGGGACAAGGACCTCAACTACATCCACGCGTCCAACCAGTACCAGGACTTCGCCGCCAAGCTGCGCTTCATGTACGGCAACCTGGGCGACTACTTTGATCACGCCGTCTCTTACCCCTGGGTTGGCTATCTGTTCACCGGCATGACCCCCGACGAGGTGCAGAAGCTGGCTGCCGCCTCCCACCAGTATTGGGCAGACTACGGCCGCTATGCCGAGGAAACCTGGACCTCTCCCGTGGAGCTGCCCGGCAAGACCGGCATTGTCTCGATTGACTTTATCACCGGCCTGACCTTCACCGACGAGCTGAAGGACCTGTATGCCACCCTCCAGGCCAACGGCATCGACGTGTATATCGTCTCTGCCTCCCCCATCGACACCGTGCTGGCCGCCAATGAGACCATGGGCTACAACCTGCCCGAGGACCACGTCTACGCCATGCGCAACAAGCTGGGCGAGGACGGCCGCTACATCAACGAGTATAACTACGACTGGGGCGGCGAGGGCAAGTACGCCCAGACCCAGGGTGAGGGCAAGAGCACCATTATCACCAACTTCATCGCGCCCCAGTATGACAACGCCGGCCCCCTGATGGTCTTCGGCGACAGCTCCGGCGACTGGAACATGATGACCGACTGGATGGAGAGCGGCGACACCGAGCTGGGCGTCATCTTCAACCGTTACCGCAAGCCCAGCAGCGATCCCATCTGGCAGGGCTCCAACGAGGCCGCCCAGTCCATCGGCGATCCTGACGCCCGCTTTGTCCTCCAGGGCCGCGACGAGAACACCGGCGAACTGCGCCCCAGCGAGAAGTCCATCCTGCTGGGTGAGACCGACGAGGTGCTGGTCCGCCCCGCCGAGTAAGGCAGACATAAGCGCAATTTCATACACGGCGGCAGCCGGGAGTGGAGCCTGCGGGCTCCCTCCCGGCTGTTCTGATCAGACTTTAAGATATTTTTAATGAATACCGGGAACCTTGCTCTGGACATTTCGTCTGTAATGTTGGATAATGGAATATATAACCAAGGAAAAACCTGCATTGGAAGGAGAGAATGAACATGAAGCAAACCCATAGAGGGCTTGCCCGGCTGCTGTCCGCGGGTATGAGTCTGGCCCTTTTGACGAGCTTGGTACCCGGGGCCACGGCGGCGAGCCGAAATGTAGAATACGAGGTGGATGCGGATGAGGTCCTCTACTTGGAAAAGGAGGACTTCGATAATTTGTGTATGACGAAACGTCACAGGGTACCGAGGTGGATGGGCTCTGGTTTACAAGCTTACCCTCGTCCAGTAAGGGTGTGCTATATTTTGACTATGACGGCCGAGACGAATATGAGGTCGAAAAGCGAGAGAGCTTTACCCGCAGAGACCTAGATGATCTCGCCTTTGTGCCAGATGAGGACTACGATGGTTTCGTAACGATCGGTTTTAGCGGTGAGTCCGACCAGGGTGAGAATTTTTCTGGTACACTTTATATTGAGGTCAATGGCACAGGGCGTTCATCCTCTGACGGCGAAGTGACCTATGAGGTGGATGTCAACGACGCCGTGGATCTGGACGTGGACGATTTTGACGACTATGCCTACGACGAGTCGGACGGCACCGAGGTCGATTACATCTTCTTCACCGACCTGCCCTCCTCCAGCAAGGGCACCCTCTACTACGACTATGGCTACTCCAGTGAACGCGAAGTAGAGGAGGAAGAGGAGTTCGACCGGGACGAGATCGACGACCTGACCTTTGTGCCCAAGCGGAATTATGAGGGGACGGTTACCCTGTCCTTCGAGGGCCGATCGGACGCCCGGGATAAGTTCTACGGCGACCTGGTCATCGAGGTGGGCGGCGGCCGGAGCAGCAGCGCCGCCAGGGGCGACGTGACGTACGATGTGGACGTCAACGACACGGTGGACTTCGACTATGACGACTTCGACGAGTTCGTCTACGACGAGACCAGCGGTACCGAGGTGGGACGGGTCTGGTTCACCGAGCTGCCCTCCTCCCGGGAGGGCACCCTCTACCGGGACTATGACAAGCGGGATCAGGAGGAGATTGACGAGGACGAGGAAATCCGCCACGACGAGATCGACAATCTGACCTTCGTACCCAAGCGCAATTTTGAAGGGGCGGTCACCATCCCCTTTGAGGGCAGGGCGGACGACGGCGACAAGTTCTCCGGCGAGCTGGTCATTCGGGTGGGCGATGCCGGGGGCGCCGACATTACCGTGGAGCTCCAGGCCGGCAACGGTTCCACCGTCAACTTCCAGACGGACGCGTTCAACGAGGCCTGCGTGAAGGAGACCGGCGCCAATCTGAACTATGTGATCTTTGACTACGACTCCGGCCGCGGCGGCTATCTGTACTACCAGCACGGCGAGTCCGGCGAGTCTGAGGTGGGCTCCGGCCGTTATTACCGCGCCTCCTCTCCCCGGCTGGACCAGGTTTCCTTTGTCCCCGGCAGCGGCACCGGCAGCTCCGTGCGCATCCCCTTTGAGGGGGAGGCCACCAACGGCAAGTCCTTCTACGGCGAGGTCAAGCTGACCTATGTGACGCTGAGTGAGCCCACTATCATCACCTACACCTCCACCGGCCTGGCCGTGGACTTCAACGCCGCCGACTTTACCGCCGCCTGCGCGGCCCGGGGCGGCAAGGCCCTGACCTCCGTCCGGTTCCCCGCCCCCGACACCACCGGCGGACAGCTCTACTACAACTTCCACACTCCCACCCAGTACCGCGGCGAGGTGGTTTCCACCGTGGACTACTCCGTGGGCGGCGTCTACCTGCTGGGCGAGGTCACCTTCCTGCCCAAGGCGGGTTACAGCGGCGTTGTAACCATCCCCTATGTGGGTACCGATGCCGACGGCATCGAGTATACCGGCACCGTTCAGGTGATGGTCACGCCCTCCGCCTCCTCCCGCTTCAGCGACATGGGCAGCTATAACAGTTGGGCGGGAGCCTCCGTGGAATTCCTGGCCGCCTACGGCATTACCACCGGTACGGGCGACGGCGCACCTTCAGCCCCGCCTCCACCCTCACCCGCGGCGACTATATCCTGATGCTCTACCGCACCTTTGGCTTCAGCAGCACCGCCGCCGCAGGCAACTTTACTGACGTGACCGCCGGCAGCTACTACGCCGAGGCCCTGGCCCATGCCAAGGCTCTGGGCATCGCCACCGCCGAGGCGGACGGGAGCTTCCGCCCCAACGACCCTGTCACCCGGCAGGACGCCATGGTGTTCCTCCTGCGGGCCATGCAGGCCGTCAACCGGTCTGTGCCCAACGCCTATGACAGCTACCTGAGCCGCTTCCCGGATGGGGCCTCCGTGGCGGACTACGCCCGCACGGCCATGGCCGCCATGGCCCAGGCAGGCGTGATCCAGGGCAACGAGCAGGGCAAGCTCAACCCCACCGGAACCCTGAACCGGGCGGAGATGGCCGTCATTCTCCACCGCGCCCTCACCCTGTAACCCAGCTCCCAAGCCGGGGCCGCCCAGCGGCCCCGGCTTTTTGTGCAAAATATGGGACGGGAAGGCTTGAAAAGGGCGGCTTGGGTATGATATAGTATCAAGGTATTGGTATCGGCTGCATCCCTTCGGATGTGGTCATTTTTGTGAGACAAAACCGGAGGTGAGGGCGTGTTTGACGGACTGCTGTTTGATCTGGACGGGACCCTGTGGGACTCGGTGGACGCCATCTGCATCTCCTGGAACCGGGCCCTGGAGCGGCTTGCGCCGGAGTATGCCGGCACCGTGACCCGGGCGCGGCTGCTGCCGTGTATGGGGATGCTGCTGCCCGACATCCTCCACCGCCTGGTGCCGGAGCTGGACCAGGAGCGGATGAAGCCCATTCTGGAGGAGGTACTGGTGGAGGAGAACGCCTATGTGGCCGCCCACGGGGGCGTCCTCTACCCCGGGGTGGAGCAGACCCTGGCGGTGCTCGCCGCCCGCTGGCCCCTCTTTCTCGTCAGCAACTGCCAGGACGGGTATATTGAGGCCTTTTTCCAGGCCCACGGACTGGGGCGCTATTTTACGGACTACGAAAACCTCGGCCGCACGGGGCTGCCCAAGGCGGACAACATCGCCCTGGTGGCGGAGCGGAACGGCCTGAGGCGGCCCCTCTACATCGGAGACACCCAGGGGGACTATGACGCCGCCTCCAAGGCGGGGGTCCCCTTCCTCCATGCCGCCTACGGCTTCGGGCGCATTGACCGCCCTGTGCCCTCGGTGGCTACCTTTGGGGACCTTCCCGATGCGATCTGCCGCCTCACTCCGCCGTAAGGGGGGCAACGTAGGCATCGCCCCCTACAACGTCCAAATGCGGGCCTGTTCCAGCCGTAGGGGCGGATGCCCACATCCGCCCGGCACCCATGCACCAACTCTATCAAGGAGGACATTACCTTGTCACAATACGAGAAAGAAATCAATCGCCGGCGCACCTTTGCCATCATCAGCCACCCGGACGCCGGCAAGACCACCCTGACCGAGAAATTCCTGCTCTACGGCGGGGCCATTGCCCAGGCTGGGCAGGTCAAGGGCAAAAAGAATACCCGGGCCGCCACCTCCGACTGGATGGAGATTGAGAAGCAGCGCGGCATCTCGGTCACCTCTTCCGTCATGCAGTTCCAGTACGAGGGCTACTGCATCAACATCCTGGACACCCCTGGCCACCAGGACTTCTCCGAGGACACCTACCGCACCCTCATGGCCGCCGACAGCGCGGTGATGGTCATTGACGCGGCCAAGGGCGTGGAGGCCCAGACCCGCAAGCTGTTCAAGGTCTGCGCCATGCGGGACATCCCAATCTTCACCTTTATCAACAAGATGGATCGGGAGGCCCGGGACTCCTTCGAGCTGCTGGAGGAGCTGGAGAAGGAGCTGGGCATCGAGACCTACCCGGTGAACTGGCCCATCGGCTGCGGCAAGGAGTTCCAGGGTGTGTACGACCGGGGCAGCCGCAAAATCATTCACTTCACCTCCAACGGAGGAGCCAAGGCGGCCACCGCCACCGAGGTGGAGCTGGGCGATCCCAACCTGGACGGACTGATCGGCGAGCGGCTCCACCAGCAGCTCACCGACGAGATCGAGCTGCTGGATGGAGCGGCCGCCGCGTTTGATCTGGACCGGGTGCGCCACGGCAAGCTCTCCCCGGTGTTCTTCGGCTCCGCCCTCACCAACTTCGGCGTGGAGCCCTTCCTGGAGCACTTCCTCCAGATGACCACCGCCCCCCTGCCCCGGCGGGCGGGCGAGCTGGTGGTGGACTCCCTGGACGACGACTTCTCCGCGTTTGTGTTCAAGATCCAGGCCAACATGAACAAGGCCCACCGGGACCGCATCGCCTTTATGCGCATCGTCTCCGGCCGCTTTGACGCGGATAAGGAGGTGTACCATGTCCAGGGCGGCAAGAAGCTCCGCCTGTCCCGGCCCCAGCAGCTCATGGCGGCCGAGCGGGAGATCATCGAGGAGGCCTACGCCGGCGACATCATCGGCGTGTTTGACCCGGGCATCTTCTCCATCGGCGACACCCTGTGCACCGGCAAAAAGAAGGTCGAGTTTGCGGGTATCCCCACCTTCTCACCGGAGCATTTTGCCCGCATCGAGCAGAAGGACACTATGAAGCGCAAGCAGTTCGTGAAGGGTATGGAGCAGATCGCCCAGGAGGGTGCCATCCAGATCTTCCGCGAAGTCGGCGGCGGCATGGAGGAGGTCGTGGTCGGCGTGGTCGGTGTGCTGCAGCTGGAAGTGCTGGAGTACCGCCTGAACACCGAGTACAACGTGGAGATCCGGATGCAGCAGCTGCCGTTCGAGCAGCTGCGCTGGGTGAAGAACGACCCCGACACCTACAACCTGCGCGACCTGGACCTGACCAGCGATACCAAGGCTGTGGAGGATATGAAGGGCAACCGTCTGCTGCTGTTCACCTCTGATTGGGCCGTCCGCTGGGCCGAGACCCACAACGACACGCTGGAATTGAGCGAGTTCGGCAATATCTGATTGGAAAAAAGAGAGCTGCTGTGCGGAGCTGACTCGCACCGCAGTTTTCTTTTTTATAAAAAGCAAAAATACAACAAAAGATGCCAGCCTCTGTATGAATGGTTCCCATTGCGGGGAACACTGCTGGCATGGAGGGAAACGTATATGGAAAACCTGAACATTGGCCGTAGCGGCATTGAAGTACCTTTTCTGGGCATGGGCACCTGGGCCATCGGCGGCGGCAGCTGGTGGGGCGACAACGATGATGCCCTTTCGGTCAAAGCCATCCAGACTGCTGTGGAGCAGGGCATCCGGTGGATCGACACCGCGCCCATCTACGGCCTGTACCACAGCGAGACCGTGGTGGGCGAGGCCATGAAGCACATCGACCGCGACAAGGTGGTGCTTTCCACCAAGTGCGGTCTGGAGTGGCGGCATGAAACACCGGTGCTGCACAAGGTCGTGGACGGCACCGCCGTCTACCGGGACCTCTCGGCGCAGAGCATCATCGAGGACGTGGAGGACAGCCTGCGCCGTCTGCACACCGACCATCTGGACGTGCTGTACACCCACTGGCAGAGCCCGGATTTTGGCGTGTATCCGCTGGAAGAGACCATGGAAGCCATGATGAAGCTGAAAGAGCAGGGCAAGATCCGCGCCATCGGTGCTTCCAACGTCACCTCCGATATCATCCGGGGCTACTGCAAGTACGGCCAGCTGGACGTCATTCAGGAAAAGTACAGCCTGCTGACCCGCCGCATTGAAAAGCAGCTGCTGCCCACCTGCAAGGAGCTGGGCGTTTCGGTACAGGCCTACTCCCCGCTGGAGCAGGGTCTTTTGACCGGCAAGGTGACCATGGACACCACCTACCCGGAGGGCAGCACCCGCAACACGAACCCCTGCTTCCAGCCCACCCGCCGGGCACAGGCGCTGGAACTGCTGGCAAAGTGGAGCGACCTGACCGAGAAGTACGACTGCACCATGGCGCAGCTGGTCATCGCCATGACCGCCCGCATGATCCCGGGGCTGCACGTTCTGTGCGGTGCCCGCAAGCCGGAGCAGGTGCTGGACAACGCCGGTGCGCTGCACATCAAGCTGGACGGCGCCGACGCCGTCCGCATGAAGTGGGACGTGGACGCGATCTCCTGAGGATAAACCAAACAACACCGGAGCATCTACGGACGCTCCGGTGTTGTTTTTTATCTCTTATTCTCCTCTTGCCAGCGCTTGCAGCTTTTTCTTATCCAGCACCTGCACGCCGCCGCGATACAGCCGCACCCAGCCTTCTAGTTTTTAAAAAGGGAAACAAACAAACTTACAAC
>ERZ773134.216-NODE-216-length-60233-cov-8.429127_pt1 | contig 60233 bp, 52 predicted proteins | sample MGYA00580856_ERZ773134 | MGnify/ENA primary metagenome ERZ773134 (study PRJEB29015, sample SAMEA2737823) | human gut metagenome | biome: human gut; feature: human-associated habitat; material: faeces | place: China | collected 2012 ... | reverse complement strand
GGGTAGCGGCGTACAGGCTGTCCCAGTCCTGGGGCAGACAGGGCGGATCCGCTACTGTCTCCCCGGGGATGAAGATATCGGTGCTGTCGGGCAGCTCCGCGCCCAGCAGGCCCTGCCCGTATTCAAATTCCAGTTTCATAATTTACCTCCGTCCTCAATGGCCCAGATACAGGCGGATGATTTCCAGATACTCCTCGGGGTAGAAGCCGATCTCGCCGCTGAACCGGGTCAGGGCGATGAGGCCGCCGTCGATGTCCGCGATGGAGGCCAGCATGGCGGCGTTGTCCGCCTTGAGGCCGCCGCCGTACACCACGTCCAGGCCGCCGGTGCGCTCCTTGACGAAGCGGGCGATCTTCTCGATGTAGGGCTTGTCGGCCGGGGTCTTGCCGGGCCCGATGGACCAGATGGGCTCGTAGGCGATGACCACCCGGCTCTTGTCCGTCCCGTCCAGGCCGATGGAGAGCTGGTCGCCCAGCACCTGCTGCCACTGCTCCTGCTCCTCGCTCTTCTCGCCGATGCAGTAGAGCACCTTGAGCCCCGCGGCCTGGGCGGCCTTCACCTCCTGGTTGAGCAGGCGGTTGACGGCGGCGGTGTCGGTGACGCCGGCCTCCGCCAGGATGCCCGCCTTGTCGTTGCGCTCCTCGCAGTGGCCGATGAGGACCCAGCCGCAGCCCAGGGCGGCGGCGGCGTGGGCGGGCCGGTTGGTGGTGAAGGCGCCGAAGTTGCCGCCCACTGCGGTGTCGGCCCGGAAGACCCCCTGGCAGCCCAGCTCCACCCGGCTGTCGGCGGTGCGGGCCGCGGCCGCGGGAATCAGGTGGGCCTCCGGGAAGAAGTCCACAAACTCCGCTTCCGCCGGGTCATAGCCCGTCAGGCCCTGCTGGGTCCCGGCCACAATGGCCCTGCCCCACTCGGCCACGGGGGCCAGGCGGTTGACCCCGCCCAGCTCCACCGGCACGTCAAAACGCTTGAGATTCAAAAAAATGTGTTTCATTCAGTTGACACCCGGCTTTCCCAAATTTTGAAACATATAGCCCTTGTAGCCCTCCACGCCCGGCTGGTTGAAGGGGTTGACGCCCAGCAGCTTGCAGGAGAGATAGCAGGCAAAGAGGAAGAAATAGAACAGCCCGCCCAGGGTGTGGGCGTCGATGGCGGGGATGGAGAGGTTCATGCAGGGGATGCCCCGGTCGCCGTGGGCCCGCATGGTGGCCTGGCGGGCGGTGTTGTTGATGTCCCAGAAGTCCATGCCCGTCAGGTAGTCAAAGTAGTCCTTCTTGGCCTCGGGGGGCAGGAGCACCGACGCGTCGCGGGCGCGCACCTCCACGAAGGTCTCGAAAAGGATGGGACTGCCCTCCTGGATGAACTGGCCGATGGAGTGGAGATCCTCCGAGTTGGAGGCCGCCACCGGGTAGAGGGCGGTGCCCTCCTTGCCCTCGCTCTCGGCGAAGAGCTGAATCCACCACTTGGCGAAGTAATCCAGCCGGGGTTCGAAAAAGGAGAGCATCTCCAGGCGGTAGCCGTGCTCCAACAGCAGCCGGCGCAGGCAGGCGTAGCGCAGGGCCGGGTTCTCCTCCGCCGGGGCGGCGAGGAGGGTATCCCGCATGTCCCGCATCCCCTGCACCAGCGCGCGGATGTCCACCCCGGCCACCGCCATGGGGAAGAGCCCCACGTCGCTGCCCACCGAGTACCGCCCGCCGATGGTCTCGGGGAAGGTGAGGAACGTATAGCCCTGGTCGAGGCAGAGCTGGTGGAGGGTGGAGCCCGGCGTGCCGGTGGCGAAGATGCGCTTTGCCGCGCCCTCCGCGCCGTAGCGCCGCTCCAGGTACTGGCGCAGCACCCGGAAGGCAATCCCCGGCTCCAGGGTCTCAAAGTTCTTGGCGATGCAGTCGATGTAGATGGATTGATATCCGTCCAACTCCCGCAGAGTGCGGGCCATCTCGCAGGCGGAGATGGTGTTGCCCGCCCACAGAATGGCGGGGCCCCCCTCCGGCCGCAGGGCCTTGACGGCGGCCCGGGACGCCTGGTTGGAGCCGCCGATTCCGATGACCACGAAGGCGTCGGCGTCGGCCCGCACCCGCGCCGCCTGCTCCAGCAGGAAGTCCACCCGCTCGGGCCCGGCCGCCTCGTCCACACTGTGCCAGCCCAGGTTGTCCCGGTACCGCTCCTCTCCCGCCGCCGCCTCGGCCAGCAGGGGCGCGGCGGCGCGCACCTGCTCCTCCAGCGCGCCGGGGGCCAGCACCGGCCGCGCGTCGGTAAAGGACAGGGTGATGCCGTCCATGCTCAGCCCTCCTTGGCGTAGCGGGCCGCCATGTCCTCCAGGGTGGCCGGCTCCACCAGGGGGGCCTTGCCGTAGCTGCCGAACTCCACAATCAGGGTGCCCACGGCCTCCTTCACGCCACGGCGCATGGCGTCGGTAATGAGAGCCACGGCCCCCTCGTCGCCAGTGCCGTACATGACGGTGTCCATGATGGGCGCCAGGAAGGCGCGGGGATCAAAGGCATCCCGCTTCTCGTCCAGCAGCTTCCAGACGCCGCCCACCCTGGCGTCCTCCTTCAGCTCCGGGTGGTCGCGGAACAGCTCGCGGAAGTTGCGGGTGACGGCCAGGCGGATGTCGGTGTCCACGTTGATCTTGCCGATGCCGCAGGGGATGGCCGCCTTCAGCTCCTCCTTGGAGATGCCGTAGGCGTTCTGGATGTTCCCGCCCAGGGCGTTGATCTCATTGACGATATACTGGGGAACGGTGGAGGAGCCGTGGGACACCAGGGCGCCCTGGATGCCCTCGTGGTTCATGCACTCCTTGATGGCGATGGGGATCTCCTTCCGCAGCTTCACGTCCTTGCCCTTGCTGGCGCCGTGCATGGTGCCGTAGCTGATGGCCAGGGCGTCCACCCCGGTCTTTTTGAAGAACTCAATGGCGGAGAGGGGGTTGGTGTAGGTGGAGTTGGCGGCAAAGACGTGGTCCTCCACGCCGGCCAGCACGCCCAGCTCGCCCTCCACGGACACGCCGCGGGCGTGGGCGTACTTGACCACCTCGCGGGTGAGCTCCACATTCTCCTCAAAGGGGAGGGAGGAGCCGTCGATCATCACGGAGGTGTATCCCCCCTCGATGGCGGCCACGCAGGAGTCGAAGTTCTTGCCGTGATCCAGGTGGAGCACCACGGGGATGGGGCTTTGCTCGGCAAACTTCTTCACCGCCTCGGCGATGTTGCGGGCCCCCTTCTTCTTGTCCTCCAGGGTGCCGTTTGCAAAGTCCACCCGGCCGCCCATGAAGGCGTTGGCCAGGTCGGCCCCCTGCAGGATGGCGGGGGAGCGGAACATCTCATGTACGGCGATGACCGCCTCGGCCTGGGCCACGGCGTTGACGTTGAAGGCCCCCTGGGCATAGCCATATTTCACGGTGGCGTCCAGAACCGGACGCAGAGGTACCAGAGGCATAGCAATTCTCCTTTCGGTTATTCCCTTATCTTGTATAGACGGTGCGCCCGCCCACCACGGTGCGGGCCACCTGGTAATCGCCGTCCAGCAGGACCAGATCGGCGTCCTTTCCCACGTCCAGCTCCCCCTTGCCGGCCCAGCCCATGAGGCGGGCGGGGTTGGCGGTCATGAGGCGGGAGACGGTCTCCGCCCCCTCCCCGGTGAAGGCCATGAGGTTGCGCAGGGCCTGGGCCATGGTGAGGGTGGAGCCGGCCCGGACGCCGTTGGGCAGCTTGGCGTCCCCGTTCTCCACAATTACGTCGTTGACTCCCAGCTTGTAACTGCCGTCGGGCAGGCCGGCGGCCATGATGGAGTCGGTGACGGCTACCACCCGGTCGTACCCCTTGGCCTTGAGGTAGAGGCGCACGGTGCCCGGGTGGAGGTGGCGGCCGTCGCAGATGGCCTCCACGTACACATCCCGCTCCAGGGCCACGCCGAAGATGGCGGGGTCGTGCTGGTGGAACAGCCGCATGGCGTTGCCCAGATGGGTGACCGAACGCACACCGGCGTCCACACAGGCCGCGCACTGGTCGTAGCCCGCGCCGCTGTGGCCCATGGCGCAGACGATGCCCATGGCGTTGAGGCGGGGGATCAGCCCGGGCACGCCGGGGATCTCGGGGGCCAGGGTGGTATAGCGCACGTGGCCGCCGGAGGCCTTCTGATACTTGGCAAAGAGCTCCGCGTCGGCGGTGTGCATCAGCAGGTGCTCGGGCATGGCCCCCTTGTACTCGGCGGAGAGGCACGGCCCCTCCAGATGGATGCCCAGCAGAGCCGCCCCGCCGTAGGGGCCGCCCTCGATGACCTGCCGGGCCTGCTCCATGCACCAGAGGGTCTGCTCCGGCGTGTCGGTGAGCACCGAGCACAGCCAGCCGGTAACGCCCTGCGAGGCGAAGAACCGGCCGATCGTGCGCAGTCCCTCGGCGTCCGCGGCGTTCACGTCCACCCCGGCGGCGCCGTGGGTGTGGATGTCCAGAAAGCCCGGGAGCACCCGCAGTCCGGCGGCGTCCACCTCAGGCAGGCCCTTGTCGTTGTGATCGCCCCGGCTCAGGGCCGTGATGCGCCCGTCCTCCACCGCCATGTCCAGGGGGGTGAAGGCCCCGTTCCACAGGACGGAGCCGTTTTTCAGATAAAAGGAGTTGTCCATGGCGGCCTCCTCAATAGGCCGTCTGGGCGGCGTTGGCGTTGACGTAGAGCAGGGCGTCGGGGTGGTTCTGGGCCAGGGTGGCGGGGAACGCGGCGGTCACCTCGCCGTAGGCCGCCCGGCGGCACACGGCCCGGTGCCAGTCCCGGAACACGCCCAGGCGCAGCTTCCGCGCCCCCAGAATCTCCTTCATGCCAATGGTGACGCACTTCCTGGGCATATCCTCCAGCGCGCCGCCCAGGTCGCCCACGCAGTTGGTGGCCCTCGTCTCCGGGTGGATGTCCAGCACCCGGGTGGGGAGCTGGGCGAACTGTTCAGCCGTCAACTCCGGCTGGGGCTCGTTGAAGGCCAGGTGGCCGGTGATGCCGATGCCGCCGAAGGCGATATCCACGCCGCCCAGCTCCTCGATCAGGGCGGGGATGCGGCCCAGGTCGTTGGGATCGGGGAAGACCCGCTGCTCCTCGGGCATGAGCAGCTCCGGGGCGATCTTGCCATATACCTCCCGGGCCATGAAGCCCCGGAAGGACAGGGGATTTTCCTCGGCGATCCACTGGCCGTCGTCGTTGAGGTACTCGTCCATGTTGATGAACCAGCAGTTCTTCAGGGAGAGCTGCTCCCGGTTGACCAGCCGCACAAAGATGGGGTACTGCCCCACCGGCCCCACCGGGCAGATAAAGACGGTAGGCTTTCCGGCGGCGTTGTTGGCGCGGATGGCAGCGCACATCTCGGCGGCCATCTCGTAAAAGACCTCGCCGGAGTCGCCCAGCTTGAGGATGGGGAGCTTGGCGCCCTTGCCCAGCTCCTGGGCGGAAATATGATAGTAGTCCATAGTCGTACCTCCTTTTGTCATTGAAACAGGTGCTCCAAATTCATCTGGCGGATCATCTTGACGATCTCCTTGGTGCGGGAGCAGCCGAACTTGCCCAGCAGGCCCTTGATCTGGGTCTTAATGGTCACCACCTCCACGCAGCGGAGCCTGGCGATCTCCGCCACCTTCTTGTCCTGGAGCAGCAGCTTGACCAGCTCGTGCTCCGCCGGCGTCAGGTGGGCCACGTTGTTGATGAAGAAAATCAGGGAGCGCTCGCTGCGGCGCAGACGGGCGTACTCCTGCATGACTGTGTTCTGGATCTTTGGGTCCAGCTCCGCCCGCCCCTCGCTGGCCCGGCGGATGTGCTCCAGCAGCCTCTCCTCCTCACAGCCCTTCACCACATAGTCCACCGCGCCGGTGCCCATGGCGCTGGTGATCATGTCGTCGGTCTCATGGGCGGTGAGGAACAGGATTTTGACCTCCGGGTGCCGCGCCGTGATGACCTCGGCGGCCCGGATGCCCGCGTCGATGGTCTCCATCTCGATATCCATCAGAATCACGTCGCAGGGGACGGTGTCCGCCAGGGAAGCGATCTCCTCTCCGGAGGCGGCGGAGCCCACCACCTCCATATCGCTCTGGGCGGAGACCACGTCGCAGAAGTCCTCCCGCAGCAGGGGGAAGTCCTCCGCCACCATCACCCGGATTGTCTTTGCCATTGTGTGATCACTCCTTCTGACGGGGGTCGTAGAGGGGCAGCATGATCTGGAACCGGGCCCCCTCCCCGTCGCGGCTCTCCAGGCGCAGGCGGCCCAGGTGGCTGCGGACGATCTTCCGCACATAGTACAGGCCCATGCCCCAGTTGTAATTGGTGTTTTTGCTGGTGACAAAGGGCTCGAAAATCTTGCCCTGGCGCTCCGGCGGGATGCCCGGGCCGTTGTCCTCCACCTCCAGCACGGTCCACATGCGCTCGGCGCGGACACGAAGCACCACCTGCGGCTCCTCCCGCCCCGCCTGAACGGCCGCCTCATACCCATTGCACAGCAGGTTGCACACCGCCTCGCTCAGGTGGCTGAGATCCGCCAGCACCAATCGGTCGGTGCCCACATCCAGGCGAACCGGCTGGCCGGGGTACTTGCCGTGAAACCGCTCCACCGCCGCCTCCACCAGCCCCTCCACCGGCACGGCCGTGAGGGCAATGGAGTTGTTCTTGACCGTGCGGTAGAGCTCGTCCATCCTCCGCAGCATTCCCTCGTTCAGCTCGTTGAGCTGAACGGCGCAGGCGCGCACCTGCGCCATGTCCGGAGGGTCCCCTGCCAAAGCCCGGGACAGCTTCTTGTGAAGCACCCGGCTGGACAGGAGCTGGTTCTTTACCCCGTGGACAAAGACGGATACTCCGGTGCCCGCCGCGTCGAACTTCCGCTTGAGGATCATATCCTGCCGGGTGTCATCATAAGCGATTTGAACATAGCGTACCGTGTTGTAACTCCCCAAAATCACGAAGAATACGGTACATAATCCAAGCGCAATCCACCCCACTGCTGGAAGGGTTGGGCTAATATAGCTGGTTATGCCCAAACGGATATACTCTGATATAAACATATTATAAATTTGTGCTGGGTCTTTACTTGCATAAAGCAAATAAAGCATTGAAATGCTGGCATAGGATAAGAGCACATATCGAAAGTTCCGTTTAAATATCGGCATGGTAGTGGCATGATACTCCAAAAATATTAGCAGTCCGGCCACTATCAAGTAAAGGACAATCCAGCTGATCGAAATTCTGATGGTCGGCAGCAGCATCCAGAATCGTCCCCGGACAATTCTTTGAAAAATATCTGGATAGTAATAGATTAAGCTGAATATCGGTAATATAGCAGCAAGAACCCTGCAGGTACGCGTTCGTCGACGGAGTGCTGGTATCATGCAAGTCTCTAAGGCCATACAAACAGCAAATAAAGGAAACAAAAAGCGTCCTAATGCAGTTAAATAACCTAGTTTATCCATCGAAACAGCCAGATATTGCAACCATGTTTGTAATTGCGGCACCAGAAAAAGAAATTCCCGATTCATTGCCGCAATTCCACCCATTTTGGCAATATAAATAATAACCCCTGCCAACATGATAGAATTGGACACACTCATACCCAAGAGGTACAAAGACAGGGAATCCCTTCGACGCAATGCTACAAACAGAGATGTGCCAAGGCAGAGTGCCAAAACAATAATCAGCATATTCTGTTTCTCCTGCCAAAGTGGTCTAATCTGCTTTTTATTATGACATATTATCACATAATTTTCTACCCCTCTCAATATCCTCAAGTAGATCCGTTAAAAGCATTAGATTCCTGGTAATATGATAGGGATCCTTTACCGGAAGCCTGCCCCCTATTATACCCAGATTAGGTGAGCCGTCTCGATAACGAAGCTGAATCCACTCTCCTACTGTCTTGTCCGGATTGGGGAAGGTGTCAAACGTATAATTATGGTACCGCTGATAGCTTTCCAAAAATTTCCTCTCTCCTGTTTGCGCATAGCAAAGCAGATTTGCATAAATCGTCTCTGTATGAGGCCACCAAAGTTTATTGCTCCAATCCCGTACAGCAGCTTCCGCAAGAGCTGCCTCCTCTGGAGCATATTCCCCACGCGGTTTTCCCCCCTCTCGGTCCAAATAATACATCATTCCCCCGTATTCTGTATCCCAAGCCAAAGAGCTTGTACAACGAATCGTATGAATTGCTTTCTCTACTACATCAAGCCGTCCAAGGCGTTGGCCCGCCCGGATAAGAAACCACATGCTTTCATTGGTATGCCCAGGATTAATATGTCTGCCGTATAGACTCTCCAATAGTCCGTTATCCGCTGTAAGGCACTCATGTACAATTCCAGTGGGGCTAATAAAATGCAGGCAAATATCCTCCATCATTTGGACGATAGCTTTGTCTATCTCTATTGCTTCTTTTTCCAAGCCCGACGTACGCAATGCCCTGGAAAGCTCATCACCAGTATTCACCATAATCATAACAGAAGCATGGCTTCGCCAACCGTTGGGCAACACGTCTGGCGCGGTGCGAAACTGTCCACAGCTTAGTAAATGTAATGTTTTATGAAACAACTCGCTGGCCTTTTGTACCAATTCAATTTGCCCCAGAAGGACTCCTGCTGCTGACAATCCAAGCGCCACAAAACAATCGGCAAAATTGCTTACTCCATATCCACTTCCAGTGGTCAGTTCCAAGGGTTTATTATCCCCTGAGAGTCGAAATGCACACATGCCGTTTGGCAGGAAACAGTGTTCCATAAGATAACGAGCCCCCATCTCCGCCCGTTTTGTGCATGCCTCCCGCATTGCATAAGGCATATTTACGCTTTCACAGTGAGCAAGTTTGGAATACATCCACGTGCAACGTCCTTGAGACCACACATATTTATCAGTGGAAACCAGTTCTCGCCCTGTTGGGTCATAGCAGGTAAAAAAACCCCCATGCTTATGATCAATTTTGGGCAACCAATACGGAAGTATCACTTCTGTAAGATGATCGCTATAAAACGCTCGACGGCTCCTAATTTCCTCTTTTGTCATACTTTTGTTGCCTCCCACAATTCAAAGAGCAGGGCACAAAGTCCTATGCTTTGTACCCTGCCCTACCCATCGTCTCTTTACTTCGTGCTGTTGTAAAGTTCAACAATCTCGTTCATCACATCGTAAAGCACATATTCACTGGTATCCACTTTTTCAGGAATCTGTCCACCGTCTAGGAATACCTGTTGCTGAGACTCATAGTAGCCCTGAATCGTGCCATCTGCAAGCCCCGCCTCAATGTCATCCGGAGTCAGCCATTCACCCGAATCTTTGGTATCCAAAATCGTTGCGGGGTCTGCTTCCACTTCTTTCGCCAGCCACTCGCACACCTGTTCAATATTGTCCTTACGATAGGCCTGTGCCTTTAAAAGCGCCGCGCCAAAACGCACAAGCACATCATGGTTTTCCTCGTTAAATTTATCAGAGGTGATAAAGCTGCCGGGGAAAGTAGCCACATCCAGGAAATCGTAATTCGAAGCAATTGTTTTTACTTTGTCACCCATTTGCTGTTCAATTGTAGTGCTACTGGGTGCCCAAGCAGCACAGCCATCAATCTGGTTGGCAACCATAGCAGTTACCATGCCTTGGGCATCCATTTCCACAAGATTCAGGTCGTCCTGAGTCATGCCAGCTTTCCGCAGCGCCAAGTTCAAAATCAGTTCAGAAGACGTACCAGTCGAAACCGCTACTGTCTTTCCCCGCAAGTCCTCAATAGAATTGATTCCCCGCTCTGTATTCACCATAACCACGTCAGACACACCAAGGCAATCAATAGCAAAAATCTTTGCTTGTCCTTCAATACAAAGTGAGTGGGCACCATGTCCAATTTGTGAGATATCGATATCTCCAGAGGCCATAGCTGCAATTTCTGTAGGGCCGCTCTGGAATTGAGTAAGAGTAACATCCAGGCCATAATCCTCAAAGTATCCCATTTCCTGTGCTGTAACTAGTGTAGAGCCGGACCCCATATTAGGCATATAGGCAACCCTCACAGAAGCTGTTTCATAACTGGGGGTCTGGGATTCTGGCGCACTGCTCTCGGTATTGGCAACAGGAGAATTAGTGGCAGGTGCAGCACCATCGTTTGTGCAGGCGGCCAGAGAAAAAACCATTCCACAGGCCAGTGCTAAAGAGAGAAGTTTCTTCTTCATATTTATTCCTCCTTCTTAATTTATGACGATCCAGGCTATCCCGGAACGACCATACTTACTTACGGACGGAGAGATACTCCTGATAAACCTGGCTCCAAATGTAATTCTTTAGCTCCAGAAACCGTGAGCTCATCTTCGTCTCTTGGTTTCGAGGGTAAGGAATGTCAATGTCCACGATCTCCTTGACCCGGCCGGGGCGTGCACACATAATAACCACTCTCTGGGCCAGTATAATGGCTTCCTCTACATCATGAGTAATAAAAAAGCAGGTCTTCTGTTCTTTTTCCCAGGTCTCCAGCAACTCCTGTTGAAGTTGGGTGCGAGTCTGGGCATCCAAGGCGCCGAAGGGTTCATCCATTAGCAGCACCTTTGGGTTGACCGCATAAGCACGAGCAATGGCAACCCGCTGTTTCATACCACCGGATAGTTCCTTTGGATAAGACTTAGCGAATCCTTCTAGGTCCACCATCTTAAGATACTTATTCGCTAATTCCTCGCACTCCTCCTTACTTTTCCCCTGGAGTTTGAGGCCAAACTGCACATTTTTTTCCACGGTAAGCCATGGAAACAGCGCGTACTGCTGAAATACGATACCACGGTCAGGGCCAGGGCCCTCCACTTCTTTGCCGTCTACAAGAACTTTTCCTTCTGTGGGGGTTTCCAAGCCACCAATAATATTTAATAGCGTCGACTTGCCACAGCCCGAAGGACCCACCACACAGATAAACTCATTTTCATGGATATCCATGTCGACGCCATTCAAGGCTACCATTTCCCCATTCCGACCGTTAAATTTCTTAACTACATGGTCAATATGTACTTTTACTGCTGCACCGTTTCCTGCCATCCTGTAAATCTCCTCTCAAGGAACTTGACAATCTGTTCAAAAATCAAGCCTATTATGCCTACAACAATGATACCCATCAGCATGGTTCCCATGTCGTACTGGCCACTAGAACGCTGAATCATAGTTCCAAGGCCTTTTGACGCACCCGTTAACTCTGCAGCAATCAACGTAGTCAAAGACGCTGATAGACCTAGTCTAGCAGCCACAAGAATAAAAGGGGTGGAGGCAGGAATAATTACTTTAACAAAAATATCTCCTTGCTTTGCACCCAGCACTCGGGCTGCCTTCAATAGAGTGAGATCGACGCCTTTGACACCTTGGTAAATCGTTACCACCATTACCAAGAACGAGGCCACAAAAATAACAATGACCTTGGATGCTTCGCCCACGCCTGCCGCAACAATTACCATATAAATATAAGCTAATGGCGGAATGTTTCGAACAAATTGAATCCAAGGCTCTACTACGTGTCGGAACGGATCATACCAAACCATAAGAAAGGCAATTGGGATAGCACAGATGAAAGCCAGTGCAAATCCTGAAATTACACGAAACAGGCTTGCTCCAATATGAGCAGGGAGCGTCCCATCTTGCATCTTTGCTATAAATTTTTGTACCGTCATTGCCGGGGTAGCAAATACAGAACTTGCCGTTTGAGAAAGAATCAACCACAAGACAAGAGCTACAGCCAAAGATATGAGCAGCCATACCCAGTTGGGTATTTTGCTCCAGAAAGACGATTTTTTCAGTCGCATCGAAACCGAGCCTCCTTTGTTGCTTCTCAGTATACAAAAACCAGCCGGTTTCGGAAAGTATGAAGTTTTATCATACTTTCCCGGTACTGCGGTAAAAAACCCGGCCGGAGCGTTTGCTCCGGCCGGGCTCATCGGGAACCGCAGGTTCAGAACAGCCGCGCCATGGACGGCAGCTCCGGCCCCAGCAGGGGCCGGCACCAGCCGCAGAAGGCTTCGGTCACGTCGGTGCCGCCGGCGGTGAGGTACTCCGCCGGGAGCACCCGCTCGCCCAGCATGACCTCCTCAATGGGCACCAGGAAGGTCTCGCAGCGGTAGGGCGCGGAGGACACGCGGCGGAAGGCCACCATCTGCCCCGTCTCCCCGGCCAGCACCGCCCGGCAGGCCGCGCGGCCCGCCTCCTCTGCTTCGGCGGCATCCACCGGGGACTGCCAGGCGATGGAGGCCCGGGCCAGGATGCCCGGCTTCTCGCTGCGGGCCTTGATGCCCAGCCGCCGCACCACCAGCTGCGCCAGATGGGAGGACACATCTCCGAAGTACGTGGAGCGCCCGGTCTGGAAGATGGGGGGCACGATGGGCTTGCCCTCGTCGTCGTGGAGACCCTCGCTGGCCACCACGACCACGCCGCCCAGCTTGCGGTACATATCGCCCACCCTGTCCAGGAACTCGTCCTCATGAAACGGCCGCTCGGGAGGGTAGAGCAGGTGGGGCGCGTCGCCCTCCTGCTCCCGGGCCAGGGCGGCGGCGGCCGTGGTCCAGCCCGCGTTGCGGCCCAGAGCCTCCAGCACCACCACGTGGATGGGCAGGCTGCGCACGTCCACCCCCAGCTCCCGCACCGTGCCCGCCATGTAGCGGGCCACGCTGCCGAAGCCGGGGCAGTGGTCGGTGACGGCAATGTCGTTGTCCATGGTCTTGGGGATACCCATGACGGAGATCCCCCTGTCCCGGCACACCGCCGCCAGCTTGCCGCAGGCGTCCATGGTGCCGTTGCCGCCGTTCATCAGAACGTAGCGGATGTGCTTTTCCGCCAGAATATCCGCCATGCGGGCGTAGTCCTCCGCCTCCAGGGCATCCCGGGAGGTGCCGATGGCAGTGGCGGGGGTGGTGGGCAGCCGCTCCAGCTCCCCCTCGGGCACAGAGCCGAAGTCCAGCAGCTTCTCCTTCAGCAGTCCGCCGGTGCCGCCCACAGCGCCGTAAACATGCTCCACCAGGCCGCTGGCCTGGGCCTCCCGGACCGCCCCATACAGGGAGCAGTTGAGCACGGCGGTGGGGCCGCCCCCGTGAATGATGATCAGGTTCTCCTTCAATGGGGTTCCCTCCTCGTTTTCAGTCCATTTTGTCTCATTATAATGCTGTCCGCCAGAATCCACAAGGAGGATTTCTCGTCATACCTTTTGACAAAGAAGAGGGGATGCGCACCGGGCTGGCGCGCACCCCCCTCTTGAACTCCGCTACCGGGCCGCACGGGCGGCTAGGGCCACCCAGCCGTTCTGCTCCCGCCGCTCAAACACGGCCAGGCCATTCCGCTCCAGGGCGGCCTCCACCTCGCCGGCCCGGGTGTCGATGATGCCGGAGCACAGGAACACCCCGTCCGTGTCCAGGAATTCCCCCGCCCGGGCGGACAGGGGTATGATCACGTCGGCCACGATGTTGGCCAGCACCAGGGCGTACTTCTGCCGGGCCAGCTCGGCCACCAGGGCCCCGTCGGTGAGGACATTGCCCGCCCGCACGGTATAGCGGTCCCGCCCGATGCCGTTGAGGGCGGCATTCTCGTAGGCCACGTCCACCGCCTTGGGATCAATATCCACTGCCGCCGCCGCGGAAGCCCCCAGGACCAGGGCGGCGATGGAGAGGATACCGCTGCCGCAGCCCAGATCCAGCACCGGCTTTCCGGGGACGGTGTACCGCTCCAGCCCCATGAGGCAGAGCTGGGTGGAGGCGTGGCTCCCGGTGCCGAAGGTGAGGCCGGGATTGAGGTACAGGGGCGCTTTCCCCGCCGGGACGGGCTCTCCCCGCTCCCACTCGGGCACGATGTAGAGCCTCTCCCCCACCGGCATGGGCTTGTAGTACTTCTGCCAGGAGTGGGCCCAGTCGTTGTCCCCCAGGCTGGCGAGCGAATAGGGTTGGTCGATGCCCGCCAGCCATCCCTCAAGCTGCTTCCGGCCGTCGGCGTCGTCGGTGATGTAGAACTTCACCCGGCAGACGCCCTTCATGCGGGCCAGCAGGCCGTCGTCCACGTAGTCCCAGTACTGGTGGTTCTGCTCCAGAAAGGTCTTGAAGTCCTCCTCGTCCTCGATGGCCAGCCCGGTGACCCCGTTGCCGGTAAGCCGGGCGCAGAGGGCGTCCAGCTCCGCCTCGGTGGTGTCCAGGGTCACCTCCAGCCACTTCACGTCCTCCATCAGCGGTGCCTCCCCAGGAAGAACAGGGCCACGGTGCCCGGGCCGGAGTGGGCGCCGATGACGGGGCCAACGTTGTTGAGCACCACGGTCTGCACGCCGAAGCGGCGCTTCACGTCCTCGGCCACCCTGTTGGCGTCCCCCTCGCAGTCGCCGTGGCTGATGAAAACGGTCTGGCCCGCCGGGTCGATGGCGGTCTCCGCCATATGGTCCACCAGGGCCTTGAGGGATGCATTGCGGCCCCGGGCGGTGCCCACCTTTGTCAGGTGGCCCTCGTCGTCCACATGCATGACAGGCTTGATGGACAGCATGGTGCCCAGTACGGCGGTCGCGGAGGAAATGCGGCCGCCCCGCTTGAGGAAGTGGAGGTCGTCCACCGTAAACCAGTGGCACAGGTGAAGTTTGTTCTCCTCCAGCCAGTCCCGCACCGCGCCGATGCCCCTGCCCTCGTTCTTCATGCGGGCGGCGTACCACACCAGCAGGCCCTGGCCCAGGGAGGCGCACAGGGAGTCCACCACATACACCTTCCGCTCCGGATACTGCTCGGAGAGCTCCTGGGCGGCGATCTGGGCGGAGTGGCAGGTGGCGGACAGGCCGGAGGAGAAGGCCACCACCAGCACGTCCCTCCCCTCCTTCAGGTGGGGCTCTATGGTCTCGGTGAAGTCGGACACATTGACCGCCGAGGTGGTGGCCATCTCCCCCTCCCGGAGCTGGCGGTAGAAGTCCTTCGGGTCGATCTCCCGGTTGTCCGGCCAGTTGCGGTAGGTCTTGTTCCTCATGGTAAAGGACAGGGGCAGCACCTCCACCCCCAGTTCCTTTACCAGCGCGTCCGTCAGATCGGCCGACGAGTCGGTCAGCAGGACATAATCATTCATCTGCAAATTACCTCCAGTATTCACACATACCGGGCACGCCCGGTTATTTTCGGTTCTTCTCCGGCTGGGGCCGCCGCTCCCGCAGCAGTTCCAGAATCCGCTGACAGGCCAGCCGGTCGGCATAGCTGCGCAGAGCGAGGGCCAGGGCCAGGCCGGGCAGCTCCTCCGCCTCGGCGCTGCCGTCCAGGCTGCCCGCCGTCACGTCCAGCGCCCGGTCCAGCTCCTCCCGAAACTGTTCGTACAGCTTCTGGGGCGGCCGCCCCTCCGACGCGGCAGCCAGCAGCAGCCCCGCGTCCTTCACCGAGAGCACCTGCTTGAGGGCGCACAGGGCGGTCAGATAGGCCAGGTGGGTGCGGGAGTACCGCTTTCCCTCGGCCCGGGGCATGGCCCCGTCCTTGATATAGTTGTTGACCATGGCGGAGGTAAGGCTCTCCCCCTCCCCATAGTGGATGAGCTGACGGGGCATATAGGAAATGAGCTGGTCCATATACAGGCCGATGTCGGGAAATGCCTCCCACTCCACCGGGCGCTCACGCTCGAGGCGCTCCTTCAGCTCGCGGATTTCCTCCACGGACGCCTCCTCCTTTCTGGTTTCAAACATGACGTATCAAAATATTGGTGTTATTATATCACATCGGTTTTCGGTAAGTAAAGGCCCGCAGGGCATGAAAAAGGGCCGCTATGGTCACATAACAAAATTATGTGACCATAGCGGCCCCCGATGCGGTTACATCTCCCAGTCGGCGTAGTCCTCCGCCTCGGAGTCGTCCACAGCGGCGGTGGACAGGCCGGGCAGCATGCCTCTCAGCTTGGCCACCACGGCCATGATCTTGTCCCAGTAGAGCACCGCCGCATAGAGCAGTGCGCCCAGGACAGCCAGCAGGGAAAAGAGCTTCACAAGGGCCCCGAACAACTTCTTCATGGACAGAAAGCCTCCTTCTGCGTTGACACTCTGTGCCGTATGCTTCCAGTGTACACGTTTCCGGTGCAAAATACAAGTGTCCCCTCCCACTTTCTTGAAACTTTTTTCCCTTGTAATTTGAGGCAAAATAGAATACAATAAGAGAACAAATGGGATCCATTCTGCCCCCGCTCCGGCGGGTGTACGCTTGCATTTTCCCACGGAAAGGAAGGATGCGTCCATGAAGCTCCAAACCGAAAAGGGCGAGATCACCATCAGCAGCGACGTGTTCACCAACATCACCGGTGCGGCTGCCACCAACTGCTACGGCGTCAAGGGCATGGCGATGCGCTCCAAGACGGACGGTCTGGTGCATCTGCTGCGCCGGGAGTCCATGGGTAAGGGCGTCAAGGTCACTTACAACGAGGACTCCTCCGTCTCCATCGAGCTGCACATCATGGTGGACAACGGGGTGAACCTGATGGCGGTGAGCCGCTCCATCATGAGCGAGGTCCGCTATATCGTCAGCCGCACCACGGGCGCGGACGTGCGCAGCGTGGATGTGTGCATCGACTCCATGGTCATCGGCTGAATCGGCCTGCGCCCATCGAAAGGAAGGAACAACAGATATGAGAGAGAGCATTGACGGAGCGTCGTTTGCCCAAGCCATGATTCACGCGGCGGCCTCCCTCAATCTGCAGAAGCAGCAGATCAACGAACTGAACGTCTTCCCCGTGCCCGACGGGGACACCGGCACCAACATGAGCCTGACCCTCGGCACCGCCGCGGCGGAGCTGCGCAAGAGGCAGCCCCACACCGTGGGCGAGGCCGCCGCCACCAATGCCTCCGCCCTGCTGCGGGGCGCCCGGGGCAACTCCGGCGTCATTCTGTCCCTGCTCTTCCGCGGCTTTGCCAAGGCGGTCAAGGACAAGGACAGCATCGACGGCCGCGATCTGGCCATCGCCCTGGACTTCGGCGTGGCCGCCGCCTACAAGGCGGTGATGAAGCCCGCCGAGGGCACCATCCTCACCGTCTCCCGCCTGACGGCGGCCAGGGCCGCCGACGCAGCCCGCCAGACCCCCAACGACCCGGAGGCCGTGCTGGAGGCCGCCATCGCCGAGGGGCAGCTCGCCCTGGAGCACACCACCGAGATGAACCCCGTCCTGAAGAAGGCCGGTGTGGTGGACGCCGGCGGCAAGGGCTTCCTGGTGATCCTCCAGGGTATGCTGGACTCCCTGCGGGGCGTGCCCATGCCCGAGGGGGACGGCAAGGGGGAGGCGAAGGTGGAGAGCAAGACCGACTACGCGGCCATTGCCGCGGAGGAGATCACCTTCACCTTCGACACCGTGTTCATTGTCCGCAAAACCTCTCCCCACAAGGGGCTTGAGGCCTTTGAGGCCTATCTGAACAGCATCGGCGACAGTCTGGTCATCGGCGAGGACGACGACTGCTTCAAGGTCCACGTCCACACCGACATTCCCGGCGCTGCCCTCACCGAGGCTCAGAAGTACGGCACCCTGGAGCTGGCCAAGATTGAGAACATGCGCACCCAGGCGGAGGATCTGGCCGCCGGCCGCCACATCCAGAGCACCGACGATCTGGACGCGGTGGAGGCCGAGCTGGAGGGGAATCACGGGGCACGGAAGATCGCCCCGCCGGAGAAGAAGTACGGCGTGGTGGCCGTGGCGGCGGGCGACGGCCTGGCCGCGGTGTTCCGCGACTTGGGGGCCGACGGCGTCATCAGCGGCGGCCAGACCATGAACCCCTCCACCGACGACATCCTGCGGGAGATCGACGCTACCCCCGCCGAGGTGGTCTTCGTCCTGCCCAACAACAAGAACATCATCATGGCGGCCGAGCAGTGCGTCCGCCTGGTGGAGGGCAAGCAGGTGGTGGTGCTCCCCACCAAGACGATCCCCCAGGGCATCTCCGCCCTGATGGTGATGGATCCCGAGGCGGAGGTGGAGGACAACCGCGCCGCCATGGCGGAGGCCATCGGCCGGGTACACACCTCCGAGATTACCTACGCCGCCCGGGATAGCGACTTCGACGGCTTTGCCATCAAGCGGGGCGACTACCTGGCCCTGACGGAGCACCAGCTCTTCGGCACCGACCGGAAGCTGGAGAAGCTGCTCCGCCGTCTGGCGGAGGCCGAGGCCCAGCAGAGCGCCGAGTTCATCAACATCTTCTACGGCCAGGACGTCAGCGAGAAGGAGGCCCAGAAGGCCCTCAAGCTCTTTACCGAGTGTTGTCCCAACGCCGAGATCACCCTGCTCTCCGGCGGTCAGCCCGTATACTACTATATGATCTCCGCTGAATAATCCGATCAGCGGCTAAAAACGCCGCCCCGGCACAGCCGGGGCGGCGTTTTTCATTCGTCGGTTCCCTTATCCTGGGGGCGGTCCGTTCAGCTCAGGGTACCGTTGACATCCTGGGGATTCAGGATTGTGATGCGCCCTTCCATGTCGGGAGCGACGGTACCCTGCTCCTGGATGTACCGGGAGATCACGGTGCGGTAGTAGTCGTTGGTGCGGTATACCAGCCTGCAGCCGGGCAGCTCCTGGGTGGCAGTCTCACTGTTGGAGGAGGCGCCGTCGGGGTTGAGCACATTAAGCATGGTGTACCCGTCACCGCCGCCACACATGAAGTCGTTGCAGGCCAGAGTGTACCAAGCGTCCAGATCCAGAGGGGTACCGTCAACCATGGTAACGGAGACGATGCGCTCGCCGACAGGCTTGGAGGCGTCAAAAGTATACTGGATTCCGGAAACCTGGGGGAACTTGCCGTTGAGCTCTGGATAGGCATCCACACCGTTCTCCAGGGCCTCCCACACGGTCTGGCCGGTGACCTCCACCAGGGTGACCTTGTTGTCGAAGGGCAACATGCCGAAGATGTCGCCCACAGTCACGTCACCGGCGGTTAGGCCAGCCCGGATGCCGCCGCCGTTCTGGATGGCGATGTCGGCGTCACAGTAGTCCCGCAGGGCATCGGCGGCCAAGTTACCCAGGGGGCTCTCCTGGGCGCGGACCAGGGCACTGGACCAAGGGATATCGGAGGCGCACCGGCCGATGACCACCTCCATCTGGGCATCCAGATCCGCCTGGTAGTCGGCGATGATGGTCTTGACCTCGGGATCCTCAGGCACATCGGAGGAGAGGATGATCTGGTTGAAGGTGTAGCCCAGTAGCTCCCCGTCCTTCACATTTAGGTTCGTCTGGTTGACACAGGTGCCTACGCCGCCGGGATTGATCACCACAGTGCCCTCGATGTTCAAGGGGCGGCCAAAGGTGTCGTTTCCGCCGCCGACCTCCATGTCGATGCCGTCGATACGGGTGGGTACCTCGTTGTTGGCACCGTGGAGATGCGCCAGCATGATAACCAGATCGGCCTCCTCATTGGCCTGATCCACCACTTGCTGCCCCACCTCCCAGTGGTCGTGAAAGTCAATGTCCTGGGTGTTGGAGTAGTGGGTGGTAGCCTTGCTGCCGTCGTCGGTCAGACCCACAATGGCCACATTCAGTCCGCCCACCTCCTTGACGATGTAGGGGGCGAACTGCTCAGGGTAGGTACCATCCTTCCAGTAGGTGTTGGCGGAGAGCATGGCGTACTCCGCCCGCTCCGCCAGGGAGAGCAGATTGTCAAAGGCATAATCGAAGTCGTGGTTGCCCAACACGGTGGCATCATAGCCTTGGGCGTTCATCACGTCCACGCTGGACTGGCCCTGGGACATGTTGGCCAGGTCGGTGTTGTAGGGGGAGTCTCCACCGTCCAGGATCAGGGTGTTGGGGTTGCGGCGCTCGGCCTCGTCAAAGAGCCAGGCCGCCTTAGCCGAGCCGCCCACCTCGCTGCCGGAGCCGGAGGGGGTATAGGACATCATGTGACCGTGGATATCAGAGGTTGACATGGTGGTGATGATGGTCAGATCCTTGATGGCGCTGTCCAGTATATAGGCCGCTTCGCCCCGGGTGATCGCCGTACCGTTCAGGGGCAGGTCGGCGGGCAGCAGGCCGTCCTCAGCGCCCTGGGCTAGGAAGTCCATGTTCTTGTCCGCGCCATAGACAGCCTTCATCACCGCCAGAGCGAAGTCGTCGCGGGTCATGGTTTGCTCACCGCAAAACTCCCCGTCGATCTGATCCATGAGACGGGCCTCTAGCACGGTGTTAGCCGCAGTCTCCGCCCAAGTGCCCACGGCATCGGGGGCGGCAGGCATGAGCACCGCAGCCAGGGTAGCCACGGTGGTGTCGGTAGAGTAGAACTGCTTGGTCACCGGCTCGGGCACAGTGCCGTCCTCATTGACCTCGGGGACGGGGGCCTCCATGAGGAATACCGGTACTAGATCAAATGCCTCATAGAGTAAGGAGGCCGCGTCAGAGCGGGTTAGGAGATCGTCGGGACGGTAGGCACCGGTACCGTCGCCCCGGATGACGCCCTCTTCGGCTAAGCGCTGGATACTCTCGGCATAGGTGCCGGAGGCATCGCTGACTGCGGCGGCGGCCGGCACAGCCAGCGATAAACTGATGGCCGTAGCTAGCGCTAGGACAGGAATACGGAAGTGCTTCATATCTGGGGTCTCTCCTTTCATCTCTGAGCGGACAGGGCAGTCCGTCCACATATCTGCATTGTAGCACAGCCGTCCCGCCACCACAAGTAAAACTCCTGTAATCGGTGTGTAAAAAAGGGCCATCCGATACAGCTGGACGGCCCTTCTGCATATTTTTACAGCACCTTGGACAAAAACTCTCTGGTGCGCTCCTCCTTCGGATTGGCAAAGAAGGCGTGGGGCTCGTTCTGCTCCAGAATGTGTCCGCCGTCCATGAACAGGACGCGGGAGCCCACCTCCCGGGCGAAGCCCATCTCGTGGGTGACCACCACCATGGTCATGCCCTCGTCGGCCAGCTCCTTCATGACCTCCAGAACCTCGCCCACCATCTCGGGGTCCAGGGCGGAGGTGGGCTCATCAAAGAGCATGACCTTGGGCTTCATGGCCAGGGCCCGCACGATGGCGATGCGCTGCTTCTGGCCGCCGGAGAGCTGAATGGGATAGGAGTCCGCCCGGTCCTTGAGACCCACCCGGTCCAGCAGCTTCTCCGCCTCGGCATCGGCCTCCTCCTGGCTCATGAGCTTGGTCTTGACCGGGGCCAGGGTGATGTTTTTCCGAATCGTCATGTTGGGGAACAGGTTGAAGTGTTGGAACACCATGCCCATCTGGCGGCGGATGGCATTGATGTCGGTCTTGCGGTCGTTGATCACGGTCCCCTCAAAGGAGATTGTGCCGGAGGTGGGGGTCTCCAGCAGGTTCATGCAGCGCAGGAAGGTGGACTTTCCGGAGCCGGAGGGCCCGATGATGACCACCTTTTCCCCCTGCTCGATGGTCTCGGAGATATCGTCCAGAACCAGGTTCTTTCCAAAGCGCTTGGTCAGGTGTTCAACGGCGATCACTTTCCCTCAGCCTCCTTTCCATTTTGGCAAAGATGACGGAAAGTACCTTCGTAATGCAGAAGTAGACGACGGCAATGATAATCAGCGGCGGCATGGCGTCCATGGTACGGCTCTGTACCGTGGAATATGCCTTGGTCAGGTCGGTCATACCGATGTACCCCACTACGGCGGTCTCCTTCACCAGCACAATAAACTCGCTGGCATAGGTGGGCAGGCAGTTCTTGATGCCCTGGGGGAAGATGATGCTCCACATCGTCTGTCCGTGGGTCAGGCCCAGGCTGCGTCCCGCCTCCATCTGCCCCTTGTCCACCGCAAGGATGCCGGAGCGGAAAATCTCCGCCGTATAGGCCGCGGAGTTGAGGCCGAAGGCGATGATGCCCACCGCTGTCTTGTTGGTCCAGGTGACCAGCACCACGAAGTAAATAAACATGAGCTGCACCACCACGGGGATGCCGCGGATGACGTCGATGTACGCCTTGGCAGGGCCGCGCAGAATCCTGTACCGGGAAATTTTCATCAAACAGAGGAGCATTCCCAGCACCGTGCTGATGCAGATGGCGCCGAGGGTAATGGCCAGTGTGTTCCCCAGGCCGGAGAGATAGAGCTTCCAGCGGTCGGCGGCGACAAACGCCAGGTAGAAGCGGTCACCCAGCTTGGCAAGCTCCTGTAGAAACAGCTCCACCGAAAAACCTCCTTTTTCGTTTTTTCCAAAACACAGGGAGAGCCTGCGCCGCCCAATGCGGCGCAGGCTTTCCACTTTTTAGTTGGCCTTGCTTATTTCAGCACCACGATCGCCTGGGTGGCCTCGTAGTACTCGTTGGTGAAGTCCATCACCTGCTGCTTCTCCTCGGTGATAGAGATGCCGGCGGCCAGGAAGTCCACCTTGCCGCTTTGCAGGGCGCCGGGCAGGGCGTCGAAGTCCATGTTCTCAATCTCCAGATCATAGCCCATGGTGGCGCACAGGTACTTGGCGTAGTCGATATCGAAGCCCATCAGGGTCTCGCCGTCGTCGCCCACGTACTCAAAGGGCTCGAACTCGGCATTGGTGCCCATGGTCAGGGTGCCCTTGGACTCATAGGAGGGCAGCTCGGGCAGCTCTACATCCTCGTTGGAAATGTGCTTCTGCACCAGCAGGTCGTAGGTGCCGTTCTCGTTCAGGGTCTCCATGGCGGCGTTGAACTCCTCGGTGAGCTCGGAGCCCTTGGGCAGGCCGATGGCATAGGCCTCCTTGGTGTCGGAGGCGGCGAAGGGCAGGATCATCATTTTGTCGGCGTTGGCCTCCACCAGCTTCTGGGCGGGCAGGGAATCCACCACCACGCAGTCCACGCGGCCGTTGAGCAGCTCCATGCCGCAGGCAGTGACCGCCTTGAAGCGGCTGACTGTGGCATCGGGGTAAGTATCGCTCACCAGTGCGTCGCCGGTGGTGCCCTCCTGTACCGCGATCTTGGCGGTAGCCAGGGCGTCAGCGGAGGTCCAGTTGGCGGGACTGTCGGCGGCAGGAGCGCCGCTTTCTGTCACAGGGGGCGTGCTGCCGGCGGGGGTTTCGTTGGTGTCGTCGCTGCCTCCGGAGCAGGCGGTCAGCAAACCGAGGGACAGAACTGCGGTCAGGCCGAGGGTGGCCAGCTTCTTACTTTTCATAGTGCATTCTCTCCTATTCCTTGTGTGCCCTGCGTGGGCTTTTTTGATGTTCTTATTATACATCATATTCATAAAAATACAATATTTATTCATTCGTCAAAGCACACAAAAAAGAAAGGGCGGAGCCATGCGGCTCCGCCCTTTTGTCCAATCAGAGAGGAATTTAACCCTTGGTAGCGTGGAAGAACAGGAAGTTGCCCAGCGGGGTGTAGTACATGCCGTGGACATCGTCCGCCACCATGTAAGGCTGAGAGTAATAATACAGGGGGGCAATGGCCTGGTCCTCGCCCACGAGCAGATCCTCGGCCTGGTGCATCAGCTCCATACGGCCAGCAGCGTCGGAGTCGCTCAGGACCTTGGTCATGATGGCGTCGTACTCCGCGTTGGAGTAGTGAGCGTCATTGTTGCCGTTGTCGGTCATGAACATATCCAGGAAGGACACGGGGTCGTTGTAGTCGGCAATCCAGCCGTTGCGGCAGATGCTGTAGTCGCCCTTGGTACGGGTCTCCAGGAACACGTTCCAGTCCTGGTTATTCAGAGTGACCTCAACGCCCAGGACGTTCTTCCACATGGACTGGAGGGCCTCGGCCACGGCCTGGTGCTTGTCGTCGGTGTTGTACAGGTAGGTGGTCTCGGGGAAGCCCACGCCGTTCTCATAACCGGCCTCGGCCAGCAGCTTCCGGGCCTCCTCGCAGTTGGCCTCGTAGTCGTCCTTGGACACGCTCCAGTAGCTGCCGCCCACAGTGCGGAAATCGTCGCCGGAGGTACCCTCGGCGTCTACCACGCTCACGGGCACCCAGGCGTCAGCGGCAATCTCGCCGGCCTGCGTCACCTGCTCCACGATGTAGTTGCGGTCGATAGCCAGGGAGAAAGCCTTGCGCACCAGGGGATCGTCAAAGGGCTCCTTGGTGTTGTTGAAGCAGGCGTAGTAGCTGCCCAGATAGTCGCCGGGGATCACGGTGCCGTCAGTCAGCAGCGTGGCCATCTCATCCGGGGGAGGATTCTGCATGTAGTCCAGGTCGCCGTTCTTGAACGCGGTAAGCTGGGCGTTGGCATCGTCCATCAGCTTGAAGGTCAGCTTCTCCAGGGTGATGTTGGAGGCATCATAGTAGTTCTCGTTGGGCACCATGACGATCTCGGCGTCGTGGGTCCAGGAGGCCATCTTGAACGCGCCGTTGGTCACATAGGTGCTGGGGTCCTGGGTCCAGGTGGCGTTGCCCTCCACGATGTCCTCACGCAGAGGCATGCAGTTGGGGAACGCGCAGATGTCCAGGAAGTAAGGGCAGTTGTAGGTCAGAGTGACCTCAAAGGTGTGCTCGTCGGGAGCGGCGACGCCCAGCTCCTCCTTGGGCAGCCCGCCGGCGATGATCTCGTTGGCGTTCTTTACCATGGCGATAATGGTGTTGTAGGGAGAGGCGGTGGCGGGATCCACCAGGCGGCGCCAGGAGTACACGAAGTCGTTGGCGGTCACGGGCTGGCCGTCAGACCACTTGGCATCCTCACGCAGCTTGAAGGTGTAGGTATAGGTACCGTCCTCATTCGGAGTGACAGTGGGCTCCTCGGCGGCCATGCCGGGCTCCAGCACGGCGGTAGCGCCGTTGCGCCCGTCGCCGGAGGGATCGCTGTCCACCCACTTGTAGAGGCCCTCAAACAGGTGGGTAATCATAACGTTGCCGTCCACAGTACGGTTCATGCTGGGATCCATGGTCTCGGGCTCGGACGCGAAGCACACGTTCAGCTCGTTCGCAGCACCGGTGGTGCCGGTCTCCACGGGAGTGCTCCCCTCGGGAGCCGGGGTGGTCTGGGTATCTCCGGTGCCGCAGCCGGCCAGCAGGGACACGGACAGCGCAGCGGTCAGGCCCAGAGCAAGGACTCTGCTCTTCTTCATTCGCTTTGTACCTCCAATCAATTGTGATCCTCTATTTTGTACCAAAATGCCCAAAAGCATTGATACACTATGTATCGCTGCCCCGTTTCGGGGCAGCGGACAGGGGTACCCCTGTCCATTGCAAAAATACATTTGTCTTTAATAGTCTACATTATAGCACATGGCAGACGCTTTGTAAAGCCGCACTTTACCAGATACTGTCTGCTCCAAATCACGGCAAGGCTCTGAAATCAGCCCAGCAGATGACAGCCGGCCCAGTAAAGGCGCGGACATTTCCTGCGGGAAATGTGTCGCTTCGCTCCAAAGCCGCGCCTTCCAGGGGGAACCAGTTCCCCCTGGATACGCGCCTGCGGCGCGATACCCCCTCCGCTCTCCGAGGGGGACCGAAACCGACCGTCACGTAGGGCGGGGGCTTGCCCCCGCCGTCGGCAAAACCACTGTGCCGGAACCTCGCTTACCCCAGCAGGTGACACGCGGCCCAGTGCCCAGGCGCGTGCTCCTTGAACTCCGGCACGGCCTCCTTGCACTTGTCGGTGGCGTAAGGGCAGCGGGTGTGGAACCGGCAGCCCTTGGGCGGGTGCATGGGGGAGGGAATATCGCCCTCCAGCACGATGCGCTGGCGCTGGCGGCTGACCTCGGGGTCTGGCACCGGAACGGCGGAAAGCAGGGTCTTGGTGTAGGGGTGGAGAGGATTCTTGTTGAGCTCATAGCTCTCGGCCAGCTCCACCAGGGAGCCCAGGTACATGACGCCGATGCGGTTGGAGATATGGCGCACTACCGACAGGTCGTGGGCGATGAACAGATACGTCAGGCCCAGCTCCTGCTGCATGTCCTCCAGCATGTTGACCACCTGGGACTGGATGGACACATCCAGAGCGGAGATGGGCTCGTCGCAGACGATGAACTCGGGCTTGACTGCCAGGGCGCGGGCAATGCCCACGCGCTGCTGCTGGCCGCCGGAGAACTCGTGGGGATAGCGGTTTGCGTGCTCAGTATTCAGGCCCACCATGCCCAGCAGCTCCTTGATCCGGTCGGTGCGCTCGGCTTTTGAGGAGCAGAGCTTATGGATGTCCAGAGCCTCGCCGATGATCTCGCCCACTGTCATGCGGGGGTCCAGAGAGGCGGAGGGGTCCTGGAAGATAATCTGCATCTTGCGGCGGTAGGGCAGCATATTGACCTGCCTGCACTTGGGAACCTTGACGTGCTGCTTCTCACCGTTCTCACCGGCGGGCCAGGGATCCTGTCCCTCGAAAATGGTTTCGCCGCCGTACTCGATGCGGCCGGAGGTGGGGGTGTAGAGCTGGAGAATGGTTCGGCCCAGGGTGGTCTTGCCGCAGCCGGACTCACCCACCAGACCCAGGGTCTCGCCCCGGCGGATAAAGAGGGACACGTCCTCCACCGCCTGGACGCCGGGCCCGTGAACGCCCTTGACCGGAAAGTATTTTTTCAGGTGGTCCACTTGAACCAGGATGTCATTCTTCTCACTCACGGCCGCTCACCTCCTGATCCTGTACCGGCTTCTCCTGTCCGGCCTTGTCGAGCTGATCCTGCACCCGCAGCCAGCAGGCGGAGCGGTGGCCCTCGCCCAGCTCCACGTAGGGGGGCATCTTCTGCAGGCAGATCTTCATGGCATGCTCACACCGGGGGGCGAAGGGGCAGCCCTCGGGGGGATTGAGCATGTCCACGGGCGTACCCTCGATGGGGATCAGCCGCTCATAGCTCTCGGCGTCCACGCGGGGCATGGAGCGCAGCAGGCCCACGGTGTAGGGGTGGCCGGGCTTGTAGAAGATATCGTCCACCGGCCCCTGCTCCACAATCTTGCCGGCGTACATGACGGAGACCTTGTCGCAGATCTCAGCTACCACGCCCAGGTTGTGGGTGATGAAGATAATGCCCATGTGAGTCTTCTTCTGGAGCTCCTTCATGAGCTCCAGAATCTGGGCCTGAATGGTCACGTCCAGAGCAGTGGTGGGCTCGTCGGCAATCAGCAGCTTGGGGTGGCAGATGAGGCCCATGGCGATCATGACACGCTGGCGCATGCCGCCGGAGAACTCATGGGGGTACTGCTTCATGCGCTTGGCCACGTTGTTGATGCCCACCAGCTCCAGCATCTCCATGGCCCGCTTGGCGGCGTCGGCCTTGGAGATTTTCTTGTCGTGGGCCCGCAGGGCCTCGATGAGCTGGTTGCCCACGGTGTAAACGGGATTGAGGCAGGTCATTGGGTTCTGGAAAATCATGGCCACCTCGCTGCCCCGGAAGGAGGCCATCTCCTTCTTGCTGAAGGCCAGGACATCCCGGCCCTCGAAGGTGATGGAACCGCCGATGACCTTGCCGGGGGACTGGAGCAGGCCCATGATGGAGTAAGCCTCCTGGCTCTTGCCGGAGCCGGACTCGCCCACAATGCCCATGACCTCGTCGTAATCCAGGTCATAGCTGATGCCGCTGACGGCCTTGACCTCACCTGCGGGGGTAAAGAAGGAGACCCGCAGATCCTTGACTTCCAGCAGCTTGCCGGACTTTTCGTTCTGTTCCATTGATTGTCTCCTCCTCTCTTATTTCTTCAGACGGGGATCCAGGGCGTCCCGCAGGCCGTCGCCAAACAGGTTGAAGGACAGGATCATAATGCTGATGATGATAGCGGGAATGATCAAACGGTAGGGGTAGGTGCTGATGCCGCCCAGCGCGTCGGAGCACATGGAGCCCAAGCTGGTCAGGGGAGCCAGCACGCCCACGCCCAGGAAGGACATGAAGGACTCAGTGAAGATGGCGGACGGGATCTGCAGGCAGGTGGTGGCCACGATCTGGCCGATGCAGTTGGGCAGCAGGTGCCGCTTGATGATCCGGCCGCTGGAGGCGCCTAGGGCACGGGCCGCGGTCACGTATTCCTGTTTCTTGAGGGTGAGGATCTGGCCGCGGATGATGCGGCTCATACCCACCCAATACAGGCAGGCAAAGGCAATGAACATGCCCATCAGGTTGGGGCCCACCTTCTTAAAGAACTCCGCCAGGAAGAAGCCCTGGTGGTCGGTGATGAACTGGGTGACATGGGGGCCCATGGCCGTGGCGATGAGCAGGATGATCAGCACGTCAGGCAGGGAGTAGATAACGTCCACGATGCGCTGCATGACCACATCCACCGTACCGCCGAAGAAGCCGGAGATGGAGCCGTAGAGCGCACCAATGACCAGCACGATCAGCGCGGCGGTGAGGCCGATGATCATGGACACTCGGGTGGCAAACATGGTGCGCACCATGATATCGCGGCCGTAGCGGTCGGTGCCGAACACATGGGGGAACACCTTCTCGCCGTCGGCGATGCGCTGTAGCTCGTCGTTGGAGTAGCCGAAGGGCTGGGCGGAGTAGCCCAGGGCCTTGTAGATCTCCTCCTCGCTCATACCCTCGTACTCGGCACCGCCGCCGGCCTTGGCCTGGGCGCGGATGAGCGCCTTGTCCTTGCTGCTGAGCTCCTCGCCGCGGGCGGCCGCCTCCGCTTCAGCGGCGGCAACGGCCTCGTCGGGGTCCTGGGAGGAGGTGGCCTCCTTATAGGCCTGTTGGGCCTCAAGGGAGTAATGCCAGGGGTAGAGGTTCTCTGCGCCGGCGTTGAACTGGTCGTATCCGTAGGGTACCAGCATGGGGCCAACAAAAGCGAACAGCACCAACAGTACAATCACGCCCAGGGCCACCATGGCCACCACGTTCTTGCGCAGGCGGCGCCAGGCATCCGCCCAGTAGGATACGCTCTTGCGCTGCTGGATGAAGTCCTCCTTCTCCCCGCTGGTAGCCGGGGCGAAGTCCGCCGCCGTCAGGTCGTTCAGCTCCAGCAGGGGGTCCACATCGGGCTGAAGGGAGCCAAAGACAGCTTTTTTCTGTTTCTCTGCCATTTTTACTCTCCTTTCGTCAGATCGATGCGGGGGTCCACCACGCGGTAGAGGATGTCAACCACCAGGTTCATGATGACCACCAGGGTCGCCAGGAAGATGGTGGTGCCCATGATGATGAAGTAGTCGCGGTTCTGCACGGACTGCACCAGATAGCGGCCCAGGCCGGGAATGGTGTAGACGGTCTCCACCACGAAGCCGCCCACCAGGGTGAAGGCGGTGAGGGGGCCCAGGTAGGTGATGACGGGGATGACACCATTGCGCAGGGCGTGCTTGAAGATGATCCTGGGGGTCAGCAGGCCCTTGGCCCGCGCGGTCTTGATATAGTCCTGGCCCAGGGCGTCCAGCATGGAGGAGCGGGTCAGGCGGGCAATATAGCACATGGGGTAAAGGCCCAGGGCCAGACAGGGCATCAGGTAGGCCTTGGCCCCCTGGGAGGCGTCAAAAATAACGTTGATGCCCATGAATTTAAAGGGCGCCCCATCATTGCAGAAAAGCATCAGCAGGAAGGTGGCCACCACGAAGCCGGGCATGGACACACCCAGGGTACACACCACCCGTAAGACGCTGTCTACCCATTTCCCACGGTTATAGGCCGCCAGACAGCCCAATGGTATGCCCACCGCCACGGCCCATACCAGGGCGATGACGCCGATCTTTGCGGAGAGGGGGAACTTCTCCGTGATGATGTCCAGCACCGGACGGTCCTTCTGCATCTTCAGGGAGACACCGAAGTCCTGGTCCACGATGACTCCCTTGAGGTAGCGCAGCATCTGAACCCCAAGGGGGTCATCCATCCCGTACTTGGCCTCCATGGCCGCCTTCTGCTCCGGCGTAATCTTTTCGTCGTTGAACGGGCTGCCCGGCACGGACATCATCAGGACGAAGGTGACGCAGGCAACGACCAGAATGGTGATGAGGGCCATGATCACCCGTTTCACAATGTATTTTGCCATTCTTTCACTTCCCATATTATTCTCTGTTCACGCAATCGAAACTGCCCCATCGTAAGCGTTTCTCCATTTTATCGTAATTTGTCCCATGCGTCAAGAGTATGGCCCTCCAAATTTGATGGAAACTCCCCCTAATCTTGCATGTGTCCTTCATACAAAGACAATTTTCCGCTTATCTGTCCACATATTATTTCGCTGTCAGACGCTTTTCGAGTTGTGCCAGCCAAAAAACCGCCTTTTTTCATAGTGTGGAATTTAAATATTCCGTATATTATTCACCTATTCGCCCTTTTTATGCAATTTCGGCCGGGCATGCAATTCCCACCGCTTGAATCGCTTTTCTGCATAAATTGCAAAAAGGCGGGCACGGACCGATGTCCGCGCCCGCCATGGGCTCCGCTCAGTCGAAGCCCAGGCCCATATAGCCGTGGGTGCCCTCCCCCCAGAGCGCCCGCTTTTCGGCGCTGTACCACTTAATCATACCGAAGGGCTGGAGGTAGCTACCCTTCATGCCATCCCATAGTGCAGGGGTGCGCACATAGCAGCGCGCCCCGGGGAGCACCCGTTCCAGCGCCGCCAGCCCGCGGCCCATCTTGTCCGGGGACAGCAGCAGCTCCTTGAACAGCACACTCTCCCCGTCGGTGTACTCGGCGGCGGCGCAGCCCTCCGCGCCGTCCACGCTCAACCGGTACAGCCCGCCCCCCGACAGGCGGCCCATGCCCTGCTGGTAGCGGATCAGCTCTTCCGGGTAGTCCACGGCGGGCGCCCCCTCCAGCAGGCGGCGCCGGATGGTGTTGTACTCCCCCGGCTCCACGGGTTCTGCCCGGTCGCCCTCCGCCGCGGGCTGGAGCATGCTCTTGAGCAGCTCCAGCTTCCGGGTGGAAAAGCAGGGCGCAAAGCCCACCGTCCCGAAGAATTTGAACAGGCTTGGCTCGGCGGGCACAGTGGTAACGCAGTCCGCTCCCCGTTCGGCCAGATAGCCGTCCACGAAGCGGAGAAGCTGCCGGCCGTAGCCCTTGCTGCGCGCCCCGGGGTCGGTGGCCAGGGCGTAGATATACCAGCCCGAGGCGGTTCCGCCGCCGGGCAGGGTCAACGTCTGGGGCAGCAGGGCCAGCATGGAGGCCAGCCGCCCCTCCTCCACCACCTCAAGAACGTCGGCTGAGGCCCCGCAGCACTCGTAGAACCAGTCGATATAGCGGTCCTCGTCCCCGAAGGCCGCCTTCCACAGCGCCTTCTGGGCCGGAACCTCCTCCGGACGGCCGGGACGCATCTCCAACATAAGCTGCTCCTTTCTTATCGCTTCAAAAACCGTCACTTCATAACCGCCGTGTGCTTTTCCACCATCAGGTCGGGGTAATAGCTCTTCTTGGCTTTGCGCAGGCCCTCCACGCCCATGTCGTCCTCCCGGTTGAGGTACCGGATCTCCGGGTGGCGGGCCCGCACCCAGCGGGCGAACTCCCGGTTGATCATGGCGTAGGCCCCCTGAAGCTCGCCGTAGGCCTTCTCGAAGTGCACGTCGTAGGTGTCGGCGGACAGCCTGTCACCGATGGTGAAGGCCACCACCTCGCCGTATACCCGGATGAGGCCGCCCTCAAGGCCCAGCTCCTCATAGTGCTCCATGGCGGTGCGCAGGGCGATTCCCTCGTCTCCCAGATCCCGCTCCTCGGCGTCTCCCTCCCGCTGGAGGGAGCGGCGGTACCACTCCTTGTCCATCTCCAGGCACTCGGGCAGGGTGGCCGGGGTGATCTCCTCGTAGGTCCAGGTGGGGTTGTTCTCTACAAAGCGGTTGATGTGGTTGCGCTTGGCGTGGAGCTTCTTGCCCCCCAGCTCGGCCAGCCGCTCCACCTCGTAAAGGTAGTCGTAGCCGTCCCGGTCGGCAGTGTAGGCGAACCGGCCGGGGAAAAATTCCTCCAGCTCCGCCATCTGCCGGGGCGTGAGGCACACCAGGCGCAGGGGCTCCCCCTTCTCCGCCGCGTCGGCCTCCAGCGCACGGATGACGGCAGCAATGTCTCCGGAGCCCGCAGGGTACATATAGCTGCACCCCAGGCGGCCGCACACATGGGTCACCAGAAAATCGTCCACCCGGGCGATGCGCTGGTTATAGGCCCGGCTCCAGACGTAGAGATTGGTAAAGTTATAGTCGCACCCCCGGTAGTTGCCCCGGGCGAGCAGTTCATCCACCCAGGCCTTGTCCGCCGGGGTGGGCGCATGGAATTCGATCATGCAGGTTTCGTCTCCTTAAATTCCTAGTATGCCGAAATGATATCACGCCCGTCCGCAAATGGCAAGCAAAACCCGTCAGGCACCGTCCCACCGGCAGCCGCCCAGCTCCACCCGGCCGTCGGCGGTGAAGGGCACCCCCTCTGCCTCCAGCATCGCCCGCTGGACGCCGGGGCCAAATGCTGGGGTGGTGGAGCCGTCGGCGCGCACCACCCGGTGGCAGGGCACGCCGGACGTGCGGCAGGCCCGCATGGCGTAGCCCACCGCCCGGGAGGCCCTGGGATTGCCCAGCATCAGGGCGAGCTGCCCGTAGGAGGCGCACTTCCCCGCCGGGATGCGCCGGACCAGCTCATAGACCCGCTCATAAAAATTCATGTCAATGCCTCCTCCGAATACCGATAACAGAAGCACGGCGGCCGCCCGCGGGGCGGCCGCCGTACCGTATTTTCCGTTGTCCTCACCAGCCGGGGTAGACCTGGCTCTTCTTGGGCAGCAGCAGGGCCGCCGCCACATAGAGCCACAGCCCTGCGGTGCCCGCGAAGCACAGCGCCACCCAGATGAGGCGCACCAGGTTGGCGTCCACATTAAAGTACTCGGCCACGCCGCCGCACACGCCAGCCAGAGCGCCGTGATCCAGCCGGTACAGCTTTTTTGTCTCGTTCATCTGAAAATCCTCCCGAGGTGATTTCGAATTCTGGACATAGGATACCACGGGAGGGGTTAAAAAGTCCTTCGGGCTTTCTTAAAAATCCATGAAAATTATTTGCCGTCCTCCACCAGCATGAGGCAGCCGTCGGCGTCGTATCTGAGCCGCTGCACCTCCGCCTTGGTGTTGCGCACGATATCATCCATGCGGATGCCCTCGGTGATGGTGGCGATGAAGGTGTAGGCCACGCCGTGGCGCTTGGCCCGGCCGGTGCGGCCGATGCGGTGGGTGTAGTTCTCCAGCTCGTCGGGCACGTCGTAGTTGAACACCGCGTCCACGTCGTCGATGTCCAGGCCCCGGGCGGCCACGTCGGTGGCCACCAGCACCTTGATCTCGCCCCGCTTGAACTTCTCCAGGGTCTTCTCCCGGATGCGCTGCTGAATGTCGCCGTGGATGGCCTCGCAGGAGATGCCCCGCATCTTCAGCAGGCCGGCCAGCCGGTCGGTCATGTTCTTGGTGTTGCAGAAGGCGATGGCCCGCTCGTACTCCCCGTGGGTGATGAGGGCCGCGATGGTGTCCAGCTTCTGCTCCCGGCCGTCCAGATCAATGCGGTACTGGGTGATGTCCGGCTTGGACTCCTCCACCGGGCGGACGGTGATCTCCACCGGGTCCCGCTGGTACACCCAGGAGATGTCCATGACCTCCCGGCTGATGGTGGCGGAAAACATGCCCAGGTTTCTGCGGTGCTTGAGCTGGTCCAGGATGCGGGTCACGTCCCGCACGAAGCCCATGTCCAGCATCCGGTCTGCCTCGTCCAGCACTACGGTCTGCACCTTATCTAGCCGGACGGTGCGGCGCTTCATGTGGTCCATGAGGCGGCCGGGGGTGGCCACCACAATCTGGGGCTTCTTTTTCAGGGTGTTGATCTGCCTGTCGATGGGGGCCCCGCCGTAGAGGCAGACGGTGCGCACCCCCTCCTTGAACTCGCACAGATCCCGCAGCTCCTCCTGGATCTGCACCGCCAGCTCCCGGGTGGGGGCCAGCACCAGGCCCTGCACGTCGGCGCATTCCGGGTCGATGTGCTCCACCATGGGGATGCCGAAGGCAAAGGTCTTGCCCGTGCCGGTGGGGGCCTTGGCAATGACATCCTTCCACTCCATGAAATAGGGGATCGCCCCCGCCTGGACGGGGGTGGCCTGGACATAGCCCTTCTTTTCAATGGCCCTCATGATGGCCTCGGACAGCCCCAGCTCCGCGTAGGTTTTGGTCCCGTTCACCTGCTCGCCGTTGATTTCCATTCGGGTACAAACATCCTTTCGTTTCGTTTTGCCTGATTCAAGGTCCCCACAGGCAGCCGAAACCCCGTTTCGTACCCAAACGCCCGCCTCACCGCGGGGGCGCGACCTCAAATCCATCGGCCGGAAGCGGCTCCGGCCTGTCTCGCGCCAATACTATATCATAGCCCCGCCCATTACGCAAGTGCGCCGCCGTCCCCGCCGTGCTCCTCCGCCCAGATCTCCAGGGCCTCCCGGGCCCCGTAGAGGCTCCCGCGGTAAAAGTAGTAGCGGCTGCTCCGGCGGACATAGCGGCGGTAGACCTCCAGATACTCGTTCAGGAGGTAAACCCCCTCCGCCTCCAGCCAGGGCAGCAGCTTCTCCAGCGTGCGCTCCATCTCCGTCAAAAGGGCCGTGTCCTCGGGGCCATAGGCCCCCTTTCCCTCGCCGTAGGGCGGGCACGCCTCAAAGGCCGATTCCCAGTCATTCACCATCTTCCCCGTCCTCCTTCATATTCTCCAGCGCCACCCGCGTCGCCTCAATTACAAAGCGGGAAAACGTCACGTTTGTCCCCTGGATCACCTCGTCCACCTGCTGAATAATTTCATTGGGAAAACGTATGTTCTTGGGCGTTGTCTCCGGAATGGAGGGCAGTTGAAATTTTCTTCCCATACAAATCACCATCTCTACTGTATGGCAATCTGTGGGCTTTGTAAGCACTACATATTGTAAGGCAAATCGTAAAGCACGGCCGCTCCTCTCCGCGTAGGGGCGACCCTTGTGGTCGCCCGCGGGCGGCCATAAAGGCCGCCCCTACAAGGGCTTGTCACCACCGTCGGCCTTTCGTAGGCGCCGATGCCCACATCGGCCCGCCCTGCACCGTGTCGGCGCGCCTTCCATACTCCCCCTCTTTATATCTGCTTTCTTGTCATGCCTCCGGCGGCCCCGCTTTCTTGCCGAAGAAAGCGGGGGGAAAGACGGGTCGGGGCGGGGGATTCTGATTCCCCCCGCCCCGACACCCCACCCCTTGAAACGGCCAATCAGGGGGGCTGCGGCCCCCCTATTGGATGTACCCCCCAGGAAGGGAGGGTATACCAGCCCGTCCGGAGCGGCGGGGGCGTTACAACGTAAGCCCCCGCCGCCGGAAAGCCGCCAGCAGGACAGCTCGGGGGAAACTCCAAGAAGGGGGAATCGCAATTCCCCCTTCTTGGTCGTTTCAAGGGGGATGGGCGTTGGGAAGGGGGGAAATCGAAATCCCCCCTTCCCAACCGGCTCTTTCGCCCCTTTCTGGCCGCTCAGAAAGGGGCCCGCCGGAGGCATGACAAGAAAGCAGGTGTCAAAAAGGGTTCCCATGGAAGGCGCGCCAGCCCAGCATAAGGCGGGCCGATGTAGGCAGAAGGTGAATTGCCCCAGAGAGGCAAAAGAGGCCGCCCCTACAGTTGAACGCACAGCACATAAAACCCAGCCAGTGTCCGGTCCCTACCTGCGCCGGAACACATGGACGCGGAAGGAGGCCCGCACCCGCAGGCCGTCCAGGGCGGCCAGCCGCTCCGCCCCCTCCCTGGGGGTCTTCCAGTAATAGGGGGTCATCTGGAACAGGTCGCGCAGCGCCTCCCCCGCCACGTCCAACACCGCCACCACCGGCTCCACCCGCTCGTAGGAGAAGCCCTCGTAGGGGACGTCCTCCTCCCGGTTTCGGTAGGGCTGGTCGTAGAGCACCTGCTTGAGCTCCCACAGGTGGTCGGCGGCGGGCACCACATAGAGGAAGGCCCCGCCGGGGCGGAGCACCCGCCGGAACTCGTCCAGGGCCAGGGGGGAGAAGCAGTTGAGCACCAGCCCCACCGAGGCATCCGCCAGAGGCAGATGGTAGGCGGAGGCCACGGCGAACTCCCCCTCCGGCACCCGCCGGGCGGCCAGGCGCACCGACGGCTTGGACAGGTCGATTCCCGCCAGGGGCGGGCGGCCCAGGGCCTCCCACAGTCCGGCGGTGTAGTACCCCTCGCCGCAGCCCGAGTCCAGCACCGCCTCCCCCGGCGGGGCGTACTCCGCCCCCAGGGCGCACAGGGCGGCCAGCAGGTGGCCGTAGTATCCCCCGGAGAGAAACCGGCGGCGGGCCTCCGCCATGCCCTTGTCGTCGCCGGGGGCCTTGGAGTGCTTTTTGTTGGCGGGCAGCAGATGGACATACCCCTCTCTGGCCTTGTCGTAGGCGTGGCCGTTGGGGCAGGCATAGGCCCGCTCCCCCCGCTCCAGGGGGGCGGCGCAGATGGGGCAGGTAAACAGAGACTTTTCCACAGAACCTCGCTCCTTTGTGGAAGGTATGACAGGAAATTGGGCCTCCGCACGGGCGGAGGCCCCGGCCGTTCACCCCTCCAGCAGCTCCTTGCCGGAGATGCCGGGCTCCGTCATGGAGTAGGGGTCCAGAATTTTGTCCAGGGCCGCCTCGTCCAGCAGGCCCTCCTCCAGAATGAGCCGCCGCACCGGCGCACCGGTCTCGATGGCCCGCTTGGCCACCTCGGCGGCCTTCTCATAGCCCACGTGGGGGCACAGGGCGGTGATGATGCCCACGCTGTGCTCCACCATGTCCCGGCACCGCTCCCGGTTGGCGGTGATGCCGGTGACGCAGTTGTCCACAAAGGTATGTACCGCGTAGGTCAGGGTCTCCACGCTCTGGATCAGGTTGTAGAAGATGATGGGCTCGAAGGCGTTGAGCTCCAGCTGGCCCGCCTCGGCGGCCATGGTGACGGTGACGTCGTTTCCGATGATGTTGAAGGCCACCTGGCTGACCACCTCGGGGATGACGGGGTTGACCTTCCCCGGCATGATGGAGGAGCCGTTCTGCCGGGGCGGCAGGTTGATCTCGCTGAAGCCGCAGCGGGGGCCGGAGGACATGAGCCGCAGGTCGTTGGACATCTTGGACAGGTTGACGGCGCAGGTCTTAACCGCGCCGGACACGGCCACGAGCCCGTCCAGGTTCTGGGTGGCGTCGATGAGGTCGGAGGCCTGCACCAGCTCAAGCCCGGTGACCTTGGACAGGTTGGGGATGATGCGGCGCAGATACCGCTCGTCGGCGTTGATGCCGGTGCCGATGGCGGTGCCCCCCATGTTGAGGCGGCGCATCTCGTCCTTGGCCCGCTCGAAGCGGGCGATGTCCCGGCGCACCGCCCGGCTGTAGGCCCGGAACTCCTGCCCCAGACGGATGGGCACCGCGTCCTGCATCTGCGTGCGGCCCATCTTGAGCACGTCGTCAAACTCCTCCGCCTTGGCCTCCAGGGCCTCAGAGAGCCGCTCGAGCTGGATCTGGGCCCGCACCAGCAGCTTGAGCACCGCCAGCTTGCCCGCCGAGGGGAACACATCGTTGGTGGACTGGCCGTAGTTGACGTGGTCGTTGGGGTTGACCAGGGCGTAGTCCCCCTTCTCCCCGCCCAGCAGCTCGATGGCCCGGTTGGCGATGACCTCGTTGGCGTTCATGTTCAGGCTGGTGCCCGCGCCGCCCTGGATGGGGTCCACGATGAACGCCTCGTGGAGCCGGCCCGCCGCAATCTCATCGCAGGCCCGCACGATGGCGTCGGCCACCCGCTTGTCCAGCAGGCCGATCTCCAGGTTGGTGATGGCGGAGGCCTTCTTGATCTCCGCGATGGAGTTGATCTGCTCCGGATGTACGGCCAGCCCGGTGATGGGAAAGTTCTCCGCCGCCCGCAGGGACTGGACGCCGTAGTAGACGTCCTTGGGGACAGACCTCTCCCCCACGGAGTCGTGCTCGGAGCGGTATTGGATGCTCATGGTACAGGTGCCTCCTCGCAAGCAGTCCTTCATTTTATAGGGACATCATAGCACCATCCGTTTTATTTTGCAAGCAATCCTGCAAATTATAGTCCCTCTCCGTGCCATGGGCAGGTCACCAGATGGTCGTTGATGAGCCCCGCCCCCTGGAGGTAGGAGTAGACAATCACCGGCCCCACAAAGCGGAAGCCCCGCTTTTTCAGGTCGGCGCTCACCCGGCGGGACAGGTCGTCCTCGGCGGGCATGTCCTCCGGCCGCTCCAGCCGGTGGTCCACCGGCACGCCGTCCACCCAGTGCCAGAGGTAGCGGGCAAAGCTGCCCCACTCCTCCGCCACGGCCAGAAAGGCCCGGGCATTGGTGACGGCGCAGCGGGCCTTGCTCCTGTTTTTGATGACGCCGGGGGCGGCCAGAGCGGCCTCCACCTCGTCCTCCCCCCACCCGGCCAGCGCCGCCGGCTCAAAATCCGCGAAGGCCGCCCGCAGGGCCGCCCGCCGCTCCAGAATCAGCTTCCAGCTCAGCCCGGCCTGAAAGCCCTCCAGCTCCAGCAGCTCGAACAGCGCCCGGTCGTCCCGGCAGGGCCGGCACCACTCCGTGTCGTGGTACAAAATCTCATGCTCCGTTTTTGCCCAGGGACAGCGCGCGCCCTCTCCCATGTCAGCTCTCTCCTCTCCTTTCCCGCCCGGTTGGGCCGGGAAACGCGATATCATCTGCACTATAGCATAGAAATGGGAAAATGGAAACCCGCCGGCAAAGTCATTGCTGAGAAAAAATTTTGTAAATAAAGAAAAAATCAGGTGACTTGCCAGGCGGACCGTGTTACCATTAAGATACCAGCCAGGGGACATGGCCTGGCAAATATAAAATCAGGAGGACCCCTCTCGTATGAAAAAGCACCGCGGAAGACATCTGCTCTCCCTGCTGGCGTCGGCAGCTCTGCTGGCATCCCTGCTGCCCGCCGCCTTTGCGGCTGAGGCAGAGGGCGAGAAGCACATCACCATCCTGGGCACCTCAGACATGCACGGAAATATCTGGGGCTATTCCTACGAAGACAACGCGGAGACCGACAACAACGGCATGGCCAGGCTCTACACCTACATCCAGCAAGTGCGGGCCGAGAACCCCAACACCTTCCTCGTCGACGCCGGCGACGACATCCAGGGCACCATCATGACCGACGATCTGTATAACAAGACCCCGGAGGAGCCCCATCCGGTCGTCACCGCCATGAACTACATGGGCTATGACGCCATGACCCTGGGCAACCACGAGTTCAACTGGGGCATCCCCACCATGCAGTCCATTCTGGGACAGGCCAGCTTCCCGGTTCTGGCCGCCAACGTCACCGGCGCCCAGGGCGAGCCGGTCACCGGCGCGGGCTGGACGATTGTGGAGCGGGGCGGCGTGAAGCTGGCCGTCATCGGCGTGGTCACCCCGGATGTCCCCATCTGGGACAGCGGCAAGGACGGCATTGACGACGCCGTCTATGAGGCCGCCAACGTGGCCGTCGGCAAGGCCATCGACGAGATCGGCGACCAGGCCGACGTAATCATGGTGTCCGCCCACATGGGCATGTACGCCGAATTTGACGAGGAGGGCGGCTCCGACTCCGCCCAGAAGATTCTGGACGACAACCCGGAGATCGACGTGCTCCAGGTGGCCCACAACCACGTGGTGGTCAACGAGAAGCAGGGCTCCACCGTCATCGGCGGCGTGCGCAACGGCGGCCGGGACATCGCCCGCTTTGATCTGACCCTGGACGCCGACAATCAGATCATTGACAGCTCGGTGGAGATTGTGGATATGACCGGCGTGACCCCCAGCCAGGAGCTCCGGGAGATCCCCCTGGTGGCCGAGGCCCATCAGAAGACCATCGACTACATCAACGGCGGCGGCTCCGGCGACGAGGGCGAGGGCGGCGCGTCCCTGGGAAGCACTACCGCCCGCTTCCAGCCTGAGAACGAGATCCGCGGCATCCCCGCCGGCCGGGTGATGGATACCGCCGTCATGGATCTGATCAACACCGTCCAGCTGGAGAACTCCGGCGCCGACGTCTCCGCCGCCGCCCTCTTCAAGGGCACCAGCGATCTGCCCAAGGGCGACATCAACTACGGCAACATCTTCGACATCTACAAGTTTGACAACACCCTTTACCGGGTGAGCGTCACCGGCGCGGAGCTCAAGGCTTACATGGAGTGGTCCGCCGAGTGCTACAACCAGTGGCAGGAGGGGGATATCAATATCTCCTTCGACCCCGAGTACCCCGACTACCTCTACGATATGTTTGCCGGCGTGGACTATGAGATCGACCTGTCCCAGCCCAAGGGCCAGCGCATCCAGAACGTCATGTTCCACGGCGCACCCCTCCAGGACGACCAGGAGCTGACCCTGGCGGTGAATAATTACCGCTACTCCTCCGCCCTGAAGGCCCAGAGCATTATCTCCGGCACCAAGGAGTGGGAGTCCTCCAACTCCATCCGGGATATGATCGTGGCCTACTTTGCCGAGCACTCCCCCGTGGCCCCCGAGGTGGACCACAACTGGAAGATCGTGGGCGTGGATCTGAGCGAGGACGACCCCCGTCGGGCGGAGCTGGTGGGCTACATCAACGCCGGCCTGCTGGACACCCCCTACGCCGAGAGCTACAACCTGTCCGACTATGATTCCCTGGTGGCCCAGGCCAAGGCAAAGGCCGAGACTCTCACCGTGACCGTAAACGGCGCGGCCAAAGACGTGGCCACGGCTTTCGACGCCCAGGGGAATACCTACTACCGCCTGCGCGACCTCGCCTTTGCCCTGAAGGGCACCGGCGCCCAGTTCAATGTGACGTGGGACGGCAGTGTGGCCGTCGCCACCGGCTCCGCCTACGAGGGCGAGGCCCTGGCCCTGCCCGGCTCCGCCCCCACCGGCGAGGCCGTCAGCCTGACTCTCACCGTGGACGGCACTGCGGTGAGCCAGCCCGCCGTACTCGTCAACGGCAACTACTATCTGGCCGAAGGCTTCCTCGCCCAGCTGGGCGCGGAGTCCGCCCTGGTGGAGGGCGTTTTGGCCATCACCGCCGCGTAACCGCTTTCCGTCAGCAAAGGGCCGCGCCTGGGGCGCGGCCCTTTCCTTGCGTATTTTACCGGACTCCGCCAGAGCTTTGAACGATCCATTCCCTTCATACGGCCGTCTTGTCCAATTTTTCTCTGGCCCCTTTGAGCAATCTGTGATATAATCCGCTCCGTATGATGATTTTCGCATAAAAAGGAGTACGACATGATTACAGTTTCCGACCTGGGCCTGGCCTACAGCGGCCAGCCCCTCTTTTCCCACGTGGATCTCCAGTTCACCAAGGGCAACTGCTACGGCATCATCGGCGCCAACGGCGCGGGTAAATCCACCTTCCTGAAAATCCTCTCCGGCGAGCTGGAGCCCACCTCCGGCGAGGTCTCCATCCTGCCCAAGACCCGCATGTCGGTGCTCAAGCAGGATCAGAACGCCTACAACGCCTACAACGTCATGGACACCGTCATCATGGGCAACCAGCGCCTCTACGACATCGGCAAGGAGAAGGAGGCCCTCTATGCCAAGGAGGAGATGACCGAGGCCGACGGCATCCGCGCCTGCGAGCTGGAGGAGGAGTACGCCGAGCTGGGCGGCTGGGAGGCCGAGAGCGACGCCAGCCGCATCCTCCAGGGCCTGGGCGTGGGCACCGAGTTCCATTCCAACGACATGGCCACCCTGGACGCCCGGCTGAAGGTGAAGGTGCTGCTGGCCCAGGCCCTGTTCGGCAATCCGGACATCCTGCTGCTGGACGAGCCCACCAACAACCTGGACATCAACGCGGTGAACTGGCTGGAGGACTTCCTGCTGGACTTTGAGGGCACGGTGATTGTGGTCAGCCACGACCGCCACTTCCTCAACACCATCTGCACCCACATCGTGGACATCGACTACAACAAGATCAAGATGTACGTGGGCAACTACGACTTCTGGTACGACGCCTCCCAGCTCATGCAGAACCTGATGAAGAACCAGAACAAGAAGAACGAGGAGAAGGCCCAGGAGCTGAAGGAGTTCATCTCCCGCTTCTCCGCCAACAAGTCCAAGAGCAAGCAGGCCACCGCCCGGCGCAAACTGCTGGAGAAGATCACCCTGGAGGAGATCCCCGCCTCCTCCCGCCGCTACCCCTGGGTGGCCTTCTCTCCCGACCGAGAGGTGGGCAAGGACATCCTCTTCGTCACCGACGTCAGCAAGACCATCGACGGAGTGAAGGTGCTGGACAAGGTGAGCTTCATCGTGGGCCACGGGGACAAGATCGCCTTCGTGGGCGACAACGAGAACGCCCAGACCGCCCTGTTCCAGATCCTCACCGGCGAGCTGGAGCCCGACGAGGGCACCGTCAAGTGGGGCCAGACCGCCACCTTCTCCTACTTCCCTAAGGACAACACCAAGTTCTTCAAGGACTGCGACGACAATCTGGTGGAGTGGCTGCGGCAGTGGTCTTCCGACCCCCACGAGGCCTATCTGCGGGGTTTCCTGGGCCGGATGCTCTTCTCCGGCGACGAGGTTTACAAGCCCGTCAAGGTGCTCTCCGGCGGCGAGAAGGTGCGGTGCATGCTCTCCCGGATGATGCTCTCCGGGGCCAACGTGCTGCTGCTTGACCAGCCCACCAACCACCTGGATCTGGAGTCCATCGCCGCCCTGAACAACGGCCTGGAGGCCGTCAAGTGCAACGTGCTCTTCGCCTCCCACGACCACCAGCTGGTGCAGACCGTGGCCAACCGGGTGTTCGACTTCACCTCCGACGGCAAGCTCATCGACCGCAAGATGACCTACGACGAGTACCTGGAGAGCCAGAAGGCCGACTGATTGACCGGAATAGCAAAAACCGCCGCGGACTGGCGTTCCGTCCGCGGCGGTTTTTTTATCCCTCCGGCGCGCAGGCCGTTTCCGCCGGAAGGGGTTTTCTCCGGTAGAGCACCAGCCCGGCCAGATCGGCCAGTACCCAGCCGATGGGTACCGCCCACCAGATGCCCTTCAGGCCCACGGCGGGGATGGGGGCCAGCAGGTAGGCCAGGGCCACCCGCGTCCCCAGGGAGACCACGGTGAGCACCACCGACACGCCGGGCCGCCCCAGGCCGCGGAACAGGCCGTAGAGCAAAAACAGGATGCCGATGCCGCAGTAGCACATGCCCTCAATGCGCAGGTACTCCACCCCCACGGCGATAATCTCCGTCTCGCCGGGCTCCACAAACAGGCCCATGAGGGGGGCGGCGAAGAGGCACACCAGCAGGGAGCTGACCAGGCAGAAGCCCACGGACACCCACAGGGCGGAGCGGATCCCCTTTCGGATGCGCTCCGCCTTCTGCGCGCCGGTGTTCTGGGCCACGAAGGTGGAGAAGGCGTTGCCGAAGTCCTGGACGGGCAGGTAGGCGAAGGCGTCGATCTTGACGGCGGCGGCAAAGGCGGCCATCACGTTCACCCCGAAGGAGTTCACCAGCCCCTGCACCATCAGGATGCCGAAGTTCATCACCGACTGCTGCACGCAGGTGAGCAGGGAGTAGTTCATGATGCGCCCCAGCTCCCCCCGGGACACCTTACAGTGCCGCCGCTCCAGCCGGAGCAGGGGCACCCGCCGCCAGCCGTAGAGGGCGATACCGGCGGCGGACACCCCCTGGGCGAGCACCGTGGCCCCCGCGGCCCCGGCCACCCCCCAGCCCAGTCCCAGGACAAACCAGAGATCCAGCCCGATGTTGAGGACGGTGGACACGGCCAGAAAGGCCAGCGGGGCCACGGAGTTGCCCACCGAGCGCAGCAGGCAGGCGAAGTAGTTATAGAGGAAGGTGAAGCAGACGCCCAGCAGCACCACCCGCAGGTAGGCCCGGGTCTCGTCCCAGGCCCCGGCGGGGATGCGCAGCAGGGTCATCACCGGCTCCAGCAGGGCCAGCACTCCCACGTTGAGCAGCACCGCCACAGCGCCGATAAACACAAAGGAGGCGAAGAGGCACCGCTTCAGCTCCTCCTCCCGCTCCGCGCCGTAGAGCATGGACCACAGGGCGCCGCTGCCCATGCACAGGCCCAGCAGCACCGAGGTGAGAAAGGTCATCAGGGTAAAGGAGAACCCCACCGACGCCAGGGCCGACGCCCCCAGCGCCCGGCCCACAATGAGAGTGTCGGCAATGTTGTAGCACTGCTGGAGCAGGTTGCCCGCGATCATGGGACCGGCGAACAGCAGCATAGGGCGGGTGATTCCACCCCGGGTCAAATCCATCTGCATTGGCTCACGCACTTTCGTTTTGAATGTTTTATCTTTCTTTTCGTAAGAATCATAGCAAATCCAGAGGAAAAATACAAGGCTATACTTGCCTTTTTTCTTCAGCCGGGATAAGATAACAAACACAGCTTGACAGATAGAGGGGGCGGAGGCGTTGTTTTTAAGTGGTCTGGACGACATCGACCGGCGGCTGGTGGAGCTGCTCATCCACAACGCCCGTATGTCCTACTCAGATCTGGGCCAGGCGGTTGGGCTGTCCCGTGTGGCGGTGAAGGCCCGCGTCCGCGCCCTGGAGGAGCGGGGCGTGATCGAGGAGTACACCACCATTGTCAATCCCCAGAAGATCAGCGGTGCTGTGTCCTGCTACTTTGAGCTTGAGGTAGAGCCCGCCCAATTCAGCGCGGTGGTGGATACCCTGCGCGCCAGCGATACCGTGACCCAGATCTACCAGGTGTCCGGCCGCAACAAGCTCCACGTCCACGCCGTGGCGGCTGGCCAGGGGGAACTGGAGGACTTTCTGGACCGGGTCATCCACCGTCTGCCCGGCGTTGCCAGCCTGAGCTGCAACATCATCCTCTCCCGCATCAAGGACATCAAGGGCCTGCGCCTGTAAGAAAAATCGTGCACTTTCCGCCAAAGTGTGCTATACTATGGATTTGAATTCATTTCATCCGGAAAGGGTGGTTTTCATGCGAAAAGAAATTCTGCTGCCCGCCGTGGCGGTGGCTGGCGGCGGGGCCGGCTTTGTCCTGCGCCGCTGGGAGCTGGCCACGGCCTTTGAGGCGGACACCGGCTTACCCATTCCCGGCGCCCCGGCCACTCTCGCCCTCATCGCCCTTTCGGTTGCCATGGCGGCGGTTCTGGCCCTGCTCTGCCGGGGCAAATACCCCTCCTTCACCGGCTACGACGAGGCCTTTCAGGCCAAGGGAAACACCCTGTACGCCACCGCTATGGTGCTCTCCGCCTTCCTGCTCTTGGGGGCGGCGGTGCTGATGGTGCTCTCCTTTGTCCAGGGGACCAACACCGTCTACACCCGCCTGCTGCTGGCCGCCCTGGCGGCGGTCTCCTTCTTCTGCGTAATGCAGACGGCGCAGAACAGCTTTAAGGGCCTGGACAGGGGCAAGTACAGCTTCACCCTGCTGATGCCCGCCTACACCTGCTGCGTGTGGCTGATCGCCGCCTACCAGGTGCGGGCCGGAGATCCGGTGCAGCTGGACTATGTGTATGAGCTTTTCGCCATCATCGCCTCCCTGCTGGGACTCTACTTCCACGCCGGCTTCTCCTTTGAGCGGGGCCGGGTGTTCTGGGCTGGGCTGTTCTCCCTGCTGGGGATCTACTTCTGCCTGACCACCCTGGCCGACCAGCACGATCTGGCCACGACGCTGCTCTATGGCTTCGCCATCCTCTATTTGCTCTCGTCCACGGTGACGCTTCTGTACAATGCCGGCCGGCCGGAGCTCCTGGCCCGGGCCGAAAACGATACAACGGAGGGAACGCCCGATGAATCCTGAGAAATTCTATATCACCACCCCGATCTACTACCCCTCGGACAAGCTGCACATCGGCCACACCTACTGCACCGTGGCCACCGACGCCATGGCCCGCTACAAGCGCCTGCGGGGCTGTGAGGTCATGTTCCTCACCGGCACCGACGAGCACGGCCAGAAGATCGAGGACAAGGCCAAGGAGGCCGGCGTATCCCCCAAGGAGTTTGTCGACCACATCGTGGAGGGCCCCCGGGGCGTGCTCGACCTGTGGAGGCTGATGAACATCTCCAACGACCGGTTCATCCGCACCACCGACGACTACCACGTGGAGTCCGTGCAGAAGATCTTCAAGCAGCTCTATGAGCAGGGGGACATCTACAAGGGCAAATATGTGGGCAAGTATTGCAAGCCCTGCGAATCCTTCTGGACGGAGACCCAGCTCAAGGACGGCAAGTGCCCCGACTGCGGCCGGGACGTGGTGGATGCCGAGGAGGAGGCCTACTTCTTCCGCCTGTCCAAGTACGCCGACCGCATCCGGCATCTGCTAGAGGACACCGACTTCCTGGAGCCCCGCAGCCGGGTCAATGAGATGGTGAACAACTTCATCAAGCCCGGCCTGGAGGATCTGTGCGTCTCCCGCACCTCCTTCTCCTGGGGCGTGCCGGTGGACTTCGACCCCGGCCACGTGGTGTATGTGTGGATCGACGCCCTGTCCAACTACATCAACGCCCTGGGCTACGGCAACGGCCGCTACCACGACTTTGAGAAGTTCTGGCCCGCCGACGTGCACTTTGTGGGCAAGGAGATCGTGCGCTTCCACTCCATCATCTGGCCCGCCATCCTCATGGCCCTGGGCCTGCCCCTGCCCAAGAAGGTGTACGGCCACGGCTGGCTGCTGCTGGACGGCGGCAAGATGAGCAAGTCCAAGGGCAACGTGGTGGACCCCTACCTGCTGGCCGAGCGCTACGGGGTGGACGCCCTGCGCTACTTCCTGCTGCGGGAGTTCCCCTTCGGCACCGACGGCAACTTCTCCAACGAGGCCCTCATCGGCCGCATCAACACCGACCTGGCCAACGACCTGGGCAACCTGGTCAGCCGCACCACCGCCATGGTGGGCAAGTACTTCGGCGAGCGCCTGCCGGAGAACTGCGGCGCCACTGGGGACGAGCTGGAGCTGGCCGCCATGCTGGCCCAGGCCCAGGGTGAGGTGAACCTCTCCATGGACTTTCCGGAGGACGACCCCCGGAAGTACGACGTGGAGCTCATCGCCCTGGCCGCCGGCCTGCGGGGCCGCTACGAGGCGCAGATGGAGCACTACGCCTTCCAGGACGCCCTGGTGGAGGTGTTCAAGCTCATCGGTCGGGCCAACAAGTATATCGACGAGAACAAGCCCTGGGCACTGGCCAAGGACGAGGCCCAGAAGCCCCGCCTGGCCCACGTGCTCTACAATCTGCTGGAGTGCGTGCGCCTTTCCGCCGTACTGCTCACCCCCTTTATGCCCGAGACCTGCGGGAAGATCTTCGCCCAGCTCGGCGTGGACGAGGGCGCGCGCACCTGGGAGTCCGCCGGAGCGTGGGGCCTGCTCCCCGCCGGCGCGGCGGTGAGCAAGGGGGAGAACCTGTTCCCCCGCATCGACGTGGAGAAGGAGCTGGCCGCCCTGGACGAGCTACAGGCCGAGGCCCGCAGGGCCGCCCTCCCCGCCGTGGAGGTGGAGCCCTTTGCCCAGGAGAGCGTGGACTTCGACACCTTCTGCAAGAGCGACTTCCGGGCCGTGAAGGTCAAGGCGTGTGAGAGCGTGAAAAAGAGCGCCAAGCTCCTCAGGTTCATCCTGGACGACGGTTCCGGGACTGACCGCCAGATCCTCTCCGGCATCGCCATGTACTACAAGCCGGAGGAACTGGTGGGCAAGACCCTGGTAGCCATTATCAACCTTCCCCCCCGCAAGATGATGGGGCAGGAGAGCTGCGGCATGCTTCTCTCCGCCGTCCACACCGAGCACGGGGAGGAGAAGCTCCACCTGGTTATGGTGGACGACGCTATCCCCGCCGGCGCCAAGCTGTGCTGAGCGCATCCTGTATAAACAGAGGGGGCGCGCCTGCGTTTGCAGGCGCGCCCCTTGCTGTTCTCTATCCCCTGTCCCGGCGCAGCAGGCGCCGGAAGCTCAGGTCGATGGCCAGGGCCCCCAAGGGGGCAGTGACCAGGATAGCGACTACCGCCACGGTGAGCACCACCTGCCCACAGGCCAGGCCCATGGCCAGAGGGACACCGCCGATGGCGGCCTGCACTGTAGCTTTGGGCAGATAGGCCAGCACGGCAAACAGCCGCTCCCGTCCGCTCAGGCGGCTCCCCGCCACGCAGAGGAGCACCCCCACGGCCCGGAAACACAGCACCCCCAGCACCGTGGCCACGGCGGCCAGCCCTGCCGCCGCGGCGTAGCCGATGTCCACCTCGGCCCCCACCAGGACAAAGAGCATCACCTCGGCCGCCACCCACAGCTTACCGAACTTGGCAGTGAGCCGCTCCGCCGCCGGCCTCCGCCAACGGCGCAGGCCCAGGCCCGTCCCCAGAACAGCCAGCAGCCCGGAGAAGGGGACCACCCCCTCCGCCGCGTCCTCCAGGGCAACCAGCAGGAAAGCCAGCGCCAGCAGCACCACCACCTTGGCCGAGTCCCGCAGGTGGAAGCGGGTGAAGCATTTAGCCAGGACGTATCCCAGCCCCAGGCCCGCCGCCCCACCCAGCACAATGGATACCGGCACCCCCGCCAGGGCCGCAGGGGAAAAGCTGCCTCCCTGAGCCATGCCGGTAAAGGAGGTAAAGAGGACGATGACGAACACATCGTCCACCGAGGCCCCGGCGAGAATCATCTGGGGGATGCCCTTGTCTGCGCCATAGCCCTCCTCCATCAGCCTGAGCATCCGGGGAACGATGACCGCGGGGGACACCGCCCCCACCACTGCGCCCATAATGGCGGCGTCCAACACGTCCACCCCCAGCAGCCGGGGAGCCAGCAGCACCATGCCCAGCACCTCAAAGGAAGCGGGCACAAAGCACAGCAGCACGGCGGGCCGCCCGGCCCGGCGCAGATCCTCCAGCTCCAGGGACAGGCCCGCCCGGGTGAGGATGATCACCAGGGCGAGCTGCCGCAGGTCTGCGGAAATACCTAACAGGGATGGGCTGAGCAGGTTAAGTACGCAGGGCCCCAGCAGAATCCCCGCCAGCAGCATCCCCACCAGGGACGGCAGGCGGAGCCTGCTGGCCATGGCCCCCAGGGCCATGCCCAGCAGCAGCACATAGGCGAGGCTGGTTAACATAACAAATCATTCCTCTCCAGAGGGCAGAAAAAAAGCCAATGCCCCCTGCAATCTCTTGCAGAAGTCATCAGCCAAGCGGCGGTTCGGGCCAACGCCCCGGGAGAACCTCATTCCCGTGTTCCGGCTGCTATCCTACCATACATCCCTTCCCCTGTCAAGACCGCCTTTTTCGATATCCTTAGAGATTCCTTAGAATTACCTGCTATCCTGTGGACAGACCACAAAAAGGAGCTGTCCGCAATGGAAACACATCATATCACCCCCGCCCGGGGGTTGTCCGAGACGGGGCTGAAATGGGTCGCCCTGGTCACCATGGTGCTGGACCACATTCACTACTTTTTCAGCTTTACCGGGTGCGTCCCCGAGTGGTTCAGTATGGTGGGGCGGCTGGGCGCGCCCCTGTTCCTGTTCTGCTTGGTGGAGGGCTTCACCCACACCCGCAGCCGGAAGCGGTACTTCGCAAGGGTCTACGTCCTCTCCACCGCCATGTCTCTCCTGTTCTTCTTCATGGCCTTTGCCCACGTGCTGGTGCGGCCCGACGGGTTCTACCCCGCCAACGGCATGATGACCACCTTTGTGATTCTCATGGTGATGTTCCAGGGCATCGACTGGCTGGGCCGGCGGCATATTGTCCGGGGCCTGGCGGCGCTTCTTCTCCCCCTGGCCTGGCCCTTCCTGGCCTCCGCCCTCTCCCTGGCCGTCCCCGCCCTGGCCACCCCCGTGGGCCTGGCGGCCTACTCCGTCCTCCCCGCCTGGGGCACCACCGGGGACAGCAGTTGGCCGGTGCTGGCCATGGGGCTGGTGCTCTACCTGTTCCGCCGGAACCGGAGGGGGCAGGTACTGGCCTTCGCCGTGTTCTATTTTCTTTACGGGGTGGTGTATATGGGCCTCATGGCCTCCCAGATGCCCGATTTCGCCTGGAGCCAGCTCTTCACCCGGTACTACGAGATCTACGGCATCCTGGCCGCGCCCCTCATGCTGTGCTATAATGGGCAGCGGGGCGGAGGCCACAAGCGGCTGTTCTACGCCTTCTATCCCGCCCATATTTACATCCTCTACGCCCTGTCGTGGGGGCTCTATCTTCTGCTGAACTGAGGTGGTATCCATGGCCCATATTCTGGTGGTGGACGACGACGGGGATCTCCGCGCCCTGCTGAAAACCGCCCTGGAGCGGGACGGACACCAGGTCTCCCTCCTCGACCGCGGTGGGGCGGTGAGCGAGGCCCACTGCCGCTGGGCAGACTGCATTCTCCTGGACGTGATGATGCCGGGGGAGGACGGCTTTGCCACCTGCCGCCGCATCCGCGCCCTGGCCGCCTGCCCCATTCTCTTTCTCACCGCCAAGACCGAGGAGGCCGACGTGCTCACCGGCCTGGGGCTGGGCGGGGACGACTACCTGTCCAAGCCCTTCCGCATCGCGGAGCTGCGGGCCCGGGTGGCCGCTCACCTGCGGCGGGAGTCCCGGGCGCCCCGCAGCCGCATCCGCCGCGGCGGGCTGGACTTCGATCTGGAGGAGCGGGCCGTCTACTGCGGGGAGGAGCCGCTGCACCTGACCCGAGGCGAGTATGCCATCTGCGCCCATCTGGCCGCCCACCCCGCCCAGACCTTCACCAAGGAGCAGATCTACGAGGCGGTATTCGGCTTTGACGGCACGGCGGACTCCTCCGCCATTACGGAGCACATCAAGAACATCCGCGCCAAGCTGCGGGCCGTGGGTCTCTCCCCCATCCAGACCGTGTGGGGGGTGGGCTACAAATGGGAAAGCGCATGAGGAGGCGGACGGGGCTCACCGCCCTGTTCTGGCGCTACCTGCTCGTCACCGGCGGGGCGGTTGTGCTGCTGGCCGTCCTCTGGTGGGGCGGCCTGTCCGCCCTGCTCCGCAGCGGCTTTGTCCTCCCGGCGGGCACCGCCGCCGGGCAGGCGGACGGGCTGGTCCGCGCCCTGGAGGCCGGGGAGCTGACCCCGGCGGAGCTGCCCCACTACTACCGCTGGGCCGCCTTCGACGGCTCCGCCCAGGTGGTGGGGCAGCGCGGCATGGGCGAGCGGCACCTGGGCTATGCCCGGGCCGCGCTGGGGGGCGACCGCACCCTCCACGGCTTCCCCTACCAGCAGTACCACCGCTCCGCCCAGCTCCCCGACGGCACGGTGTGCCTGCTCCAGTTCGACTACTCCATGCCCTACGGCTCCCCCGCGCTCCAGGGAAGACTCCCGGAGTTCCAGACCTGCGCCACGGCGGTGCTGCTGGCGGCCTGGCTGGCCGCCGGGGCCCTCTCCACCCGGCACTTCGCCGGCCTGCTCCGGCGGGACGCCGCCCTCCTCACTGCCGCCACCGGGGCCATCGCCGCCCGGCGGCTGGACCTCCCCCTGGACGGCGGGGCCCGGGTGCGGGAGCTGGGGGAGAGCCTGGCCGCTATGGAGCAGCTCCGGAAGGCCCTGGCCCGGGCTCTGTCCGAGCAGTGGGCCATGGAGCAGGAGCGCACCCAGGCGCTGGCCGCCCTGGCCCACGATCTCAAGACCCCCCTGTCCATCGTCAGCGGCAGCGCGGAGCTGCTGGAGGAGGACGCCCTCTCCCCCGCCCAGCGGGAGCGCGTGGACGCCATTCTCCGCAGCGCTAGCCGCATCCGGGACTATATGGAGCAGCTCCGCGCCCTTACCGCCGCCGGGGGCCCGGCGGAGGCGGGCGGACGGGCGACGGCGGAGCTGTCCGCGCTGGCGGAGGGCTGGGCGGCCGCCGGGCGCGGCCTGTGCGCCCCCAGAGGGCTGCGCTTTTCTCTGGACTGCCCCGCCTCCCGCCCCTGTACCCTGTTCCGGTCGGAGTTGGACCGGGCGGTGCTCAACCTGCTGGACAACGCCGCCCGCTTCACCCCGGAGGGGGGCGCGGTGCGCCTGTCGGCGTATGTGGAGGAGGCCGTACTCACCGTGGCCGTGGAGGACTCCGGCCCCGGCTTCTCCCCCGAGGCCCTGGCCCGGGCGGGGCGGGGCTTTTACACCGGCGACGCTAGCCGGCCCCGGGAGGGCCACATGGGCATGGGTCTCACCTTCGCCCACCAGACCGCCCGCCGCCACGGCGGGACGCTGGAGCTGTCCAACACCGGCCGGGGGGCCCGGGCGGCCCTCACCCTGCCCCTCTGAAGAAGGCGGCGCGGTTTTCCGCGCCGCCTTCTTGTATTTTTGCCCGTTCCGCGCTATCATAGAGGGAGAACCCATCCCAACACTGTGAGGTCTGCCCTATGATTTTTGACACCCACGCCCACTACTACGACGAGGCCTTCGACGCCGACCGGGACGCGCTGCTCGCCTCCCTGCCCGGCCGGGGGGTGGCCCTGGTGGTCTGCCCCGGCTGCGATCCGGAGTCCTCCCGCCAGTCCATCGCCCTGGCGGAGCGGTACGGCTTTCTCTACGCCGCCGCCGGATACCACCCGGAGAATCTGGAGGGGGCGGCCCTCTCCGACCTGGACGCCGTCAGGGCCCTGTGCGCCCACCCGAAGGTGGTGGCGGTGGGGGAGATCGGCCTGGACTACTACTGGCTCAAGACGCCGGAGGAGCGGGCCAACTCCCGGGACTTCTTCGACGCCCAGCTCTCCCTGGCGGAGGAGCTCAACCTCCCCGCCATCGTCCACGACCGGGACGCCCACCGGGACTGCCTGGACATCGTCCGCGCCCACCCCGGCGTCCGTGGGGTGTTCCACTGCTACTCCGGCAGCCTGGAGGACGCCAAGGTGCTGGTGGACAAGGGCTGGATGCTCTCCTTCACCGGCAATATCACCTTCAAAAACGCCCGCCGGGCCCCCGACATCCTCCGCTGGCTGCCCCTGGAGCGGCTGATGCTGGAGACCGACGCCCCCTACATGGCCCCCGAGCCGTACCGGGGCCAGCGGTGCGACTCCACCATGATCGCCCGCTCCGCCGAGACGGTGGCCCAGCTCCGGGGCCTCACCCGGGACGAGGTGGAGGCCGTTACCCTGGAGAACGGCAAGAAGTTCTTCGGCATCGCCTGAGCGGCGGACGGCCCCCGGCCGCCCGCCTGTCCTGGATCGGAATTGATAAGGGAGGTAATCCACTATGATGACCATTTCCTATGAGTATGAGGGCGCGCTCTACGTGAACCTCACCAACAGGTGCGACTGCGCCTGCGTATTCTGCCTGCGCCACAACGGCCACAAGGGCTCCATCTACGCCGACGACCTGTGGCTGGAGCACGAGCCCACCCGGCAGGAGGCCCTGGACAACCTGCTGGCCCGGGACTTCTCCCAGTACCGGGAGCTGGTGTTCTGCGGCTTTGGAGAGCCCATGTACCGCACCGACGACATCGTGTGGCTGGTGGACGAGCTGAAAAAGCGGGTGCCCAACCTGCCCCCGGTGCGCATCAACACCAACGGCCACGCCAACCTGTTCCTGGGCCGGGACGTGGCCCCCCTGCTCCAGGGGCGCATTGACACCATCTCCATCTCCCTCAACGGCTCCACGCCGGAGGAGTACTGCGCCGTCACCAAGCCCCGCCAGGGCGTGCAGGCGTGGGACGCCATGCTGGACTTTGCCCGGGAGCACGGCCTGGACTATGTGGTCACAGGCCACTACGCCCGCATCGAGCAGGACCCCGCCACGGGCCGCTGGCTGCTAAAAAAAGCACTGTACACCGATAAAGACCAGAGCTATGTGCTCTACGTCCTGACCCAGGATCAGCTGGCGCACACGAAGTTCCCGCTGGGCGGCATGGACAAACCGTCCATCCGCAAGATCGCCGAGGAGCAGGGCTTCTGCAACGCGCGCAAGCACGACAGCCAAGACATCTGCTTTGTGCCCGACGGCGACTACGTCGGCTTTATGGAGCGCTACACCGGCAAATATTACCCGGACGGCGACTTTTTGGACGTGAACGGCAACGTTGTGGGCCGCCACCACGGCGCGGTGCGCTACACCTGCGGCCAGCGCAAGGGGCTGGGGCTGGCGTTGGGCGCACCGGTCTACGTCTGCGGCAAGGATATGCAGAAGAACACCGTCACCGTCGGCCCCGAGAGCGAGCTGTTCAAGACGACGCTGATCGCCGGCGACTTCAACTGGATTTCGGTTCCCGAGTTGACCGCCCCCATGCGCGTCAAGGCCAAGGCCCGCTACCGCCAGGTCGAGCAGCCCGCGACGGCCTACCCGCTGGAAAACGGCCTTGTGAAGGTCGTTTTTGACGAGCCTCAGCGCGCCATCACCCGCGGCCAGGCCGTGGTGCTGTATGACGGCGACGTGGTCGTCGGCGGGGGAACGATACTATAAAAATAGATTAAAAATAATAAATAATAAATATGGTGGAGTTTTCGCCCCGCGGGGCGAAAACAAAAATACGGTGCAGCTGCGATTTTGCAGCTGCACCGTTGTTTTTATAAAATTACAGCTTCTCCAGCGCCGCCTTCACGCGCTTAACGGTCTCCTCTTTCCCCATCATCGCGGCCAGGTCGGTGCCGCCGCCCGGGGTGCGGGACTTGCCGGAGAGGGCGATGCCCAGCGGGAACAGCAGCCAGCCGTTCTTCTTCTCCATGCTCTCGGCCAGCGTCTTGCACGCCTCAAAGATCGCGTCGCGGGTCCAATCGGTCTGCGCCTCCAGCACGGGCAGCAGGGCGGTCAGGGCCTCCTTCGCGGACTCGGGGGTCGTTTTCTGCTTCTTGTTGCGGTACATCTCGGCGTCAATGGGCAGCACGGCGTCAAAGAAGTCGAGCTGCGGCGGGATGTCCTCCAGCACCTCGCAGCGGGGCTGCAGGTTGGCGCAGAGCAGGTCACGGTCAATGCTGCAGTGCACGGCGCTGTCGATGAACGGGTCGGCCAGACGGCGGAACTCCTCAGCGGGCAGGGCACGGATGTAGGCAGCGTTGATGGCACGCAGCTTCAGCGGGTCAAAGATAGCCGGAGACTTGGAAATGCGGGCCGGGTCCCAGATCTTGATCATCTCGTCCAGAGAGAAGATCTCCTGCTCGCCCTCGGGTGCCCAGCCCAGCAGCAGCAGATAGTTCAGCACGGCGGCGGGCAGATAGCCCTTCGCCACGAGGTCCTGATAGCTGGCATCGCCGTTGCGCTTCGACAGCTTGTTCTGCGCGTCCTTCATGACGGGCGGGCAATGGATGTAGACGGGCTTCTCCCAGCCGAACGCATCGTACAGCAGGTTGTACTTCGGCGTCGAGGACAGATACTCGCTGCCGCGGATGACATGGGTAATGCCCATCAGGTGGTCGTCCACGACGTTCGCAAAGTTGTAGGTCGGCATACCGTCGGTTTTGATCAGGATCTGGTCGTCCAGCTCCTTGACGTCGACCTCGATATGACCGTAGACAACATCGTCAAAGCCCGCCACGCCGCTCTCGGGGATCTTCTGGCGGATGACATAGGGCTCGCCCGCGGCCAGCTTGGCGGCAACTTCCTCGGCGGACAGGTGGCGGCAGTGGCCGTCGTAGTGGGTCATTTCGCCCGCAGCGCGCTGGGCCTCGTGCATTTCGTTCAGGCGCTCCTCGGTGCAGAAGCAGTAGTAGGCCTTGCCCGCCTTGACAAGCTGCTCGGCGTACTGCTTGAACATGCCCATGCGCTGGCTCTGCACGTAGGGGCCGACGGGACCGCCCACGTCGGGGCCCTCGTCCCAGGTCAAACCGGTAGCCTTGAGCGTGCCGTAGATGATGTCGGTAGCGCCCTCGACCAGACGGCCCTGGTCGGTGTCCTCAATGCGCAGGATGAAGGTACCGCCGTTATGGCGGGCCTGCAGATAGGTGTACAGTGCGGTGCGCAGGTTGCCAACGTGCATATAGCCCGTGGGCGACGGCGCAAAACGGGTGCGGACGGTAGACATAGTTATTACCCCTTTATAAGACATTCAATGGTTTCATTATAGGCGGACGGAAAGGCGGTGTCAATGGGAGAAAAGGCTTCCCCCAAGGGGGGAAGCTGTCAGCGGCCCTGACCGCTGACTGATGAGGGAAACCTTGCTACAGTGATTTTTTTACAGGCAGCAACGACAAGCTTTTCCCTCATCCGGCCCTGCGGGGCCACCTTCCCCCAAGGGGGAAGGCAAAGCGCACGGGCAATCAAACCAAAAACTCCTCAAACCGATGCAAATCGTCAATTTTGACTGTGCCGCGGTAATACACGCCATCCTCGCGGTATTCCTCCGCGGCGACGCTGCCGCGGCTGCGGAGAATGTCCGCCAGCGCCAGCTTGTCATAGGGCAGCACGATCTCGATCGTGCGCACGCGGTGGTTCAGCACCTCGTCGAGCTTTGCCAGCAGTGCGGGCAGACCGTAGCCGGTTTTCGCGCTCGTCAGCAGGATATCCGGGTCAAAGGCCACGGTGTTGGCGGTGTCGCACTTGTTGTAGACGACCAGCTGGGGGATGTCCACGCAGTCGAGGCTGCCCAGCACCTCATCGGTCACGGCCAGCTGCTCGGCGGCCTGTGCGTCGCCCGCGTCGGCCACCTTGACGATGACATCCGCGAACGCGGCCTCCTCCAGCGTGGATTTGAACGCCTCCACCAGATGGTGCGGCAGGCGGCTGACAAAGCCGACGGTATCCACCAGAATAATTTGCAGACCGCTGGGCAGCACCAGCTTGCGGGCCGTCGGGTCCAGCGTCGCAAACAGCATGTCGGCTTCAAAAATCTGCTCGCCGCACAGCGCGTTCAGCAGGCTCGACTTGCCGACGTTCGTGTAGCCGACCAGCGCGACCACAGGCACATTGTTCTTCTGGCGGGCCCGGCGGGTCTCGCCGCGGCGCTTTTCCAGCTCCTTTAAACGGCCCTCGAGATGCTCAATGCGGTGGTGCAGATGGCGGCGGTCCAGCTCGAGCTTTGTCTCACCGGCACCGCGGCGGGCACCGCCGCCGCCGCCACCGCCGCCGCCCTGACGGCTCAGGGATTCGCCCAAGCCCTGCAGGCGCGGCAGCTGATAGCGCAGCGTGGCAAGCTCGGTCTGCAGCTTGCCCTCGTTCGTCGTGGCGCGTGCGCGGAAAATCTCCAAAATCAGCATCGTGCGGTCCAGCACCTCGACTTGCAGTGCCGCCGACAGGTTGCGGATCTGGCTGCCGGTCAGCTCGCCGTCAAAGATGGCGGCTGCCGCGTTCACATTCTGGCAGACAAGCCGCGCCTCGGCGACCTTGCCCTCACCCAGCAGCGTTGCGGCCTCGGGCGTCGCACGCTTCTGCACGACCTCGGCCACGGCGTCCATGCCGTTGGCGTCGGCCAGCGCCCGCAGCTCATCCAGGCTGCGCGCCATATCGTACCTGCCCTGATCCAGCGCCAGCAGCACCACGGGCAGCTTCTCGGCGTCGGTGGCTTTCTGGGCAGTGGTGCCAAAGTCTAATTCTGTCGTATTATCGGTCATAATTCCTCTTTCAAAAGATGGTAGGCGCGGCAGGGGACCGGCGTGCCGTCAAACTTGCGGTCCGTCACGTCATGGTCGTAGACAAAGCCTGCCTTCTGCAAAACTGCGCTGCTGGCAATGTTCTCATTGGCGTGGACGGCGGCCAGCCAGTCTGCGCCCACGGTGTCAAACCAGTAGTCCCGCACGGTACAGAGTGCCTCGGTGGCGTAGCCTTTATTCCACCACTTGCGGCCCAGCGCGTAGCCGACCTCCCAGGCGGGGCCAAGGCGTTCGGTGTTCAGGTGCCAGCCCATCTTCAGCGCCGGGGCGGGGAAGAGGCTGATCGTGCCAAACAGCACCCCGGTGTGCTTGTCGGTGATGCCCCACTGGTAAAAGGCCGGGTCATCATAGTGCTTTTCCCACTCGTTCAGCGTCTCGGCGGTCTCGCCCCAGCTGCGGTGGGCATTCCAGCGCAGGTATTGGGTTACCTGCCTGTCGCTGGCCCAGTTGTTGTACATCATTTCGCTGTCGTCAATGGAGAGCCGCCGCAGGACCAGCCGCTCCGTTTCCAGCTCTTGTGTGCCGCAATGCTTCATGTTGTCGCCTTACTTTCTATGGAAGATGCCGCGCAGGATGCCAAGGCCCATGCTCCAGAGCCTGGCGAGCTGTGCGCGGTAGAGGGTGCAGTAAATAAACAAGATCACGCCTACCAGCGCAAATTTTATAAAGAAGTGCTGCCACAGCAGCGTGCCGATGGCCGTGACCGCGAACGCCAGCAGAAAGCCGGAGATCGTCTTGGGGTAGCTGGCCACCGTGCGGTAGTACATCTGCCCCGTGATGCTGCGGTACAAAAACGCAAGGCCGTTGCTGGCGGCCAGCGCCAGCGCCGCGCCGGTCAGCCCGAACGCGGGCACAAGCAGGGCGCAGAGCCCAAAGTTGGACAGCGCCCCCAGCCCGATGCCAATCGTGTCATGCCACGGCTTGCGGGCAATCGAGTTGCCGTAGACCGTGCCCTCGCACAGAATGTTGAACACAACGGCCAGCATCAGCAGCGGGAAAATGGCAAGGCAGCCGCGCTTGTCCGGGAAGATGGCAAAGACGATGTCCTCGAACATGACCAGCACGCAGAAGAAGCCGAAGATCAGCAAATTCAGCACGTCATGCACGCGGCAGATGCGCTCCTGCTCGTCGCGGTAATGGCTGTAGACGTAGGGCCCCCAGTAGGTGGAAAAGCCCGCCTGAATGGCCGTGACGAGCTGCGCCAGGCTGTAGCCGAAGGCAAACAGGCCCTGGGCGTTCTCGCCGCTGGCGTTGCCGACGAACGAAAGGCAGATGCCGCTGGACAGGCTGAACAAAATCTGCGCCGGGGCCAGCGCCACGCCGTAGGGCACGGTCTGGCGCGCGATGCCGCCCAGCTGTGCGCCGGGCAGCGGCGCAAACACGGCAGCGCGGTATTTATACCCAAACGCAATCGCCACAACACCAAAACTTAGAATCGCCGCAACCGCCAGAACAAAGACGTTGGATGTAAAAAAGCCCGGCAGCAGGTAAAACAGGTTGTAGCAGCCCTGCATCCAGAGCGTCTCCGCCGTGTAGGCGCGCAGGTCGTTTTCCAAGCGCAGCAGCACGTTTAAGTAGCGCACCAGCATATACAGCGCCGCGTTGAGGAACAGCAGCGGCACAATGCCCGGCCCGGCGCTTCCCAGACCGAACGCCGCTGCCAGCGGCTGCGCAAAGAACACACTGCCCGCTACGCCCAGCAGCATCATAAACGCCGCCGAAATGCGCGTGCAGGCCGCGAACAGCTGCCGCGGCCCGGCCCCGGCGGGCGGCTCATGGTAAAAGCGCAGCAGCGCCTGATCCAGCCCCAGAATGCCGATGTTCATGATCGTGGCCGTGTAGGTCATGAAGGTGACCGGCGCGCCCAGCACCTCAGCGGGCAGCAGCCCCTTGACGATGAGCGCCAGCCCCGTGATGGCAAAGCCCAGATAGGTCGCCACCGAATATTTCATCACATTCCCGGCGAAGGATTCACCGGAGGATCTCTTTTGATCTGACATAGTTGCTTGTCCTGTCGTAACGTTGTAGGGGCCGGGCATGCCCGGCCCGCGGCCTTGCCTTTGCCGCGCGTTTGCCGTACAGTGCAGGGCCGGGCATGCCCGGCCCCTACGCGGTGGTCGTTATTTCACAAACGGCTTGATCCTTGCTTCCATCGCCGCGACCTGCTCCGGCGTCACATGCGCCTTGTCCACGTAGCCGTAGATGCGTTGGGCAAAATTGGCCAGCGGCGGGCAGAAGGCAAAGAGCTTCTTCGGCTCCCAGCCGCGGCGGTAGAGGAAGTGTACCCCCGCCAGCGCGCAGAATTTCAGCTTGTTGAAGTGCGGCGTAAAGCCGTCGCCCATCGGCTCGTCCCGCGGGGGGTTCTTGTACACGTCCTCCAGCAGGTCGGCCATCCGCTTGTAGGCGGGCGTCTCACCGGGGTCAAAATAGCCCTCGATGACGTCCTTCGCAATCGGGAACGGCGGCTCCGGCTCGGCCATGGCGGCGGCGAACTCGTCGTAGCACGTCACGTAATGGGCGTCTTTGTAAATGACCGGGTCGTACTCGTGTTCAATGGGGACGGGGCGCAGGATGTGGCAGCTCTTGCCGGCCATGTAGACCTCGGCGATGGCGGTGCTCATCCAGATCGAGATCGAGTCCGCCGCGACGATCCACTGCTTGACCGAGTCCGCAAAGATCACGTGGAAGTTGGGGCGCTTCTTCGCCAGCTCCTCCAGCGCGGGGCTGTTCCACTCGCTGGGATGGCGGCGGTAGACAAGCTCCACCTCCGGGTGTGCGCCCAGATATTCATCGAACCAACGCAGTGTTTCCTGCATTGAAACGCGGTTGGTTTTGGCAAAGCCCGTAAAATCGGTGCCCGCCATTTTGGAAAGCTCGGCGATCTCGTCGTCGTTCATGCTGGCATAGCCGAAGCTGGAAATGTACAGGTGCAGCTGCTTGGCCGGGTCAAGGCCGAACTCCCTGCAGAGCGTTTCCTTGTCCTTAAAGTAGCCGTCAAACTCCGGGCGCAGAAAGTCCATCATGACCGCGCCGGTCACGGGCGTGTTTTTGGCGTCCATGCCGTGGGCCTGCAGGCGGGCGGCGGTGCGCTTGCCCCAGCAGGTCTGCACGCAGCGCTTGGCGTTGCCGTTCATGTTGAACCAATCGCCCTCCTCCT
>ERZ773134.211-NODE-211-length-61053-cov-7.764173_pt1 | contig 61053 bp, 56 predicted proteins | sample MGYA00580856_ERZ773134 | MGnify/ENA primary metagenome ERZ773134 (study PRJEB29015, sample SAMEA2737823) | human gut metagenome | biome: human gut; feature: human-associated habitat; material: faeces | place: China | collected 2012 ... | reverse complement strand
GGTTACTGGCTTTTCGGCAGTTTGGACTTCCAAAGTGGAAACATGATTTCGAGTCAGCTCCGTTATGACCACTTCGATACCGCTGCAACTGGCTGTGGGCGGGTAGCGTCACAAAGCCACAATCACCGTATTGATTAGAATACCCTATTTTTGTGCGCTTGTCAATATTGCAGGGGCGTGTAAAATAGTTTATAATCTTATTCAGAAGCATTGAAACCGTGCATTGGACGGAAGGGAGTACCATGGAAGAATTAAAACGACGGATTTTAAGCGATGCGGTGGTCGGCGAGGGGGACATCATCCACGTGGACATGTTCCTCAATCACTGTATGGATATAAATCTGATGGAGCACATGGGAAACGCGCTGGCAAAGCGTTTCCGGGGTGTGAGGATCACCAAGGTACTGACTGCGGAAAGCTCCGGTATCGCCTTGGCCTGTTTTGTAGCACGAGCTCTGGATGTCCCGGCGGTCTATGCGAAGAAGTTCCAGACCGGGTACATCGATCCGGAGGTCTACTCGGCCGAAACCCACTCCTTCTCTCTGGAGAAGTCCTATACCCTGCGGGTCTCTAAAAAGTACCTGGACGGGGACGACGTGGTTCTCCTGGTAGACGATATCCTCTCCAATGGGCAGGCCATTCTGAGCCTGCTGGAACTCGTCTCCAAGGCGGGCGGCGAGGTGGCCGGCGTGGGCGTGGCCATCGAAAAGGCCATGCGGGACGGCGGCCGTGTTCTGCGGCGGATGGGCATCCGGGTGGAAGCCCTCGCCACGGTGGAGCACATCGAGGGTGACCGTATCATTCTGAAAGATTGAGGAATCGGGAAACATGGCAGACGAAGCACAGCTTGACGCAATTGCAAGGGCCAACGCCTTTGCCATCTATAACGGTATCACGACCCATCAAACTGGGGACGGCACGGCGGAGGCCATCCTGGAGATCGGGCCGGATAGTCTAAACCCCTATGGTCTGCTCCACGGAGGGGCCTACTACACGCTGGCCGACTGTGCCGCCGGAAGCGCCTGCCGGACCGACGGCCGGAAGTATGTGACGCTCCACGGCAGCCTTGATTTCATCCGCTCCGCCAGAGCGGGTCAGGTGACCGCCCGGGCCCGGGTGGAGCACCGTGGCCGCACCACCTGCCTGGTATCCATCACCGTGGACGACGGAGCGGGTACGGTATATGCCAGCGGCCGCTTCACCTTTTTCTGCACCGGCACCCTCTGAGCAGAGGGGCGACCGCCCGGACGGCAAACGCTGTCCGGGCGGTTTTTGTTCCTGCTACTGCCCCCGCCAAGCGGCCACCGACCAGGTCTGCCAATGGGCGGCCTGCCACCTGGCGCTGTCCCGAAGCGTCTCCACCGCCTGGCGCAGCTCTGTCTCCTCCGGCTGGGCCTCCAGCAGCTCCTCCAGCGCAGGCAGGGCCCCCAGCCGTCCGTCCGAGGCGGAGAGTACCGCCCCGGTGTCCAGGCCGCGGCCAATGTTGTAGCGGGCCACCAAGTCGTCCACATTGGCGTAGTTAAGGAGCAACCAGCCCGCCACCCCCACGCTCAGCAGCACCCGGAACCAGTGGAAGTGCCGGTGCCACACCTTCCACAGGGCGGCTGCCAGGAGCACCGCCAGCACGGCCATCCCCCAATAGGTCAGCGCCCGCTTAAAGGACAACCCATAGGCCCCCACATAGAGGTTCATGCGCCACAGGGCGGATACCAGCAGCACGCCGCTGGCCGCCACCAAGAGTGTACCCAGCACCTGCACCATCCTGAGCCCCCGCCCCTCACCCTTGCAGAGAGCAAGGCAGGCCAGCAGGCAGGCCAAATTGACCGCGGCTACGGCCACAAGCTGGAAAAAACCGCTGCGGGCATAGCTCGCATAGCTGATTCCCACCTGGGCCAGGTAGTCAGCGCCGCCGAACAGTGCTGCGCACTGCACCGCCAGAAAGAAGGCATACAGGACATCCAGCACTGCCAGGACGGTGACCGGCCCTGCGGCCTCCATTGAAAGTCCCTCCACGGGCCGGGCGGGCCGCTTCAGCGGCTCCGGCCGCCGCAGGGAGTAGAGCAGCCCGAACAGGAATGGGGCGACAAGCAGTCCGAAAATCAACCGCAGGGCCCACAGCGCCAGATGCTCATCAAACCAGTCCGCCGCCCGGCGGGTCACCTGGGCGAACAGCGCATCCGCCGATGTGAGCAGGGGAAAGACCACCATCAGCAGTGGAACGCACACCAGCAGTGCCCCCAGGACATAGGGCATCTTTTTGCGGGAGAGGCCCCGAATGGAGCCCAGCGCCTGAACCGACGCGCCCAGATAGCCGAACAGGCCGCCCATCACCCGCAGGAAACGCTCCCCCAACATGGCGGATGTCCCAACGGAATACACCTCCATCCCCGGCCAGCCCCCCATTTGAATTCCCATCAGCAGAACGAGGGCCAGTGTGTTCCACAGCCGGAGCCACGGATTGGCAAACAGGGCGAAGGTCAGAGCCAACAGGCCCACGGCGTACAGAAGAAGGCGGTTTTCCCGCCTGGCCAGCGGAGCGGCGCCGCCGTACCAGAACAGGACGCCATACCATGCCGCCGCCAGGAGGGTCATCCCCAGGCCGGACAGGCCCCAGAGCAGCGCCTCCGCGCACAGGACGCCCACGCCCCATGCCAGAACCAGCAGCGCCCGATCCCTCCCGTCCACCGGAAACACCCGCCGGGCCACCGTCACGGGCGGCGTTACCGGGATAGTCTTTTTCTCCTCCATTTGTCTCACTCCTTATATCTGGTACGGAGCCATGCCGCGGCGTTGAGCGCCAGGGTTCCAAGAACCAGAGCGGCGGCGCTGAGGGCGAAGGCGTGCGCTGTATCCTGAATGGCGGACAAGTCGCCCGCCTCCACCTCCAGGTAGACATGGAGAGGCACCAGGGACAGAGCGACGGCGCAGCACCCCAGACTGGGGGCGCACAGTCCCGTCCGGCGGGTCATCAGGGCTGCCAGGCCCAGCGCCCACGCCAACAGGCCCAGCGCCAGCGGGCCGAGGGTGCTCAGATCGTCCATTCCGACATTCCTCCTGTCTCAGGTGTCCAGCTCCTGGTAGTACAGGATGCCGGTATCTGGGTCATAGACCGCAAAGGTATAGTTGTAAGAGTACCGCTGCCACATATCCTCCGTCTCGTCCTCCTGACGGTCCTCCAGATACCACCATCCCCGGGCTGGCACGGGCCAGTCCGGCCAGTCCGACGCGCCGGCGCCGTCCGGGTAGAGGTGCTCCTCCAGTTCCGGCTCCATGGGAAACAGACTCCATCCCGCGCTGGATACGGCCTCCTCCACCGCCAGGGCGTCCTCTTGGGAAAAGGTCAGCTCCATGTGGAGCAGGCCGTCCCCGTGGAAGCCCCCGTGGCTGTCCCCGGAGGTGACTGCCGCCGGCTGCGGCAGCACAATATCCAATTTCCGGGCCACGTAACCGGCGTCCTTCTCCCCACCGCAGCCCGCCAGCAGCAGGAGTGCCAACATCATCGCAATCCATATCCGTATCATAAAGCAATCCCTCCTGTCTGTCTCTGAGGATAGCACAGGAGGGATTGTTTGTCAATTTATTATTATCGAATTTCAATAATATTTTTTTGAATATAACAAAAAACGGACAGTCAAAGGCCACCCCTACGGGTGTTCTGCTGACTCCGGCACGTATTCCAGCAGGTCGCCCGGCTGACAGTCCAACGCCTTGCAGATAGCCTCCAGTGTGGTAAAGCGCACCGCCTTGGCGTGGTTATTTTTCAGGATGGACAGGTTGGCCAGGGTGATATCCACCCGGGCGGAGAGCTCGTTGAGACTCATCTTCCGCTTGGCCATCATCACGTCCAGATTGACGACAATGGGCATGGCTTCCCCTCCTCAAATAGTCAGATCATTCTCCGCCTTCAGCTCCGCCGCCTGGCGGAACAGCGCGGACATGACCAGGCAGAGCAGGCCGCCCAGGATAAAGATGGGGACGAACAGGGCGTTATAGGTCAGCAGGGGCGCGACGGAACCGTAGTAGAACAGCCCCCACACCACCCGTGCCAGCGCGGCGGCGGCGATCAAAAAGCAACACACTGCCGCCCGCCGGAGGCTGACGCCGTTCTCCGCCCGGAAAGGGGCGCCCGTCAGGATGGTGCCCAGCACCCGGCGGCCCTGCCACAAGATTACGGCGGTGCAGATGCCGCAGAACAGCAGGAACAGGGCGAGCACCACCTCGTACACCCCGGCCGTCCACACCCAGCCCCAGCTCAGGACAAAGGCGATCCCCACCCGAAGGGGAACCTCCAGCGGGTTTTCGTAGGGTGTCAGGGCCAGGAGCTCTTCCGGCCCTTTCATCAGGCTCATTCCGGGCACCAGCAGCAGGGCCACCAGATTACACACAAGCGTGATGGTCACCAACACTTTCAGAGCTCCAGCCAGCTTCTGCACAGCGGTCTTTTCCACGGTATCTCCCCCTTTAGGGAGAGTATACCATGGGTTTTATCGATTTTCAACAAAAAAGTGAAAGGGCGTCCACGTGGACGCCCTTCTGTTATACCCGAATGGCTCCCAGTACTTCGCCGAGAGAGGCATTGATGACCAGGCCGGCCTCTCTGTCGTAGGGGGTGGCGCTCTTGTTGATCAGGGCCAGCCTATTCCCGCGGTAATAGCGGATCAGCCCCGCCGCCGGGTACACCGCCAGAGAGGTACCGCCGATGATCAGCATGTCCGCCCCGGCGATGGCCTCCACCGCGCCCTCCATGGTTGTCTCGTCCAGGCACTCCTCGTAGAGCACCACGTCTGGCTTCACCACCCCGCCGCACGCTGGACAGCGGGGCACGCCGCCGGTCTCCAGCAGGAAGTCCAGGCCGTAGAACCGGCGGCACTTCATGCAGTGGTTCCGGTGGACGGAGCCGTGGAGCTCGTACACCGTTTTGCTCCCCGCCGCCTGGTGGAGCCCGTCGATGTTCTGAGTCACAACGGCGGTCAGCTTTCCCGCCGCCTCCAGCTCCGCCAGTTTCCAATGAGCTGCATTGGGCCTGGCCTGCGGAAAGAGCATTTTGCTGCGGTAAAATCGGTAGAACTCCTCCGGATTCCGCTCAAAAAAACTGTGGCTTAAAATCGTCTCCGGCGGAAATGCGTATTGCTGGCGGTACAGGCCGTCCACGCTGCGGAAGTCGGGGATACCACTCTCAGTGGACACCCCCGCGCCGCCGAAAAAGACGATATGCCGGCTCTCGCTGATCCAGTCCTGAAGCTGTTTGAGTTGATGGTCCATAAGAGCGCCTCCTTGCTGCGGGCCGATGTGGGCATCGGCCTCTATGTCCTGCGGTGGCGGCAGCGGGTGTGGGGGCAGGAAGGGCATCCGCCGCAGCCGCACCCCCGCTTGCCCTTCAGACTCTGGTGGAAACGGTAGATCAGGTAGGCCGCCGCCCATACGATCAGCGCCGCCACACCGGTATATACGATATATTTTAACATCCTATCACCCGCAGCACAAGAGAGCCGAGCTGATAGACCAGGAAGGAGCCCAGCCAGGCGGCCCCCAACTGCCAGCCGATGGAGGCCAGGGTCCATTTGGTGGAGTTCATCTCCTTGCGGATGGTGGACACCGCCGCCACGCAGGGCACATAGAGCAGGACAAACACCAGGAAGGAATAGGCGGCCAGGGGGCTTTGGAAGGTGCCGCCCAGGGCGGCGGCAATCGCCGCACCGCTGGCAGTGACAGAAAAGCCGTAGAACATGCTCATGGAGGAGACCACCATCTCCTTGGCCACCAGTCCGGTGAGCAGGGCCACCGCCGCCTGCCAGGTGCCGAAGCCCAAGGGGGCGAACAGGGGAGCCAGGAGGCCGCCCACGAAGCCCAGGATGGAGGACTCCTCGCTGGACACCATGCCGAAGGTCCCGCCCTCAAAGCCGAAAGACTGGAGGAACCAGAGCAGCACACTCATGGCCAGAATCAGGGTACCCGCCTTCACCAGGAAGCCCTTTACCTTCTCCCACACGTGGAGGGCGATATTTTTGAGGGTGGGCAGGCGGTAGGGGGGCAGCTCCAGCACGAAGGCGGCGGGCTCTCCCTGGAAAACCAGCTTCTTGAGGAGGATGCCCGAGCCGATGGCGAAGAGCAGGCCCAGCAGATAGAGGGAAAATACCACCAGCCCTCCGTATTGGGGGAAGAAGGCGGCGGTGAGCAGGCCGTACACCGGCAGCCGGGCGGAGCAGGACATAAAGGGAACCAGCATGATGGTCATGCGGCGGTCCTTCTCGTTCTCCATGGTGCGGGCTCCCATGACTGCCGGGACGGTGCAGCCGAAGCCCATGAGCATGGGGATAAACGCCTTGCCGGACAGTCCGAAGCGCCGCAGCAACCGGTCCATAATGAAGGCCGCCCGGGCCATGTAGCCTGAATCCTCCAGGAAGGACAGGAACAGAAACAGAATGGCGATCTGAGGCAGGAAGGTGAGCACGCCGCCCACACCGGCGATGACGCCGTCCACCAGCAGGGCCTCCACCCACGGCGCAGTACCCGCGGCGGCCAGGAGGGAGCGGACGCCCCCGGCAAACCAGCCGCCGATGAAGGCATCCACCCCGTCGGCCAGCATCTGCCCCGGCCCGAAGGTGAGGGCAAACATACACAGCATCATCAGCAGGAACACCGGGATGGCCAGAACCTTGTGGGTCACGATGGCGTCAATGCGGTCGGACAGGGTGGGCGCCCCCAGAGGGCGGCCCCGCCTGACGCACTGGGCCACCACGGTCTGGATGAACTGGTAGCGGGCGTCGGCGATCAAGGTCTCCCGGTCGCCCAGATCATAGGCCCCCTCATACTCCCGGCAGACGGCCTCCAGCTCGTCCCGCTCCCTCTGAGACAGGCCCAGGGCTTTCTCCACCAGGGCGTCCCCCTCGATGAGCTTGATAGACGCCCAGTGGGCGGGGATATGGGCGGCGTAGGCCTTGTCGTGGATCAGCTCGCCCACCTTGTGATGGATCTGGTGGGTAAAGCCGTCGTACAGATCATCCGGTTCAATGGTGACGCCCACGTGCATCTGCCGGTGGGCCGCCTCCAGCAGAGTCTGAATGTTCTCCCCTGACCGGGCAGTGATGGGAATGACCGGCACCCCCAGGGCCTTGGACAGTCCCGCCACGTCGATGTGGTCGCCGTGCTTCTCCACCTCGTCCATAAAGTTGAGCGCTATGACCATAGGCCGCTCCAGCTCCAGAAGCTGGGCGGTCAGATAGAGGTTGCGCTCAATGTTGGTGGCGTCGATGATGTCGATGATGGCGTCGGGACGCTCCCCCACGATGAAGTCCCGGGCAACAATCTCCTCCATGGAGTAGGGGGAGAGGGAGTAGATGCCGGGCAGATCCACCACTGTGACGGACTTGCCTTCCACCTGGGCCCGGCCCTCCTTCTTCTCCACTGTCACGCCCGGCCAGTTGCCCACGTACTGGTTGGAGCCGGTGAGGGCGTTGAACAGGGTGGTCTTGCCGCAGTTGGGGTTGCCCACCAGGGCCAGCTTCATCTCCCGTGTGTCGTGGCTGGCGTAGTCGGGCACGCCGCCGTGCTCCGCCGCCTCATGGGCGTGGTCGGCATCCATCCGGCGGAGGGTTTCCTCGTCCGGAATGTGCTGCACCATGCCGATGCGCCGCCGCCGTGTCTGGGCGCGCCGCTCCCCCTCCGCGCCGGTTGCCACCCGGATCTGGGCCGCGTCCGCTTTGCGCAGGGACAGCTCGTACCCCCGCAGGTTGAGCTCCACCGGATCGCCAAAAGGGGCTACCTTGCGCACCGTGACCTCGGTGCCCGGAGTCAGCCCCATATCCACCAGCCGCCGCTTCACCGGGCCGTTTTCATTGCCTACCTGGAGAATAACACCGCGCTCGCCCGGCGCCACCTCCTCCAGAGTTCTCTCGTTCTGTTCCGTCTGAGTCCTCATAGCCGCTCCACTCAAAAAATTTAGTTTACCTAAGTTAACTCCTTCATTATACTATGGTATCCAGGGCCGCGCAAGAGAGGGACCGGTGCTGTTTTCTACAAAAAGCAGGCGCTAAGGGGCGCGGTCCTGCGTAGTTCCGCAAAAAAGAGCGGACGCCCACTCGGGGCGCCCGCTCAGGGGGTTCTATTAGTCGTGGTCGTGCTCCTCACAGCCGCAGCCACAGCCATCCTCGTCTCCGTCCCCGCAGCAGCAGTCGTCGGACAGATCCAGCGCAAACTTCTGCTTGCAGCCGGGGCACTGAATCACGCCCTCTTCCAGGACAGACTCGTCGATCATCAGGGTGTCGCCGCAGTTGGGGCAGTCCACCTCAAAAAAATCGTCGTCCTCGTCGCCGCAGCAGCAGTCATCGTCGTCGTCATCCTCGTCAAACACGGCCTTCTCCACGTCGGAGAGGTCGTCGGAGATGGCGTCGATCTCCTCGCCCAGGGCGACGGTGTTCTCCTCCAGATCCTCGATGGACATGCCGATCTCCTCCAGGATGCCGATCATTACGGAGATGAGCTTGCCCTCCTTGGACTTGGCAGTGTCCAGATCCAGGCCCTCGGCCAGACCCTTCAGATACGCGACCTTCTCAGAAATAGTCATAATAATCTCCTTTTCACAGGCGGCCCAAAGGGCCTTCACAAAACGATGCGCCTTTACAGCGTCAGCTATCACGCCTCACACCCTCCGCGACGGCACACTGCTTACCGCTCCGCAAAAAACATCTTGCGCCTACGGCACAACTGCTTTTTCGTCTGCGCGGTTCGCTGTGCGCCTGTTCCAGGGCGTTCGGGCGCTTACGCCTTGCAGCGCTCCAGGTACTCGCCGGTGCGGGTGTCGATCTTGATCTTGTCGCCGGGGTTGATGAACAGGGGCACCTTGATCTCAGCGCCGGTCTCCAGGGTGGCGGGCTTGGTCACGTTGGTGGCCGTGTCGCCGCGGAAGCCGGGATCGGTCTCGGTGATCTCCAGCTCCACGAAAGTGGGGGGCTCCACCGCAAAGATCTTGCCCTTATAGGAGTTGATCTTGCAGACCATGTTCTCCTTCACAAAGCGGAAGTTGTCGCCCAGCAGCTCGGCGCCGATGGGTACCAGATCGTAGGTCTCGGGGTCCATGAAGTAGTACAGATCGCCGTCGTTGTAGCTGTACTCCATGTCCTTGCGCTCCACATAGGCCTGCTCAAACTTGGCGGTGGGGTTGAAGGAGGTCTCGGTCACGCCGCCGGTGATGACGTTCTTCATCTTGGTGCGCACAAAGGCCGCGCCCTTGCCGGGCTTCACGTGCTGGAACTCCACCACCTGCATCACCTGACCGTCCATCTCGAAGGTCACGCCGTTGCGGAAATCACTGGCAGTAATCGTAGGCATTGGTATTCATCCTCCAAAATAAGGTTTCTCAAAATTCAGCTACGCTATTTTACCCCATTCTTCCCTTATTTGCAAGGGTTTTTACAGAATAATCAGCTCTTTGGGGGATTTGGTGAGGACCATACAGCCGTCGGCGGTCAAAACCGTCACGTCCTCAATGCGGACGCCGAATTTCCCGGGCAGGTAGATACCCGGCTCGGCGGACACCACGGCGCCCACAGGCAGCAAAGTCTCCTCCCGAGTGTTCGCGTTGGGGGACTCGTGGATCTCGATGCCCAGGCTGTGGCCGTAGCCGTGGCCGAAATACTCCCCGTAGCCCGCGTCCTCGATGACCTTGCGGGCGGCGGCGTCGATGCTCTTACCGGGCACGCCGGCCTTTGTCACGGCGATGCCCGCCAGTTGGGCCTCCAGCACGGTCTGATAGACCTTCCGCATCTCGCCGGTGGGCTCGCCCAGGGCCACGGTGCGGGTCATGTCGGAGCAGTATCCGCCGTACTTGCAGCCGAAATCCATAGTGATGAACTCGCCCTGCTGCACCTGCTTGGCGCTGGGGATACCGTGGGGCAGGCTGCCGTTGGGGCCAGAAACCACGATGGGGTCGAAGCTCATCTTCTCCGCACCGAAGCGGAGCATATCGTACTGGAGCTTGGCCGCGATCTCCTGCTCGGTCATGCCGGGCTGGATAAACTTCAGGATCTCGGAAAAGGCGCGGTCGGTGATCTCCTGGGCCTTTGTCATCAGGGCGATCTCCCCGTCGTCCTTGGCCGCCCGCAGGCTGTTCACCAGCTTCTGGGCGGGCACCAGCTCGGCGGTGAGGCCCTCCTTCCAGAGGTTATAGTCCGCCACCGACAGATAGCCCTCCTCAAAGCCCAGCTTCCGGATGCGGCAGCGGTCGACGACCTCCTGCACCATAGCCCGGTAGTTGCGGCTGCGGCCGGTCATGGCGATCTCCGCGCCGGTGATGAGGTGATTGGCAGCCTCAATGTAGCGGGAGTCGGTGAAGTAAAAGCACCCCTGCGCCGTCACCACCACATTGCCCTCTCCGTGGAAGCCCACGGCATAGTATTCCCCGGGCTCACTGTTAAGCAGCATGGCATCGAGGCCATATTCCGGCAGCCTGGCCGCAATCTGTTTCAGATGATTCATGGTAAAACCTTCCCTTCTATTACATGCAATCTGTATAGTTCTCTCACGTAAATGGCGGATACCCGCACCGCCCGCCGTCAGCCGCAGGCGGCCTGGTACAGCCGCTTCATGGTCAGCGCGTCCTCCGCCTGGGTGCCTGCGCTTTCGCAGATGAAGGTGGGACTCCAGCCCCGGCGGGCCACCTCCGCCATGAGGGGGGCGGGGTCGGGCCCGAAGTCGTCCTGGGCGAAGGTCAGATGCATCTTCTCGCCCCCGTTGGGGGTAAACTGAATCTTGGAGAAGTGGCTGTGGAAGACACCGGCCCGCACCTCCCCCAGTACCTCCCGGATGCGGTCCAGCATGGACGCGCAGGCCGCAGTCCCCTCCAGCTCCCCCAGGGAGCGGGCGTAAAGGTGGCCGAAGTCCACGCAGGGTACCAGCCGCTCGTCCAGGGTGCACAGCTCCAGCACCTCGTCCAGATCCCCCAGTTGGTTGATCTTGCCCATGGTCTCGGGGCACAGGGCGATGTGTCCATAGCCGGCGTCGTCGCAGGCGGCTATCACCGCTTTCAGGGAGCGCAGGGCGATGTCCAGGGCCTCCCGCCGCGTACGCTTCATCAGCGCGCCGGAGTGGATGACCACCCGGCCCGCCCCCATCCAGTCCGCCGCCTGACAGGCCGCGGTGATGTAACCGATGGTCTTTTGCAGGCTCTCGGGGTCGGGGTTTGCCAGGTTGATGAAGTAGGGGGCGTGGAGGGACAGACGGATGCCCGCCGCCACCGCCGCCGCGCCGATGTTCCTGGCGGTCTCCTCCCGGACATTGACCCCCTTGCCGCACTGGTACTCATAGCAGTCCAGTCCCAGCTCCGCCAGCCAGCGGGGGGCGTCCGCCGAGGATTTATATGGAAAGGACTCGGCGTTGCCCGCCGGTCCGAAGATTGCGCTCATAACGGTTTTGTCCTCCTTTTGCTCCACATGCGGAAGGGCCACTCCGCTCCGTAGCGCAGGTAGCGCCCCGGATTGCCCGCCAGGCGGATAGGCTCCACCAGCAGAGTGAACACCCCGGCGTTCCGCCCGCCCAGAATGTCGGTAAAGAGCTGATCCCCCACGATGGCAGTCTGCTCCGGCGTGCAGCTCATCTGCTCCATGGCCCGCCGGAAGCCCCCCGGCTTCGGCTTGCCCGCGTGGCCCAGGAAGGGCACGCCCAGCGCCTGGGAAAACCGGCGGGGCCGCTCCGGGTGCCGGTTGTTGGAGAGCACAAAGAGGGTGATCCCCTGCTCTCCCAGGGCCGCCGCCCAGTCCCTCACCGCCTGTGTGGGCTCCGGTTCCCCATAGGGTGCCAGGGTATTGTCCAGATCGGCTAGCAGGAGGCGGATGCCCCGCCGGGCCAGGGCGGCGGGCTCGATGTCGAAAATGCTCCGGCCCGCCCAGTGGGCCAGGATGGGAAGCGCCATGGTTTCACCTCTTCTATTCTCCGTCTTGTCCGCATATAAGTGATTATACCACGTTTTTCAGAACTTGGACAAGGGGGTACCTAAGATATGCAAACCAGCATGAAGCTTCTTCTTACCGCGCCGCCCGACCAGTGCCGGGCCGCCCTGCGCTTCGGCCTCCCAGTGGCCCACGTTGCCTACCGGGTGGGGGGCGGGCCCCACCTGTTCCGGGCCAGCATCCCGGTATCGGTGCGGGGCGGCCTGATGGTCATTGACAACACCGGCTTCGACGGCCGCGGCGAGGCCGGGCCCTTCTGCCAGGAGGTGCTGCGGGAGTGCATGGCCCGAGGGTATGACGGTATTCTCTGCGATTTTGAGGGCCATCCCCTCCAGGTGCTGGCCCAGGCGGTGCGCACGCTGGGCGAGCTGACCAAAAAGCGGGGCTGGCCCCTCTACGTGACCGAGGCCTACGCCCCCTTTTCCGACTCCGCCATCGCCCTCATCCCCTCCGCCCTGTCCGGCGGCTCCCTCCAGCAGCGCCTTCAGGAGGCGGTGGAGCGCTTCGGCGCGGCCCGGGTGGCCCTGGCGGTGGAGCGGGTGGCGGAGGACTTCTTTCTCCCCTCCCCCACCGGCCAGGGGATGCCCCTCACCCGGGAGGAGCTGCGCCAGCGGCTGGAGGAACGGGCTCCGTCGGTGTTCTTCTCCAGCGAGCTGTGCGCCCACTACTTCACCTACATGTCCCGGCAGAACGGGGCCCACTTCGTCCTGTTCGACGACGCAGGCTCCATCCGCAAGAAGCTCCAGGTGGCCCGCAATCTGGGCATCTCCAGCGCCGTGCTGGCCTATCCCCAGGTGGATGATCTCCTCCCCGAGCTGTTGAAGTAACCCTTGTCCGGCGGGGCGTTTTCTGCTATACTGTCCTTCCAAAATAAAAAAGGAGGACAGAGCAATGGATTGGAGACCGTGGATGGACGCCTTTCTCCCGCCGCTGTTGGAGGCCCTGCCCGGCCGGGTGGCCTTTGTGGGCATCCAGGGCAGCTTCGGCCGGGGGGAGGCCGGGCCGGAGAGCGACGTGGATCTGGTGGTGGTGCTGGACGCGCTGGGGGCGGCGGAGCTGGCCGTCTGCCGGGGTGTGCTGGAGAAGATGCCCTTCGCTGACCGGGCCTGCGGCTTCTTCTGCGACCGGGCGGCCCTGGCTGCCTGGCCCGCCTTCGACGCCCTCCAGCTCAGGCTGGACACCCTCCCGGTCTACGGCTCTCTGGAGGAACTGCTGCCCCCCATGGGGAAGGAGACGCTGGACGAGGCCGTTCGGGCGGCGGCCTCCGCCCTCTACCATGCCGCCTGCCACACCGCCCTCTTTGACGCCCAGCCGGAGGCGGCCCTCCCCGCCCTCCAAAAGGCGGCCTTCTTTGCCCTGCGGCTGGCCCACTGCCGGAGGAGCAGCCAATATACGGCCGCCCGCCAGTCCCTGCTCCCCAAGCTGGAGCCGGAGGAGCGGGCCCTGCTGGGGAAGGATTGCACCCTGCCCGCCCTCATGGCGTGGGCCAGGGGAGAGATGGAATCCTGACACAAGCCCTTCCCGGGATGCAACAAACCCCCGCGCCGAATCGGCGCGGGGGTTTGTGATTCTTAGTAATACTTCTTGCGGTTCTTGCGGGCGGCCTCAGACTTCTTGCGGCGCTTGACGCTCGGGCTCTCGTAGTGCTCACGCTTGCGAACCTCGGCCAGAACGCCCGACTTGGCGCAACTGCGCTTAAAGCGCTTGAGTGCGTTCTCCAAGGACTCGCCGTCCTTCACATGGACTTCCGACATTGACTTCCCCTCCCTCCGAAGCGGCGGGATTCCACCGCCAAAGGGCCACATAGATATGGCTTTAACAGAATCATTGTATTCGATCCTTTTGCAGTTGTCAAGAGCGGATTTTGATTTCCAGCATTCTGTTTTTACTGTTCCTGGAAAAACGGCGGCTCCTCACCAGCTCACTTCGCAATCAGGTTGACCAGCTTATTGGGTACCAGAATGGTCTTGACCAGCTTCTTGCCCTCGGTGAACTTCTGCACCTTGGGATCGGCCAGGGCGGCGGCCACCACGGCCTCCTCCCCGCTGTCCACGGGGACGGTGATGGTGCCGCGGAGCTTGCCGCACACCTGCACGGCCATATTCACCTCGGCGTCCACGGTCTTGCTGGCGTCGTAGGCGGGCCAGCTCTGCTGGCAGGCCATGCCGCCCTTCTCGGCTGCAAAGCCCAGGGTCTCCCACAGCTCCTCCACCATGTGGGGGGCAAAGGGGGAGAGCATGAGCAGCAGGGCGGCGTAGTCGCCCTTGGAGCAGCCGTTCTGGTAGAAGTCGTTCACCAGGGCCATCAGGGCGGCGATGGCGGTGTTGAACTTCATGGCCTCGATGTCGTCGGACACCTTCTTGATGGTCTTGTGCACCGCGCTCTCGTTGGCCTTGGAACAGCCGGCCTCCTCCGTGAGGTTCTCCGCCAGGTTCCAGACCCGGTCAAGGAAGCGCTTGCAGCCCTTGACGGCGTTGTCGCTCCAGGCGGCGGCCTTTTCAAAGTCGCCGATGAACATGATATACAGCCGCATGGTGTCCGCGCCGTACTGGGCCACCACGTCGTTGGGGTTGATGACGTTGCCGCGGCTCTTGGACATCTTCTCGCCGCCCTCGCCCAGGATCATGCCGTGGGAGGTACGCTTTTTGTAGGGCTCCTTGGTGGGCACCACGCCGATGTCGTACAGGAACTTGTGCCAGAAGCGGGAGTAAAGCAGGTGCAGGGTGGTGTGCTCCATGCCGCCGTTGTACCAGTCCACGGGGCTCCAGTAGTCCAGGGCCTCTCTGGAGGCCAGGGCTTTCTCGTTGTGGGGGTCCATATAGCGCAGGAAGTACCAGGAGGAGCCCGCCCACTGGGGCATGGTGTCGGTCTCCCGCTTGGCGGGGCCGCCGCAGCAGGGGCAGGTGGTGTTCACCCAGTCGGTCATCTTGCTCAGGGGGGACTCGCCGTCGTCGGTGGGCTCGTAGGAGTCCACCTCGGGGAGCAACAGGGGGAGCTGCTCCTCGGGCAGGGGCTGCCAGCCGCACTTCTCGCAGTACACCATGGGGATGGGCTCGCCCCAGTACCGCTGGCGGGAGAAGACCCAGTCGCGCAGCTTGTAGTTGACCTTGGCCGCGCCGATGCCCTTCTCCTCCAGCCACTGGATCATGGCGGGGATGGCGTCCTTCACGGTCTTGCCGTTGAGGAAGTCGGAGTTGACCAGGATGCCGGTGTCGTCCTTGGCGGTGAAGGCGGCCTGCTGCACGTCCTCACCACCGGAGACCACCTCGATGATCTCGCAGCCGAACTTCTTGGCGAACTCCCAGTCCCGGTCGTCGTGGGCGGGTACGGCCATGATGGCGCCGGTGCCATAGGTGGAGAGCACGTAGTCGGAGATGAAGATGGGGATCTCCCTGCCGTTGACTGGGTTGACGCCCCGCACGCCGTCCAGGCGCACGCCGGTCTTCTCCTTGTTCAGCTCCGTGCGCTCCAGGTCGGACTTGGAGGCGGCGGCCTTCTGGTAGGCGGTGACCTCGGCGGCGTTCTTCAGCGCGCCCCCCTCCAGCCACTTGCGCACGAGCTCGTGCTCGGGGGAGAGCACCATATAGGTGGCGCCAAAGAGGGTGTCCGGCCGGGTGGTATAGACCACGATGGCGTCGCCGGTGGTGGCCTGGAAGGTGACCTCCGCGCCGGTGGAGCGGCCGATCCAGTTCTTCTGCTGGGTCTTGACCCGCTCGATGAAGTCCAGCCCGTCCAGATCGTCGATGAGGCGCTGGGCGTACTCGGTGATCTTGAGCATCCACTGGCTCTTCTCCTTGCGGATAACGGGGGAGCCGCAGCGCTCGCACACGCCCTCCACTACCTCCTCGTTGGCCAGCACGCACTTGCAGGAGGTGCACCAGTTCACCGGCATGGTGGTCTTGTAGGCCAGGCCGTGCTTATAGAGCTGGAGGAAGATCCACTGGGTCCACTTGTAGTAGCTGGGATCGGTGGTGTTGACCTCCCGGCTCCAGTCGAAGGAGTAGCCCAGCATCTGTAGCTGCCTGCGGAAATTCTCGATGTTGTCGTGGGTCACCTTAGCCGGATGGATATGGTTCTTGATGGCGTAGTTCTCCGTGGGCAGGCCGAAGGCGTCATACCCCATGGGGAAGAGCACATTGTAGCCGTCCATGCGGCGCTTGCGGGCCACCACGTCCATGGCGGTGTAGGGCCGGGCGTGGCCCACATGCAGGCCCTGTCCGGAGGGATAGGGGAACTCCACCAGGGCGTAGAACTTGGGCTTGTCGCTGTGATTCCCGGTCTGATAGACTCCGGTTTCCTGCCATTTCTTCTGCCACTTCGGCTCAATGGCGGCAAAATCGTATTTCAAATCTCTCACGCTTTCTTTCGATCTGTCTCGTCCGCGACGGGCATATAATCTGTGATATTATAATCGAAAAGCGGCCGGTTTGCAAGGGGTGTGCTTGACTTTTCCCGCTTATCCAGATAAGATGGAGCCGACAAAGAAGGGAGCGTGTATGGACATGGGAAGCAGGCGCATGCAGATCGTCGGAATCGTCCTGGCCGTGCTGATGGCCGCCCTGCTGGCGGTCACCCTGTGGGTGTACCGCCCGGTCTCGCTGGCGGAGGCGGCGGACGCCCGCACCGGACTGGAGCCCAAGGTGGTGGTTGTGGTGCGCCTGGATGAGATGGACGGGAATGGCACCTCCCATGAATATCAGGCGTACGACCCCGCCCTGCTGGAGCAGATGGAGCTGCTGGTGGATACCGCCCGGCTCCGTCTGGTCCGGCGGAGCTCCATCGCCCCCCTGGACGGCATGTGTAAGATCGTCATCATCGGGGAGGATGAAATCATCTGCTCCTTTGACTACAACCTTACAACCAACGCCATCTACATCGGGGACCGGATTTACGCGCTCCGCTCCACCCAGTCGGAGCCCCTCTCCGAGCTGACTGCCGCCATCTGCGGGGAGGTGTAGGACGTGGGCGTGCAATGGAAGTATCTCTGGCCGGTGCTGGTGCTGGCCGCCGCACTGACGCTCGGGCTGGGGGCCGCCCTCCGGTTTCTCCGCCCAGCCTCCCTGGGGGAGCGGATCAGCGTGGCGGAGGGCGCGTCCCTCCGGCAGGTAGTGGTGGAACACAGCGACGGCGGCGGGCATGGCTCCCACGAGAGCAGCGAGCCTGCTCTGCTGGCGGAGCTTTCCTCCCTGCTGGCGGACACCCGGCTGCGCTATGACGGGCTCACCGACGGCGGCGTACCCGTCTCCCCCGCCGCCTATACCGTCACGGTCTATTCCGCCCCGGCAGAGAAGGGGCGCACCTTCGGCGTGGACAGCCAGGGGCGCGTCTACCAGGACAACCGGCGCTATTCCGCCTCCCCGGAACAGGTGGAAGAGCTGACGGCCCTCCTGAAGCGCATCTGCTCTTAAAACCGTCCAGAGGCCGCCTCTTTCCGTTCTACAGCAGCACGGCCATCTCTCTTTACGAAATATAAACTACACACATTTCCATCGAAGTAAGCGGCAAAAAGCGGCGTGCGGGGGAATTCCCCCGCACGCCGCCGGCCTGTTTCCCCGTGTTCAGTTCAGCGGGATGGTTACCGCCTCGTCCTCCAGAACGCGGATGGTATCGTTTGGCTGCCAGAAGGACACACGGGCCACCCGGGCCAGCTCCTCCGGTGTAGCTCCCGGATAGTGTGTGGTCACGGTCCACACGCCCGTCTCCCAGTCGTAGTCCCGTTCCCGGCTGACCTGCCACGAATCCGCTTCCACGCTCTCTCCGTCGGCGTCCAGCAACGTGAACCAAGTGCCGTCACCGCCGTACTCGTACTGGAGCAGCTCTTCCCCGGTCTGGAACCGGGCCACCGCCTGCTCTGCCCCGATGTCCAGAGAGACCAGAGTGTAGCCGGTTTCGGCGGAGGCGTCAGTAAGGGGCAGTTCGTCCACAGCGCCAAAAATCTCGTGACTTCCACCTGGTTCATCGCCGGGGTAGACCCGCTCATAGGGCACCAGAGTGATGGACTCCATGTCCGGCCGCCCGCCATAAAAAGCGATAAAGTTCGAGATCGGCAGCCACCCGCCTGCCCCTCCATAACGCTCGGTATCGACATAGAGATAATGCCCTGTATCATCGCGGAGCAAGAAATCTGTCAGGGGAGGGAATCCGACCTCAGTGAGCACCAGCCCGCCGCCGGAGGGGGCTACCACTACTTTGTCCGCCCGTACCCGGTGGTCCAGCATCGTAAATGTCTGACGGGGTTCTACTACCAAGCTCTCCCCGTCCGGGGCGGTCTTATCCACCAGCAGATTCAGGCTCCAATCACCGGACAGGCCGTAAAACAGCTCATTGGTGTAGACCTGGAGCTCCACCACATCGGGCAGCGTGCGGGCCACCGGGCACCGCTGCATCACCTTTAATGTATAGTCGTCCACCCACTCGGTTTCCCGATCCCGGCCCCAGAACTCCAGCTCCTTTCCCTCGGCCTTCAGGGAAAAGGACCACAGCTCCGGCTCACCCCGGTCATCCCTGGGGATCGGTTCTTCTCCGGTGACGGTGGCGTAGAGGGTAATAAACGCCTCGTCCACACCGATGCCGTCCAGGGTGAGGGTGTAGCCCTGGTCGGTGACCGACGCCCCCACCTCGGCGGAATAGGGCTGGAAGCCCTCCGCCGTACCGCCGAAGCCGCCGGGCCGGGCGATCAGCTCCAGCGCGCCGGAGGCCGCCGCCACGCCGCCCACGCACAGAGCCGCCGCCAGAACACCGGCTACCACCCACCGGCGGAGACGGCGGGGGCCGGGCTTTCTCCGTCCCTCCGGCAGCCCCTCCAAAATGGCGTCCATGCGCCCGTCAAAGCCCTGCGGAACCGGGCAGTCCTCCCGCCGGGCCCGCTCTTTTAACCATTCATCCAACCGGTTCATATTTCCTCCTCCTGTAGTTGCTCCTTCAGCCGCTGGCGGGCCCGGCCCAGCCGGGACTTCACCGTTCCCTGGGCCACCCCCAGCACCCGGGCGATCTCCGCCACGGGCAAATCCTCGTAGTAGTAGAGGGTCACGGCGGCCCGCTGCTCCTCCGGCAGATGGAGCACCGCATCCCACAGGCCGCCGGGGAGCGCGTCCTCCGCGCCGCCGGCCAGCGGCTCCAGCTCGTCGGTATAGATCACCCTGCTGTCCCTCCGCCGCTGCTCATAGGCGCAGTTGACCGCAATCTTCAGCAGCCAGGCGCGTACCGCTCCCCGGGCCCGCAGGCGGTCCCAGGACTGCCAGGCCCGCAGGACAGCCTCGCCCACCGCGTCCTCCGCGTCGGCGTCGCTGTCCAGGATGCTCCGGGCCGCCCGGAACATGCCGTGGCTGTGCTCGGTCACCGCCGCAGCAAATTCCTCCCGCGCCGACGCCCGGCCCGCGCCGTCTCTGGTCTGTTCCATGTGCTCACCTCGTCTTTCCTTGTCCGGACACCCTATAGATGCATGGGCGGGCGGTTTGGTTCCCTCTCCGCGCAAAAAAAGCCCGGCGGGAGTCCCGCCGGGCTTTTTTACGTTAGTTTTCGGTCAGCACGCCGGACAGATCCACCGGCGCGGCATCGCTCCACAGGCGCTCCAGGTCGTAAAACTCCCGGGCCTCCTCGTTGAAGATGTGCACCACAACGGAGGAGAAATCCAGCAGGATCCAGGTGCCGCCCCGGTGGCCCTCCACATGGTGGGGGGGCTCCCCGGCGTCCTTGAGGGCCTTTTCACAGACGTCAGCCAGGGCCTTGATCTGGGTGGTGGAGGTGGCGGTGCAGAGCACAAAATAGTCCGCCAGGGTGGTCAGGTGGCCGGTCTCCAGGCACTTGATATCCTGGCCCTTCTTGCTGTCCAGCGCCTTCACGGCGGTCAGGGCAATCTCGTTTGCAGTCATCTCATTCTCCTTCTATTCAATGGGCTCCATGCCGGGACCAAAGCCGTCCACGGGCACGTCGGGCGCCGGGGTGGAGGCGGGGATGGGCGTGGGAGCCGGCGTGGGTACGGGGGTTGCGGCCGGGGTGGGTTCCGGCGCAGGCGTGACAGCCGGAGTCTCTACGGCGGGGGGCTGGCTCTCCGCCGGGGCGGAGGGCGTGGTCTCCGGCGTCACCGTTGGCGTGGCCTCCGGTGTGGCCGTCGGAGTGACCGACGGCTCCGGGGTGTCGGGCACCTCCGGCGCGGGATTGTCGGTGGGCTTGGAGCTGCCGGAGTTCCCCTTCGCGGGGGGCTTGGTGGCCTTGGTATCCTCCACATGGCCGCGGGTGGAGGACAGGCTGCCGTCCTCGTTGACCTGCATCAGATCCAGCTCGTTCAGCTCGATGTCCTCCAAATAGGGGTTGAAGCAGGTATTCACCAGCTCCAGCATCTCGTCCGGAATGGGAGTAACATAGGACTGGTAGTTGTGGTACGTCCGGCTGTAGACGCTGGCCCCCCGGTTGGGCAGGGTCATAAAGTGCACATTCTCCATGCTCAGGCCGCCCACGATGGCCTCCTTGGCAAACCAAGCCAGGTTGTTCACCGTCAGGCTGCCGTTGGTGTCCACGTTATCCAGGAAGATCTGGGCCATTTTGGGGATGGTGCCGAGGCTGATGCTGTTGAGGCACTTCTCAATGACCGCCTTCAAAAAGGCCTGCTGGGTCTCGATGCGGCCCAGATCGCCGTTGGGGTAGCCGCCGTATACGTTTCCATAGGCGTCGGAGTTCTTCCGCCAGCGCAAAAGCTGCATGGCCTTGTCGCCGTCGATGTCCTGGAGCCCGGCGTTCAGGTGGATGTGCAGGTTCTGGGTGGGGTCGTCGTAGTTCATGTCGATGGGCACATCAAACTCTACGCCGCCGATGGCATCCACCAGCTCGCCCACCGCCTCCCACTCCACCACGATGGTGTAGTCCGGCTGAAACCCGATGAGGTAGGAGACCTCCTCCTTGAGAAATTGGATGCCGTCCTTATCGTAGTAGGGCGCGTAGTTGTATACCGAGTTGATGCGCTTGATGTCCCACGGCACGTTCACCATGGTGTCCCGGGGGATGCTCATGACGTTTAGGGTCTGGTTTGGGATGTCGTAGGCCATCACCATAAGGGTATCGGTATTGCCGCCGCCGCCCGTGTCCCGGCCCACCAGCAGGAAAGTATAAAACTCCTCCTTGCGGTCGCCGGAGAGGCGGGGGCCCTCGCCAAACTCATAGTTTTGGTCCTCGTCCGGCCGCTCCGCACCTGGCTCCGGCAGCGAGGGCTTGACCACCAGGAGGCGGTAGGCGGCGAAAACCGTCACCAGAACCGCCGCCAGAATGGCCAAAACCAGGCACGCAATGCGCAGGGCCTTCTGCCTCGGTGTGAGGGGCGCGCGGGGCTTTCCAGCCCGCGTTCCACCCCGGCTTGTCTTTTTGTTCTCAGGATTCATCCGTTTCTATCTTCCTTTATTCCACCGGCACCATGCCGGGTCCGTAGCCGCCGTCCGGCGTGGCGGCCGGGGGCGGCGTCATGGCTGGGGTGTTCTCCGCCGGGGGCGGGGTCGGCTCCGCGGAGGGGACGGCGGGCGCCGGAGTGGCCGCCGGGGTCTGGACCGGAGGCGGCGTCTGCCCGCCCGGGGTGGACGTGGCCGGCGGCGTGCCCGGCGGGCTTTCGACCGGAGCGGAGGTTGCGCTGGGCGTGGTCTCCGGCTTAGTCGTAGCCTGGGGCCTGGGCGTCGTGCCCGTGCTGCTGGAGCCGGGTCGCTTTCCGGCCAGATTCAGATCCCGCAGGCTGATGTCCGACTGATAGGGGTTGAAGCCCTCATTGACCATCTCCACAATCTGGCTGCCCACGGGCAGCAGGTGGGCGTCCCCAGCGGACTGGTTGGGCAGGGTGACAAACTCCACTCTGTCCATGTCCAGCTTGCCGATGGCCGACTTGCCGAAGTAGGCCAGATTGCCCACGCTAAGATCGGTGGTCACATTCTTCTGGAAGATACTGATATAGTCCATCAGGTTGCTCAGCAGCACATCGGGCTGGAGGCACTTGCGGACGACCTCCTTGAGGAATGCCTGCTGGGTCTCGATGCGGCCCAGATCGCCCATGGCGTAGCCGCTGTTGAGAATGTGCCCGCTGTCATCGCTGTTGTGCCGCCAGCGGAGCACACCCATGGCACCGTTGCCGTCCAGAAGCTGATAGCCAGGTTGGAGGTCAATTTTGAAGTGCTGGGACAGATCATTGTAATACATGCGCCGCGGCACGTCAAAATATACGCCGCCGATGGCATCGACCAGCTCACCCACTGCCTCCCACTCCACCAATACATAGAAGTCGGGGGTCACGCCGGTGAGGGAGCCCACCGCCTTTTTCAGGGCCTCCACGCCGCCTTCTTCGCCGCCGCCCCGGCTGTAGACCGAGTTGATCATCACGGTGCGGCCGTTGTAGATGACATAGGTGTCACGGGGAAGGCTCATGACGCTGAGCTTCTGGTTGGGCACATCGTAGGCCGCCAACAGCATCGTATCGGTGTTGCCGCCGCTGACGCCCGCCACCAGGAAAGTGTAAAACTGCTCCTTGCGGCCGGCGGACAGGCCTGGGATCTCCACCTCTACCTCCTCACCCTGCTCGTTGATGATGGTGGTGTGCCGGGGGGTGGGAGTGGGGAGGGCCACCTCCGGCGGGGCGCTCATGAGGCCGAACACAATCGCCCCCGCCACGATGATGGCCGCCACCACCGTCAGGGCAATATACAGCCCCAACAGAATCTTCTGCTTTTTGGTGCGCGGCCGGCCGGGCTTTTTCTCCCGCTTGGTCTCTTTTTCCCGCCGGGGACTCTCCGGCTTCTGTACCCGGGCGCCGCCCCGGTGGTTCTTTCTCTGTTCCGGGTTCATCAATCACTAGTTCCTTTCGTCTTGCTCCGCAGCCAATCCCGGGCCTTTACCGTATTGGGGTGCACGGGCAGGCCCCGCTCCGCCATCTCCTGTATGCTCATCTCGCACCCCAGGAGCACCGCCGCGTCCAGATCCTCATAGGCCAGCGCCCGCAGGCGCTCCACCCCCGGAAAATCCCGGGTTGGCTCCATGTAGTCGGCGATATAGAGGAGCTTCTCCAGCAGGGTCATGTCGGCCTTTCCGGTGGTGTGCCAGAAAATGGCCTCATAGATGTCGTCGCTCACCCCGTACACGTGCCGGGCCACACACGCGCCCGTCTTGGAGTGGAGGAGCTTGACGGCCTGCTGCTCCAATTCGTCCAGTACGATACCATATTTCGCGCATAATTGCAACTGCTCGTCCAGTTCCAAATACTTGGTGCAGTCGTGGAGAATCGCCGCCCGGCGGGCGTGCTCCTCGTCGGCGCCCCAGCGCCGGGCCAGCCGCACCGCCTCCTCCTCCGTGCCCTTCACGTGGGCGATGCGCTTGGCGCGGATCATGGAGTAGGAGCAGGCCCGCAGCTCCCGGTCGGGCAGGCGCTTCAGATCCCGCCCCGCCCCGTAGAGCCCGTGGCGGAGGATATAGCCGTACACCGCCGGGGACAGGTACTCCCAACCCTCGCCGCGGGCCAGCAGCTCCCGCAGCCGGGTGGAGGACACGTCCACCACCTGGGGCAGTTGGAGGACGCACACCTTCGCCCCGAAGGTCTTGCGCAGATGCTCGGCCTGGATGGTGAGCAGCTCCCCGCAGTCGGCCTGGGTGCGGGCAAAGGCGCAGATGCCCGCCAGGGCGGTGATCCGCTCCGGCTCCCGCCAGTTCTGGAGGGTGAGGAACATGTCCGTCCCCATCATCAGCCACAGCTCCGCGCCGGGGTTCTGGGCGTGAAGCTGCTCCAGGGTGTCGGCGGTATAGCTCTTGCCGGGCCGGGAGAGCTCCATGTCGCTGACGCTCACCCGGCCGGGCAGGAGCAGGCCGTCGGCGGCCAGCTCCACCATCTCCAGCCGGGCCTCCGGCCCGGGGGCGTCGGGGGGCAGGCGCTTGTGGGGCGGCAGCGCCGCCGGGACAAACCGCAGCTCGTCCAGCCCCAGCGCGTCCAGGGCCAGCCGGGCGGAGGTCAGGTGCCCCAGGTGGGGCGGGTTGAAGGTGCCGCCGTAGATGCCGAGCTTCATAGGCTTCCCCTCCTCTGCGTTACTTGCGCTTCCTGTCCGTCACCAGTACGATCTTGTCCTTTTTGTCCTTCTTATGGGTTGGACGATACAAAACGAATTTGGTTCCAATCACCTGTACCACCTGGCTCCGGGTGGCCGATGCCAGGGCCTCGGCCGCCTCCCGGCTGCTCAGCAGGCTGTTCTCCAGGACCTTGCCCTTGATGAGCTCCCGGGCCTCCAGGGCGTCGTCGGCCTGCTTCACCAGGTTGTCCCCGATGCCGTCCTTGCCCACGTGCAGGATGGTGTCGATGCTGTTGGCCAGGCCCCTGAGCTGGGCCCGCTGCTTGCTTGTCAAATCTTCCATAGATCGTTCTCCTTTTGATCGGCCCTCCTGCGGGAAGGCATTTTACTTGTTCAGATACTGCTCCAGCTTCTCCCGAAAGGCCGTGAGCGCATTCCCCCGGTGGGAGATGGCGTTCTTCTCCGCTGGGGAGAGCTCCGCAAAGGTCTTTTTCAGGGCGGGGACAAAGAAAACGGGGTCATAGCCGAAGCCGTCCTCCCCCTTGGGGGCGTAGGCCAGGGTGCCGGGGCACTCCCCCCGGGCCTCCACCCGGTCCCCGTTGGGAAAGCAGCAGCAGATGGCGGAGACAAAGCGGCACCGCCGGTCCAGCTGCCCCCGCATGTTCTCCAGCAAAAGCCGGTAGCGGCCCACGTCGTCCAGCCCCGGCCCGCCGTAGCGGGCGGAGTACACGCCGGGCGCGCCGTTCAGCGCGTCCACGCACAGGCCGGAGTCGTCCGCGATGGCGGGCAGGCCGGAGGCCTCCATCACCGCGCGGGCCTTCAAAAAGGCGTTTTCCTCAAAGGTGGCGCCGGTCTCCTCCACGTCCACATCGACGCCCACCTCGGACTCCAGCACCACCTCCACCCCCAACTGGGAAAGGATGTCCCTCATCTCCACCAGCTTATGGGCATTCTTGCTGGCCAATACCAGTTTCATACATTTAGCCCCCCAACACTTGTCTCTGAATGTTCTGGAGCTCCCGGATGCCCTTGGCGCACAGCTCCACCAGGGCGCGCTGCTCCACGATGGTGAAGGGCCGGCCCTCGCCGGTGCCCTGGAGCTCCACCAGCTCCCCCGCGCCGGTCATGACGCAGTTGAGATCCACCTGGGCGTGGGAGTCCTCCTCATAGCACAGGTCCAGCATGGGCTCGTCCCCCACGATGCCGGCGGACACCGCCGCCACACAGTTGGTCAGCGGCATCTCTGGCAGGACACCGTCCATCACCAGCTTGTGCAGGGCCAGACTTAACGCCACAAACCCGCCGGTGACGGAGGCGGTGCGGGTGCCGCCGTCCCCCTGGAGTACGTCGCAGTCGATCGTAATAGTGCGCTCTCCCAGCTTTTTCATGTCCACGCAGGCCCGCAGGGCGCGGCCGATGAGCCGCTGGATCTCCGCGGAGCGGGGGGACAGCTTCAGCTTGGCGATATCCCGCCGGGAGCGCTCCCGGTTGGCCCGGGGCAGCATGGAGTACTCGGCGGTGACCCAGCCCTCCCCCTCGGGGACGTGGCGGGGCGCGCCCTCCTCCACGCTGGCGCAGCAGAGCACATGGGTGCTGCCGCAGCGGATCAGGCAGGAGCCCTCCGCAAATTGATTGATGTTGGGGATGATCTCCACGGGCCGGAGCTGATCCGCCGCCCGTCCGTCGATTCTCGCCATGTTACGGCCTCCAATCTCCAATATGCGGGCCGATGAGGGCACCGGCCCATACTGCTTTTTAAACAAGGGCTTCGACAAATTTCTCCGCCTCAAAGGGCATCAGGTCGTCGATGCCCTCCCCCACGCCGATGAATTTCACCGGCACCTGAAGCTCCTGGGCGATGGCAATGACAATGCCGCCCTTGGCCGAGCCGTCCAGCTTGGTCAGGACGATGCCGGTGATGCCCGCGGCCTCCTTGAACTGCTTGGCCTGGATCAGGCCGTTCTGTCCGGTGGTGGCGTCCAGCACCAGCAGGGTCTCCCGGTCGCAGCCGGGCAGCTCCCGGTCCACGACGCGGCTGATCTTGTTCAGCTCGTTCATCAGGTTCTGCTTGTTGTGCAGCCGCCCTGCGGTGTCGATGAGCACCACGTCTGCGCTGCGGGCCTTGGCGGCGGACAGGGCGTCAAAGACCACCGCCGCAGGATCGGCCCCCTCGTACTGGCGGACGAGCTCCACGCCGCTGCGCTCGCTCCAGATCTCGAGCTGGTCGGCAGCGGCGGCCCGGAAGGTGTCGGCGGCGGCCATCAGTACCCGGCGGCCCTCCCCCTTCATCCGGGCGGACAGCTTGCCGATGGTGGTGGTCTTGCCCACGCCGTTGACGCCGATAAACAGGGCCACCGACGGGGCGGTGTCCAGCCTCAGCTCCGGCTCCCCCACCTGGAGCATGTCGGTGAGCACCTGGCGCAGGCACGCCCGCGCCCCCTCCATGTCCTTGATCTTCTCCGCCTTCACCCGGCGGCGCAGCTCCTCCACGGCCTTCATGGTGGTCTCCACCCCCATGTCGCCCAGAATCAGCGTCTCCTCCAGCTCGTCGTAAAAGTCGTCGTTCAGCTCTCCGGCGAAGAGCTGGTCGAAGGAGTGTCCGATGTTCTCCTTGGTGCGGGTCAGCCCCGCCTTGATCTTTTCAAAAAAGCCCATGTGGTGTTGGTTCCTTTCGTCGTTCAAACATGGTATTCATCCTCCGCCCAGCGGGCGGGGTTATGCTCGATGTAGCTCCAGTGGTTGAGAAGGTCGTTCTCATCCCGGATGATGTGGTCGTGATAGGATGCCTGCCAGAGCGGACGGCCGCACACGCGGTTGGTGTAGCGCTTGAGAGAGGAGACAAAACCCGGCACGCGCATCCCAGTAGGGCGCGGCATCCCTGACGCGCCGTTTCCCTCCCCGCAGACGCACAGCAAAATGTGAACATGATTTGGCATGATGACCGACGCCGCAATCTGAATTTGGGCGTCATGTCCGGCCAGATAGTCCATCGCGTCCTGAACGCACCGGCCGGTCTCCGACAACCGTACCAGCGGCGCGTCAGGGATGCCGCGCCCTACAATCTCGCTCAGGATGGGGAGCCGGTTCTGGGTGCAGAGGGTAAGAAAATATACTCCGCTCCGGCTGTAATCATACCCGCGCAGGCGCGGATGTACCCGCTTTGGAAGTTCTGTCACTTGATGTGCAGCTCCTTCTCCACGTCGTTCAGGTTGATGGTCAGTATCCGGCTCACGCCCTGCTCCTTCGTCGACGCAAAGCCCGCTTCGCTCGGAACTCCCGCAGGCGGAAATTCCTCGCCCGCTCCCTTGCGTCTCCTCTCCCCGGCGAACCCGTTTCACTGGGCTTCGCCGGGGTCTGCTCATACCCTGCGGCACAGGTGCGGCCTGCCCCTGCTGGGTGTTGCCGTCCGCCGCGTCCGGCGTCATTTGATGTGCAATTCCTTCTCCACATCGTTCAGGTTGATCGTCAGTATCCGGCTCACGCCCTGCTCCTGCATGGTGACGCCGTAGAGCACGTCGGCCTCCTCCATGGTGCCGCGGCGGTGGGTGATGACGATGAACTGGGTCTTGTCCGCCATTTGGCGCATATAGCGGGCGAAGCGCACCACGTTGGCGTCGTCCAGGGCGGCCTCGATCTCGTCCATGACGCAGAAAGGGGTAGGCCGCACCTTCAGAATGGCGAAGTAAAGGGCGATGGCCACGAAGGCCTTCTCGCCGCCGGAGAGGAGGGAGAGCACCTTGAGGGCCTTGCCGGGGGGCTGCACCCGGATTTCAATGCCACAGTTGAGGATGTCCTCCGGCTCCTCGAGCTCCAGGGTGGCCTTGCCGCCGCCGAACAGCTCGGTAAAGGTCTGCTGGAACGCCTCGTTGATGACGGAAAACTGCCGGGCGAAGATGGTTTTCATCTCCTCGGTGATGTCGGCGATGATGCCCTCCAGCTCCTTCTTGGACTTGAGCACGTCGTCCCGCTGGTCGGTCAGGTAGGTGTACCGCTCGTTGACCCGCTGGAACTCCTCAATGGCATCCAGGTTGATGTTGCCCAGACCGGAGATCGCCTTTTTCAGCTCGCCCACCCGGCGCTGGGCCTTGGGGACGCTCTCCAACTCCACCCGCTGGGCGCGGGCGGCCTCATGGGACAGCTCATAGGTCTCCCACAGCTTGTCCAGCAGGGTTTTCTCCTCCAGGGCGGCGGCGGCCTTCCTCTGTTCTAAGACGGAGACCTCCCGCTCTAAGTTTAACAGTTCGCTGTTTTTTTCCCGCGCCTGCTTGTCGGCCTGGTTGCGCCGGGCCTCCAACGCCAGCTTCTCCTCATTGATGCGGGCGATGGCCTCCTGCCGCTCCCGGTTCTCCTGGCGGATGGCCTGGAGCTGCCGTTCCTTCTCCAGAATCTCATCCTCCAGGGCGGCGTTCTTCTCCTCAAACGCGGTGAGCATCTGCTCCCGCTCGGCCCGGTCGCCGGTGAGATCCCGCCGCAGGGCCTCCAGCTCGGTAAGGCTCTGTCCGGCGGCCTGCTGCTCCGCCTCCAGGCCGGCCCGGCGCATGTTCAGCTCCGCGATGGCCTCCCGGATACCGGCGGTGCGCGCCTGGAGCTCGCTCTGGCCCTGGGCCTTGCCCTCGGCCTCGGCCCGCAGGGCGGCGGCCGAGCCCTCCAGGGCCTCAATGCGCGCCCGGGCGGCGGCGGTATCCGCCTCGGTCTGGGCGGAGCGGGCCTGAATCTGCTCCAGCTCCCGGCGCTGCTCGTCCCGGCGGCGGGAGGCATCGGCGAGCTGGGCGTCGAAATGGGCCAGCCGCTCCTCCAGCTTGAGGATGGCGTCCTCGTGCTGGCGCTGCTGGGCCTGGGCGGTCTCCACCTCGTATGCGGCGGCGGTGGCCTCCCGCCTGGCCTCCTCCATGGCCTGGGCGGCGGCGGTGCGCTGCTCCTCCACACCGGCGCGCTGCCGGTTCAGCCGCTCCAGCTCGTTGGCCCGGCTGAGGATGCCCGCGCTGCGGGACACCGAGCCGCCGGTCATGGAGCCGCCGGGGTTGAGCACCTGGCCGTCCAGGGTGACGATTTTAAAGCGGTGGCCGTATTTGCGGGCCATGGCGATGGCCGCGTCCATATCCTCGGCCACCACGGTGCGCCCCAGCAGATTGGAAAAGATCCTCTGGTAGCGGGGGTCGAACTGCACCAGCTCGTCCCCCAGGCCCACGAAGCCCGCCTCCCCCCGTACGCCCTGCTCCCGGAAGTCGGAGGGGCGGATGGTGGTCAGAGGCAGGAAGGTGCTCCGGCCGCCGTCCCGGCGCTTGAGGTACTGGATGGCGGCCTTGCCGTCCTCCTCCCGCTCCACCACAATGTGCTGCATGGCGCCGCCCAGGGCGGTCTCAATGGCCACGGTGCAGTGGTCGGGCACGTGGAGCAGCCCGGCCACCGGGCCGTGGACCCCCTTGAGCTGGCCCCGCCGGGCCTCCCCCATCACCAGCTTCACCGCCTTGGAGTAGCCCTCGTAGAGCTTCTCCATCTCGGAGAGCATGTGGATGCGGGATTGGAGGGCGTTCTCCTCCATCTGGAGCTTGACATGGCGCTCCTCGGCCTCCTTGGCTTTTTTCCGGCGGGACTCCAGCCGCAGGCCGTAGCCGTTGAGCACATTCTGAAGGGAATCCCGGTCCTCCCGGGCCTGGGCCAGCTCCTTTTGGGCCGCGTCCCGGCCCTCCTGAAGCTGGCGCACCCGCTCCTCACCGGCGGACAGCTCCTGATGCACCGCCTCATCCCGGTCCAGCAGCTCCTGGGCCGCGGCGGCCAGGGCGGAGAGCAGAGCCCTGGCCTCGGAGGCGGAGGCGTTCTCCACCGCCTCCTTCCGGCGCAGCTCCTCCAGCTCTCCGGCCAGGGTGCCTGCGGAGCGGACGGCCTCCTCGGCCTCCCCCTGTTTCGCGGACAGCTCCGCCGCCAGGGTGTCCAGCTCGCCCACCAGCGCCTCCAGACGCTCCTTCCGCTCGGCAATCTGGGCGCCGATGGAGTCGGCCCGGCCCTCCTGCTGCTCCAGCTCCCGCCGGATGCGGTCCCGGTTCTCCAGGTTGTTCTGGATGTTGGCCCGGAGTACCGCCACGGCGTTTTCCAGTCCGTTGGCGTCGGCCTCCCGCTGCATCATCTGGAAGCGGACGCCCTCGGCCTCCACGTCCTTGTCCCGCATCTGGGCGGCGTGCTCCTCGGCGGCGGCGTAGAGGGCCTCCACCGCCCCCTGGGCCTCCTCCTTCTGGCGGACGGCGTTCTCGTAGTCAGACAGGGTCTTGATGGCCCCCGCCCGTATGTTCTCCAACTGCTCCAGCCACAGGGAGATCTCCAGCCCCCGCAACTCGTCCCGCAGCACCAGGAATTTCCGGGCCTTCTCGCTCTGGGCGCGGAGGGGCTCCACCTGGAGCTCCAGCTCGTCGATCTTGTCGGTGATGCGCACCAGATTCTCCTGAGTACGCTCCAGCTTGCGCTCGGCCTCCTCCTTCCGGTGGCGGAAGCGGGAGATACCGGCGGCCTCCTCAAAGACCTCCCGGCGGTCGGCGCTCTTGACGGACAAAATCTCGTCAATGCGGCCCTGCCCGATGATGGAGTAGCCCTCCCGGCCCAGTCCGGTGTCCATGAACAGCTCGTTCACGTCCTTCAGGCGGACGGAACGGCGGTTGATGTAGTACTCGCTCTCCCCCGAGCGGTAATACCGCCGGGTGACCATCACCTCGCTCTCCTCCATCGGGAAGATGTGGTCGGTATTGTCCAGCACCAGGGAGACCTCCGCGAAGCCCTGCTGTCTGCGCACCGCCGTGCCGCCGAAGATTACGTCCTCCATCTTGCCGCCCCGCAGGGCCTTGGAGGACTGCTCCCCCATGACCCAGCGGATGGCGTCGGAGATATTCGATTTCCCGCTTCCGTTGGGGCCCACAATGGCGGTCATGTCCTCCCCGAAGGAGAGCACCGTCTTGTCCGGAAAGGATTTGAACCCCTGGATTTCCAGCGCTTTTAAATACAAGGTCTGCACCTCGCCATGTTATCATTCTGAATAAATTATTATACCAAGGAACGGCGTCCTTTGCAAACCCTTTTCCACAAAAACGCGGAGCGCCTGAGCGCTCCGCGTCTGGTTTGGTGGTACACGGCGGGCAAACCATTTCGCAGGGACGGATACCTACATCCGCCCGCCGTACACCAGGTTTTGCACTACCCCAGGCCCTGTGAAGGCCTGACAGGACGGGCGGCCATAAAGGCCGCCCCTACAGAGGAGCCGGACAGCCCCTGCACGTAGGGGCGACCCTTGTGGTCGCCCGTGGGCCGGTTATTCCCCAGCCCTCAGCTTCTCTATCGCGGCCCTGGCCGCGTTCTGCTCCGCCGCCCAAACCGCCACGGGCGGTTCGGGGCCCCCGTTTCTCTCCATCTGTCCGGGCGGAGTGAATCCGCCCGGCATCAAGATTTTGCTCCACAAAATGCTTGACGCCGCTGACGCGGCGGCTCGCTTCCGCTCGCAAAAGAGGCGGAGCGGCCGGTTATTCCCCAGCCTTTAACTTCTCTATCCCAGCCTTAGCCGCGTTCTGCTCCGCCTCTTTTTTGCTGCGGCCGCGGCCCTGGCCGATGGGAATGCCGTTGAGATCCACCTCCACCGAGAAGATCTTGGCGTGATCGGGGCCCTCGGCGCCGATGAGCTGGTAGCCCAGCACCTGGCCGCTCTCCCGCTGCACCAGCTCCTGGAGGGCGGTCTTGTAATCGCGGCTGGCGCTCTTCTCCGCCTCCCGGTCCAGGATGAACTTCTGGATGAGCTTCCGGGCCGAGCCGATGCCGCCGTCCAGGTACACGGCGGCCAGCACCGCCTCCACCGCGTCGGCAATGATGGAGGGCCGCTCCCGGCCGCCGCCGGCCTCCTCCCCCTTGCCCAGCTTCAGGTAGGCGCCCAGCTCCAGGCACTGGGCCACTTCCACCAGGCTGCCCTCACACACCAGGGCCGCCCGGGTGCGGGTCAGATCCCCTTCTGGCAGGTCGGGGTGGGTGCGGAACAGGTAGTCGGCCACGACCATACCAAGCACAGAGTCCCCCAGGAATTCCAGCCGCTCATTGCTCTGCAGCCCCTTGGCCTTGTTCTCGTTGGCGTAGGAGCTGTGGGTGAGGGCGTTTTCCAGAAGGGCCCGGTTGGTAAACCGGTAACCCAGCTTTTCTTCCAATGCCTCCATGGCCGATCCTCCCTTTCAAAGCCGGAGCCCCGCCGGGAGGCGGGGCTCCTGTCTCTTTGGTTTCTTCAGTCCTCCAGCTTAGACTTGAGGTAGCGGACCAGATCCGCCACGGTGGAGATACCGGACAGATCCTCCTCGTCCATGTCCTCCAGGCCAAACTCCTCTTCCACGGCCATGGTCATCTCCACGATGTCCAGGGAGTCGGCCCCCAGATCCTCAAACGAGGTGTCCATGGTAATGCTGTCCACGTCCACGCCGAACTGTTCGGACAGCAGGGCGGCGAGCTTCTCGAAAATCATGTTCATCTACTCCTGTCGCTTCCGTCGTTCCCGACGGTGTCATTGCACTATGATAATAGGCAAGTTTCTCCCGCCTGTCAATAGGAAAGTCAAAATTTTCCCATTTACTCACTGCGCAGGCGCATGTGGTCGATATTTTCGGTGATGTCCTCAATAATGCCGGAGGCCGCGAAGCTCTGGGCCTGGCGGATGGCGTTCTTGATGGCGAAGTCGTCGGAGGAGCCGTGGGCCTTGATGACGGGCTTGGAGATGCCGATGAGGGGGGTGCCGCCCACCTCGCCGGAGTCCATCATCTTCTTGAAATCCCGCAGGCCGCCGGAAACCAGCACCGCCGCCAGCTTGGTGAGCAGGTTCTTCTTGAACATGGCCTTGAGCTGCTTGGCCATGAAGCCGCCGGTGCCTTCCATGGTCTTGAGGAAGATGTTGCCGGAGTAGCCGTCGGACACGATCACGTCCACCTCACCGTACACCGCCTCCCGGGCCTCCACGTTGCCCACGAAGTGGATGCGCCCGGCCTTGCCCGCCTCGGTGAGCAGGGCGTAGGCCTCCCGCTGGAGGTCGGTGCCCTTGGAGGGCTCGGCGCCAATGTTGAGCAGGCCCACCTTGGGCTCGGGGCGCTTGAGCACCCGCTCGGCGTAATAGGAGCCCATAAAGGCGAACTGGAGCAGATACTCCGGCGTACCCTCCGCCGTGGCGCCGCAGTCGATGAGCACCGCGCCGCCGCCGCCGGTGGGCACCACCGGGGCCATGGCCGCCCGGCGGATGCCCCGGATGCGCTTGACCATCAGCGTGGCCGCCGACAACAGCGCCCCCGTGCTACCCGCGGAGACAAAGGCCGCCCCGTCCCCGTTCTTCAGCAGGTTCAGGCCAACGGTCAGGGAGGAGTCCTTCTTCTCCTTGAAGGCGGTGGCCGGGTTGTCGCACATCTCTACCACCTCGGAGGCGTGGACGATCTCCAGCCCCGGGGGCAGTTCGCCGATGCCGTCCTCCTTGAGCACCTTGAGGATGTCCTCCCCCCGGCCCACCAGAATGACTTCCACGCCCAGCTCCCGCACCGCGGCGAGGGCGCCCCGCACGTTGGAGACGGGCGCGTTGTCGCCGCCCATGGCGTCTACGATGATCTTCATATGTTCTCCTCCACTTTCTCTGTTCATTCCTGGATAAACGGCAACGGCGGGCGGGCGCCCGGCGGGGCGGGCGACCACAAGGATCGCCCCTACGTATTGGGGCCGTCCGGTATTCCTGTTGGGGTGGCCTTTATGGCCGCCCGTTCTTTCCAATCCCCAGGGTGCCGGAGCGGGAACCCCGCGGCAGAGGGCGGATGTGGGCATCCGCCCCTACGGACGTGTGCCCGGCGGGGCGGGCGACCACAAGGGTCGCCCCTACGCGTTGGGGCCGCCCGGCGTTCCTGTAGGGGGCGATGCCCTCATCGCCCCGCCCCATCGTCTTGCCGCAGGGGCCAGGGCTCGTCCGTAAGGCCCAGGAGATAGTCGGCGCTGATGTTGTAGTGCTCACACAAAAGTGCAAGCTTGGCAAAGGTAGATGCCTTGCGGCCATTTTCCATTTCACCAATTTGATTTTGTTTGATACCGAGAAAATCGGCCAAGTCTTTTTGAGTTTCTCCCCTATCTTTTCTTAGGCACTTTAGCCGTGTGCCAAACAAATCATTGGAATACACCGAATCCCCCCTTGACATTTCCCACTAATAGCGTGTATACTAAATACACACTATTAGTGGGGTGTTGATAAAATGAATGACTTCCTACAGCAGCTCTTAGAACATGAGCTGGGTAACAGGCACTTGGATTTCCGTCAGGCCCCCGGCTATCAAGAGCGGCTGGAGCGCATCAGCGCCTGCCACGACCAGATCCGCGCCTCCCTCGGGCTGGATTTTCTCGACCGTCTCAACGATCTGGAGGGCGAAATGTCCGATTATGAGCGGCTGGCCTGCTTCCGGCACGGCTTCCGTCTGGCCGGGCGTCTCCTCATGGAACTGCTGCCTTGAGCAGCGGGCGGATGTGGGCATCCGCCCCTACAGGTGCGCGCGGCAGGGCGGGCGACCACAAGGGTCGCCCCTACGTGTTGGGGCCGCCCAGCGTTCCTGTAGGGGCGGCCTTTATGGCCGCCCGTTTCTGTCAGAGCCCGAGGGGCCGGAGCGGGAATACCCACGGCAGCGGGCGGATGTGGGCATCCGCCCCTACAGGCGTGCGCGGCAGGGCGGGCGACCACAAGGGGCGCCCCTACGTGTTGGGGCCGCCCGGTGCTCCTGTAGGGGCGGCCTTTGTGGCCGCCCCTACCGCCAGTCCAGCCCGTCCAGAAGCTCCAAGGCCCGCTTGGACAGCTCGGCATTTTTATTCCGCTTGCCCTTGACGCGGTAGCCCAGGGGCGGGATGATGCCGAAGTTGACGTTCATGGGCTGGAAGTCGGTGACGCTCTCGTTGCTGATATAGCGCGCCAGGGCGCCGACGGCGGTCTCCTGGGGGAAGTCCACGGGGGGCTTGCCCTCCAGCCGCCGGGCCAGCTCCACGGCGGCCAGGAAGCCGGAGGCGGTGGACTCCACGTACCCCTCCACGCCGGTGATCTGCCCGGCGAAGCAGACGCGGGGCTCCTTCTTCACCCGGTAATAGCGGTCCAGCAGCCGGGGGGAGTCCAGATAGGTGTTGCGGTGCATGACGCCGTAGCGCACGAACTCGGCGTTCCTGAGGGCGGGGATCATGGAGAACACCCGCCTCTGCTCCGGCCATTTCAGGTGGGTCTGGAAGCCCACCAGGTTGTAGATGGTGCCGTCGGCGTTGTCCCGGCGGAGCTGCACCACGGCGAAGGGCTCCTTTCCGGTCTTGGGATCGTTCAGGCCCCGGGGCTTGAGGGGGCCGTAGCAGAGGGTCTGCTTCCCCCGGCGGGCCATGACCTCCACGGGCATACAGCCCTCGAACACATGCTTGTCCTCAAAGCCGTGAACCTCCGCCTCCTGGGCGGCGCACAGCTCGGTCCAGAAGGCGTCGTACTCCTCCTCCGTCATGGGGCAGTTGATGTAGTCCGGGGTCCCCCTGTCGTAGCGGGAGGCGAAGAAGGCGCTGTCCATATCCACGCTCTCGAAGGTGACCAGGGGGGCCGCCGCGTCGTAGAAATTGAGGGTGCGGCTCTCAGGGAAGAAGGCCCGGATGGCCTCCGCCAGCGGGTCGGAGGTCAGGGGGCCGGAGGCCACGATCACGTTCCCCGACTCCGGGATTTGGGTGACCTCCCCCTCCTCCACGGTGATGAGGGGGTGGGAGCGGATCTTCTCCGTCACCGCCCGGGCGAACCCGTGGCGGTCCACCGCCAGGGCGCCCCCCGCCTCCACCCGGTGGGCGTCGGCGCAGGTCAGGATCAGGGAGTCCATGCGGCGCAGCTCCTCCTTGAGCAGGCCCACCGCGTTCTCCAACTGATCCGAGCGCAGGGAGTTGGAGCACACCAGCTCCCCGAACCACTCGGTATGGTGGGCGGGGGTCATTTTGGCGGGCTTCATCTCCCGCAGGGTGACGGAAACGCCCCGCCGGGCGAGCTGCCACGCGGCCTCCGAGCCCGCCAGGCCCGCGCCGATTACGATGACTGGTTCCATGGGTTCCTCCTTGTGTGGGACTCAGCGGATGAAGTGGGTGCGAAGAGGCTCCTCCCGCTCCGGCAGGCCGTATTTCTCCCGGCCCAGGGCGATGCTCTTGACCAGGAAGGCCATATTCCGGGCCAGGGTGCGCATGGTCTGGAGGCCCCCGGCGTCCTGGGCCGCCTCGCCGGGCAGGCGGCCGTGGATGCTGTTCCAGTACTGGCTGGAGGCCACCGGCATGCCGCTGATGGTAAAGAATTTGTTCAGCTCGTCAAAGGTGGAGGACAGGCCGCCCCGCCGGGCCGCCGCCACGGCGGCCCCCACCTTCATGGTCTTGTCAAAGGGGGTGGAGTAAAACAGCCGGGTCAGCAGGGGCACCAGGGTGGCGTTGGCCGAGGCGTAGTACACCGGGCTGCCCACCACCAGCCCGTCGCAGGCCTCCAGCTTGGGAGCCAGCTCATTCACCAGGTCGTCGAACACGCACCGGCCCAGCTCGGCGCACTTGCCGCAGGCGATACACCCCCGGATAACCCGGTTTCCCACCTGCACCCGCTCGGTCTCCAGGCCCTCGGCGGCAAACACGGCCTCCATCTCGTCCAGGGCGGCGGCGGTGTTGCCCTTGGGCCGGGGACTTCCGTTGAGCAGCAGAATCTTCATGCCAACACGCTCCGTTTCCAAATTACACGCCCATACACCACCCCACCAGGGCGATGGCCGCCAGGTGGGCGGGATAGAAGGCGTAAAAGAACCACTTGGGAATCCTGAGGCCGGAGTGGGTGCGGCAGAGGATCAGCGGCAGGGCCAGCAGGCCGAAGATCGTCCAGTTGACGGCGTGGCCGCCCACCACCAGGGCCAGGGGGTCCTCCAGGGAGCCGCCCCACAGGGCGGGAATCCAGAACAGGGTATACAGCCCCGCCAGCAGGGCGGGCTTGTTCCGGCAGAAGTAGAAGATCAGCATCAGGATGACGCCGTTGTAGTTATAGTCAAAGCTTCCGAAGGCCAGCACCAGAACCCCCAGCACAAAGATCCACCAGCGCCGGGTGGTCAGCCCCCACATGGCCAGCAGGCTGAAGAAGAGGGTGAAGAAGATGTTCCAGTTGGTCAGGTTGCCCAGGATGTCGTCGGCGTTGAAGGCCAGAATCCAGAAGGGCTGGGACACCACGGCGAAGATCGCCAGCCGCCCCAGGTAGCGCCTGATGTCGTGGGTGTAGAGCAGGCCCACCGTCATACAGTAGCAGAACAGGGGGAAGGCCAGCCGGCCGATCCACCGGAACACGGGGATCTCCGGGAAAAAAGCCCCGCCGATGTGATCCACCAGCATGGCGGCGATGGCGACCAGCTTGAGCAGGTCGGTGTCCAGGTTGGTGCGCAGCTTTCTCTCTTGGGTTTCCATGATCTCATTCCTCCGGTATTTCAACTGAGTCTGCCGTCAGGGGGAATCCCTGACGGCTTCCACCGGTGGAAGCGGGCCTCAGGCCTCGCTCTTGGTCTTGGCCGCGGCTTTTTTCGCCGCCGGCTTCTTTGCCGCCGCCTTCTTGGGAGCGGCCGCCTTCTTGGCGGCCGGCTTTTTGGCGGTGGTCTTTTTGGCCGCCGCCTTTTGGGCGGGCTTCTTCTCCTCCTCGGGAGGGGTGCCCTCCGCCGGGCTCTCCGCGGAGGCGGCCTTTTTCTTGTAGCCCCGCTGATCCTCGGGTAGGAAGTTGGGGCACTCCGGGTTGATGCAGAAGGGCTTCTTGAACCCCCGGCCCGACTTCTTGAACAGGGTGTGGCCGCACTCGGGGCAGGTCTCCTTCACCGGCACGTCCCAGGTCATGAAGTCGCACCGCTTGGCCTCGTCCTTGTTGGAGTTGTTCTCGCAGCCGTAGTAGGCGTATCCCCGCTTGGAGGTCTTTTTGAGGATCTTGCCGCCGCACTTGGGGCACTTGCCGGGCATCTCGATGACGATGGGCTGGGTGTGGTCGCACTCCGGCCAGCCGGGGCAGGCCAGGAAGCGGCCGAACCGGCCGGACTTGTACACCAGATTGCGCCCGCACTTGGGGCAGATCACGTCGGACACCTCGTCGGGCACCTTGATGCGCTCGCCGTCCAGATCCGCCTCGGCCTTCTGGAGCTCCTGCTCAAAGTCGCCGTAGAAGTCGCCCAGCAGGCTCTTCCAGTCCACCTTGCCGGTCTCCACCTCGTCCAGCCGCTCCTCCATGGTGGCGGTGAAGGCGGTGTCCACGATGTCGGTGAATTTGTCCTTCATCAGGCCGGTGACGACCTCTCCCAGGGGGGTGGGGCGGAGGTTCTTGCCCTCCTTCACCACATACTCCCGGTCCAGGATGGTGGAGATGGTGGGGGCGTAGGTGGAGGGGCGGCCGATGCCCTTCTCCTCCAGGGCCTTGATCAGCGTGGCCTCAGTGTAGCGGCTGGGGGGCTGGGTGAAGTGCTGGTCGGGCTTGAGGGCCTCCAGCTTCAGGGCCTCCCCCTCCTTCAGATCGGGCAGGGGGGACTGGAACGCCTCCTCCTCCTCGTCCTTCCCCTCCACGTACACGGCGGTGTAGCCGGAGAACTTGAGGGCCGAGTGGGTGGCCCGGAAGGTGTATCCCGCGGAGGCCACCTCGATGGACACGCTGTCGTACACGGCGGAGGCCATCTGGCAGGCCAGGAAGCGGCTCCAGATGAGCTTATAGAGCTTATACTGCTCGGCGGTGAGGGACTTCTTGATGTCCTCCGGGGTCAGGTTCACGTTGGAGGGCCGGATGGCCTCGTGGGCGTCCTGGGCGCCGGATTTGGTCTTGTACACACGGGCCTTGCCGGGGTAGTAGTCCGCGCCGTAGCGGGAGAGGATGAATTCCTTCGCGGCGGCGGTGGCCTCGTCGGACAGGCGGAGGGAGTCGGTACGCATATAGGTGATGAGACCCACGGTGCCCTCCCCCTCGATATCCACGCCCTCATAGAGCTGCTGGGCGATGGACATGGTACGCCGGGGGGTCATGTTGAGCTTGCGGCTGGCCTCCTGCTGGAGGGTGGAGGTGATGAAGGGGGGCGCGGGGTTGCGCTGCTTGTCCTGGCGCTTGACGCCGGTGACGGCGAAGGGGGCGTTCTTCACCGCCTCCATGACGGCGTTGACCTCCGCCTCGCTGTTCAGCTCCACCTTCTTCTCCCGGCCGTAGAAGCTGGCCTTGAACTGCCCCAGGTTGGGGGCGATGCGGGAGAGATCGGCGTCCAGGGACCAGTACTCCTGGGGGACAAAGGCCTTGATGTCGGCCTCCCGCTCGCACACCAGCCGGGTGGCCACCGACTGCACCCGCCCGGCGGACAGGCCCCGGCGGATCTTCTTCCACAGCAGGGGGGAGATCTGATAGCCCACGATGCGGTCCAGCACCCGGCGCGCCTGCTGGGCGTTCACCAGATCCATGTCGATGGCCCGGGGGTGGGCGATGGAGTCGTTGACCACCTTCTTGGTGATCTCGTTGAAGGTCACCCGGTAGGTCTTGTCGTCCGGGATGCCCAGCATCTCCTTCAGGTGCCAGGAGATGGCCTCGCCCTCCCGGTCGGGGTCGGTGGCGAGGAACACTTTCTCGCTCTTCTTGGCGGATTTTTTCAGCTCGTCAATGACCTCTTCCTTGCCCTTAATGGGCTGGTAGTTCAGTTCAAAGCCGTGCTCCACGTCCACGCCCAGCTTGCTCTTGGGCAGGTCGCGCACGTGGCCCATGGAGGCCTTCACCTCATAGCCCGGGCCCAGATATTTGCCGATGGTCTTGGCCTTCGCCGGAGACTCGACGATCACCAAATTCGATTTTGCCACAGCATAGTACTCCTTACATACTTAGTCGTCAAAGCGGACGGCAGCGGTAAACCGCTTGCCGGGAAGCTCATTCAGATAGCCCTGAGCCTGCAGCAGGGTCAGGGCAGTGTTCACCCGCCGGGCGGGAATCTCGGTGCGGCCCACGATCTCGTCGGGCACCAGGGCGCGGCCGCTCAGCAGGGCGAAGATGGCCCGCTGTTCGTCCCCCATGGCCTCCAGCTCACTCCGGGGGCGCAGAGGGAGGGGATTCCTCTCCGCCGGACGGAGCACCGGCTCCGGCGCCGGCTCGGCCGCCGCCTCCAGCCGCGCCTCCGCCCCCTCCCGGGACAGCGGAGGGGCCTGCCGCACCTTATGGGGAAAGCGTGTCACATATTCCACCAGAATATCCTGGGCCGAGCAGATCAGCTTGGCCTCGCCCCGGGCGATCAGGCCGTTGGTGCCCGCGCTCATGGGCGCGTCCGCCGGGCCGGGGACGGCGAATACCTCCCGGTTCTGGTCCAGGGCCAGCCGGGCGGTGATCAGCGTGCCGCTGTGCTCGGCGGCCTCCACCGCCGCCACGCCCGCGGACAGGCCGCTGAGGATGCGGTTGCGGATGGGGAAGCGCCACCCCTCCGGCGGGGTGCCGGGCGGGTTTTCCGACAGGATGGCCCCCGCGGCGGCCACGTCCTCGTAGAGTCCCTGGTTGCGCCGGGGGTAGACCACGTCCACCCCGCCGGCCAGCACCGACACCGCCGGGCCGCCGCCCTGGAGGGCCCCCTTGAGGGCGGCCGCGTCGATGCCCTGGGCCAGGCCGGAGAGCACCAGCGCCCCCGACCGGGCCAGCTCCAGGCCCAGCCGCCCCGCCATGGCCACGCCGTAGGGGGTACACTCCCGGGCGCCCACGATGGCGACGGCCAGCTCCTCGTCAAAGCGGAAGAGCCGCCCCTTCACATAGAGCACCAGGGGAAAGTCGTGGAGCTGGAGCAGACGCTCCGGGTAGGCCGCGTCCTGATAGGTCAGCAGGGTGACGCCCAGCCGGTCGCAGTCGCCCAGGATGCGCTCCGCCCGCTCCAGGGATTTGTCCGCCAGGGAGCGGCAAAGCTTTTCACTCAACGAAAGCAGTTCGTACTCCCCGGGGTCGGCGAAGTAGGCCGCCTCTGCGGTGCCGAACCGGCGCACCAGCGCCGCGGCCGTCTCGGGCCGGAGGCCCTCCCGGGTGGTGAGCCACAGCAGATAGGTTAACGCAGCCACGGGATTGCCTCCTTCCGGTTGTTGTCTTGTTCTGTACCGCGCCAGCGCGCGGTCCCACCGGAGTGGGGCCGTCCGCTGGGGCGGCCTGGCTCAGCGCCAGCCCTCCCAGAGCACCACAGACGCCGCCACGGCGGCGTTGAGGGACTCGCAGCGGTCCCGCATGGGGATTTTCAAAGTCGCCCGGCAGGCGTCCAGCACCGGCTGGGACACCCCCCGCCCCTCGCTGCCGATGACCACGGCGGCGCTGCCCAGGGGAACGGAGCGGATGTCCTCCGTGTCGTCCCGCAGGGCGGCGGCGTACAGGGGGACGGCCGACCGGGCCAGCAGGCCGGTCAGATCCTCCAGCGTCCCCTCCCACACCGGCAGGCGGAAGCAGGCCCCCATGGTGGCGCGCACCGTCTTGGGGGCAAAGGGCTCGGCGCAGCCGGGCAGCAGGAACAGCCCCGCCGCCCCGAAGGCGTCGGCGGTGCGCCAGACGGTGCCCACGTTGCCGGGGTCCTGCACCCCGTCCAGCACCAGCAGGCGGCCCTCCGGCAGCGTCTCCGGCGGAGCGGTGTCCGGCGTCCGGCACACGGCCAGCATGCCCTGGGGGGTCTCCACGGTGGACACCGCCCGCAGCAGCGCCTCCGGCACCTCCACCACCCGCACCCCGGCGGGCAGCTCCGCCGGGGGGGCGGTTCCCTCCGCCACCACCAGCAGCTCCGGCGGCGGCCCCCAGCGCAGGGCCTCCCCCACCAGCTTGACCCCTTCACAGAGGAATACCCCCTCGGCCCGGCGGGCCTTTTTCTCCGCCCCCAGCCTGCGCAGGCGGGTGATCAGCGGATTTTGCCGGCTGGTGATGCGCTCCATGGCGGTCCTCCTTACAAGTCCTGGAGATGGTTGATGTCCTCCGTGCGGCCCAGGGCCACCACCGCATCGCCCGGCTCAATGACATAGCTGGCGCCGGGGGCCACGTTCAGCGCCCCGTCCTTGCCCCTGCGCACGGCGATGATGTTGACCCTGTAGCGGGCCCGCACATCAAGATTTTGAATCGTTTCGTAGTGCCACTCCTTGGGCACGGCGGTCTCCACGATGCCGAAATCCTCGCTCAGCTCAATGAAGTTGAGCACGTTGGAGCTGGAGAGCCCCTGGGCCAGCTTGACCCCCATCTCGTGCTCGGGGAACACCACCCGGTCCGCCCCGATCTTCTCCAGCACCTTGCGGTGGACGTGGCTCTGTGCCTTGCAGATGACCCGCTTGACCCCAATCTCCTTCAGATTGAGCGTGATAAGGGCGGAGTTTCCGATATCGTCTCCCACCGCTACCACGGCGCAGTCGTAGTTGCGTACGCCCAGGGCCCGCAGAACCGAGGGGTCCCTGGCGTCGCCGGTCACGGCGTGGGTGACCTTTTCGGCCACCCTCTGCACGTGGTCCTCCCGCTCGTCCACAGCCAGCACCTCGTGGCCCAGGGAGCTGAGCTCCGTGGCCACGGCGCTGCCGAACCGGCCCAGGCCGATGACAACAAAGGTTTTCATAACAGGGAAAGCACTTCCTTTTCTCCTGATGCGGCGCGTCAGCCGATCATGACGTTCATCTCAGGGTATTTGATCTTGGCCGGATGCCTGTTTCCGGTGATAAAGGCAATGGAGAAGGACAGGATGCCCACACGGCCCATATACATCAGCAGGATCAGCAGCCCCTGGGAGAAGGGGGTGAGGGTGGGGGTGGTCCCGGTGGTCAGGCCCACCGTGCCCATGGCGGAGGCCACCTCGAAGGCGCTGTCCAGGTAGGGCAGATCCTCCACCGTGGACACCACCATGGAGCTGAACACAAAGACACCCAGCACCACCAGCGCCAGGGTCATGGCATTGAGCACCCGGCGGTAGTGGATCGCCCGGCCGCGGAAGGTGACCTGCTCCCGGCCCATGAGGCCGGAGCGCAGGGCCAGCAGCAGCACGCCCACCGTGGCGGTCTTGATGCCGCCGGCGGTAGAGCCGGAGGAGCCGCCGATGAGCATCAGCACGCAGGACATGGCCTTGCTGGTGTCGCTGAGGCCGCCCTGGCCGATGGAGTCGAAGCCGGCGGTGCGCAGGGTGACGGACTGGAACAGGGCGTTGAGTCCCTTCTGCCAGAGGGGCATGTCCCCCAGGGTGGCGGGATTGTCAAACTCCTCCATCAGGAAGAACAGGGCGCCCCCCACGATCAGCACGGCGGTGATGAGGAGCACCATCTTGCTGTAGACCGACAGCCTGCTCCAGCACCGCTTGTCCACAATGTCCTCCCACACGAAGAAGCCCAGGCCGCCCACCACAATGAGGGCGGCGGTGGTGCCCAGCATCAGGGGGTTGTCGTTGTAGCCGGCCAGGCTGCTAAAGGCACCGAAGCGCCCTCCCAGCAGATCAAAGCCCGCGTTACAGAAGGAGGAGACCGCGTGGAACACGGCGTGCCAGGTGCCCTTGAGAAAGCCGAACTCCGGGATGAGGCACACCGACATGAGCACCGCCCCCGCCGTCTCCATGGCGAAGGTGCCGATGAGGGCGTGGCGCACCACCCGCACCACCCCGTCCATGTCGTTGAGGTTGAGGGTGGACACCATGATAAGCCGCTCCGACAGGCCAATACGCCGGTGGAGGGCGAAGGAGACGAGGGTGATGACCGTCATGAAGCCCAAGCCGCCCAACTGGATCATGGTCAGGATGACCGCCTGACCGAACAGAGTCCACTGGGTCCACGTGTCCACCAGGATCAGGCCGGTGACGCAGGTGGAGGAGGTGGCGGTGAACAGTCCGGTGAAGAACCCGGCGCTCTGTCCGTCCCGGGAGGCGATGGGCAGGGTCAGCAGCAACGCCCCGATCAGAATAATCGCCGCGAAGGAGCCCGCCACGATCCGGGTGGCGTTGAGGCTCCGGCTGCGGATAAAGCTGTCCCGCAGCCAGAGCGCGCATTTCTTGATCAAAGCCTTGGCCTCCTTAAGGGTGGGATGGAAACGATTTTGACGCAGAAAAGCATGCCGAAGGAAGGATTCCCTTCGGCATGCTCATTCAGTCCGGCGAATTCCAGCCGGGGATGGGAGCAGCGGGGGTATGAAACGCCCGGTCAGCACGCAGATATTCACTTCCCAGGCGCTTCTCCATGGCTCTCCTCATACCCCCTTGCACTTGCTCCCGCTTCCCAGGACAGACCGGCTCAATACAGCTTGGCGCCCGCCGGAATGTGGTCGTCCACCATCAGGCAGTGGAGCTTCTCCACGCCCTCCTCGTGGTGTACCGCGGAGATGATCATGCCGCAGGAGTCAATGCCCATCATCTTGCGGGGCGGCAGGTTGGTAATGGCGATGAGGGTCTTGCCCACCAGCTCCTCCGGCTCATAGGTGTCGTGGATGCCGCTCAGGATCACACGGTCCTCGCCGGTGCCGTCATCCAGAACGAACTTCAGCAGCTTCTTGCTCTTGGGCACGGCGGTGCACTCCTTGACCTTCACGGCCCGGAAGTCGGACTTGGCAAAGGTCTCGAAGTCCACGAACTCCTGGAACAGGGGCTCAATCTCCACCTTGGAGAAGTCCACCGGGCCCTGCTCGGCGGCGGGGACAGCGCAGTTGGTTCCAGCCGCGGCGCGCTTGGCGGACTCAGGCTTGTCCAGGGGCTTCATGGTGGGGAAGAGGATCACGTCGCGGATGGAGTCGGAGTCGGTGAGCAGCATCACGCAGCGGTCGATGCCGATACCCATGCCGCCCGTGGGGGGCAGGCCGTACTCCAGGGCGTTGATGAAATCCTCGTCCATCATGCCGGCCTCGTCGTTGCCCATCTCACGCAGGGCCAGCTCGTGCTCGAAGCGGCCGCGCTGGTCGATGGGATCGTTGAGCTCGGAGAAGGCGTTGGCAAACTCACAGTGGTTGATAAACAGCTCGAAGCGCTCGGTGAGGCGGGGATCCTTGGGGGAGCGCTTGGTCAGCGGGGACACCTCCACCGGATACATGGTGATGAAGGTGGGCTGGATCAGCTTCTCCTCCACCCGCTGGTCAAAGGCCTCGTACAGGGCGGTGCCCCAGGTGCGCTCGCAGCCCTCCAGATCGATGCCCTTGGCCTCGGCGGCCTTGCAGGCCTCCTCGTCGTCGGAGATGGCCTCAAAGTCCACGCCCACATACTCCCGGACGGCATCGATCATGGTCATGCGCTTCCAGCCGGGAGTCAGGTCAATCTCGTTGCCCAGCCAAGTCACACGATAGGAGCCCAGGATCTCCTTGGCAGCGGTGGAGAGAACCCCCTCGGCAATGTCCATCATGTCGTGGAAGTCGGCATAGGCCTCATAGAGCTCGATGGTGGTGAACTCCGGGTTGTGCTTGGGATCCATGCCCTCGTTGCGGAAGATGCGGCCGATCTCATACACCCGCTCAAAGCCGCCCACAGTGAGCCGCTTCAGGTTCAGCTCGGTGGCGATGCGCATATACATGTCGATGTCCAGGGTGTTGTGGTGGGTGATGAAGGGCCGGGCGGTGGCGCCACCGGAGATGGTGTTGAGGACAGGGGTCTCCACCTCCAGGTAGTCCCGCTCGTCCAGATACCGGCGCATATGCTTGATGAAGGCGGTGCGGATACGGAAGGTACGGCGCACGTCCTCGTTCATGATCAGATCCACATAGCGCTGGCGGTAGCGCATCTCCTTGTCGGTCAGGCCGTGGAATTTCTCGGGCAGAGGCTGGAGGGACTTGGAGAGAAGCGTCACCTTGTGGGCCTTGACGGAGATCTCGCCCCGCTTGGTCTTGAAGACCTCGCCTTCCACGCCCACGATGTCGCCGATGTCGGTCTTTTTGAACTTGGCGAAGGCCTCCTCGCCCAGCTCGTCCACGCGGACGTAGAGCTGGATGCGGCCCTTGCCGTCCTGCAGATCGCAGAACACGGCCTTGCCCATGCCCCGCTTGGACATGATGCGGCCGGCCACGGAGGTCATAGCGCCCTCCAGGGCCTCAAAGCCCTCCTTAATGTCGGCGGAGTGGTGCTTCACCACAAATTTGGTGATCTGGAAGGGGTCCTGGCCCGCATCCTGCAGCTCCTTGAGCTTGGCGCGGCGGATCAGGCGCTGTTCGGACAGGGACGGCTGCTCCTCGGGCTGGTTGACGCTTCTCTCTTCTGTGCTCATGACTCTGCTCCTTACTTTTGAATCTCTAAAATACGGTACCTCAGTACGCCGGCGGGGGCCTCCACCTGAACCTCGTCACCCACTGCGTTGCCCAGCAGGGCCTTGCCGAAGGGGGAGTCCTCGGAGATACGGCCGTTCATGGGGTCAGCCTCCTGGGAGCCCACCACCTGGTAGCTCTCCTCCTCCTCGAACTCCAGATCCAGTACCTTGACCTTGGAGCCCAGGCGGACGGAATTGGGGTCGGTCTCATGCTCCTCGATGACCACATAGTTGGCCAGGATGTTCTCCACCTCCGCGATGCGGGAGTAGAGCTTGCCCTGCTCGTTCTTGGCCTCGTCGTACTCACTGTTCTCGGACAGGTCGCCGAAGGAGCGGGCCTCCTTGATCTGGTCGGCGACCTCCTTCTCCCGGACGGTCTTCAGATAGTTGAGCTCCTGCTTGAGCTCCTCCAAGCGCTCCGCGCTCAGCTTAAATTCTTTCGCCATTGCCGTATGCGCACACCTTTCTTTTTTGCTTCTTCCTTATCGGTCAAAAGGCCTCAACCAGGCCTCTTCTGAAATCTCAACAGAAACATTACGCCACGTTAATACGATATTATAGGTAGTTTCCCACCTTCTGTCAAGTCAATTATTTCCCATCATGTGGCATGAATCCGGATCTGTCCCTCTGTCAGGCGGCCGCACTCCCACAACAGGGACAGCAGCGGAAGGGGGGCCAGGTCCGGCGGCAGCCCGCCCTCCTCCGGTGTGGGGCGCAGGCCGGCCAGCCCGGGCACGGGGCCGTACAGCCGGAGCACCGTCCCCCTCTCCTCCCCGCCCGGACCAAAGGCCAGGGTCACGTCGGGGGCCGCCCCGCCGGGCCGCAGCACCGCCGCGCCATACTCCTCCCGCAGCCACGCCGCCAGTTCCTCCCCCTCGCCGGGCACATCCACCACCAGATGGCGCACCTGGGGACACAGGCGCGCCGCCGCAGCAAACAGCGGCCGGCTCACCCGGGGGCCGGACAGGGCCACAGTGGCCCGCACCCGCAGTATGCCCGCCCGCCGGAGCGCGGCCAGGGCCAGGGGGACGGCGATAGCCTGGCAGAAGGGCTCCGGGTCCACACTCCGCAGCCCCTGTCCCTCCAGCGCGGGCCAGTCGGGAAAATCCTCCGCCGTCAGCGCCCGCCGTACTCCTGCACGGTACAGGGCCGCCGCCCCCTGCTCCGCCCGTCTCTTCCGCCTGTCATCCCGCAGACCAGGGCGGACCGGCACCGACACCCGCAGACAGCGCAGGCCCAGCACCCGCTCCTCCGTCACCACCGGGCGGCGGCCCCGCCGCTCCTCCAGCGCCACAATTCCCACCAACCCCATCACCTCGGGAACAGGATATGCGCCGGGGCCCGGTTTATGCGGGCGGAGGATATCGGAAGCGCCGGGGGTTAGTGCCCCCGGCGCTTCTCCTTCTTTTTCTCCTGGCGGAGGCGGAACCTGCGCTCCTCCTCCGCCGCGTCCCTTTGGCGATGCCGCTGCGCCCGTTCCGCCCTGCGCGCCTCCCGCTGGAGCTGGAGGGCCTGCTGGGCCTTCGTGCCGGCGCCGGTTTTCTCTGGACGGTTCCGCGCCTGCCGCCGGGCCCGCTTGGGATTCTCCCGGCCAGATGGACGCCGGGGCGCCTCTACCGCTGGACTAAAGTCCAGGCCCCGCCACGCCGACAGGAGCCACTGCCAAACCTCTCCATCCTTCGGCTCGGCGCCGAAGGTATGGCGGCACACCTCCAGGCGCCCCTCCGCCTCCCGCTCATACACGCCCACCCAGAAGGGGTCGGCAAACCAGACCGTCAGCCTCGCATAGCCGCATTCCATATGAAGTTGTCCTCCTTAAATATAGGTCTTGCGCGGAGCGCGGACAACCAAGGAGGCAGGTTACTGACGGTCCCGGGGGCGGGACGCTCCCCCGGACCGCGCCCGGACTACCAACCGGGCCGTGTTTTTCGTTCCGCCCTCTGATTATCACTCCGGTTCCGCCGCTTGTCAACCCCCGCGCCTCACCTTTCCTTTACGATATCTTACAAAGAGTTTAGCTTGTTTTACACCACGCTGATAGCGCACTCCCCAATCTATCCGCTATCATGGCAGCGTACCGAGCGTATCAAAATAACTTTGGAGGAATCAGAATGAATTGGAAGCGTCCCCTGGCCCTGTCCACGGCCGCCCTGACGCTGGGCACGGCCCTGGCTGCCTGCGGCAATCCCACGGCCGCCGCGCCCGATCCCACCCCCACGCCTGCCGCCGAGGTTCAGTCCCTCTCCACCACCGGCTCCACCGTCAAAGCCCCCAAATACGTGTTTCTCTTCATTGGCGACGGCATGAGCTATCCCCAGATCCAGTCCACATCCGATTTCCTGGGTGCGCTGAACGACGCCGACTATCGGCAGGCCCAGCCCAGCCTGGACGACAACGGCGGAGCCATCCTGGACGGTCCCGAGTACCTCAACTTCATGAACTTTGAGGCCGCCGGCTCCGCCGTGACTTATGACTCCAACTCCTTTGCCCCCGACTCCGCCTCCACCGCCACCTCCATCTCCACCGGCTACAAGACCTACTCCGGCTCCATCAACGTGGACGAAACCGGCACCATTTCCTACGAAACCATTGCCGAACAGCTCCACGCCCAGAAGGGCTATTCGGTGGGCGTCATTACCTCCGTCAACCTCAACCATGCCACCCCTGCCGCCTTCTATGCCCACCAGGCCAGCCGTAATGACTACTACGACATCGGCCTGGAGCTCATCGACTCCGGCTTTGAGTACTTCGCCGGCGGCGGCCTGCTCAAGCCCACCGGCGCCGAGGGAGATCAGGCCGATCTGTACGCCCTGGCGGAAAAGGCGGGCTATCATGTGGTCAAGACCCAGGCTGAGGCCGAGCAGGTCACCGGCGGCCCGGTGGTAATCATCGACGAGCACCTGGCCGACAGCGACGCCATGGCCTACGAGATCGACCGCACCGACGACATGTGGGCCCTGGCCGACTACGTGGAAAAGGGAATTGAGGTGCTCTCCCAGGACAAGGACGGCTTCTTTATGATGTGCGAGGGCGGCAAGATCGACTGGGCCTGCCACGCCAACGACGCCGCCTCCACCATCCACGACACGCAGGCCCTGGCCGATGCGGTACAGGTGGCCATCGACTTCGCCAAGGAGCACGCCGATGAGACCCTGATCCTGGTCACCGGCGACCACGAAACCGGCGGCCTCACCATCGGCTTTGCCGGCACCGACTACGACACCTATCTGGATCTGCTGGAGAGCCAGAAGATCTCCTACGCCAAGTTCGACAGCGACTACGTGTCCAGGTACAAGGAGGACAAGACCTCCTTTGAGGATGTCCTGAAGGATGTGGAGGCGCTCTTCGGCCTCAAGCCCCAGGGCGAGGAGGGCGATAAGCTGGTGCTCACCGACTACGAGCTGGAACAGCTCCGCGCCGCCTACGAAAAGAGCGTCAACGGCACCGCTGCCAGCCAGTACGAGCAGGAGGAATACGTGCTCTACGGCACCTACGAGCCTCTGAGCGTCACCCTCACCCACATCATCAACAACAAGTCCGGCATCTCCTTCACCTCTTACAGCCACACCGGCCTGCCCGTGGCCGTGCTGGCCCACGGTGTTAACGCCGGGCAGTTCAACGGCTACTACGACAATACTCAGATCTATCACAAGCTGGCCGGCATGCTCGGCATAGCCTAACCCCTGCTTTCCCACTTCCATACAGCCGAGGCGGATGGGGTCTCCCGACCCCATCCGCCTCGGCGCAGAAAGGACTTATCCATCTATGCGTTTTCTACGTGACCCCGCCCAGCGCCGCTATTACGTCCCCGTCGTGCTCTGCCTGGCGCTGACCGCCCTGCTGCTCCTCCTCCCCACCGGGTATGAAGGGGCCGTCCAGTACCAGGAGGCCGACCGCTGCGCGGCCCGGGTGCTGGCGGTGGACGACTCCACCATCGTGGACACCGGGCTCGTCCGCTCCGGTGAGCAGCGCTGCACTCTGGAGCTGCTGGGCGGCCGGTTTCAGGGACGAACCGCCACCGGCATCAACATGCTCAACGGCTCCCTGGAGCAGGACAAGCTGTTCGCCCCCGGTGACAAGGCCATGGTGGTGGTCAGCTGCCAGGGGGACGAGATTCTCTCCGTCACCATGACCGACCACTACCGCATCGGCAAGGAGGCTCTGCTGGCCGCCGTCTTCGCCGTGTTCCTGATCCTCTTCGCCGGGCGTACCGGCGTGCGGGCCATCGTCTCCTTCGTGCTGACGGTGCTGATGCTGTGGAAGGTTCTGGTGCCCCTCTACCTCAAGGGCTGGAACCCCATCCTGGTCGGCCTGGCGGTTACTCTGGCCCTCACCCTGCTGATCATCGCCCTGGTCTACGGCTTCGAGCGGCGGTGCGCCGCCGCCGTGTCGGGTGCGTTCCTGGGTATACTGGTCACATGTGTGCTGGGCATTGTGTTTACCGACCTGTTTCAGATCCACGGGGCCGTTATGTCCTACTCGGAGAGTCTGCTCTACTCCGGGTATCAGGATCTCAACCTGACCCAGATCTTTATGGCGGCGATCTTCATCGGCTCCTCCGGCGCGGTGATGGATCTGGCGGTGGATATCACATCTGCGGTCAACGAGGTAGTGAAAAAGCGCCCTGATATCTCCCGCTGGGAGGCGGTACGCTCCGGTATGAATGTGGGGCGGGCGGCCATGGGCACTATGACAACCACCCTCCTGCTGGCCTACTCCGGCGGCTACGTGGCCCTGCTCATGGTCTTTATGGCCCAGGGCACTCCCCTCTATAACATTCTCAACTACAAGTATGTCGCCTCAGAAATCATACACACCATCGTGGGTTCCTTCGGTCTGGTGACTGTGGCTCCCCTCACCGCCCTGACCAGCGGCTTTCTGCTGGCCGGGCAGAGAGAGCCCAGCCTCCCCACGCCGCCTGTCCGCCGGGCGGCAGAGGGGCAAAGCGCTCCGCAGGGCGATTCCGAGCACGACCGCCGCTTGCTGCGGCTCCTGATGCGGAGATGAACCATCCGGGTTCCCTTTCACGTTGGATCTAACGACTTTTGCGAAAGACTGAACCCCACCGGCTTCGCCGGTGGGGTTTTATATCTTCTATGTCTGGAGGGTCATGGTGAACTCCGTCCGGCAGTACAACTCCTCCTCCGGCACGCCGTCCTCGGCAAGCAGCCAGCCCCCCACATCCTGGTAGCCCTCCCAGGAGACCATCTGGGTAACGGTCACCGCCCCGGCCTGGAGGGTATAGCTGTCAAAGGGCCGGCTTCCGACGGCCTGAAGCACGCCGCTGCTCCACCAGGACACGCCGTTCCACCCCGGCTGGGCGGCGGCAAAGGCCGCAGCCGCCAGAGACTGCTGGGTGGTGCTTCCGAACAGCACCTCCTCCCCGGTGCGCTCCACCTCGATGCGCACCCCGGTGACCTCCCCCGCGCCATTGACGGTGAGCCGGTGCGTCGGACCGCCTTCGCCCGGCCAGCACACCGCAGAGCGCCCCGGCGCGGTATCCTCCTCCCACTCACCCGCCCCGTTCATCCGCTCGCCGGAGCACACATCCAGCCTCCGGCACCAGTCGTTGACGTTGGCGGCGTATTCCTCCGGAGTGAGAGGCCCCCGGTGGAGGGGCATCAGGGTCGCCTGAAGTGCCAGGAGCAGGCTCAGGCCAAACAGGGCGGCCCGGGCGGCGGCAAAGCCCCCGATGCGCAGGCCGCTCTCGTCCTTCATGGTATAGGAGGTGTCCTCCTCCCAGTCCTCCGGTTCTCCGTCCCTGCACCGACGCCAGCACTTGTAATTGCGCCAGAGAACGTAGATAGGGATGCCGTACCCCTCGCCCCTGGCAAACACCCCCCAGGTGCGGGACAGGGCCCGGCCCCAGGTGAGCTTTCCCCCGTCCCGGTTTCGGACCGCCAGCCCAAATATCCACTTGCCCGGCGTATACCCCCAGGTGCACAGGAGCAGGGGCTCCGCCGCCAGCAGGATGCCGTAAGCGGCGTAGGCATTCAGCAGCCGGACTCCCCAGTTGTTCTCAGGAAACCAGCGGAACAGGAACAGGCACACCACCATCCATAGAAAGCTGCAAAGGCTGTAGTCCAGGCCGCGGGCGAAATAGCGCCGCCAGGGGTGGGAGACGGTGGGGGCCGCGTCGGCCCGCAGATCGAAAAAGCCGGGCTGATCCGCCGGGCGGTCCAGCCGGCTGAGGTACCTGTGGGCGTCTAGGGTGGCAAACTCCACCCCGTCCTCCCGCATGGCGCGGCACACCTGTCCCGCCCAGTCCAGCTCTGCCCGCCGCCGCGCCAGGGCCGCCTCCTGCTCCCCCAGCAGGGCCGCCAGAGGGCGCTCTCCCCGCTGGGCCTGCCGGATCTCCTCCAGGGACAGTCCGAGCTGCCGCAGCAGCTTCACTTTGCGCAGGGTATCCGCGTCCTCCTCCGTGTAGTCCCGGTAGTTGTTCGCCCCCCGCCTGGGGTGAATGAAGCCCTCCTGCTCATAAAAGCGGATATTGGCCCTGGGCATGCCCAGGGCGGCCTCCAGCTCACCGATCGTCATTCTGCTCGCCTCCTTGTCTCCACGGTAGGGTATCAAGTGGGTTTACAGTCAAGACTTTTTTACCGGATTTCCAGCAATTCCAGCGCGCCGGCCAGTTGAGCATCCTCCGCGCCGGTGTTGTATACCTCCGCATCCAGGGTCAGGCCCGTGCCGATAAGGGAGGCGCCGCTTCCGGTGAAGTAGGCACCGGTGGAGATGGCCACGGCGCCGCCGTGGGGCAGTGGGAAAGTCTGCTGAGAGTAGCCCTTGCCGCTGGTGGGCTCCCCCACGATCACCGCCGCGCCCTGCTCCTGGAGCTCGGCGGCGAAGAACTCAGCGGCGGAGTAGGTGTTGGCGTTGACCAGCACCGCCATGGGCAGTTCCACACAGTCCGCGTCGGAGTTGGTGATCTCCTCGTGGCCCGCCCGGTCGCGGCTGATGAAGATGGGCCCCTCGGGCAGCAGGAAGTCCAGCATGTCGGTGAGCTGGCTCAGGTAGCCGCCGCCGTTGTCCCGCATGTCAAAGACCAGCGCCTCCGCCCCCTGCTCCTGGAGCTGGGTGACGGCCTCCTCCAGCCGCTGGGCGCTGTGGTCGTAGAAGTTGAGCAGGCGCACATAGCCCACCTTTCCCTCCAGCATCCGGCTCTCCACCGGATCGGTCTCCAGCTCGGCCCGCTCCACCTCCACGGTGCGGGCCGCCCCGTCCTCCCCCAGCACCTCCAGGGTGACGGTGGTGCCCGCCTCCCCCTGGATGAGATTCGCGCCCTCATAGCGGGACTCTCCCGCCAGGGAGACGCCGTCTACAGCGGTGATGACCTCCCCGGCTTCCAACCCAGCCGCCTCGGCAGGGCCTCCGGTCTCCACTCCGAGGATATAGAGTCCCTCCTCCCGTGTGTAGTTGACGGTAATCCCAACCCCCACATACTGGTTGGTGCGGCGCTGGTTCTGGGCCTCCAGCTCCTCCGCCGTCAGGTAGTAGCTCCAGCGGTCGCCCAGGCGGGACACCATGCCCTCCAGGGCGGCGTCCACCACCTCTGTCTCGTCATATTCCCCCACAAAGAGGGTGTTGACCAGCCGTAGCCCCTCCACCAGGGAACGCCCGCCCTCCCCCATCCAGGCACGGACGGCCAGGAGTCCGCAGCCCAGCACGGCAGCGGCGGTGAGTGCAATGGCCAGCAGAAGCTGGGCCAGGGAAAAACGTTTCTTTCGCACGGGATCAGATCCTTTCCAGAAAAACCAGCGCGGGCGGAATTTCCACAGCAACGCGGCCCTGCCGCTATCCGGACATTACCAGGGGTGGGTCAGGCTCAGGCTGGGGAACTTGCTCTCCGGGTCCACACGGGTGTAGTTGTCCCGCACCTCCAGGTGCAGGTGGTTGCCCGTGGAGCTGCCGGTGGTGCCCACATAGCCGATGGTCTGGCCCTGGGACACCATCTGCCCCTCGCTCACCGCCCGGGAGCTCATGTGGGCGTAGAGGGTGGAGTTGCCGTTGCCGTGGTCGATAACCACATAATTGCCGTAGGAGTAATGATAGGCGGAGGTGACCACCTGTCCGCTCTTGCAGGCCTGAATGGGGGTGCCGCCGGGGGCGGGGATGTCGATGCCGGTATGGCTGTGGGCCTTGCCGGTGATGGGGTGAATGCGGTAGCCGAACAGGGAGGTCAGCCGGTAGTAGCCGGGCAGCGGCCACAGGTAGTTGGTCTCCGAGTCGATGGTGACATTGTTCTGCCGGCGCTCCTCCTCCAGTTGCTTCTGCTTCCGGGCGATCTCCGCCTGGATCTCCGCCGCGCCCTCCATCTCGTCGTCCAGCTGGCGGTTGAGCTCCGCCGCGTCGGCATTGATCTGGTCCAGCAGCTTCTGGGCCTCCGCCACCTTGGCCTGCTGCTCCGCCTTCTTGGCCTCCTGCTGGTCCTTGGCCGCCTGCTCCTCCGCACGGGCGCTCTCCAGCTCCGCCTGAAGCCGCTCCAGCTCCTGCCGGGCCGCGGTCAGCTCCTCCATGACCTGGTTGTCGTAGTCCATCACCGCGTCAATGTCCGCCAGACGGTCCAGCATGTCGGAGAAGTTCTCGGCGTTGAAGAGGATGGACCAATAGGATACCGTCCCCTCCTCCTCCATGGCGCGCACCCGCTCGCAGAACAGCTCATACTGGGCCTGCTCTTTGGCCTCCGCCTCCCTGCGCTCCGCCTCTTTCTGGGCGATTTCCTGGTCATAGTAGGAGATCTGCGCGTTGATGCTGTCCAGCTCGGCATTGATGGCTTCCAACTGCTGCTGCAGGAGCTGCCGCCTCTGCTGGGCAGCCGCCTGGTCCTCCTTCACGTCGGCCAGCTGGTTCTTCAACTCCTGCTGCTTGACCTGGCTCTCCCGCTGCTCCTCCTTCAGCGCGTCGATCTCGCTCTGCGTCACCGCGCCCACGCCGCCGGCGATCATGCTGATCATGGGCAGCAGCAGCAGGAGGGCCATCACCACGGCCAGCCCGGCCACAAACACCCGGCGCCACTCGATTTTCTGTTTCTGGGGTCTCTTTTTCTGACTCTGCTTCTTTGCCACGTTGCCGCTCCTTTTATGTCCGTTCCATTACCAATTATAGGCCCGAATGAAGGGAAGATTGGGATAACATGCCTCGGGGTCCGTCCGCTGGCCGTTGAGGCGCACCTCGTAGTGGAGGTGGGGGCCCGTCACGTTGCCGGTGTCGCCCACGGCGCCGATGGTCTGGCCCTGGGTCACCAGCTCCCCCTCGCTCACCGCCCGCGAGGACATGTGGGCGTAGAGGGTGGTGGTGCCGTCCCCGTGGTCGATGACCACGAAGTTGCCGTAGGACCAGTTGGCGCCGGCGCCATACTCCGACATGATGACCTGTCCGCCCCTGGCCGCGTAGATGGGGACGCCGGTGGAGGCGGCCACGTCAATGCCGGTGTGGCTGTTTGGCACGTGATCCACCGGGTGCATCCGGTAGCCGAAGGCCGAGGTCAGCTTCAAATTGGACGCGGGCAGGGGCCACAGCCAGCCGTCGCCGGTGGGCGGGAGCTGGACGTTGTTCTGCTTCCGCTGCTCCTCCAGCTCCTTCTGCTTCCGGGCGATGTCCGCCCCGATGGCGGCCCACTCCGCGTTCTCCGCGTCCAACTGCCGGTTGACCTCCGCCACATCGGCGTTGATCTGGTCCAGCAGCTTCTGGGCCTGCGCCACCTTGGCCTGCTGCTCCGCCCTCTTGGCCTCCTGCTGCTCCCTGGCCGCCTGCTCCTCCGCGCGGGCGCTCTCCAGCTCCGCCTGAAGCCGCTCCAGCTCCTGCCGGGCCGCGGTCAGCTCCTCCATGACCTGGTTGTCGTAGTCCATCACCGCGTCAATGTCCGCCAGACGGTCCAGCATGTCGGAGAAGTTCTCGGCGTTGAAGAGGATGGACCAATAGGATACCGTCCCCTCCTCCTCCATGGCGCGCACCCGCTCGCAGAACAGCTCATACTGGGCCTGCTCTTTGGCCTCCGCCTCCCTGCGCTCCGCCTCTTTCCGGGCGATCTCCCCGTCATAGTAGGAGATCTGCGCGTTGATGCTGTCCAGCTCGGCATTGATTGCCTCTAACTGCTGCTGTAGGAGCTGCCGCTTCTGCTGGGCGGCCGCCTGGTCCTCTTTCACGCCGGCCAACTGCTCTTTCAGCTCCTCCTGCCGGACCTGGCTCTCCGCCTGCTCGGCCTTCAGCGCGTCGATCTCGCTCTGGGCCGCCGCCCGCACCTGCCGGGCCAGCCCGCCCCAGGCGGGAACCAGCAGCGCGGCCGTCAGCAGAACGCAGGCCGCCCGCCGAAGGGATCTGTCAAACGCCATGGAAGCCTCCTTTTGCCGCTGCCGTTATACCTGCAGGAACTTGCGGATGGCCAGCACCGAGCCGCCCGCGCCGATAACGAAGCCGGTGAGGACGAACACGCCCAGCACCCGTAAAGCCATGGGCTGGAAGGGCAGCACGGTGATCAGGGAGATGGTGTCCGAGCCGCTGATGGCGCTGCCCACCAGCACATAGATGCCCCACTGGAGGAAGAAGGCCGCCACCGCACCCACCAGCCCCAGGATCAGGCCCTCAAAGACGAAGGGCCAGCGGACAAAGGCGTTGGTGGCGCCGCACATCTTCATGATGGCGATCTCCTCCCGCCGGTTGAAGGTGGCCAGCTTGATGGTGTTGGCGATAATAAACAGGCTCACCGCCAACAGGATCACCACCAGGATCACGGCCACCGCCCCGGCGATGTTGCGGATGACGGTGAAGCCCTCGGCGATCTCGGGGGCTGATTTAGTCTTGGCCACGCCGGTTACCTCTTTTACCGCGTTCTCTGTCTCAGTCAGCTTGCTGATGTCGTCCAGATAGACGTGGAACCGGTCCCGGTACACATCGGAGGGCAGGCCGTCAAACAGCTCGTTGCCCTCATAATCGGCCTCAAACTCCTCTTGGGCCTGCTCCTTGGTCATGAATTCCGCCCGGGCCACGTTGGGTACCGCCTCGATGTCGTCCTGGAGGGCTTTGGCCTCCTCCTGGGTGAGGCTCTCGTCGATGTACGCCGTGAATTGGTTCTCGGCCTCCAGATCGCTGAACATGTTCTCCGCATTCACCGCCACCAGAGTAAAGGAGCCCATGATGAGCAGGCAGCAGATAATCATACAAACCGCGGCGAAGGACATAAAGCCGTGGGTGAAGATGCTGTGGAAGCCCTCGGAGATGAAATAGCCGAAATCATATCGTTGTCTCATTGTTGTAATACCCGCCCGTCTCGTCGCTGATGATCCTGCCGTTCTCAATGGCCACCACCCGCTTGGAGAAGCGGTTGACCAGTTCCTTCGCGTGGGTGACCACCAGCACGGTGGTACCCAGCTCGTTGATGCGCTCCAGCAGCATCATGATCTCCAGGGAGCGCATGGGGTCCAGATTGCCCGTCGGCTCGTCGGCGATGATCATCTGGGGGTTGTTCACCAGGGCGCGGGCGATGGCCACCCGCTGCTGCTCGCCGCCGGAGAGCTGGTTGGGCTTGCGGTCCCCCTTCTGGTCCAGGCCCACCAGCTCCAGTACGTAGGGCACACGCTTGCGGATCTCCCGGGGGGAGGCCCCCACCGCCCGCATGGCAAAGGTCAGGTTCTCCCGCACCGTCTTTTTCTCAATGAGCCGGAAATCCTGGAAGATGACCCCCAGGGTGCGCCGCATGTAGGGCACCTGCCGGGGCCGGATGTTGTTCAGATTGTAGCCGTTGACCATCAGCCGCCCGCCGGTGGGCGCGATTTCGGCGGTGATGAGCTTCAGAATCGTAGACTTTCCGGAGCCGGAAGGGCCCACCAGAAAGACAAATTCCCCGTCGTCGATGCGCAGGTTGACCCCCTTCAGGGCCTTTGTCCCGTTGTCGTAGGACTTTTGAATGTCAATAAGCCGTATCACGCTCGGTTACCTCATTTATCGTATTCGAAAGAAATGCCCACTGCCAGCAGGGACGCCGTCTCCGGCGCCCCTGCTGGCAGTGCACTCAGTTGTCGATGCCCCGGGAGATCAGGTACTTCTTGACCATCAGCGCCACCTTGAAGGTGATGGCGTCGTCAAACTCCCGCAGGTCCAGTCCGGTGAGCTTCTTGATCTTCTCCAGGCGGTACACCAGGGTGTTCCGGTGGACAAAGAGCTTCCGAGCCGTCTCGGATACGTTCAGGTTGTTCTCAAAGAACTTGTTGATGGTGAACAGGGTCTCCTGGTCCAGGGCGTCGATGGGGTTCTTCTTAAACACCTCTTGAAGGAACATCTCGCACAGGGTGGTGGGCAACTGGTAGATCAGCCGGCCGATACCCAGATTCTCGTAATTGATGATGCTCTTCTCCGTGTCGAACACCCGGCCCACGTCGATGGCGATCCCCGCCTCCTTGTAGGCCCGGGCCAACTCCCGGATGTGGCCCACGATGGTGCCGATGCCGATGACCACCCGCACATGGAGCTCCTCGGTGATCTTCTCCTCGATCTGCTTGGCGATCTTATAGAGCTCCCGTGGCTCCGCCCCCTCAGAGAGCTGCTTGATGAGGGCCACGTCAGTCTCGCTGATCGAGAGGACGAAGTCCACCTGCTTGTCGGGGAACAGGGTATGCACCACGTCAATGAGGGCGGGATCGCTGGTCTCCACCTGGCGGATCAGGAACACCGCCCGGGGCGCCTCGGAGACAAAGTGCAGCTCCTTGGCGCGGACATAGATGTCCCCCAGCAGAATGTTGTCGGAGATGATGTTCTTGACAAAGGTGGCCTTGTCGTGCTTCTCCTCATAGTAGGTCTTGGCGCCGTTCAGCGCCACCGTGGCCATGGCGCAGAGCATCTGCGCCTCGGAGTCCTCACCCTTGACAAAGGCGGCATAGTCGAACTGGGCCCCCCAGCCGGCCAGGGCCTTGAAGGTGCGCCCGTCAAAGCGGACCGCGTCTCCCTCGCCCCTGTTGACCGCCTCCACGGCGCCCGGCCAGTGCTCCCCGATGCAGCTCAACTCATTGCAGGCCACCACCGTTCCCTCAGAATCGATCACGCCGATGGCTCTCTCCGTGCTGTCCTTCATCTGTAAGACAACGCTCTGAAAAATCCTGCTGGACATGGTGATAGCCTCCTTATTTTGATTCCCCCGCAGGGGGACAAACCGCTCTCTCGTCCATTTCCTTTCTATTATACCGGGTCTTTTTGCCCTTTTCAATAGGTTTTGCAAAATTTTTTGTTGAAATTGCCGAAAGCTGACAGGAAGCACAGAGGCCGTGGGCTGGGAGACGAAGGCAGGGCGCAGACGAAACCGCAGCGCTAAGCCAAAGCGCTGGCATGCCCGGCTGTGCCGGGCAAGTTGGCCGTGAACGTTCCCCGCCCGGGCCGCCCCTACGCCTGCCGCAGAGCGGCCACCTCCTCCGCAGACAGGGGCCGCCACTCCCCCCTTTCCAGGGCCGGGTCCAGCATGAGCGGCCCCATGGTCAGCCGCTTGAGGTACACCACCGGCTTCCCCCGGGCCGCCAGCATGCGCTTGATCTGGTGGTACTTGCCCTCGTGCAGGGTAACGAGGGCGGTGTCCGGCTGCTCCAGCACCTCCAGCCCCGCAGGCAGGCAGGCCAGCCCGTCTTCCAGCATCATCCCTGCGGCAAAGGCCGCCGCGTCCGCCCCATCCAGTTCCCCATCCACCCGGACGAAGTAGGTCTTGTCCACGTGGTGCCGGGGGGCCAGCAGGCGGTGGGCCAGGGGGCCGTCATTGGTGAGCAGGAGCAGGCCCTCGGTGTCCTTGTCCAGCCGTCCCGCCGGGAAGAGCCCTACCCGGCGCAGATGCTGGGGCAGCAGCTCCAGCACGGTGGGCTGGCGGGGGTCCTCCGTCGCGGACACCAGCCCCGCCGGCTTGTGGAGCATCAGGTAAACCAGCCGCTCCCCGGAAACCGTTTCGCCGTCCACCTCAAAGCGGGCCGCGGGGTCGTATTTCCCGTCCGCCGCCTGGGCCGTCACGCCGTCCACGGCCACCCGGCCGGCCCGCACCAGCTCCCGCGCCTCTTTTCGGGACCACCGGCCTGTATTGGCCAAAATTTTATCCAACCGCTCCATAGGCTCCTCCTGTGGCTCGTCCTTTTTTCAACATTTTAGCATACAACGGTGGAAAAGAACATACCAATCATCACGACCACTTTTCGGAAGGGAGCGTTGCGCTGTGTTCATCATCACCGCCAAGGTCCGCAAGGGCCGAATTGCAGCCGTCGCGGCGGCTGCCGCCGTGGTCTGCGGCGTACTGGTGGCGGCCGCCGGGCTGCTGGGGGGGCGGGGCGCGGCGGCCTCCGCTGCGGTCAGCCCCAAGGGAGTCCGCACCAACGAGGACCGGATCGCCTATCTGGAGAGTTACGGCTGGTCGGTCTCCAGCGACCCCATCGCCGTGGAGGAGCTGATCATCCCCGAGCAGTTCGACGAGACCTACAGCCAGTACCTGGAACTCCAGGCCAGCCAGGGCTTCGATCTGACCGACTACTGCGGCAAGCGCGTCAAGCGGTACACCTATGAGATCACCAACTACCCCACCGGTGAGAGCGGCATCCAGGCCGGCCTGCTCGTCTACAAGAGCACGGTCATCGGCGGCGATGTGCTCTCCGCCCAGCTCGGGGGCTTCATCCACGGGCTGGAGATGCCCGCCTGAATAGAAAGCGCGGCGCTCTCGCGCCGCGCTTTCCATTCACTCCTGAAGTCTCTTGGGGGCCCGATAAAGGAAGGTCATATAGAAGACGGCGTTCGCCAGCGCAGCGACCAGTGTAACCAGCAGGAGGCCAACCAGCCTCTCGCCCATGATTGGCACAAGTCTGCAAATAAAAAGTCAATAGGGAAATGAAGAAAAATTGAGAGGAGGGGAA
>ERZ773134.202-NODE-202-length-62694-cov-5.578968_pt1 | contig 62694 bp, 49 predicted proteins | sample MGYA00580856_ERZ773134 | MGnify/ENA primary metagenome ERZ773134 (study PRJEB29015, sample SAMEA2737823) | human gut metagenome | biome: human gut; feature: human-associated habitat; material: faeces | place: China | collected 2012 ... | reverse complement strand
GAGCAACTGACTCTTAATCAGTGGGTCCTGGGTTCGAGTCCCCGATGGTGCACCATATGAACATTAGACGAACACTGTGTAAGGTCGTTTAATGTGACAGTTTCTTGACCGTTCTGCGTATTTAGCAGGACGGTCATTTTTTGTGTGCCGTCTTCTTCATCGGAAAGATAGATACTGTTTACGAGAATATCAATCAGATAACGGTTGTATTCCAGACTATCAATGTTGCCCTGAATAAAGTTGTTGAAAAAGAAAATTACTTCGTCCTCTGTCGGTATCCGATGGAGGACTTTTTCTTTTGCAATATTTTGTTCCAACAGCTTCTTTTGCTGCTCGCGCTGTTCAAGGCGGTCTGCCATTGCCTGAGAGTTGCGCCCGGCTTCAATGAGGTCAAGCAGATTGTTGATACCTTTGTTCACTTCGCGCAGTTCACTTTCAAGTTTTAGCAAGTTGCCGTTATCCTGTGCATCGTTGCAGCATTTGACAACGGCTTTCGCCAGTTCGGGGATATTGTTTGCCAGTAGCACCTTTTTGACAGTATCAACAACAGCAGCTTCAAGAACTTCTTTGCCGATGTAGCGCTTTGTACAGCCCTTTTTGTTGGAACGGTTGGTGCAGGAATAATATTGGTACTTGCTGCCGTTTTTAGATATGCCGGAAATGCCGGACATAGTGCTGCCACATTGCGCGCAGAACAGTTTGGTCGTAAGTAGATACTGGTCGTTTAGCGGTTTGTTTCTTGCGGGGGCGCATTTGTTCTTTCCAACTTGGATTTGTACGCGGTCAAAAAGTTCCTTGTCAATGATAGCCGGAACGCGAATGCCGATGTCTTCCCCTTTGTACAGGCGGATACCGATATACATTTGATTCGTCAGTATGCGGCGCATGACGGAAATGATGAACGGCTTTCCGGCAGCATTGACAGCACCCTGCGCATTGAGTTGATTTACGATTTCGGTCATGGATTTTCCTTGGTCGTAAGAAGTAAAGATTTGACGGATAATCTGTGCTTCGCCCTCATCGAGAACATAGTGTTTATCTACAACGCGATAGCCAAAAACACGCGGCCCGCCGGAAGTCTGCCCCTGCATGGCTGCACGGTGCATTCCGTCTGATACTTTTGCTGCCAGTTCTACAGAGTAGGATTCGTTACCACCGAGAATGACGGCTTTGATAATGGCACTGTGACTTCCTTCGGGGATTTCTTCGGTTGCCGAAATTAGGTCAACATTGTTTTGGTGAAGCAGCCGTTCATACGCGCCGTGGTCATCTAAGTTTCGGGCAAAGCGGTCATAACGCCAGACCAGAACAACATCAAATAAATGCTTGCTGCTTTCGTAAATCATTCGCTGGAAGTCGGGTCGGGTATCGGTTTTCCCGGTTTTCTTTCTATCTACATAGGAGCCGATTACGAGCATATTGTGAGCGACAGCATAGTCGTTGCAAATTTCAATTTGGCGTTCAATGCTTTCTTCTCTCTGGCGGCTGCTCGAATATCGGGCGTAAATAACGGCGCGTTTGGATTCCATTGTCATTTTGCACCTCCTTTGAGTTCTTTCCATTTTGCTTTTAACCGTTCTCCAAATTCTTCGGCGGATTCGGTTTCAAAATCTGGAAGGCTATTATTTGCCTGCGCTTGGCGGTAGGCGTTCACATTGATAAAGAACTTGAACTTTTCTTGTTGTATAAGATTGTAGGTTTTGGTTGCCTGCTCATATTCTGAGTGCGCCCATTCGTTCCAAGTATCATAAATACCCTGTAACTTTTGCACTTGTGGTGATGAATCTGTCATTTGAGAGCGCAGTTCGTTAAGTTGCCTATTATGGTATTGCTGCAAGTAGCGATATTTAGAATAGTAGGGGCTTTTTTTGTTATTGGCTTTGATGTGTTTATCCTTGCATGATTTGCTGCAATAGAGTTTGTTTTGCTGGCTCTTGCGAAAAGCCTTTTTACAGCAGGGGCAGACGGCAACCTGTTTGATGGAATCAGATGAAAAATAGACGTGATAGAAATCAAGGGCAATATATTCATACAGGTTCTTTACAGCGTAGACCAGCACGATTCGATTGTTCAACGAGACAAAGGAGGTTGTAAATTGGTTGGGTTTGAAAACAGTTTGGCCGTCTTCAAGTTCTTCATGTGTGAACAGATAAACCGTTTTATCAAAACGCTGTGTGCTGGTATCGTCAGCACAGGGGCGTTCTGAAAAAGCAGCGTCCAAATCCGAAAAGGCATGCTGAACAAGATTGCGGGTATAGGTCAGGGCTTCTTCGGTGGCAGCCTGTTTGCTTTGCGGGTAAATATCGGTGCGGCCGTTAATGTAATCTAAAAAGAATTGCTTCACAAGAGACTGCCCGGAAATGATTTCAATAGCTTCTTTATCTGGGCAATTTGACAACGTCAAAAGTTGCTCTTTAGGGGATAAGCGATATTTTGCAAAGTAGTTATAAAAATTTATGGTTTCTGTTCCGATTTCTTGCTTTGAAATGACGGTAGCCTTGTTGTCATGTAAGGCTACTTGTAAAAGCATCCCATCGCAAAATGTAATGTTCATAAATCCTCCTAAATCCTCCTAAATATACGACAACCGATTCTACGTAAAATGGCGCGTATGGTTTGACTATCGCGGACATAAGTAAATGCTGTTATACTAATCATAGTGATACAACTAAGTGAAATGTATTGAATGTATCACTATGATACGCTACAATTTTGCGAATGTCAAGAGGGCAGTATGGACTATAAGATGTCAAAATTTGATATAGACCGTATTGCCTGTCTGATGTACCGCGATATTGCAGCATACATAGACGACCAACGCAAGCAGTCTTCGGATTGTGATGCAGCGGTCAGAAAGGAGGAAAAGCAAAATGCGTCTGAACAATGCGACCATCAAGCAGGTGATTGTATCGCCTGTGACCCTCGGTGAGCGTCTCCGCCTGTGCGGTATTCGCCCTTACAACGAGTACATTGACGGCAATCGCACCGACACCGTTTTGGGCTACACCTACACGGTGACTTGCTCCGGCTTTCAGGGTGAACGCCTTGACGTCAAGATTCCGGGCAAGCAGCTTCTGGATGAAGATGCCTATGACCATCTGGTCAAGTTTGCAAACATCCAGCTGGGCATTTACCCCAGCTTCGTGAAAGGGCAGCGCGGTATTGATGCTGTCAATCTCAAGGCAATGGCCGATGGTGTAACCGTTATCGGCGGTTAATCGCTGGGCGGTGGCAAGGGCGGGATGCCCTAAAGCGTCTCACCCTGCCGCCGCCTTACTTTTTTGCCCTTTGGGTCGCTCGACCGGGCCCACGCCGGACAGGCGGGGAATATTACCTTAGAGCGACAATGAGACATTGAGATAGTGCAGAAATAAGACGTAGCACAGATTAAAAAAGTATCTCAATGAAAGCAACAAGTTATTGAGATAGAAACAAGTCATTGAGATACAAAAGGTGGTGATGGCAATGGCAAAGGCGGCGGACTTTGACGGTAAGGCTAATGAAACAGAAGTCGTTACGTCAGAAAGTGTAAAAGGAAAACGAAAAACTTCTATTTTGGGGACGAAAGCGCGTCTGTGGTTGATTACAATCAACAATCCACAGAATCATGGAATCTCTCTTGAACAGGCAGAAATCCTTGAAAGATTCAAAGAGGACATTAAAACAGGGCGTGTTACCTATGTAGCAAGTGTCATGGAACAAAGCCTGACTGTCGATGAAAATGATAAGCATACACCACATGGACATATCGCAGCGTATTACCCATCACAAGAACTGGGTGGACATCTTCATAAATTGTTCCCGATGGCAGCGCTGCAAGATTGCAAGGCAAATATTTTATCTGTCAGGCAGTACTTGTTAAAAGACCCTACTGGTGCATGGTACAAAAAGTATCCTGAAAAGTTCGGCGAGAAGCTGCCAGATGATGAAGCTAACTTTTGGGAATGGGGCATCATTCCAGACGGAAGACGGAAATCTGCTGACACCCAATCGTCAAAGACATTGAGCGAAGATGTGCTGCAAGCTATCCGCGAGGGAAAAAATGATGCGGAAATTCTGACGAAGTTTCCAACCGTGTGGAATCGTTCGGCAGAACTCCGCAAGATTCGATATGCAATTATGAGCCAGAAGTACCGCCCGATTTATCGTGACCTAAATTGCATTTATGTGGAAGCTAATTTTCCACCTAAAGAAGCCTACAAGTTGTTTGCGCATACACCGGATACATACGTTGTAAGTGATTACACACACCCTTGGGATAGCTACTGCGCAGAAAAGACGGTTGTGCTGACTGAGTATGTAGGCCAATTCCCTTGGTTCGAGATTCGCCGTCTTTTGAGTGGTAACTACTGCACCTTGCCTGCGCGGTTTTCGGATGCCGTTGCCTGCTATACCAACATCATTATAATTTCTCCACTACGTTTTGCGGAAATGTGCAAATGTGGAAAAGGATATAATCCTAATATATTGATAAGCTATTTTACACATTCTCGCCGCTATCTTGACCTTGCCGACCTTGGAACCGATTATGTGCTGAATCCTACATCGGGGGATTGGGAGCAGCGTTATCTTCTTCCCCCACACGTCGAACCGAAAAAGGAGAACGACCATGACGAATCTGAACAACAATGAATTGAGTGCTCGTACCAACCTGCACAACTTCTGCAATACCGTAAAGGCGGGGCTGCACAATGCAGTCGTGTCTCCCCGCAAGCGCCATGCCTTGTTTGTGCTCCTGCTGCTGGGGGCGGCACTGTGCGCGGCAATCTACTGGCCGTACCATCTGCCCGCTTCGCTTGCGGGTCTTATGCTTGTACCGGCGGCATTTACCTATTTGTGTTGGGCTGCCGTTAGCGCTGCCGCCGTTGGCTATGTGCCGGGAGCGTTGGAAATGCAGCACAATTTTGCCCGCATTGGATTCACGAACAGCGCGGGAGAAGCCCCTTACTTGGTGCAGAAAGAAAAGTGCGGCAATGCCGTTATACTGACGTATCACTGCACGGGCTTTCCCGCGTCCGCATGGGTAGACAAACAGCTTGAACTTGAAAGCGCCCTTAATATGCTGATAGCCAGCGTTAAAGAGGGTAATGACCGTCGAACGGTGAGCCTGTGTTGCGTTCCGCCTGAACACGTTTTTGATACCATCGAATGGCATGAACGCTATATTCTGCGCAATGAGGACAACAAGCTGATTCTTGGGCGTGGCCTGACGGGTGATGTGATTATTGATATCGACAAGACCCCGCATATTCTGATTGGCGGCAACACGGGAAGCGGCAAGAGCGTATTGGTGCAGTGCTTGCTCTGGCAGGCAATTCAACAGGCAGATGTTGTATATGTGGCTGACTTCAAGGGCGGTGTTGACTTTTCTTATGTTTGGCAGGAGTTTGCCTACATTATTACGGAAGAAACGAAACTCCTTGTACTCCTGAACCACTTGGCAGATACCTTGGAAGAACGCAAACGGCTTTTCAAAAAAGTTGATGCCGCCAACATTACCGAGTACCGCGAAAAGTCCGGGGACTATATGCAGCGTATTGTCTTTGCTTGTGACGAGGTGGCAGAACTGCTTGACAAGACGGGTGCGGATAAAGCGCGTAAGGAACTGCTGGCACAGATTGAAGCACGACTTGCGCTGATTGCTCGTCAAGGCCGCGCCTTTGGAATCCATCTGATTCTTGCGACCCAGCGCCCGGACGCTAATATTCTGCCGGGGCAGATTAAGAACAACATGAACATTCGCATTTGTGGCCGCGCAGACACTACGCTGTCTACCATCATCATCGGGGACGGACGTGCAGCCGAGCAGATTCCACACGATGCACAGGGGCGTTTCTTGATGGAAGATGGTACGGTGTTTCAGGCGTACTATTTTAATGACGATACAATTTCAAAGTGGTAATATAAAAGGCAGACGCTTTTAGCGCCTGCCTTTTAATTTTGGTGAACGATTGTTGAAGGGCATAGAAATTTATGCTATTATAAAAATATACTATTTCTGTTAGAAAAATATTGCAGATATGTTCGGATTTACAAAGGAGAATTTTTATGGGACTATTTTCAAGATTTCATAAGAATGAGCAAAAAAATAATTCTGAATCTGTTAGCTTGAGCCCGGAAGAAAAATTCAAAAAAATGGTGCCTGCTAATCCGGGAATTGCATTGAATGATGATGAAGTGTGTCTCTTTATGTCTGATGCTTCAATAGGAAAGGAAAAAACACGTACAACGGGATATAAATCTTCTGGGGTAAGCAGTAGAATCCACATTGCAAAAGGATTATCGGTGGGAAGTTCTAACGTCCATGTAACACCAACACGTGAAACTTATTGGGAAAAGACCCCCTGCCGATTCTTTGTTACAGACAAGAGATTCATTGCGATTTCCCAAAAAGGCGGATTCAATTTAAAAGCAGACAAAATTATTGATATGAAATTGAATGCTGACGCAGTGACTTTGTATACAGGCTCGAAGACGTATATTGTTTTTATGACAAGCGAAGATGTGCATAGATATAAGGACCTGTGGGAAACAATTCAAAATCTTCAAAGAAATGGCATTGACCCGAAAAAATTGTTGAGATAAAGAGGAGTTATATAATGGCACTGCTGAACTTTATAGATGGACTTTTTAAGGGGGACAAAGCTAAACCAAAAACACCCGTGCAAAATTCAACCGTGCCACAGAAGCGATACTATGCGGATTCATCGAGCGTTGCGATAGAGGAAAGGCCATATTATCAGCAGGATAGTTATTATGCCCTCGTAGCTCACGAAGGAACACAGTTCGAAAAGAAAGTGATTCCTTTTAATGAAAGAAAAAAGGTGACATATCCGTCTAAAAATGGATTGTATGTTCCAGAAATTTTATTGCTGGAATATTGCAAATATGGAAAGTACCCAAAACCTTCTAATGGGTATCCGGGATTTTGGTGGTTTGATTATGGAGTGCGTGATGTAGGAAGTTTACTTGATTCATTGAAAAAGTCGCGAATTCATAAAATGGGAACGAAAAGGCAATTTGTTAATGAATCTGTCTGTGAACGAGTTAAGAGAAATTCTTCAGGCCCATTGCCTTTCTACTACGGGGAAAAAGAGTGAACTTGTCGAACGAATAAAAAGTGACATTGCGGAAGAAGACTTGCCAAACAATGTGGCTTTACAAAAATATACTTTAACCGAAAAAGGCATAGAGGAATTGGAAGAGAATGCATATGTGCCCTATATGCACAATCATCGGCATAAGACAACGGATGATTCCACTTTTGGAGAACCTTTTACGGTATGGGAAATGAATAAAATTATTGCGGCAGAGGGAAGACAAAAGGAGTGGAAAACAATAGTAGGGAAAATCGAAAAGCAGCGATTTGGAGTAAATATGGCGGGTTCTCAAGGAACAACACAAAATCTTAGAACAACGCAAGAAGTGCCAAGTGAGAAGAAAAGTAAAAGCGAGGAACTTAAAAGGTTTCTGCGAGAGAACAGAAAGAATATAATAGCTGCTGCAAACACAGAGGGAGATGGATTTTTCGAGGAATCAAAGGGGCTTGATTACTGCACTATTGGAAAAGATAAGGAGGCGCTTTACCAATTTTACGTCGCGATAGAAAAGAAATTTGATGCGCCTGCACTATATAGAGAAACTGCGAAACTCTTACATAAATACGGCTTATATGATGAAGAAGTGAAGGTTCTGAAAAAAGGAGCCGCCATTGTTCCCGCGACAAACCGACACAGGAAAGAACTACTTAAAATGCTTCAAGATGCAACGACCATAAGAAAAACGAGATGAGTGCCGTTGAAAGATACAACGATGGATTTGTTATCCTACTTGGAATAAGGACTTGTGGGTTGTTCAGCGATTAGCCAGAAAAAGAGGGATGGGGAAATGTCAAGGGGACTGTGGAATACCGAAGCCCAGTTTGTAGAGCGAGGATATGCCGCAAAAGCCCCTTGATATTTCAACACCCCTCTTTTATCCTCGCGCGCAGGAACAACAGGCATCACTTCCGGGGGAGCAGCCGTGTGATGCCGATGCCGCCCGGATACACAAAAGTGTTCGGGTTTGCTCCCACATGGTGCACCAAAAAATGGCCTTACGGAAACGTAAGGCTATTTTCATGATGATTGCCGCTTTGTGGAGTGCTTTCATTTTGCCGCTGACTTCTGACCGAGTCAACGGCTTTTTTGCTTTTTAAGAGAAATTCAAGAAATTTTAGTGTAAGAGATGCGGCAGCATATATGCAGCTTCCGATAAAAGTAAGCAGCAAAATTATTTCCTGAAAACTCAAGCGTTCACCTCCCTCGTAATTTGGAGGTGACAATCAAGAGTAAATTATATCAGAAGGGGAGAGGACTGTCAAAATAAGCTCTCCTATTCCTCAATGGCGGTTTGTTGGTACAATACCGAGGTATGAAACGACCGCAATATGTTTTCCGCCCGAACCTCAATGAACCGCAACACCGCCGCGCGTGGGCGTTGCTGCAGCAGATGCCGCCTGCCAAACGCAAAGAGTTTCTGGTGCAGAGCATCCTTGCGGCAGAACAGACAAATAGGCTGGAGAAAAGCATCCGCAAGGTGGTGCGGGAAGAGCTGCAGGCAGTCAACATAACCAACGCTGTTCCCAGCTCACCGCCAGACGATGCGATTCCGACTGCAGCGATTTCTTTTTTGGATTCACTTTAGGGGGTGGTTCCAATGCGCTGATTATGGGACAAGGGGATAAAAATGGTGCCGCAACATGGACTTTTCATACAAATCGTGGTATACTGATTTCAAACTATCTGCACAGCAAATTGAAATATAGGAGAACAGCGATATGTATGATTATCTGGTAGTCGGCTCCGGCCTGTACGGCGCTATCTTTGCGCATGAGGCAAAGGCACACGGCAAGAGCGTGCTGGTGATTGATAAGCGCCCCAACATTGCGGGCAATATCTACACTGAGAACATCGAGGGTATCAACGTCCACAAGTACGGCGCACATATCTTCCATACCAACAACAAAAAAGTCTGGAATTATATCACCCAGTTTGCGGAGTTCAACCGCTTTACCAACTCGCCGGTTGCCAACTACAAGGGCGAGCTCTACTCGCTGCCCTTCAATATGTATACTTTTAATAAGATGTGGGGTGTGGTCACGCCGGAGGAAGCTGCCGCCAAAATTGAGGAGCAGCGCAAAGAAATCACCGGCGAGCCGAAGAACTTGGAAGAACAGGCCATCTCCCTTGTGGGCCGCGACATCTATGAGAAGCTCATCAAGGGCTACACCGAGAAGCAGTGGGGCCGCGATTGCAAGGATCTGCCCGCCTTCATCATCAAGCGATTGCCTGTGCGCCTGACCTTTGACAACAACTATTTCAACGCGCTGTATCAGGGCATCCCCATCGGCGGCTACACCAAGATGATTGCCAACCTGCTGGACGGCATTGAAGTGCGCCTGAACACTGACTATCTGGAAAACAAGGCTGCACTGGATGCACTGGCTGACAAGGTGGTCTACACCGGCCCCATTGACGCTTACTTTGATTATAAGCTGGGCACGCTGGAGTACCGCTCTGTCCGCTTTGAGAACGAGCTCCTCGACAAGCCCAGCTTTCAGGGCAATGCTGCGGTCAACTACACCGACCGCGAGACGCCGTGGACCCGTATCATCGAGCACAAGTGGTTCGAGTTCGGCAAGGACGAGAACGGCAACGACCTGCCCAAGACCATCATCAGCCGCGAGTACTCCTCCGAGTGGAAGCCCGGCGATGAGCCGTACTATCCGGTCAACGATGCCAAGAACGGCGCCTTGTACGCTGAATACAAGAAGCTGGCCGAGGTCGAGCCGAAGGTTATCTTCGGCGGCCGCCTGGGCGAGTACAAATACTACGATATGGATCAGGTTATCGCCGCCGTGCTTGACCGCTGTGAGGCAGAGCTGGCATGATCCGCGTTGCAATCGTCGAGGACGAGGCAGCGGTCCGCGAACAGCTGGTAGGCTATGTGCAGCGCTGCACACGGCAGTATGGCACGCTGTTTGAGGTGACGATGTTCACCGATGGACTGGAAATTCTGGAAGAATACCGGCCTGTCTATGACATTATTTTTTTGGATGTGGAGATGCCGCAGCTGGACGGTATGGAGACGGCCCGCCGTATCCGCGCTATGGACAGCGAGGTGCAGCTGATTTTCATTACCAATATGGCGCAGTACGCCATCAAGGGATACGCGGTGGGGGCGCTGGACTATGTGCTCAAGCCGGTGCCGTACTTTGCGTTCTCGCAGCAGCTGCAAAAGGCCGTTGGCCAGCTGACCCGGCGGGCGCGGCAGTATCTGGCCGTGCCGGTGGACGGAGGTATGCGCCGCGTGGACGCCGCCGAGGTCTACTACATCGAGAGCGATGGCCACCGCATCAACTTCTATACGGAAAACGGAGATTTTTCCGCCCCCGGCACCCTGAAAACGTGGGAGGAAAAGCTGGAAAACAGCGCCTTCGTCCGCTGCAACAGCGGCTATCTGGTCAATCTGGCGCACGTGTCCGGCGTGCAGCAGAACACGGTGCAGGTTGGCCCGCATGAGCTGCAGATCAGCCGCCCCAAGCGCAAGGCGTTTCTGGCCGCGCTGGCGGATTATATCGGGGGTGGCGGCGCATGATTCTGCCGGATATTCCGCGGCTTTACACCGCGTTGGCGGAAATTCTGGGCGCGGTGCTCTACGCGCAAGCCGCGCCGTCCCGCACCGCAAAGCCGGTGTACTGGGGCATTACGGCGGGCTGCGGCGCACTGCTGGCGGCGTTCCTCTACCTGACCGCCGCTGTCCCTGCTGCTGTTGGCGGTGGTCTATGCGGTGGTCTACGGTTTTCTGTTCTGTTTTGAGAGTCGCCGCAGGATTGCGGCCCGGCTGGTCATCACCCCCCACCGCCATGCTGATGGCGGTGGTAATGGCAGTGACGGTCTTTGCCGTAAGCAATCTGAGCTTCGTCTCGGGGGACGAGGTCACAATCGTGGTGTTCTACATCCGCACGCTGGTGGACTTTGCGGGCGTGCTGATTCTGAGCGTCCAGCATGAGCAACTGCGGGAGACGGCGCTGCACAGCGAGCTGGCGGCGATGGATAACGTCCTGCACCGCCAGTATGAGCAATACAAGCAGAGCAAAGAGAACATCCGCCTGATTAACCGCCGCTACCATGAGCTGAAAATGCAGATTGCGGCCATTCGTGCCGAGCGCGACAAGGTCAAGCAGGACGCCGCACTGGCCGAGATGGAAGGCGACATCCACCGCTATGAGGCCGAGAACAAGACCGGCAACCCGGTGCTGGACACCCTGCTTACCGCCAAAAGTATGTACTGCCAGCAGCACGGCATCAACCTGACCTGCGTGGCAGACGGCACGCTGCTGAATTTTTGACAACTGGGGAGATATGCACCATCGTCGGCACGGCGCTGGACAATGCCACCGAGAGTGTGCTGACCGAGCAGGACCCCGAAAAGCGGCTGATTCGCGTGGCCGTCTACGCCCAGAACGGCTTTGTGATGCTGCGGTTTGAAAACTACTGCACCCAGCCGGTGGAGCTGGGGCCGGACGGTCTGCCGCGCCAGAGCAGCCACGGCGGCTATGACCTAAAAAGCGTCCGCGCCGCCGCCGAGACCCACGGCGGCACCGTGACCCTGCACTGGGAGAACGAGTGGTTCACCCTGCGGGTACTGCTGCCGCAAAAGAATGAACTGTGAAAAAACTCCGGAGATAGATCCGGAGTTTTTTTGATGGCGCAGATTGCACAAACAGGCAAGACGGAAAACTGGCAAAATGACCAATAAAAATTGACATACTCCGACGGAATCGACAGATTGTGAAGCAAAACCGACAATTTATGTATTTTTTGCGTTTTTTCTGTAAAAAAACGCTATAATAAAGAAGCAAAATTCGGCGAGGCCGAAAAAGAAGGAGAAAAAAGTATGAAAACGTTCCTCTGCGTTGTGCGGCGGGTATTGGCGGTTCTGCTGGCGCTTATCTTTGCGCTGCTGGGGGCTGCCTGCCTGATTGCCATTCCGCTGTCCAACAACTATTCGGCTATGATCAGTATGGCCGTAGCAATGCCGACCACCGCCAAAAGCGGCGGCAGCAATCCGCAGTATTTCACCAGTGACTATTCCTCCGCCGCGGCGGTGCAGGAGGCTTCGGCCCAGCTCTGCCGCGAAATTGAGCAGGAGGGTATGGTTCTTCTGCGCAATAATGGAGATGCCCTACCGCTGGCCAAGGGCGCAAGCGTGACCCTTCTGGGCGAAAGCGCAGCCGACCTTGTCTATGGCGGCGCAGGCGCGGGCAGCGTGGACACCTCCACTGCGCCCAACCTGCGGCAGGCTATGGAGGCCGCAGGCTTTACCGTCAACCCGGTGCTGTGGGACTTCTACACCACCGGCGCGGGTGCCTCCTATAAAAAGGAAGTGCCCAGCATTACCGGGCAGGGCCGCTTTGCAGCCAACGAGGCCCCGCAGAGCGCCTACACGCAGGCTGAATTTGACAGCATGGCGCAGTACAATGATGCTGCAATCGTGGTGATTGGCCGCAGCGGCAGTGAAAGCGTGGATTTGCCGACAGAGTACCTCTCCTTCACACAGGAGGAGCGCAACCTGATTCAGATGGCAACCGAACGCTTTGACAAGGTGATTCTGCTGCTGAACGTGACCAACCCCATCAATATGACGGAGCTCAGCCGATACGACATTGACGCTGTGCTTTGGGTGGGCGCACTGGGGCAGGAGGGTGCCTATGCCATCGGCGAAGCACTGAACGGCACAGTGAACCCCAGCGGCCATTTGGTGGACACTTGGGCGGCTGACGCAGCCTCTGCCCCGGCCACTGCAAATCTGGGCGACTACACCATCACAAACAGCGATGTATTTGCCGGTAACAAGTATATTGTCTACGCCGAGGGCGTCTATGTCGGTTACCGCTATTATGAGACCCGCTACGAGGATGCCGTTCTGGCACAAGGCAATGCGGGGAATTTTGACTACGATGCACAGGTGGTATACCCCTTCGGCTACGGCCTGAGCTATACGGACTTCAGCTGGTCGGATTACAAGATGACCGAAACGGCGGACGGCTTTGCGCTGAATGTCACCGTCACGAACACCGGAAAGGCCGCGGGCAAGGAGGTTGTGCAGGCGTATCTGCAGAACCCGTATACGGAATATGACCGTGCCAACCGCATTGAAAAACCGGCGGTGGAGCTGGTCGGCTTTGCCAAGACGGATATCCTGCAGCCCGGCGAAAGCCAGACCGTCAAGATTGATGTGGACAAGAGCGCCCTGAAGGTCTTTGACGCCTACGGCGCGGGCACCTACATTCTGGAGGCAGGGGACTACTACCTGACGGCTGCCTCCAACGCCCACGAGGCTGCCAAGAACATTCTGGCCGCCAAGGGCGCAGAGGTGGACGGCAATGCGGCGATGACCGCGCTCTATAATCAGGCGCAGACCGATACCAGAACCTTTGCAACGGCGGAAACTGGTGCAGCCGTCACCGCACAGATGGCGGATGCGGATATTACGACCTACGACGCTGACTTTACCTATCTGAGCCGCAGCGACTGGACCGGCACCTGGCCGACCACCTACCAGAATGGCAGCTGGGAGGCCCCGGAAACCGTTTTGACCGCGCTGGAAATTACCCGCCCGGAGGATGAAAGCGCCGAAATGCCGACCTTTGATGAGGCGGGCAACCTGAAGCTGTGCGACCTGATTGGCACGGACTATGACGATGCCCGCTGGGAAACGCTGCTGAGCCAGATGAGCAAGAAGGACACTTACAATCTGATTCGCCATGCGGGCTATGGCACGATGGCGGTCAAGAGCATCGGCGCGCCCGGCACGGTACATAAGGATGGCCCCGCAGGCATTTCCAGCACGCTGGCGGGCGGCAACCTGCACTGCATGGCGTATGAGCCTGCGGTGGTGCTGGCTTCGACCTACAATGTAGAGCTGGCGTCCCGCCGCGGCAAGCTGGTGGGCGAGGACAGCCTCTCCAGCGGGGTGCAGGTCTGGTATGCTCCGGCTATGAACATCCACCGTGCAGCCAACAGCGGCCGTAACTTTGAGTATTATGCCGAGGACCCGCTGCTTTCCGGCGTGTTCGGCGCAGCGGAGACTGCCGCCTTCCAGAGCAAGGGCGGCATTGTCACCATCAAGCATTTCGCCTTCAATGACCAGGAGACCAACCGTATCGGCGGTGCGATGTTCGTCAATGAACAGGCCGCCCGCCAGCTGTACCTGAAGCCCTTTGAGATGAGCGTTGTGGACGGCGGCGCTGTGGGTATTATGAGTGGTATGAACCGCATCGGCTGCCGCTGGATTGGCGGCCATGAAGGTATTATGACCAACATCCTGCGTGGTGAGTGGGGCTACAAGGGCTTTGTCATTACCGACCAGACCTCCTTCAACAGCTTTGATTACTGCGACATCCGCGAGGGTCTGGCTGCGGGCAATGACCTGTGGCTGAACACGGCCTACAATATGTGGGCGCTCAATGACAGCGAGCTGACTGCAACGGTTATGCAGAACGCCCGCACGGCCGCGCACCGCTATCTGTACGCGGTGGCCAACTCCAACGCAATGAACGGTGTGGATGCCGATACCACGGTCAAGAACATCATCCCGGCATGGCAGTATGGCTACGTGGCGTTGGTGGTCTTTGTGGCGGTGATGTGGTTCTTCGGCTTCAAGGCGGTGCGCGCGCTGTGGGCCAGCAAGCGCTATCTTGCCAAGAAGGCAGAGCGCAAGGCCAAGCGTGCTGCAAAGAAGGCTGCCAAGGCCCAGAAGGCTCAATAACAGCAACTTGCACAATACAAACCTATAAAACTTAGCCAAAATGCGCAGGAAAACGCCTGCGCATTTTGGCTTTTTTGCAAGTTATGCTTCAAAAACAACAGATTATGCAAAAAAGCAACTTTTCCGGAAAAAATGATTATAATAAAGAGTGCAACGAATGGACACTGATTGCGCAGTGCCTTAGAATGCAAGGAGGAAAAAGCAAATGCAAAAGAAAAAACTGACCCCGCTGCAAATTGTGGGCCATGTACTGCACACCGCTATTCTGGGCGTTCTGGCAGTTGTCATGGCGGTTCTGCTGTTTGCGGCCAACGTAATCCTGCCCGGGTATGCCCGCATGGTCAATGCCATGCTGGGCTACAAGAAGTCGTGGGATAACAGCAAGGTGCAGACGGATGGCCTGAACCTTGACTACAACACGTCTGATTACACGGCAGACAATATCGGCGCTGCGGAAGCCGACCTGACCGACCGCATCAACAGCGAGGGCGTTGTCCTGCTGAAAAATGACGGCGGCCTGCCCCTGGCAGAGGGTACGACCGTCAGCCTGTTCTCTGCTAACAGCAACCAGAATGCAGGTGCCGGTTTGATGGGCGGCGGCACTCCGCTGAACACGGCACTTGCCTCCCACGGGTTGAATGTGAATGAGACACTATGGAACTTCTACAGCGCGGGTGCCGGTGCAGGCTACGGTCTGGCCAGCGGCTCCATCAGCTTCGGCGATGCCGAGGACTTCCGCATCAATGAGTGCCCGCTGTCCGTTCTGCAGGGCGAGAGCGGCCTGCTGGACAGCGTGCAGGGCACGACCCCGGTCTATGTGCTGAAGCGTGTGGCAGGCGAGGGCCGCGATATGCCGCGCTCCATGTACAACCACGCAGACACGCAGGAGGATAAGGTTCGCAGCTATCTGGAGCCGGACACCACCGAGCGTGAAATCCTGCAATACCTGAACGACAACTATGATAATACCGTGCTGATTATCAACTCTAACGCAGCGCTGGAGCTGGACTGGCTGGCAGACTATCCCAACATCAAGTCTGTGCTGTATGCCCCCACGATTGGTGCCAGCATGGCAGACATTCTGACCGGCAAGGTCAGCCCCAGCGGCCGCACGGTGGACACCTTTGCCGCCGATGCCTCCGCATCCCCGGCCGCACAGAACTTTGGCGACTATGCCTACTATGATGAGAACGGCAATATCACCAAGTACAACTATGTCACCTACGAGGAAGGCATCTACGTCGGCTATCGCTACTATGAAACCCGCTACGAGGACACCGTTCTCGGCCAGGGCAACGCGGGCGATTACGACTATGCCAAGGAGGTCATCTATCCCTTCGGCTACGGCCTGAGCTACACCAGCTTTGACTGGAGTGACTTCAAGGCTGATTGGAGCGGCGATACCTGCACCGCACAGGTTACGGTGACGAACACCGGCGACGTTTCCGGCAAGGACGTTGTGGAGGTGTATGTGCAGAGCCCCTACACCGACTATGACAAGACAAACGGCGTGGAGAAGCCCGCCGTGGAGCTGGTTGGCTACGGCAAAACCGCAGAGCTTGCCCCCGGCGCCAGTGAGACCGTGAGCGTCACGTTCACCAAGGATCAGCTCAAGGCGTATGACGCCAACGGCGCAAAGACGTACATTCTGGATGCAGGGGATTACTACATCACCGCAGCCAAGGACGCCCATGAGGCTGTCAACAATGTGCTGGCTGCCAAGGGCAAGACCGCAGCCGATGGCATGACAGCGGACGGCGATGCCGCCTTCACGGCTGTGTACACCCCCGCCAATACCGAGACCGATACCACGACCTACGCAACGGACAGCCGCACGGGCGCGGCCATCACCAACCAGTTGGACGCTGCCAAGGGCGATGCTGTTTACCTGACCCGCAGCGACTGGACCGGGACCTTCCCCAAGCCGGACGGCGAGCCCAGTGACGTCATCAGCACCTGGGGCAACGAAATCAACGGCACCGATGCAGACGGCAACCCGGCTTCCTATCAGTACAAAAAGACTGCGGATGCTGCGCTGGTGGCGCAGCTGGATTCTGCAGATTCCGGCAACCCGACGGTAGGGGACACCTACAGCGATACCATTACCTACGGCGCCAAGAATGGTCTGAGCCTGATTGACCTGCGCGGCAAGAGCTATGACGACCCGATGTGGAATGACCTGCTCGACCAGCTGACGGCAGAGGACTACTATAACATCATTACCTGCTCCGGCTACGGCGTGCCGGCCATCGACAGCGTCGGCAAGCCCTTTGTGATTGATGCAGATACTGCCAGCGGCCTGATTTACGGCGGTACCGGCGCTATGTTCCCCAATATGATGACGCTGGCACAGACCTGGAACCAGGACCTGGCACTGGAATACGGCACGATGATTGGCAATGAGGCGGTTATCGGCGGCTGCGACGGCTGGTATGCGCCCTCTATGAACATTCACCGCACGCCGTTCAGCGGCCGTAACGGCGAGTATTATTCCGAAGATCCGTTCCTGTCCGGCACGGTAGCCTCCAAGGAGGTATATGGTGCTGCCACCAAGGGGCTGTATGCCTACATCAAGCATTTCGCCTTCAATGACCAGGAAAACCACCGCGGCGACCGTGAAGGCCAGTACGGTGCAGCAACCTGGCTGAATGAGCAGTCTGCCCGCGAAATTTACCTGAAGCCCTTCGAGATGTGCATGAAGCTGGACGATATCACGCTGAACTATGTCGAGAAGCAGGCGGACGGCAGCTATCAGAACGCAGAAACCACGATTCCTGCAGCTATGGGCGTTATGACGGCCTTCAACCGCATCGGTGCAACCTGGACCGGCGGCAGCTATGCGCTGATTACCGGCATCCTGCGCACCGAGTGGGGCTTCAACGGCGCAGTCATCACCGATAACGCGAACACGGGCGTATTTATGCTCGGCCAGCAGATGATTGAGGCAGGCGCCGATATGAAGCTGACCTATGATACGTCCGCGGCCCGCTGGGATAATTACGACGCCAACGACCCGGAAACCTACCATTACGCCCGTGAGGCACTGCACCATGTGCTGTACACCACGGCCAACACCAAGGCAATGAACCACGCTATGCCGGGCAGCGTCTACAAGGACGGCCCGCAGATTGCCACGGTTGTGCGCACGGTGGTCAACATCCTCTGCACGCTGCTGCTGGTGTTCTTTGCCTACCGCATCTTCCGCGTCTGGAAGCCGAGCAAGCGTAAGCTGGCAAAACTGGAAGCCAAGGCTGCTGCCAAGGCCAACAAAGCGTAAAAACAGCAACTTGCACAATACAAACCTATAAAACTTAGCCAAAATGCGCAGGAAAACGCCTGTGCATTTTGGCTTTTTTGCAAGTTATGCTTCAAAAACAACAGATTATGCAAAAAATGAGTCATTGGCGCATTTCTCTGCTACAATAGAATCAACACAAAAGCATGGTACCGGCTTGTAAGTGTTATGAGAGGAAAAAGCAAGTAAGAGGAGAAAGAAGCAAATGACAAAGCAACCTAAGGGTCGCAAGCCGCATCCCGTATTGCACGGGATTGGGCTGGTGCTGTCCGTGATTCTGTTGGTTGCGGTTCTGGTAGGCACCTATGTGCTGTCCACGATGGCAACGATTATCGACAGCTTTATCGGCGCACCAAGCGGTCATTATTCTGACGCGGAAATTGCAGACACCAAAGTAAAGGCAGAGGCACTCTCCGCGGACGTGGAGGCTGAGGGCACGGTTCTGGTGCAGAACAACGAGAACACCCTGCCGCTGGCCGCTGACAACAAAAAGGTCAACGTGTTCGGCTGGGCCTCCACCGCATGGCTGGGCGGTGGCTCCGGCTCCGGCGGCGTGAACGCCGTCAACACCGATCTGCTGGCCGCCCTGACTACTTACGGCATTGAGTACAACACCGAGCTGACCGATATGTACAAGGACTTCCAGCCCGGGCGTGAATACGCCAAAACGCTGAAGAGCCGTCCCGAGCAATCCGGCCGCCTGTACGAGCCTGACATCAGCAACACCACCTACTACACCCAGTCGATGCTCGACAACGCCAAGCGCTTTTCCGATACCGCCGTGGTCGTCATCGGCCGTCTGGCAGGCGAGAGCAACGACGCCACCAAGCAGCAGTACAAGCGCACTGAAAAAGGCGGCGACATTGTGGTGGACGACACCCGCACAATGCTGGAGCTGACCACCGAGGAAGAAAATCTGCTGACCTACGTCGGTGCCAACTACGCCCATGTGGTAGTGCTCATCAACTCCACCAACGTTATGGAGCTGGGCCAGATTGAGACCATCCCCGGCGTGGATGCCTGCCTGATTGCCGGTTTGTCCGGCTCCGAGGGCGCAACCGCCATCCCCGCCGTGCTGTGGGGCGACAAAGAACCCAGCGGTCGCACCGCTGACACCTGGGCGTATGATCTGACCACAGCCGCCAGTTATGCCAACGCCGGTATGGAGGGCGTGGGCGCTTATGCCGATGCCGAGGGTCTGTACCCGGCGGACGGCACCGTCAGCGGCAACCTCGATACCTACGATGCCTATGAGCAGGTCTCCTATGTAGATTACGCCGAGGGCATTTACATCGGCTACAAATGGTACGAGACCGCTGACGCCGAGGGCTACTGGGACGGCGTTTCCAACGAGCACGGCACCGGCTATGACGCCGTTGTGCAGTATCCCTTCGGCTACGGCCTGAGCTACACCAGCTTTGATTGGAAGGTGACCGATGCCTCCGTCAACGGTGCCACCCTGACGAAGGACGGCGATGTGACCGTGAAGGTCACCGTCACCAACACCGGCGACCGCGCCGGCAAGGATGTTGTGCAGCTCTACTACACCGCACCCTATATTGCAGGCGAGATTGAAAAGTCCAGCGTGGAGCTGGGCGCGTTCGCCAAGACGAAGGAGTTGCAGCCCGGCGAGAGCGAGGAGGTCACGCTGACCATCCCGGTCTCCGATATGGCCAGCTATGACGCCTATGACGCCAACCACAACGGTTTTACCGGCTATGAGCTGGACGCAGGCGATTACATCTTTACCGTGCGCCACGATGCCCACGATGTGGACGATGACGCCGCCGCAACCATTACCTGCAACCTGCCTGCCAACGTCCAGTATGCCGAGGACACCGTCACCGGCAACCCGGTTTCCAACAAGTTCACCGGTAGCGATGCCATTGACGGCGTCAGCTTGGACGGCAGCGACTCCAACCAGAACATCACCTACATGACCCGCGCTGACTTTGCGGGCACCTTCCCCAAGACCAACACCCCCAGCCGCGCTATGACCGACAACGTCAAGGCGCTGAACCTTTACACCGCTGACATGGCAGACGGCTACATCAATGAGGCCGACGAGGCCATCACCACCGGTGCCAACAACGGCCTGAAGATTGAGGACAACGGCAAGACCACAGACCTCGGCTTCCAGCTGGGCGCTGACTTCAATGACCCGCAGTGGGATGCGCTGCTCGATGAGCTGACCGTGGACGAGATGGAAAATATGTACATCAACGCCTACGGCGGTCTGGCCGAGCTCAAGAGCGTCGGCAAGACCAAGAGCAAGGACGCTGACGGCCCCTCCCAGATTGGCGGCTTCACCGGTATGGGCGCTGGCACCGGCTTCCCGAGCTCCAGCACGCTGGCCCAGACGTGGAACGGCGAACTGGCCCAGGAGGAGGGCCGCACCATCGGCACGCAGGCTTTGCAGAACGGCTATACCGGCTGGTATGCGCCTGCCACCAATATGCACCGCAGCCCCTTCAACGGCCGTAACTACGAGTATTATTCCGAGGACAGCCTGCTGTCCGGCGTCATCTGCGGCAACACCGTGCATGGCGCCAATGACGCTGGTGTCTACACCTACGTCAAGCACTTTATCTGCAATGACGGTGAAAGCGGCATCTACCGTGATTCTGTCTACACGTGGATGACCGAGCAGGCTCTGCGTGAGATCTATCTGCGTCCCTTCCAGATGCTGGTCGAGGACTATGACGCTGTCGGCCTGATGAGCAGCTACAACCGTATCGGCGCTGTTTGGACTGGCGGCAGCGAGGCGCTGCTGACCGGCATCCTGCGTGACGAGTGGGGCTTTGACGGCGCTGTGATTACCGACTACTGCGACCATCACAGCTATATGAACGGTGACCAAGCCCTGCGCGCAGGCGGCAGCCTGTGGATGGCTGGCTTCATCGGCGGCAAGATGGCCTTTGAGACCGGCTCCAACAGCTATCTGCAGGCACTGCGCCGTGCCGCCAAGGAAACCCTCTACATGTACCTGCATGTCCGCGTGACCAACCGTGACTATGCCGAGAGTATCGGCGATACCGCCGCGCTGCGCCACGACTTTAAGCCCGCTGTGCTCGGCTGGCGTCACCTTGTTGCGCTGATTGACCTTGTTGCCGTGGCACTGTTTGCACTGGCGATCCGCGGCATTGTCCGTGATGTCAAGCTGTACAAGGCCGCCAAGGCCGCCAGAGACGAAAACAAGAACGCATAAAAATAACCCCCGCAATACCGCACAATGCAAGTGCATGACCGTGACTTGAAATTGCGCGGTATTGCCTAATAAAAAAGGAGTGCCTACCCTTGAAAAACGCAGAAATCATCCAACAACTGAACCTTGAACAAAAATGCGCACTGCTCTCCGGCGAGACGGTCTTTACCACCCGGGGGTATAAAAAGGCGGGTATTCCTTCCATCACCCTGTCCGACGGCCCCAACGGTGTGCGCAAGCAGGCCGGGGCTGCGGACCATCTGGGGCTGAACCCCAGCGTACCCGCAACCTGTTTCCCCACTGCGGCCACCGTGGCCTGCAGCTGGGACCCCGCACTGGGCGAGCAGGTCGGTCAGGCAATGGGGGAGGAGGCCGCCGCACAGGAGGTCTCCGTCCTGCTGGGCCCCGGCCTAAACACCAAGCGCAGCCCGCTTTGCGGCCGCAACTTTGAGTATTTCTCCGAGGACCCCTACCTCTCCGGCAAGATGGCCGCAGGCTATGTGCGCGGCATCCAGTCCGAGGGTATCTCCGCCTGCCCCAAGCATTTCGCCGTCAACAGCCAGGAGCTGCGCCGTATGGCGTCCGACTCCGTGGTGGACGAGCGCAGCCTGCGCGAGCTGTACCTGACCGCCTTTGAGATTGTTGTCAAAGAGGCACATCCCAAAACCATTATGTCCAGCTACAACCTCATCAACGGCACCTACGCCAACGAGAACGCCCATCTGCTGCAGGATATCCTGCGCAAGGACTGGGGCTTTGACGGCGCGGTTGTCACCGACTGGGGCGGCAGCAATGACCATGCGCTGGGCGTAAAGAACGGCTCTACGCTGGAAATGCCCGCCCCCGGCGGGGATGCCGTCCGCGAGCTGCTGAAGGCCGTGGAGACCGGCAAAATCACTGAGGCGGACGTTGACGCCCGTCTGGATGAGCTGCTGACGTTGGTTTTTGACACCCACGCCGCTGTGGAAAATCACAGCCGTGAGTTTGACGCCGACGCCCACCATGCGCTGGCCCGCCGCGCTGCCGCAGAGAGCACCGTCCTGCTCAAGAACGAGGAAGGCCTGCTGCCGCTGGCCGCCGGTGCCCGCGTGGCCGTTATCGGTGACTTTGCCGAGACACCCCGCTATCAGGGCGCAGGCTCCAGCGCGGTCAACTCCATCAAGGTGGACACCTTCCTCGAATGCCTCAAGGAAAGCGGCTTGAACAGCGTTGGCTTTGCCACCGGCTTTGACCGGCAGGGCAAGCCCGATGCCGCCAAGAAGGCTGAGGCCGCCGCGCTGGCTGCCAAGGCGGACGTGGTTCTGCTCTGCCTGGGCCTTGATGAAATCAAGGAGAGCGAGGGTCTGGACCGCGCCGATATGAAGCTGGCGGACAACCAGATTGAGCTTCTGCAGGCTGTACAGCAGGCAAACCCCAACACCGTGGTCGTGCTCAGCGCGGGTGCATCGCTGGAAACGCCGTGGCTGACCCACTGCAAGGCGCTGGTTTACGGCGCACTGGGCGGTCAGGCCGGTGCAGGCGCTATGGTCGATGTGCTGACCGGCAAGGTCAACCCCAGCGGCAAGCTGGCGGAAACCTGGGCCAACGCCTATGAGCACACCCCCGCCAAGGACAACTTTGCGGGCAAGGGCCGCACCGTGCAGTACCGTGAGGGGCTGTACGTGGGCTACCGCTACTACCAGACCGCGGGCGTGCCGGTGGCGTTCCCCTTCGGCTACGGCCTGAGCTACACGAACTTTGCCTACTCTGACCTGAAGGCAGACGCCCACAGCGTGACCCTGACCGTAAAGAACACCGGCAACCGTGCCGGTGCCGAGATTGTGCAGCTGTACATTGCCAAGCCGGACGCGAAGGTGTTCCGCCCCGCGCAGGAGCTGAAGGCCTTTGCCAAGGTGCAGCTGGCTGCAGGGGAGAGCAAGACCGTGACCCTGACGCTGGACGACAAGGCGTTCCGCTACTGGAACACCAAGACCGACAGCTGGGAAGTTGAGGGCGGCAGCTACGAAATCCGCGTGGGCGCTTCCTCCGCTGACATCCGCCTGACGGCTGTTGTGGAGGTGGCCGGCACCGAGGCCCCCAACCCCTACGCGGGCAAGAGCCTGCCCCACTACGAAAGCGGCAAGGTGCAGAGCGTACCCGATGCCGAGTGGGAGACCCTGATGGGCTGCCTCATCCCGGAGGACAAGGTCCGCATCGACCGCAATATGACGCTGGGTGAGCTTAACCACAGCCGCAGCCCCATTTGCTGGCTGGTCTGGCTGGTACTGCACACCCTGCTGACGACCAGCTACAAGAGAGGCAAGCCGGACCTGAACGTGATGTTCCAGTACAATATGCCGCTGCGCGCTCTGGCCAAGATGACCAACGGCGCCATCAGCATGGGCATGGTGGACGGCATCGTGATGGAGGCCAAGGGCTTCTGGATTATCGGCCTGTGCCGTGTCATTGTGGAAGCGGTCAAGAACGTGATTCTCAACGTGCAGCTGGAAGGCCGGCTGCGCAACAGCTGAATAGGAGCAGACCATGCAGTTTTGGAATAGCTTTGCGGCCAAGCACCCGGCCACTGCCAAGTGGGTGCGCGAGGGCGGTTTGTTCGTCATCGTATCCAACCTGATTACCGTATTCAAGTATCTGCTGCTGCAGTTCCTGCCTGCCGCGTTCAGCGGCCTGCCGGTGGTGGACTTCGGCTGGCCGGGCATCCCGGTGACGCTTTTCGGCGAGACCTTCCAGTGGAACATTCTAGGGTATGACTCCGCCCACGGCGGTCTGCCGTACTTTTGTGCCTATATGGTGGCAATGGTCATCGGCGAGTGCATCAACTTTCCGATTCAGCGCAGTTTCGTGTTCCGCAGCAAGGGCAATCTGGCCAAGCAGATTGCCTGGTATGTGGTGGCGTTCTGCATCATCACCTGCATCGTCAACTCCATCAACTGCATCTGGGTGGCGGTGGCAGGCCTGCTGGTGCCGGACTTCATCTACAACATCGGCACTACTGTGTTGAACGGCGGTATCTCGATGGTGATATTCTTCTTCGTCAACAAAATCATCTTCCCGGAAGGGGAGGCAAAACAGGCGTAACCGCCTGACAAAATAAGGGGCCGCAGCCAATTTTGGCTGCGGCCCCTTTTACGGTGCTTATAAATAATTGACGGCCAGAATGGCAACGCCCAGCATCACCAGCACCACGCCGGTGGCACGGTTCAGGGTGGCGGGTTCGGCTTTGTTGGCAAACTTTGCACCAAAAATAGCCTTACGGAAACGTAAGGCTTTTTTTATAATGATTGCCGCTTTGTGGAGTGCTTTCGTTTTGCCGCTGACTTCAACCCAAGTCAGCGGCTCTTTTTGTTTTGTAGGGGAGTAGGGGAGAAATTCATCCATTCTCCCGGGGATGCAACAACAGCCGCAAACGGTTCGGGAGGGTCATTCTTGTTGCCATGCACCGCGGCAATATGCTATACTAAAGAAAAAAACAGAAGGGGAGGCACTGCGGATGACCCGCATTGCAATCGTAGAGGATGAGGCCGCCGTCCGGGAGCAGCTGGCGGGGTATGTGCAGCGCTACACGCGGCAGTATGGCACCCAGTTTGAGGTGACAATGTTCACCGACGGCGTCGAAATCCTTGAGGACTACCGCCCGGTCTACGACATAATTTCTCTTGATGTAGAGATGCAGCATCTGGACGGCATGGAGACTGTCCGCCGTATCCGTGAGCTGGACAGCGATGTGTTGCTGATTTTTATTACGAACATGGCGCAGTATGCCATCAAGAGGTACGCCGTCGGTGCGTTGGATTACGTGCTCAAGCCTGTGCCGTACTTTGCGTTCTCGCAGCAGCTGCAAAAGGCTGTGAACCAGCTGGCCAAGCGGACGCGGCATTATCTGGCTGTGCCGGTGGACGGTGGCATGCGCCGATTGGACGCTGCTGCGATCTATTATATCGAGAGTGAGGGCCACCGCGTCCATTTTTACACCGAGGACGGCGACTTCTCCGCACCCGGCGCGCTGAAGGTGCTGGAGGAAAAGCTGGCGGGCCGTCTGTTTGCGCGGTGTAACAGCGGCTATCTTGTGAATCTCGCGCAGATGTCGGGTGTGCAGCAGAACACGGTGCAGGTCGGCCCGCATGAGCTGCAGATCAGCCGCCCCAAGCGCAGGGCGTTTCTGGCCGCGCTGGCGGACTACATCGGGGGTGAGGGCGCATGATGACGCTGCCGGACATCCCGCGGCTGTACACGGCGCTGGCAGAGGTTCTTGCCGTGCTGGTCTACGCGCAGGCCGCGCCGCCCCGCGCTGCAAAGCCTGTGACCTATGCTGCCACGGCGGGGTGGGCCGCGGTGCTGGGCGTGTTTTTGCAGCTTACCGGCAGTGTGCCGCTGGCGTGGTGGCTGCCCTGCATGGTCGCGGCCATCGCGTGGCTGTACCTGTATCTGTGGGGCACGCGGGAGATGAATTTACTGGAAGCCGGTTACAGCTGCGCCCGCGCGTTCATTCTGGCGGAGTTGGCCGCCAGCGTGGAGTGGCAGCTCCACTGCGTACTCTGGCCGCAGCAGCGGGCTACAGCACCGCTTTCGGTACTGCTGCTGGCGGCGGTCTACACAGCGATCTACGGCTTTTTGTATTGGTTTGAGCGCCGCCACGCTGCGCCCACGCGGCTGACCATTACCGCAGCGGCGACGCTGATGGCTGTCGTCATGGCGGTCACGGCGTTTGCGGTCAGCAATCTGAGCTTTATCTCCGACAACGGTGTCACGATGAGTGTGATGAGCATTTTCTACATCCGCACGCTGGTGGATATGGCGGGCGTGCTGATCCTGACGGTCCAGCACGAGCAGCTGCGCGAGACCGCACTGCACAGCGAGCTGACGGCCATGGACAATGTCCTGCGCCGCCAGTATGAGCAGTACAGGCAGAGCAAGGAGAACATCCGCCTTATTAACCGCCGCTATCATGAGCTGAAAATGCAGATCGCGGCCATCCGTGCCGAGCGCGACCAGGCCAAGCAGGACGCCGCGCTGGCCGAAATGGAGAGCGGCATCCGTCGGTACGAGGCCGAGAACAAGACCGGCAACCCTGTGCTGGACACGCTGCTGACGGCGAAAACGCTCTACTGCCAGCAGCACGGCATCAATCTGACCTGTGTGGCGGACGGTACGCTGCTGCACTTTCTGACGACAGGGGAGATCTGCACGATTGTGGGCACGGTGCTGGACAACGCCACCGAGAGTGTGCTGACTGAGCCGGACAGCGAGAAGCGGCTGATCCGGGCCGCCATCTACGCGCAGAACGGCTTTGTGATGCTGCGGTTTGAGAACTACTGCGCTGACCCTGTGGAGCTTGGCCCCGACGGCCTGCCCGCCCGCAGCAGCCACGGCGGCTACGATTTGAAGAGCGTCCGCGCTGCCGCCGAGGCCCACGGCGGCACGCTGACCCTGCACTGGGAGAATGAGTGGTTCACGGTGCGAATTTTGCTGCCGCAGAAGTAGTTAGGAATCGATGCTCGTCATCGACCCGGGAGCCTTGCGGCGGCTGCCATGCTCACCCCTGTAGCGGCGTCAACCTTCCCCCACAGGGGAAGTTTTTTTTGCTATGCGGCAATTTGCACAAAGAAGGCGCGGTTGTACTTGTACAAAATCACAACAAAATTTGCCCGGTCAAGCGGCAAAACTGCAAAGTATGCTTCAAAAACGGCAGCTTGTGCGAAAAATACGACTATCGTGCCGCAATCTGCTACAATAGAATCGACGCAAAACATGGGCCCGCTTTTGACAGGTTTTATACTGTTTGAAGAGGAGAAAAACAAATGACAAAGCAACCCAAAGTCCGCAAGCCGCACCCCGTACTGCACGGGATCGGTCTGGTGCTGTCAGTGATCCTGTTGGTCGCGGTACTGGTCGGCACCTACGTTTTGTCCACGATGGCCACCATCATTGACAGCTTCATCGGCGCACCCAGCGGCCACTATTCCGACGCTGAAATTGCCGACACCAAGGTCAAGGCGGAAGCGCTGGCCGCTGATGTCGAGGCCGAGGGAGCTGTCCTTGCCCGGAACAACGACAACACCCTGCCGTTGGCCGCTGACAACAAGAAAATCAACGTCTTTGGCTGGGCCTCCACTGCCTGGCTGGGCGGCGGTTCCGGCTCCGGCGGCGTGTCCGGTGTCAACACTGATTTGCTGGCCGCGCTGACTGCCTACGGCGTTGCATACAACACAGAGCTGACCGACATGTACAAGGATTTCCAGGATGGCCGCGAGTACACCCGCACCCTGAGCGCCTGGCCCGAGCAGTCCGGCCGCCTGTATGAGCCTGACATCAACAACCAGACCTACTATACACAGTCGATGCTGGACAACGCCAAGAGCTTCTCCGATACGGCTGTTGTCGTGATCGGGCGTCTGGCGGGCGAGAGCAACGACGCCACCAAGCAGCAGTACAAGCGCACCGAGAAGGGCGGCAACATCGTTGTTGACGACACCCGCACGATGCTGGAGCTGACCACCGAGGAAGAGAATCTGCTGAACTACGTCGGCGCAAATTACGCCCATGTGGTTGTGCTCATCAACTCTACCAACGTCATGGAGCTGGGCCAGATCGAGACGATCCCCGGCATTGATGCCTGCCTGATTGCCGGTCTGTCCGGCTCCGGGGGCGCGACTGCCGTGCCCGAAGTGCTGTGGGGTGACCGCGAACCCAGCGGGCGTACCGCCGATACCTGGGCTTATGACCTGACCACCGCCGCCAGCTATGCGAACGCCGGTATGGAGGGTGTCGGTAAGTACAGCGCCGCCGACGGCCTCTACCCGGCAGACGGCACGACGAACGGAAACCTTGACACACCCTACACCTATGAGCAGGTTTCCTATGTCGATTACGCCGAGGGCATCTACATCGGCTACAAGTGGTACGAGACCGCCGACGCAGAGGGCTACTGGGATGCCGAGAGCAACGAGCACGGCACCGGCTACGACGCCGTCGAGGTGAACGGTACGAGCGCACCGAACCCATACGCGGGCAAGGCGCTGCCGCACTACACCAGCGGCAAGGTGCAGCGCGTGCCCGATGCCGAGTGGGAGATTCTGCTGGGCCGCCCCATCCCGGCGGATACCGTCAAAATTGACCGCAACATGACCCTGGGTGAGCTGAACCACAGCCGCAGCCCGCTGTGCTGGCTGGTCTGGGCTGTGCTCACGATGCTGCTGAACGCCAGCTACAAGCGCGGCAAGCCGAACCTGAACGTGATGTTCCAGTACAACATGCCGCTGCGCGCGCTGGCCAAGATGACAAACGGTGCCATCAGCATGGGCATGGTGGACGGCATCGTGCTGGAGGCAAAGGGTTTCTGGGTCATCGGTCTGCTGAAGGTCATCGTCGAGGCCGTTAAAAACATCATCCTCAACGCGCAGCTGGAAAGCCGCCTGCGCAACAGCTGACAGGAAGGGCTGTCATGCAGCTTTGGAATACCTTTGCGGAAAAGCATCCTGCCGCAGCCAAGTGGGTGCGCGAGGGCGGCTTGTTCGTCGTCTTCCCGGAAGGGGAGGCTAAGAAGGCATAAGAATAGCCGAGCAGCGTAAAAACTGCTCGGCTTTGTTGTTTGTTGGTTGCGTGGCTTCCCCCTCGGGGGAAGCCTTAGAAATTACAAATAATTCACCGCCAGGATCGCCGCGCCCAGCACGACCAGCACAACGCCTGTCGCGCGGTTCAGCGTGGCGGGCTCGGCCTTGTTCGCGAACTTGGCGGCAATGCGCGCCCAGAGCAGCGTGCTCAGCACACAGCAGATCAGACAGAACAGATCCGGTACACCGCCAATCGCAAAATGGCTGACAGAACCGGTGAAGGCTGTGAACGCCATGATGAAAACACTCGTTCCGACGGCAGTTTTTAGCTCGTAGCCCAGCACGGAGGTCAAAAGCAGCAGCATCATCATGCCGCCGCCCGCGCCGATGAACCCGCAGATAAAGCCCACGCCCGCGCCGCAGAGCAGCGACTGCGCGAACCGCTTCTGTACGCTGACGGCGTTCATCGCGCTCTTGGTCGTCATGACGGGCCGCACGATGAACTTGACGCCCAGCAGCAGCGTCATGAACGTTGAGAAACCGCCCATCGTTGTGCCGGGCACGAGGCTGGCCACATAGCTGCCAACCAGCGTGAAGCAGAGCACCGACGCCATCATGACCGCGCCGTTTTTAATGTCCAGGTTGCCGCTTTTGCCGTAGGTGTAGGCAGAGATCGCACTCGCCAGCACGTCGCTGGCCAGCGCAATGCCCACGGCCATGTAGGGGTCCATCCCCAAAAAAGTAATGAGCATCGGGCTGATGACCGCCGCGGCGCTCATACCCGCAAAGCCTGTGCCCAGTCCCGCGCCGATGCCCGCAATAAAGCAGACGATGAATGCTACCAGATAGGTCATATTCTTACTCCTTGTTCAGCTCCCGCAGGAGGTTTGCATCCATGCGGCGCAGATAGTCCTGCAGCGTCTGCTGCTCCTGCGCCGTAAAGCCCGCAAACAGCGGCTCCAAGCTGCAGCGCTGGATGTCCGCCAGTACCGCGACCATCGGCAGGGCATCGGGCGCAAAGCCCAGCAGCCGCTGGCGGCGGTTGTCCGGCGCAGGGGAGACCGTCAGCACGCCGCGTGCGCGCAGCCGCTCCACCGCCGCCGACACATTGGATTTTGCCAGACCGCGGTAGCGGCAGATGTCGCTGGCCGTGCGGCAGTCTGGATTGTTGTGCAGAAACAGCAGGATGTCAATTTCCAGCTGGTTCAGCCCGTACTGTACGGAAGCAGCCTCAAACCGCGTTGCATGGTACTTTTTGTAGTGCTGTACGTAGCTCAATATGGGCAGCAACTGCATCACTCCTTTGCAAGGCTCAAATAGAACAGTTCTAATTATAACTATTTGCACAGCAAATGTCAATACTGCCTGTTAAAAAGCAAACATCAGAGAGGGACAGCCGCGCCGCGCCAGGCTATACCGGATACACCGAAAAAAGAGGATGCGGACGGATCCGCACCCTCTAAAACAAAAACAAACCCGAAACAATGCTTCACGAAGAAGATTGAGTTCGGATTTGCACAATATGGTGGACCTGGAGGGATTCGAACCCTTGACCTCTCGGATGCGAACCGAACGCTCTCCCAACTGAGCTACAGGCCCATGTCATTTCGACTTGATAAGTGTACCTCTTTTCTGCCAAAAAGTCAAGGGGGTAATGCAGATTTTGTTTGCAAGCGCCGGACATATCCTGTAACATACGAATTTATATTGTAACAGGTGCAATTCCGCCTGCATCTTGCGCTTCTCATTATATAGTGCTATAATGGTACAAATCTTGCAGTGCCCGTATAAAAACGTATAGGCAATGTGGATTGAATCCTGCGCGTGGGTTGAATTATAGTATTCTCATTAAAGGTACAAGAATTCAACCTATGTGGGGAGGAAACCTTATGGAAGGCAAGCTGATTGCAAGCTACCGGCGGGAGCTTTCTGCGCTGGATGGCCTGCAATGCGCCGGAACCGTGACCTATACGCTGACACAGGAGGCGGATGCGTTTGTCATCACTGTCCAGCGCGACGGGGCACGGGCGGCAGCGTGTATGCTGTGTGAGATAGAGGAGGAGCGCGCGGGGATGCTGACACGTTTCCTGTACGAAAACGCCGTGGAGCCTGCGCATACCTCCGCGGTACTGCATGACCTCTGTGGATCGAAGGTGGGCTGACATGGCGGTGTTGCTGCATGACCGTCCGGAAGCAGCCGGACAAAAGCAGAGAGAGGTGCTCAGGCTGCCCCGGACTTCCGCCGTGGTGGCACTGTTTGCATTCAGCTCCCGTATGGATCGCGATTCCATGCGGCTGTTTGCCCGGACCCATGGGGACGAGGTTCGCGCCGCGGCCATTGCATCGACGGGGCAGGAGGTACTGGAGCTGCTGCACGGCGGCCTTCGCCCGCAGGTGCTTGTGCTCGACGCCCTGCTGACCAAGCCGTCCGTGACGCAGGTCTTGCAGGAGATCAGCACGATGCAGCCGGACCCGGAGCCGGCAGTCCTTGTGCTGGTGCCCGTGCCGGAGGAAACCGCCGCGCGCAAGGCGCTGGGCCTGTTTGCCCAGTACCGGATCATGCTGCGCCCCTACGGGATGAAGAATCTTTTCGATGAGATCTACCGCATGGGCACAACGGACGACGAGCATCGGCTCTATCACCTGCGCCGCTGCTGTGAGGATGTACTGGATGACTTCGGCGCGCGGTCCACACTGAACGGCTACCGCTATGCCGAGCGGATGCTGCTCTACGCGCTGTACGCGGAGCGCCCGCAGAAGATCGGCGATTTGCAGCAGTATGTCGCGTCGGAGGAGAACATCGAGATCGGCACTGTGACCTCGGCGCTGAACCGAATGTCGGCGGGTATGTCCAAGCGCGGTGCGGAGCCGTACCGCGGACTTTGCCTGCGCTGCGGCCGCCCGGAAAACGGCGTGCTCTCCAACGGGCAGCTGTTTGAGGGGCTGCTCAAGGAGCTGCGCCGCCGACTGGAACCGACTGTATAAATTAGGAAAGAAGGCGTTTTCCATGGACAGAAGGAACGAGGATACAGCACTGCTGGCCTTGCGCGGGGGATTGCGTGGGCGGTTCCGGCGCTCGTTTGACAGCATGGAGAACGCCTTTGAGGTATTGCAGGACCGCTTGCAGCACGCGGTAAACCCGGCAGAGCGCGCCGAGCTGATGCCGCTGCTCGAGGAATTGCAGACGCAGCTGATCTGCCTGCGGCGGCTGGGGGACCAGGCGTCGGATGCCGCCACGGCGGCGCTGCTGCACGGCACCTGTGTGCCGCAGCCCATCGACCTGCTGGGGCAGCTGCGGGAATTTTGCAGTATTTTGCAGGAGGAGGCCGCGCAGTACGCGCTGCCCTTTACCGTGACGCTGCAGGCCGACGGGCTGGACGTGCTGCCCACGACGGGGGATGTCTCGCTGCTCAACGGTCTGCTGACGAACCTTGTCTCCAACACACTGGCCGCGGACCGTGCGGCGCACATTATGCTGCTCTGCACGCCGGGCAGGTTCTGCTACAAGGACAACGGCCCGGGTCTGCCGCCCGATGCCGCCGCCCTGCTGACCGAGGGGCAATGGAGCGAACGCCTGCTCCACGCGGGCGGGCTGGGCCTGCCGCTGGTTGCCGCTTACACAAGTGCCATGGGCTGGGCGCTGACCGTAGGGGAGGGGCCGGGTATGAGCTTGCAGTTCACGCTGCCCGCCGCGCCGCCGCTCGACGGCATGGTGCTGACCTCGCCCACCGAGCGTCTCGCTGACCGGCAGAACCGCCGCAGACTGATACGCCGGGAGCTGGCGGTTCTGGTAGCGGATACTTCGATGCAGTAAGTAAAAGCGCTGTTCCTGGAAGAGGGCGGCGCTTTTTTGCTGCATGGCTTCCCCCTCGGGGGAAGCTGTCAGCGGCCCCGCCCGCTGACTGATGAGGGAAAACCTTGCCTCTGCTGCCCGTAAACGGATCGCTGTGGCAAACCTGCCCCTCATCCGGCCCAGCGGGGCCACCTTCCCCACAGGGGAAGGCTTTAAGGAGACGGGCAGCCTCATTTTTTTTCCACACCGCTTTACTTTAAGCCCAAATTATTGTAAAATGTTATACAAAGAGAATGGTTTACTATGCCTGCACGGCACAGCGGACCGCCAAAATAACTACAGGTGGTGTTTTTTATGGCAATTCAGTATAAACGTATTCTTCTGAAGGTCAGCGGCGAGGCTCTGTCCGGCCCCAAGGGCACGGGCTTTGATGAGGAGACCATCGCCTCCATCTGCGCGGGCATCAAGGCTGCGCACGACCTCGGTGCCCAGATCGGCATCGTCGTGGGCGGCGGCAACTTCTGGCGCGGACGCTCCAGCGGCAAAATGGACCGTATGGACGCCGACAAGATCGGTATGCTGGCCACCGTTATGAACGCGCTGGCTGTCAAGGACGCGCTGCGCCAGCAGGGTGTGGACGCCGTCGTCATGACCAGCTCCTTCATGCCGCAGGTCGCCGAGTGCTTCACGAGCGATAAGGCCATTGCCGCGCTGGAAAGCGGCAAGATCGTCGTGTTCGGCGGCGGCACCGGCAACCCGATCTTCTCCACCGACACGGCCTCCGCCCTGCGCGCGCTGGAGATCGGCGCGGACGCCATGTTCAAGGCCACGATGGTCGACGGCGTCTATGACAAGGACCCCCACAAGTACGCCGACGCCGTGCGCTACGACACGCTGACCTTCACCCGCGTGCTGGATGAACGCCTGGCCGTCATGGATTCCACCGCTGCGACCCTCTGCCGCGACAACGGTCTGCCCATCCTCGTGTTCGATTTGGGCCAGCCCGCCAACATTGCCAAGGCTGTCAAGGGCGAAAGCGTCGGTACCCTGGTCAGGGAATAAGACGCAAAAGCACAAATTGAAAAATTCATATTTTCCCCCTATACTATCTTAAAATAAGGAGAATTTCATTATGAGCAGCACGACGAAACCCTTTGAAGAAAAAATGAATGCCAGTGTCAACCACCTCATCCATGAGCTGGCCTCCATCCGCGCAGGCCGCGCCAACCCCGCCATTCTGGACAAGGTCACGGTCGATTACTACGGCAGCCCCACGCCCATCCAGCAGATCGCGGCTGTCGCCGTCGCCGAGGCCCGTATCCTGACCATCTCCCCGTGGGACCGCTCGATGCTCAAGCCCATCTCCAAGGCCATCCAGACCAGCGACATCGGCATCAACCCCATTGATGACGGCCAGGTCATCCGTCTGGTGTTCCCGGCCCCCACCGAGGAGCGCCGCAAGCAGCTGACCAAGGATGTCAAGAAGCAGGGCGAGGACGCCAAGACTGCCGTGCGCAACATCCGCCGCGACGCCATGGACAAGTTCAAGGCCATGAAGAAGGCCGGCGAGCTTACCGAGGACGACCAGAAGAAGCTGGAGGAAGAGACCCAGAAGCTGACCGACAAATATGTCAAGCTGATCGACGACACCTGCGCTGACAAGAACAAGGAAATCATGGAGGTCTGATCTCTCCATGAACGATAGCCTGTGCGGGCATGTCATGCGACACGCCCGCATAGGCTGTTATTGCATCATTGAATAAAACGATTCCGCGAAAGGAAACCACCGTTTATGAAGACCCGCATCATCACCGCCGCTGTCGGCCTGGGCGTTTTGGCCGTTGTGCTGGCGTTTTTTGACACCTTCCTGTTTGACTTGGTATTAAGTGCCGTCTGCCTGATTGCCATCCATGAGGTTTTTTCCGCTATGGGCTTTGGCAAAAAGCAGTGGTATCTCTATGCCGCCGCTGTGCCGCTGACGCTGCTGGTCATGCTGAGCACATTGCAGATGGTGCGCGGCCTGCTGCTGCCCGCGGCCTTTTTGACGGTGCTGTTCTACAACGTCTGTCAGATCGCTCACGTCAAAACACTGGATTTCGGTAAGCTGACGGGGTTTGTCTACTTCTCGGGCGTCATCACGTTCTGCTTCTACTCGCTCATCCACTTAAAGCGGATGCTGCCCTTCGCAGAATATCGCTATGACGCGATTTATTTCATTCTGCTGATCCTCTGCTTTGCCTGGGGCGGCGACACCGCGGCCTACTTTGCGGGCCGTGCGTTCGGCAGGCACAAGCTGGCTCCTATCGTCAGCCCCCACAAGACCGTGGAGGGCGCTGTGGGCGGCGTGCTGGGCAGCATGGCTGCGGGCTGTGTGCTGACGCTCGTCTACTCGCTGCTGTCGGCCAAATACAACGTCATCAGCATTCAGGTGCAGCCGAAGCATTATCTGGTGCTGCTGGGCATGGGTGCCGTGGCATCGGTGCTGGGCATTCTGGGTGACCTGTTCGCGTCGTCCGTCAAGCGCCAGGTAGGCATCAAGGATTACGGCACTATCTTCCCGGGGCACGGCGGCATTCTGGACCGCTTTGACAGCGTCATGTTCATCGCGCCCTTTGTTTCCATCGCGGTACGCTACTTCTTCTATCTGCTGTGAGGAATCGTAAAAATGAGTAAAGTCATCACACTTTTGGGCTCCACGGGTTCCATCGGCACCCAGAGCCTGGACGTCTGCCGTATGCACGGCTATGAGGTGTTCGGCCTGTCCGCCAATTCCAGCGTCGATAAGCTGCTGGCGCAGATCGCGGAGTTCCACCCGAAGTATGTCGCCGTCACCGACCCCGCCGCGTTTGACAAGCTCTCCGCAGCGCTGGCCGGGCAGGCCGACGCGCCGAAGCTGCTCAAGGGCGCGGAGGGGCTGCGCACGCTGGCCTGTATGGACGGCGCGGGCACGGTGCTGAACGCCGTTGTCGGCATTGCGGGCCTCGACGCCTCGCTGGCTGCGATTGAGAGCGGCCACAATCTGGCGCTGGCCAACAAAGAAAGCCTTGTCACGGGCGGCCATCTTGTGACCGATGCTGTCAAAAAGCACGGTGTCCACCTGCTGCCCGTGGACAGCGAGCACAGCGCTATTTTCCAGTGCTTGCAGGATCAGCACAGCGCCAAAACGCTGGAGAAGATCCTGCTGACGGCCTCCGGCGGCCCGTTTTTCGGCATGACCACCGAGCAGCTGCGCACCAAGACGAAGGCCGACGCGCTCAAGCACCCGAACTGGAATATGGGCGCCAAAATCACGATTGATTCTGCGACCCTGATGAACAAGGGTCTGGAGCTGATCGAGGCCGCGTGGCTGTTCGGTCTGCCCGAGGATAAGATTCAGATCGTCGTCCAGCGTGAGAGCATCATCCACTCCGCCGTGCAGTTTGCGGATCATTCGATCATTGCGCAGCTCGGTGTGCCCGACATGCGCATTCCCATCCAGTATGCGCTGACCTGGCCCGAGCGCCTGCCCAGCCCCGTGCCGGAGCTGGACTTCACCGCGCTGACCAAGCTGAGCATTGCAACGGCGGACGACGAGACCTTCCGCTGCCTCAAAGCCTGCAAAAAGGCTATCCGCAAGGGCGGTCTGGCCCCCTGCGCCGCCAACGGTGCGAACGAGGCCGCCGTTGCGCACTTCCTGCGCGACGAGATCGGCTTCCTGGACATTGGCCGCCTGGTCGAGGGCATCGTCGACAGTGATTCCTTCGGCGGCGACTACACGCTTGCCGACGTCCACGAGTGTGACCGCATGGCCCGCGCTTATGTGGAGGCGCATATCTGATTGGAACTGCCCGGTAGGGGCCGCACATGTGCGGCCCTCAGCTTTCCGGCAGACTCCTGCCTGCCATACACGCGCGGGCTGGGCATGCCCGCTCCCTACAGCTCTACGTCCAATACTTTACTTGTGAGGTGCCTATGACTGCATTGCTGACCGGGCTGGCATCGCTGCTCGTGTTTAGCAGCGTCATTCTGGTGCATGAGCTGGGCCACTTTATGGCGGCGCGCCATTGCGGTATCCATGTCGAGGAATTTTCCATCGGCTTTGGCCCGTGCCTGTGGTCCACGACCCGTGACGGAACGACCTATTCTGTCCGCCTGCTGCCGCTGGGCGGCTATAATCTGTTCAGCCCCCTGCCTGACGAGGAGGACAACGAGGAGGACGAGAGCGGGGAGAGCGCACCGCCGCCCGCCCCGAAGCCCCGCAAAACCACGCTTTTCCCGCTGGTCGTCAGCGGCCAGAAATTTGAGGATGCCACCGCCTGGCAGCGCTTTTTTGTCACGCTCTGCGGTGCGCTGATGAACTTTATCCTCGGCGTTGCGGTGCTGTTGGTGCTCGTCCTTACCATGGGCAAGATCGGCAGCACGACGATTGCGGATTTCAGCGAGAACGCCACAAGCTCCGCAGCCCTGCAGGAGGGCGACACGATTTTGCAGATTTGCAGCAACCCCTGCTGGACGGTCTACGACATAACCGATTGGTTTTACACCGCGGAGGAGGAAACCTACAACGTGGTGGTCCTGCGCGGCAGCGAGGTCCTGGAGCTGCAGAATGTGACCTTCACCCCGACGCGCGACGCGGACGGCAATGTGCTGTACGGCATGGATTTCCGCGTTGAGCCGATGAAAAAGGACCTGCGGCACGTCATTGTCATGACCTGCGATATGTATAGTTACTACAGCAGGGCTATTCTGGGCAGCTTTTTTGACCTGCTCGCCGGCAAGGTGGGCGTGGAGGAACTGTCCGGCCCCCTCGGCACGGTGTCGGCGGTCAACCAGGCCGTGCACTACGGCTGGCGGGAGGTACTGTCCCTGCTGGCTCTGCTGACCATCAACGTCGGCATCTTTAACCTGCTGCCCATCCCGGCGCTGGACGGCTGCAAGCTGCTGTTCCTTGCGTGGGAGGGCCTGACCGGCCATCCTGTGCCGCCCCGCGTGCAGGGCGTGATCAACACGGCGGGTACGGTGGCGCTGGTGTGGCTGATGATTCTGGTCACGATGCACGATATTTCACGATTCTTATAAGGAGAACTACGATGCAGCGTCAATTAAAAAAAGAAGTCAAGATCGGCAACATTAAAATCGGCGGCACGAACCCCATTGCCGTCCAGACGATGCTGAATGTGCCCGTCAAGGATATTGCGGGCAACGTGGCCCAGGCAGAGCGCGTCGCCAAGGCGGGCTGCCAGATCGTCCGCGTGACCGTGCCCACCCCGGCGGATGCCGCCGTCGTGGCTGCCATTAAAGAGAAGGTGGACATCCCCGTTGTGGCGGACATCCACTTTGACTACCGCGCCGCGCTTGCGGCGCTGGATGCCGGTGCGGACAAAATTCGCATCAACCCCGGCAACATCGGGGATGATGACCGCGTCAAGGCTGTGGCCGACGCCTGCAACGCCAGAAATGTGCCCATCCGCATCGGCGTCAACGGCGGCAGCCTCGAAAAGCACATCCTGGCCAAGTACGGCGCTCCCGTGCCCGAGGCCATGGTGGAGAGCGCCATGTACCATGTGCGGCTGCTGCAAAAATACGACTTTGATAATATCGTTATTTCGATCAAATCCAGCAACGTGCCCCGCATGATGGCGGCGTACCGTCTGCTGGCCAGCCAGACGGACTACCCCCTGCACGTCGGCGTGACCGAGGCCGGCGGCAACCGCATGGGCCTCATCAAGTCCGGTATGGGCATCGGCGGTCTGCTGATGGAGGGCATCGGCGACACGCTGCGCGTCAGTCTGACCGATGAACCCGAGAACGAGGTCTACGCCGGGTATGACATCCTGCGCGCGGCGGGCTACGCCGTCGCCGGTCCCGAGATCATCAGCTGCCCGACCTGTGGCCGCACCCAGTACCCGATGATCGAGATCGCCAACGAGGTCGAGGCGCGTCTGCGGGACGAGGGCTTTAAGAAGCCGCTCAAGATCGCTATTATGGGCTGTGTTGTCAACGGCCCCGGTGAGGCATCCGACGCCGACATCGGCATTGCCGGCGGTAAGGACGAGGCCCTGCTTTTCATCCGCGGCGAGAAGATCCGTATGCTGAAGGGCGATATTGTCGGCCAGCTGCTGGAAGAAATTCATAAAATGTAACCAATAAAGCCTTCCCCCGCGGGGGAAGGTGGCCCCGCAGGGCCGGATGAGGGGTAAGCTGTCCTCGGCAATCCGTTTGCGGGTAATGCCCGGCAACTTCGCCCTCATCAGTCCGCTTCGCGGACAGCTTCCCCCGAGGGGGAAGCCAACCCTCGTAGGGGCGGATGCTTGCATCCGCCTGCGGGGCGTCGAGGACGCCGTCCTCTACAAGAATTGCCACCCATTTATTGAGGTACGAATCCTTTGAAACCATTTGTCACCCAGGTCTGGCCGCAGTTTACGGCGGACCAGCAGTTCTGCGCGGCGTTCGGCAGTGTGCTTGTGGACCGCGTGGAGCTTTACCGCACACAAAGACAGGTCGTCATCTGCCTGCGCAGTGCTGAACCTCTGGATCAGGCGCTGTGCGGGCGTCTTTGTGCGTCCCTTGCCGAGGTGTTCGCCGGGTATGAGCTGCAAGTCCGCAGCTACTTTGCCTACCCGAACATCACCCCCGAGGCCGTGCGCCTGATGATCGAGGAATTGAAAGAAAAGGGAATGCCGGTCAACGGCTTCCTCGATAAGTCCGAGCCCGTTACCTTTGGCGAGGACGGCATCACGGTCCACGTCAGCGCGGGCCGCCAGATTCTTGAGAGCGTCGAGCTGCCCCGCGTGCTGGCCGAGATGATCCAGGAGCGCACAGGAAGTCTGCCTGTCGTCCGCCTGGCCGATTCCGGTAAGGCGCGCACCGAGGAGGAGTTTGAGCAGTACCTGCAGGAGAAGGCCCCCGTTGTCAAGTTCGAGGCCAAGGAGACACCGCCCGACTTTACGATTGAAGGTCTCGCCCTCACGAACAAGCCGGTCAAGCTGTTCTACGGCAAGCAGTTCAAGCCCACCGACACCCGCCGCCTCAACGATCTGGGCGACGGCGGCAAGGTCACGGTCTGGGGTGACGTCTTTGCTACCGAGGTCAAGGGCAGCCGTCGCAAGATTTATTTTACCTCCATCACCGACTACTCCGGCTCCGTCAACCTCAAGGTCATGGGGGAAGAAGGTGCGGATATGTCCAAGTGGGAGGGCCTCAAGCCCGGCACGACCCTCATCGTCCGCGGCAACTATATGTACGACAAGTACGAGCATGACTTTGTCATCATGCCCTACGACGTTTTGCAGGTCGAGCGTGAGCAGCGCCAGGATACCGCGCCCGACGGCGAAAAGCGCGTCGAGCTGCACCTGCACACCAAGTCCAGCTCGATGGACGGCTTCAACGACCCCGGCAAGATCGTGCGTCTGGCTCACCGCATGGGCCACCGCGCCATTGCCATCACCGACCACGGCGTCTGCCAGGGCTACCCCGAAGCGATGCTGGCCACCGATGCCATCCACGAAACAGACCCGAACTTTAAACTGATTTACGGCTGTGAGGCCTACTTCGTCGATGACATGATCCCCGCAGTCTACGGCAGCGCCGAGATGCCGCTCTCCGGCTCGTTCGTCGTCTTTGACACCGAGACGACGGGTCTCGACTCCAACACCGAGCGCCTGACCGAGATCGGCGCAGTCTATGTTGAAAACGGCAAGATCAACGAGGAAAAGAAGTTCTGCACCTTCGTCAACCCCGGCAAGCCGATCCCGCAGAAGGTCGTTGACCTGACCGGCATCAACGATGCCATGGTCGCCGACGCCCCGACGCCCGAGGAGGCCATCCGCGCTTTTAAAGAATTTTGCGGGGACAACATCCTTGTGGCCCACAACGCCCACAGCTTTGATATGCTGTTCATCCGCAAGGCAGGGGAGAAGGCGGGCGTCAGCTGGGACGAGAACACCTATATCGACACACTGCCGATGGGGCAGGCGCTCTTTCCGGGTCTGCGCAACTACAAGCTGGACACCATCAACAAGCACCTCGAGATTCCGCCCTTCAATCATCACCGCGCCGTCGATGACGCCATGGCGCTGGCCCGCATCTATGAGGTCATGCTGACCGACCTCGAGGAAAAGGACATCCATACGGTGGAGTCTATCAACACCGGCCTCGGCGGCAACAAAGAGGTGCTGAAAAAGAAATACTACCACCTTATTATATTGGTGCAGAATCAGGTGGGCTTAAAGAACCTCTACCGCATTGTCAGCGCCGCCCACACGCAGTATTTCTTTAAGAAACCGCGCGTGCCGCGCAGCCTGCTGAACCAGTACCGCGAGGGCCTGCTGCTCTCCCCGGCCTGTGAAGCAGGTGAGCTTTACAGGGCAATCGTGGCCGGTCAGCCCTACGAACAGCTGCTCCGCATTGCCGATTATTACGATTATCTCGAGGTGCAGCCGCTCGGCAACAATGAATTCATGGTGCGCAACGGGCAGGTGGACTCGATCGAGGCCATCAAAAACTTCAACCGCACCGTCATAAAGCTGGGCGAGGACCTGCATAAGCCGGTTGTCGCCACGGGCGACTCCCACTTTCAGGAGCCGGAGGACTGGATCTACCGCGCTGTTCTGCAGGCCGGCAACGGCTTCAAGGACGCGGACAACCAGGCCCCGCTCTACTTCCGCACCACGCCCGATATGCTGGAGGATTTCAGCTATCTGCCGCAGGAAAAGGCGTATGAAATTGTGGTGACGAACCCCAACAAGATCGCCGCGACCATCGACAACAACCTGCGCGCCATCCCCAAGGGCACCTACCCGCCCAGCATCCCGGGCGCGGAACAGGAGCTGCGCGACGACACGTGGAAGCACGCGGCGCGCGACTACGGCAGCCCGCTGCCCGACGTGCTGCAAAAGCGGCTGAAAAAGGAGCTGGACTCCATCTGCGGCCACGGTTACGCCGTTTTGTACGTCATTGCCGTGCGTCTGGTGGCCTACTCCAATGCGGGCGGCTATCAGGTCGGCAGCCGCGGCTCCGTCGGCTCATCCGCCGTCGCGCACTTTTCCGGCATTTCCGAGGTCAACTCGATGCCGCCGCACTATCTGTGCCCCAACTGCAAGCACAGCGAGTGGATCAACGACGGCGTACACTTTGACGGCTTCGACCTGCCCGACAAGACCTGCCCGGTCTGCGGCAAGCCGATGATCGTCGAGGGCCACGACATCCCGTTTGAGACCTTCCTCGGCTTCTACGGCGACAAGGAGCCTGATATTGATCTGAACTTCTCGGGCATGTATCAGTCCCACGTCCACCGCTACACCGAGGAGCTGTTCGGCAAGGAAAACGTGTTCAAGGCGGGCACGGTCTCCGGTCTGCAGGATAAGACCGCCTACGGCTACGTCAAAAAATACCTCGAGGAGCGCAGCAAGACCGTCAACCGCGCCGAGGAAAACCGCCTTGTTATGGGCTGCACCGGCGTCAAGCGCACGACGGGTCAGCACCCTGGCGGCATGGTCGTTGTGCCGGATACCTTCGACATTTACGACTTCTGCGCCATCCAGCACCCGGCGGACGACGTCAAGGGCGGTCTGCTGACGACCCACTTTGAATTTAAATACCTGCACGATACGCTGCTCAAGCTGGATGAGCTGGGGCATGATGTGCCGACCTTCTACAAGTTCTTTGAGGAATACTCCGGCATTCCGATTGATTCCGTCCCGATGAACGACGAGAAGGTCTACAGTCTGCTGACCAGCCCCGAGGCCCTCGGCGTGACGGAAGAGCAGATCGGCTCCAAGACCGGCACGTTCGGCATCCCCGAGATGGGCACGAACTTCGTGCGCCAGATGCTTCTGGACGCCCAGCCGAAGAATTTCTCCGAGCTGATCCAAATTTCAGGCCTGTCCCACGGCACCGACGTCTGGACCGGCAACGCCGACGAGCTGATCCGCTCGGGCACCTGCACGATTGCGGAGGTCATCGGCTGCCGTGACAGCATCATGCTGTATCTGCTGCGCAAGGGACTGGAGCCGAAGATGTCGTTCGACATCATGGAGGCCGTGCGTAAGGGCAAGGTCGCCAAGGGCGGTTTCAAGCCCGGGTGGGAGGAAGCCATGCGCGAGCACGATGTGCCCGACTGGTATATTGAATCCTGCCGCAAGATCAAGTATATGTTCCCCAAGGCCCATGCCGTGGCCTACCTGATGGCGGCCATCCGCCTGATGTGGTTTAAGGTCTACCACCCGGCCATCTTCTACGCGGTGTACTTCACGGTGCGCGGCGCGGATATTGACTACGAGGCCGCCGTGGGCGGCGTCCGTGTGGCGAAGCAACACCTGCGCGACAACGAAAAGATCCCCAAGGACGAGCGCACCGCCAAGGATGATGACGCGCTGGTCAGCCTGCAGCTGGAAAACGAAATGCTGCAGCGCGGCTGCGAGTTTTTGCCCATCGAGCTGGGCAGAAGCTACGCCAGCAAGTACGTGGTTGAGGACGGCAAGGTGCGTCTGCCGTTCACAGCCATCCGCGGTCTGGGCGATGCCGCCGCCGTGGCGCTTGAGCAGGCCACAATGCACGGGCAGGAGTATATCTCGGTGGAGGAATTGCAGCAGGCCAGCGGTGTGGCGCAGTCTGTTTTTGACAAGCTCCGCGCCGTCGGCGCTTTGGGCAGTCTGCCCGAAACGAGCCAGGTGGATTTGTTCAGTATGATTTAAAGGTGAGGGGCTCTGCCGCTTTGCCGTTGCCGCCAACTTGCCCCCTTGACAACCTACCTGATTTGCGCTATAATAGCAGTCACTGATGCGGGATTAGCTCATCCGGTAGAGTGACTGCTTCCCAAGCAGTAGGTGGCGAGTTCGAGACTCGTATCCCGCTCCAAAATACCCCGAGGCGTTTCGCTTCGGGGTATTTTTATTTGTGCAAAAAGAGGTGCCGACCATGCTTGACGCATTCCCAATCTATCACTGGTTCCACAACGGCAACCCGTATTCCGGGGCAGAGGGCGGTATGCGCTATGTCATCACCCCCATCAAGGTGCCCGACCCGAGCGACGAGAGCGGCAAGAAAAAGCGCGAGGCCCTCTGTGCCGAGGTCTGGCCCGGCCCGTGGAGCATCGAGCATACCGCCGAGGAAAAGATCGAGACGCAGCTGTTTGACGGCGACCAGGCGGGCTTGGATAAGGCTGTCGCCTGGCTGCATGAGCGTTACACCGCCGAGGCAGACCGCTGGGCGGACATCCCGTCGATCCTCGACTGTGAGCCGGATCGCTGACGACTGATGAACACCTGCTGCACACCGCGGCAGGTGCGCAGGGCCGTGCAGGTCAGTCCCGAGCTGACAGCCCTGCTGCAAAAGCGCCGTCCCCGCGAAGATCAGGAATAAGGAGCCTATATGCCCAGACAGGTCCCGACGCCGCGCACGGTGGAGATCCCTTCCGCCGAGGCTGTCGCCAAGGAGCGCGAGCGTCTGCAATACAAAAAGAAATACAACCGCACGCTGCGCAGCACCATCTACGCGCTGCTGGTCGTGGCCGCACTGGCTGTGCTGGTCGCCACGATTTTTCTGCCGGTGCTGGCACATGAATTGAGCGAATAAGTACGAAGCCGCACCCCGCGCAGAGACCGGGGTGCGGCTTTTGCATAAAAACGCGATTTGTACAAAAGCAGGTTGCACAAGACTGGCAAAGAGCGTACAATAGTGCTGAATGAGGCGATTTGTATGTGGTTACTGTACGCAGTCGGCTCTGCGCTGTTCGCGGGTCTGACATCCATTCTGGCAAAATGCGGCATTCGCAAAACGGATTCCACCGTGGCCACGGCCATCCGCACGATCATTGTGCTGATTTTTGCGTGGGTCATGGTGTTTGTGGTCGGCTCGCAGGGGACGATTGCCAGCATCCCGGCCAGAAGTCTGGTATTCCTGGGGCTGTCGGGCCTGGCTACTGGTGTCAGCTGGCTGTGCTATTTTTATGCCTTGCAGCGCGGGCCGATCGATAAGGTCGTGCCCATCGACAAGAGCAGCACGGTCATGACGATCTTGCTGGCTGCACTGCTGCTGGGCGAGAGTGTGACCTTGACCAGGGGCATCGGCGTTGTGCTGATCGCCGCCGGCACGTTCCTGATGATCGAGAAAAAAGGTGGCGTCCAGAAAGAGGAAAACGGCTGGATGTTGGCGGCGTTCGGTTCGGCCATTTTTGCGGCGCTGACCTCGATCCTGGGCAAGGTCGGCATCACCGGGGTCGAGTCCAATCTCGGTACGGCGCTGCGCACCGGCGTGGTGCTCATCATGGCGTGGGTCATGGTGTTTGTGCAGGGCAAGCAGGGCCAGGTGAAGGCGGTGCCCAAAAATGAGCTTGGCTTCATCTGTCTGTCGGGCCTGGCTACGGGTGCCAGCTGGCTGTGCTATTACAAAGCGCTGCAGCTCGGCCCGGCCAGCCTCGTCGCGCCCATCGATAAGCTGAGCATTCTGGTCACGGTGCTGTTCTCCTACATCGTGTTCCATGAGCGCCTGAGCAGAAAGGCTCTGACAGGTCTGGCCGTGCTTGTCGCGGGCACGCTCGTCATGCTGGTATAAAATTTATCATAACGGCAGCACCTTTTCCTGCAAAGGTGTTGCTTTTTTTGCTGTCTTTTGCCATAATAAATATATATGCAATAGGCAGGCTTATGCAGGAAAGGAGGCACAGCAGATGGCGAAAATCGCCGTGGTCGAGGACAACGACGCCATGCGGGCGCAGCTCTGCGGGTTCATCGCGCAGTATGCGCAGGAGAGCGGACACCAGCTGGACGTGACCGCCTTCTCGGACGGGGCACAGCTTGTGGAGCCGTACCGCCCCGGGTTTGACATCATCTTTCTGGATATTGAGATGCCAACGCTCGGCGGTATGCCGACGGCGGAGCGCATCCGCAGGCAGGACCCTGATGTGGTGCTCGTGTTCGTCACCAACATGGCACAGTATGCCATCCGCGGGTATGAGGTCGACGCGCTCGACTTTGTGCTCAAGCCCGTCAGCTACTACCAGTTCAGCACCAAGATGGAGCGCGCCTTGCAGTGCATCGAGCGCCGACGCGGCGGGCAAGTGGCCTTGCAGGTCAGCGGCGGGGTGCAGCTGCTGGATACCGACGACATCCTTTATCTGGAAACGCGGGACCGCCTTTTGCACTACCACACGGCCACGGATACCTGGTCGGTGCGCGGCAGTCTGCTGAAGGCCGAAAAGGATTTGGCTGCCTACCACTTTGCGCGCTGCAACCAGTGCTATCTGGTCAACCTGCGCCACGTCAGGGGCGTGCAGGATGATCTGGTGCAGGTGGGGGAGGAACGGCTGGAGATCAGCCGCCGCCAGCGCACGGCCTTTCTGGCCGCGCTGGCGGCCTATGTCGGGGGTGCGCTGTAGGTGGATACACTTCTGACATGGGTGGTTTGTGCTGTCGGCCTGTGCGGTGCGGAGCTGGCCTACTGGCTGCCGCTGAAAAAACGCAGGAATTTTACCATGCGCACCGCCCTGAATTTTATCGCGGCAGTGCCGCTTGCGCAGGTCATCATCTGGGCCAACAGCGGCCACGCCAATCCGACGATGCTGCTGGTGATTTACGGCGGTTATTTCATCTGGGCTGCGGTGTCAACCCATCTCTGCACGCTGCTGGATTGGTCGGCCAGCGCATATTGCAGCATTTGGATCGTCCTGACGACGGAGTCGGTCTATGAGCTGTGGCGCGTTCTGATCTGGACGGCGCAGGCGCTTGGAATGCGCCATCTGCCGCTGCACAGCACGCCGATGCTGCTGGGGCAGATGGGCTTTGCCATTGCCTGCTGTGTGACGGTCCGGTATACCATGGCGCGCACGATGCCGGAGGACGGCATCTACCACATCGGCCCTCGCCAGCTGGGCAGTGCCGGACTTCTGGGCGTGATATTCGTCTTTCAGTTTTTTGCACTGCAAACCAGTCTGCGCGTCGGGCTGCAGCCATCGGCGGTAGTCGCACCGTCGATGCTGACCCAGTTTTACTGCGTGACGCTGCTCTATTTACAGACCGAGCTTTTCAAAAAAGCGGCCATGCAGAAGGAGATGGACGCACTGAACCTTCTGTATGACCGCCAGCGCAAGCAGTACCAGATCGCACGGCAGAACGTGCAGATTATCAACCGCAAGTGCCATGAGCTCAAGGTTCAAATCGCCGACCTGCGCCGCCTGCAGCCCGACGAGGCCACAACGCGGAGCCTTGACGAGGCCGAGCAGGCGGCCCGGATGTACGACGCCAACGCTGCCACCGGCAATGAGGTGCTGGACGTCGTCCTGACCGAAAAGAGCCTGCTGTGTGAGGCCCAGCGCATCCGCCTGAACTGCGTGGCCGATGGCACCTGCCTTGCGGCCATCGAGCCGGGTGACCTGTACGCGCTGTTCTCGAACCTGCTCGACCAGGCCATCGATGCTGCAGCCCAGCAGCAGAATGACCGCCGCATGATCGACCTGCTTGTATGCAGGCGGCAGGGCTTCGCGGTCATCAACGTCATCGGCCCGGCGCTGTCCGGCAGCCAGTCCGACCACGGACGCCGCCACAGCTATGAGCTGAAGGTTGCCCGCCGTGTCGTGCAGAAATACAGCGGCACCATGGCGACAGAGCCCCGCGGAGAGCTGTTCGCCGTCAAGATCGTGATGCCGCTCACCAGGGGATGAAAGAAAAAATACCGCCTGTTTTTTGTGCAAGATGTACAAAGAACGGGCGGCCTTTTTTGTACCCCAAAAACCGAATATCCCGCCAGAAATACCACTTTTCGCAAACCTATTGCCAGAAATTTAACAGTTCTGTACAATACATATACAGTAAAAAACAACACAGGAGGGCGCAATGCGAAGCACGACCAAGCTGATGAAGAACTGGCAGTTCACCGGCCCTGACGGTAAGACCGCTGCCGTGGACCTGCCGCACACCTGGAACAACATCGACGGCCAGGACGGCGGCAACGACTACTGGCGCGGCACCTGCATCTACAAGACGCGGTTTGCGGCGCCCGCTTTTGACAAGAATACCCAACAGGTCTGGCTGCAGTTTGAGGGCGTGAATGCCAGCGCCAAGGTCACGCTGAACGGGGTGGAGGCCGCCCGCCACGACGGCGGCTACTCCACCTTCCGTGCGGATGTCACGGCGCTGCTGGCCGACAGCAATGAGCTGATCGTGGAGGCGGACAACAGCAAAAATGACCGCGTCTACCCCCAGAAGGCCGACTTCACCTTCTACGGCGGCATCTACCGCGACGTCAGCCTGCTGGTCGTCAACCGGAACCACATCGCGCTGGATTACCTCGGCGGCCCGGGCGTGCAGATCACGCCCACTGTCAACGGTGCAAACGCTGACATCGAGGTCAAGACCTGGATGGAGGGCGACGGCGAGGTCGAGTTCTCGATTTACGACGCCGCCGGTGCCGAGGTGCTGACCGGCAAGGGCCGGGACACGACGGTCACGCTGGAGCACCCGCACCTGTGGGACGGCGTCCGCGACCCGTATCTCTACACCTGCGTGGTGCGTCTGGTGCTGAACGGCGAGGTACAGGACGAGGTACGTCAGCGCTTCGGCGTGCGCAGCTTCTCGGTTGACCCCAAGCGGGGCTTCTTCCTCAATGGCCGCCTGTATCCGCTGCACGGCGTCTCCCGCCATCAGGACCGCAAGGGTCTGGGCAATGCCATCACGCGCGAGATGCACGACGAGGATATGCAGCTCATCAAGGAGCTGGGCGCGAACACGATCCGTCTGGCGCACTACCAGCACGACCAGTACTTCTACGACCTCTGCGATGAGGCCGGCATGGTCGTCTGGGCCGAGATCCCCTACATTTCCGAGCACATGCCCAATGGCCGTGAAAACACGATCAGCCAGATGAAGGAGCTGATCGTCCAGAACTACAACCACGCCTGCATCGTCTGCTGGGGCGTCTCGAACGAGATCACGATCTCGACGAAGGACAACCGCGACATGCGCGACAACCATCATGTGCTGAACGATCTCTGCCATGAGATGGACAAGACCCGCCTGACGACGCTGGCCTGCTACGCGATGTGCGGCCCCTTCAACCCGGTAGCGCATATCACGGATCTTGTCAGCTGGAACCTGTATCTGGGCTGGTACGTGCCGGGCCTCTTTTTAAACGACCTCTGGATGGACTTCTTCCACCTTTGCTACCCGAACCGTGCGCTCGGTTTCAGCGAGTACGGCGCCGAGGGTATGCCGAATCTGCACAGCAGCCATCCCCGCCGCGGTGACCACACCGAGGAATACCAGGCCATCTACCATGAGTACATGCTCCGCTGCTTTGACCGCCACAAATGGCTGTGGGCGACCCACGTCTGGAACATGTACGACTTTGCCGCCGACGCCCGCGACCAGGGCGGCGAGCCGGGTATGAACCATAAAGGCCTGGTCACGTTTGACCGCAAGACCAAGAAGGACAGCTTCTACATCTATAAAGCGTGGTGGAGCGACGAGCCGTTCGCGCATATCTGCTCGAAGCGCTATGCGGACCGCACCGAGAATGAAATCGAGGTCAAGGTCTACTCCAACCAGAAGCAGGTAAGCCTTTATGTCAACGGCGAAAAGCTGGCCGAGCAGGAGGGCGAGCACATCTTCAAGTTCCGCGTCAAGCTGAACGGCGAGACGAAGGTCCAGGCCGTGGCAGGGGACAGCATCGACGATGCCGTTTTCCGCAAGGTCGATGCCCCGAACCCGGACTACAAGCTGACTAAGAAAAAGTCCACCAGCGCAAACTGGGTGTAAATTTCGCCAAGCTGTAGGGGCCGCACATGTGCGGCCCGCAGCCGAATGGCAGACGAGCATTTGCGGGAAAGCCGCGGGCCGGGCATGCCCGGCCCCTACAATGCTGCTGAAAACTGCATCATATCATTTTGAAACACGCCGCACCGTGCGGCTGTTTTATATAAAACAAGGAGAAAAAGGTAATGGATGATCTGAAAATGCAAAAGCAGACCTTGAAAAAGGCCTACAAAAAGACCAAGCGTAAGCACATTACGCCGTGGAAGATTCTGGCAATCATCTGCGCCGTGGTGATGATCGTTTCGATCCCGCTTAGCATCCTTCTGCAAAAGTTCGACAACACCATGGCGGCCCGTTTCGGCGGCAGCTTCTGGAAGCTGCAGAACGAGGACGCCAACGCCCAGTATTACACCAGTGACTTCAACTCCGCCGAGGAGATGGTCAACTACGGTCTGGCTTTGACCCAGCAGGTCGAGGCCGAGGGCGCTGCCCTGCTGATGAACAACAACAATGCGCTGCCTCTGGCTGCCGACGCTAAGGTCAGCACCTTCTCCAGCAGCAGCGTCAACCTCGTGTACGGCGGCACCGGCTCCGGCAACATTGATGCCTCCACCGCCGACACCCTGCGCACCGCCCTCGAAAAGGTCGGTGTCACCGTCAACCCCACCCTGTGGGACTTCTACACCGTCGGCGCCGGCAAGGACTACGCCCGCTCCAAGAGCGGCACCGTCGCCAAATCCAGTGAGGTCACCGCCGAGGTGCCTTGGGATGTCTACACCGACGAGGTCAAGGACAGCGTTGCCCAGTACGGCGATGCCGCTATCGTGACCCTGTCCCGCGTCGGCGGCGAGGGTGCTGACCTTTCCTACGGCGAGGTCAACTATCTGGCGCTCGACGAGAACGAGAAGGCTATGCTGCAGAACGTTGCCGAGATGAAGAAGAACGGCACCGTCAAAAAGACCATCTTGCTGATCAACTCCGCCAACGCCCTGCAGGTCGATTTCCTCAAGAACAACGAGTACGACATCGACGCCGCACTGTGGATCGGTGACGTGGGCATCTCCGGCATCAATGCCGTGGCCGAGATCCTGACCGGCAAGGTCAACCCCTCCGGCAGCCTGGTCGATACCTACTGCTACGACAACTTCAGCGCCCCCGCCATGTGGAACTTCACCCCCACCACCTACGAAGGCTATGTCGAGGGCGGCGATGTGTCCGCCAAGGCTAAGTCCTACATGATCTACCAGGAAGGCATCTATGTGGGCTACAAGTACTACGAGACCCGCTACGAGGACTTCGTCACCGGCAACGGCAACGCAGGCGACTACGCCTACGGCGACATCGTGGCTTACCCCTTCGGCTACGGCATGAGCTACACCAACTTCGACATCAGCGACATGAACGTCAGCTACAATGCCGCCGATGACACCTACACCGTCACCGTCAAGGTCACCAACACCGGCGACATGGCCGGCAAAAAGACCGTGCAGGTCTATGTTCAGAGCCCCTACACCGACTACGACAAGGAAAACGGCGTCGAGAAGTCTGCCGTTTCTCTGGTCGGCTTCGGCAAGACCGGCATGATCGAGCCGGGCGCTTCCGAGACGCTGTCCATGACCGTCAACAAGCGCGATATCGCTTCCTACGACACCTACGGCGCCGGCACCTACATCCTCGACGCCGGTGACTACTACTTCACCGCCGCCACCGATGCCCACAACGCTGTCAACAACATTCTGGCTGCCAAGGGCTACACCGTGGAGTCCACCAACGGCAAGATGACCGCCGACGGCAACGCCGACCTGACCTACACCTGGACCGAGGACGCCCTCGACACCACCACCTATGCCACCAGCGAAAACGGCACCGCCATCACCAACCAGCTGTCCAGCGCCGACCCCAACCTGTACGAGGGCATTGATGAGACTGTCACCTGGCTGAGCCGCTCTGACTGGAACGGCACCCTGCCCACCGAAACCGTCAAGCTGGCCCTGACCGAGCTGCTCAAGAAGGACCTGAAGGACATCCGCTACGATCCTGCCGACTACGAGAGCGTTGATATGCCCACCCTCGGCGCCAAGAACGGCGTCAAGCTGTACGACATGATCGGTCTGGACTACAACGATCCCAAGTGGGACGAGCTGCTGGATCAGATGACCTTCGACGAGATGAACTCCCTGATCGGCGACGCCTTCCACTGGACCATGCCCGTCAAGAGCGTGGAAGCCCCCGGCACCCGTGACGAGAACGGCCCCCAGGGTCTGACCGCCAGCCTGCTGGGCAACGACAAGAGCCAGCTGACCGCCACCGCCTTCACCTCTGAGGACGTTATGGCTGCCACCTTCAACACCGAGATCATGACCGAGATCGGCAAGGTCATCGGCAACAACTGCCTGGAAGCCGACATCGCCTGCCTGTACGGCCCCGGCAACAACATTCACCGCACCCCCTACGGCGGCCGTAACTTCGAGTACTACTCCGAGGACGGCTTCCTCTCCGGCATGATGTCCGCTTACGAAGTCAAGGCAATTCAGGACAAGGGCGTCCACGTTGTTATGAAGCACTTTGCCCTGAACGACTGCGAGCAGGATCGTATCGGTCTGGGCGTCTGGCTGAACGAGCAGGCTGCCCGTGAAGTCTACCTGAAAGCCTTCCAGGCTCCTGTTGAGGTCGGCAACGCCAACGGCGTTATGATCGCCTACACCCGCTGGGGCGCTGTCTGGTCCGGCGGCAACTACGGTCTGGTCACCGGCATCCTGCGCAACGAGTGGGGCTGCGAGGGTATGGTCATCACCGATAACGTTCTGACCCAGTATGTCAACGGTCCCGACGGCGTGCTGGCCGGTGTGTCCATCTACGATGCCATGATGTCCTTCGTCACCGACACCCTGCCCAAGTACAAGAACGACCCCGTCATCGTCACCGCCATGCGCGAGGCCTGCCACCACAACCTGTATGCCATCGCCAACTCCTGCGGCATGAACGGCGTGGGTGCCAACACCACCATCAAGGTTACCCGCCCGACGGTTGTCACCATGAGCATCATCATTGCCTGTGCCTCCACCTTCTTCTGCCTGCTGGGCATTGTGATGTGGATCATTGGCGGCATCAAGTTCCGCAAGACCGAAGAATACAAGGCCTACAAGGATTTCAAAAAATCCCTGAAAGCCGCTAAGAAAGCCTGATTTCTACAGAATTTCCGTAAGCTCCCCGCCGGCCCCGGCGGGGACTTTTGAGTAAGATTTCTTTTTCCACAACAAGGAGCAGCCCATGAGCGAAAATGCAAAAGCGTCCAGCGTCAATCGCGCCAAACTTTACCAGCTGGTACTGTTTCCGCTGAACAACGGTGCCACGAATGTTTATTACGTCCTTGTGCTTTCCTACATTGCCACCTTCGGCAGCAATGTACTGGCGTTGGGCACTCTGTTTGCCTCGGTCATGGTCACGGCCATGCGCCTGTGCGACGCTATCACCGACCCGATCATCGGTGCACTGATGGACCGCACGAACGGTAAGTTCGGCAAATTCCGCCCGTTCATGGCCATCGGCAACCTTATCATGGCCGTCAGCATTCTGGTGCTGTACGGCATCACCCCGATGATCCCCGATACGATGATGTGGGCACGCTATGCCGCGTTTGTGGGCCTGTACTTTGTCTGGGTCATCGGCTACACCTTCCAGACCAGTTGCACCCGTTCCGGTCAGACGGTTCTGACCAACGACCCCAAGCAGCGCCCTCTGTTCACGATCTTCAACACCGTCGGCAGTCTGCTGGGCATGGGCGTTATGCAGTTCCTGGCTCCCATCCTTGCCAAAAACTATGAGGGCGGCTATTCCTCCGCTGGCTTCTTCCGCACGCTGGCCCCTGTGGGCATTGTGATGTCCATTGCGCTGACCATCCTGGCCATCATCGGCATCTGGGAGAAGGATCAGCCCAAGTACTTCGGCATCGGCGGCGAAAAGACCGAGAAGGTCAAGGTCAGCGAGTATCTGCAGATCATCAGGGAAAACAAACCCATGCAGCGTCTGATGATCGCGGGCGCGGGCACGAAGCTGGCGCTCTCCATCGCCAACAACACCACGGTTCTGTGCATGCTCTACGGCTGCATGATGGGTGCTTACGATGGGCTGTACCTGCCCATGATGGTGCTGGGCTACGCCTGCAGTGTGCCGTTCTTCATTCTCTCTGTGCGCACCAGCCAGAAGAAGGGCCAGAAGGCCAGCCTGACGAAGTATGTCAGCGTCGCGCTGGCCTGCTATGTCGGCGTGCTGGTCCTGCTGCTGCTGTGGGGTCACGGTGATGCATTCCATCTGAGCCTGCTGGGCGAGAATGGTCTGTCCATCAACCTGTACACGATTCTGTTCATCCTGTTCTTCGGCATCGGCTACGGCGCATACTACGCTACTGCCGACATGCCCATTCCGATGGTTGCCGACTGCTCCGACTACGAGACCTACCGCTCCGGCAAGTATATTCCGGGCATCATGGGTACGCTGTTCAGCCTGGTGGATAAGCTCGTTTCCAGCCTGTCCGCCACCGTCGTCGGCATTGCCGTGACCTTCATCGGTCTGAACAACCTGCCCACCCAGTATGACCCGTACACTCCGGGCATGAATGTGGTCGTTATCGTCCTGTTCTGCGCCATCCCGATGGTCGCCTGGGCGGCCACTCTCATCGCCATGAAGGGCTACAGCCTAACCGGCGAGAAGATGAAGGAGATCCAGGCCGTCAACGCCTGCCGCCGCGACGCGGTTGCGAACGGCATGAAGCTGGAAGATGCCATGGAAAAGTGGCAGACCGTCGACCAGCTGCCCGCGGAGTACCGCGCCTAAGCTTTAACCCTGCGATTCTCTTTGTCCTTCCATAAACGCAAAGCCCCCCGGCATCGTGAGGATGCCGGGGGGCTTTGTTTAGTCTGCGTGGCAGGAAAAAAGAGAACCCCATGGCGGGATACGCCATGGGGTTCTCTTTTGGTGCGGAAGATGGGACTTGAACCCACACGTCATAGACACACGCACCTCAAACGTGCCTGTCTGCCGATTCCAGCACTTCCGCTTGTTGCATTGACTGCAAGAGATATTCTAGCACAAACACCCCGGAAAAGTCAAGGCTTTTGCCGAAAAAAGATTTTGCAAAATCCCTGCCTTGTAAAGACTTGTTGGGAATGGTAGAATAAAGGCAGCACAAAAAGGGGAGAACTGCCATGCAAAATTTAATTTTCAGCCTGAACGCGACCCTGCCGGTGTTCCTTGTCATGGTGGTAGGGTACGCGCTGGGGCAGCTCGGCTTTCTGCCGCCCGCGTTCTGCAAGGCGTCGGACAGGCTGACCTTTAAGGTGACTTTGCCGCTCATGCTGTTTCTGGACATGGGCAGCGTGGACATCCTGCACGACTTCCGGCCCAGGTTTGTGCTGTTCTGCTTTGCCGCCACCCTCGTCGGCATCCTGACCGTCTGGGCGGGGGCTAAACGTTTTTTGAAGGACAAGACGCTGGTGGGCGAGTTCGTGCAGGCGGGCTACCGCAGCAGCGCTGCCGTGCTGGGCGTGGCGTTCATCCAGAACATTTACGGCAGCGCCGGCATGGCCCCGCTCATGATTTTGGGCAGTGTGCCGCTTTTCAACATCTTTGCGGTGCTGATCTTGATGTTGGAATCGCCCGAGCAGCGCGGCGTGCCTGACGGGAAGCAGCTCTTGCGCGGCGTGGCCACAAACCCGATCCTGCTGGGCATTGTGTTCGGCACGGTCTATGCGCTGCTGCCGTTCACGCTGCCGCAGATCGCGACCAAAACCATCAGCAGCATTGCGTCGTTGACCACGCCGCTGTCGCTGCTGTCCATCGGCGCGTCGTTTGAAGGGACAAAGGCCATCAAAAAGCTCGGCCCCACGCTGGCGGCGGCGTTCATCAAGACCGTGGGCCTTGCGGCGGTGTTCCTGCCCTGCGCGGTAGCGCTGGGCTTTCGGAATGAGGAACTCGTCGCACTGCTCATCATGCTGGGCAGTCCCACGACGCCGAGCGCCTATGTCATGAGCAGGAACATGGGCCATGAGGGCGTGCTGACCTCGAGCTGCATTGCCTTGACGACCCTTCTCTCCGCCCTGACGCTGACAGGCTGGATCTTTGTTCTGCGGAGCGGGGGATACTTATAACGGAAAAAGGCTTCCCCATCGGGGAAAGCTGTCCGCGAAGCGGACTGATGAGGGCCGTGTTGCCGGCAATATCCCGTTTACGGGAAACAGCGCAAACTTCGCCCTCATCCGACCTCGCTTCGCTCGGCCACCTTCCCCCGATGGGGAAGGCTTTTTGTTTTTTATTGCTTCTCCTCCGGCTCGGCTACGGGCACGCCGCGGTGCTCCACGGGCGTCGAAAAGACGATCTGCGTCCGGGTGCGGCCAAACTGCTGCAGGTGGTTGATGAACTGATCCAGTTCCTGCGTCGTACCGAACAGCACCTCGATCAGCATACTGTAATCGCCGGTGACGCAGTTGCATTCCACTACATGGGGGCAGCTCTGGATATAGGGGTAAAACTCCGGCTTACGCTGGGGGTCCATGTCCAGATTGATGAACGCCTTGACCATGTAGCCCAGCTTCGGCGCGTCGACCTGTGCCTGGTAGCCGGTGATGGTGCCGGAGCTTTCCAGCCGGGCCATGCGGGCCGACACGGCGGGGCTGGACAAAAACACATGGTCGGCAATTTCCTTTAACGGTGCGCGGGCGTTGTTTTGCAGAAGGTCGATGATTTTACGGTCAATGTGATCCATGGTAACACCTCGTTTTAGGCAAAAAGCTCCCGTTCGTGTGCGCCATTGCACCTGAACGAGAGCTTAATCAGCTTTACTATGCAAAGAATTTTACCATACGGAAAGCAAAAAGTAAAGCGATTTGCAAAATAAATTAAGTCGACAACTCGGCAGGGGCCCGTCTGCCTTGTGCCTCACATATCCGGGAACACATTCCGCGCACTGATAAGTGCATTGTTATAGTACATCTCAAAATGGCAGTGGGGACCCGTGGCAGCGCCGGTGGCCCCCACATAGCCGATCAACTGCCCCTTTTCCACGGTCTGCCCGGCCTGCACGACAAAGGACGACATGTGGGCGTACAGCGTTTTGTACCCGTTGCCGTGGTCGATCTCCACATAGTAGCCCCAGCTCATGGTGGGGTGGTTGTGCCACTGGGCGGCAATGACCGTGCCCGCGTCGGCGGCATAGATCGGCGTGCCGTAGGGGGCCGTGATGTCCACGCCGCGGTGTCCATAGGGCAGACTGGCCCACCGGCTGATGCCCGAATACCCCGGCACCGGCCAGAGAAAGCTGCCTGTGCCCAGCCTGCCAATCATACCGCTTTTCAGCCGTGTGCCGCGGTGGATGACCTCCGGCACGGAGGCCTGCACAAGCTGCACATCCACTACGCGGGTGCTGACGACCTCGCCCGCCACAGTTGTGATCTCGCTGGTGACAAGCTCGCTGCCGCTCTGCCCGGCCTGTACGGTCTCGGTTTTGCCAAAATCCAGCCCCGCGTCCTCGATGGTCTGGGTCTCAAACGGCAGCTCCCGGGTCACGGTCTCGTACCGCACGGCCTTGACCTGCAAAAGGTCGTCCGTCCGCAGTGCGGCGGTCAGGTCGCGGTACGGTGTGATGGCCGCGGCAGGGTAGATGCCGTCCACCAGCCGCAGGGCGTGGACAAAGTCGGTCTGCACACCGTCGGTCTGCCACGGCGCACGCACAGCGTACAAAAACTGCCGCAGGTGGTCGCCCTCGTCGGTGACGAACCGCAGCGCGCCGTCCAGATAGACGGCGGTGCCCTCGGTGATCTCGCCGCCTGCGGCGCGCAGGATGGCATCTGCGGTCTCGCGCTCGGTCATGGGGCGGGTGTCGGCGTCGGCCATGACAAGGGTGTACGCGGGTTGGACGTTCCAGCCGGCCACGCCGGTCAGGCGGGCCTGTACGTCGGCGCGGGCTGCGTCGAACGCCTGCTCGTCTGTGACATAGCCCACGACCTGCCCGCCGACCTCGACCCGCAGCACAAAGGGCCGCGCCAGCGCGGTGCGCACGAACCATGCCAGCACCCCGGCGGCCAGCAGCGGCACGGCGTACCCCGCCAGCTGCCGCGGATGGGTGAGCGCTGCTTTAAAGCTGTCCGCCGCCCGCACTGCGGGCCGCAGCACCACAGCCAGCAGCGTAAGCAACGCCCGCGCCGCGCCGTGTGCCAGCGCCGCCAGCCCGCGTCCAACGCGCACCGCGGTGTATTCCACATGGAAGCCTGTGTAGTATAGAAAATCTCCGAAGGTCAAAGCAATACACGTTCCTTTTAGCTCTCCCGTAGGGGCCGGGCATGCCCGGCCCTGCACCTTCCCGTAAGCGCCCGTCAGCGGGACACCTGCGGGCCGGGCATGCCCGGCCCCTACGCGGCATTTAATGCGTCGGCACAAACCCCAGCGGGTCTGCTCTGCTGCCGTCCACGCGCAGCTCCAGGTGCAGATGATACCCGCCGCCCGCGCCGTAGACATTGCCGGTGTTGCCCACATACCCGAGCAGGTCGCCCTTCTGCACGGCGGCCCCCTGCGCCACGGCGATGCTGCTCATGTGGGCGTACAGGCTGTCGTACCGGTGGCCGTCGTCCGCGGTGCCGTGGCTGACCTGCACGCAGTTTCCGTAGCTGTTCATCGTCCGCGCGGCGCTGACGACACCGTCCGCAATCGCATAGATGGGCGTGCCGCCCGGCGCGGCAAAATCGGTGCCGCGGTGGGGGATGCCCCAGGGGTCCGGCTCGGCAAACTGCGTCGTGATGCGCCCGTAGCGGTCCAGCGGGCAGCGGAAGTCAAGGCTCGTCAGGTGCAGGTCCGCCGTTGTGTAGCGTCGGCTCTGCTCCCGCACATAGGCGTCCAGTGCGGCGGTGGCGTCCTCATACGCCTTTTTCGCGGCGTCGGTCACGGCGGCCTGTGCCTGGGCCGCGGCCTGCTGGGCGGTCAGCGTGCTGTTCGCGTCGAGCAGTGCGGCCTCCAGCGCGGTCTGCGTGTCGGCCAGCGCCGCCTGCTGCTGTTCGAGTGCCGCCTTGGCATCGGCGGCCTGCCGGGCAGCCTCGTCCGCCGCGGCGCGGGCCTGCTCCAGTGCGGCGGCCTCGGCGTCCAGCTCGGCCAGAACCGTGCTGTTCCGCGCACTCATCTGCTGCAAAACCGCGTCGAACGTCAGCAGCTGGTACAGGCTTTTGGCCTGCGCCAGCAGCCAGACGGCTCCGCCGCCGTCCAGCCGCTGCATCGCGCGCAGCTGCTCACGGCAGACGGCCAGCCGCGTGTCGTACTCGGCCTGCTTGGCGTCCAGTGCGGCGCGGGCGGCGTCCGCCGCGGCCTGCCGCTCGTCCAAAACGGTCTGCGCATTTTGCACGGCGGCGGTCACGGCGGTAATTTGCCCGGCCAGCTCGGCGGCCTGCCCGGTCAGGGCGGCAACCTCGCTCTCGGTCTGCGTCTGTTCGTTTTGCAATTCTTCCAGGGCCGACTGTGCGGCTTCGTACTCCTGCCGCGTATCGGTCTGCTTTTGCGTTAATTCGCTCTTTTTATCATCCGCGTAAGCGGTCAGGCCCGAAAAAAGGGTATAAAAAAGCAGCCCCGCCGCCAATACAGCGGCGGGGAAGTGCCTGTATTTCATCTTGTTACTCCGCTAATAGGGCAGTCCCGGTCAGGTCTGCGGGCGCGCCGTCCTGCCGTGCCTCAAAGTGCAGGTGCGGTCCGGTGGAATTGCCGGTGCTGCCCACATATCCCAAGACCTGGCCCTGAACCACGGACTGCCCGGCAGAGACGAGCAGCGACTTCATGTGCTGATACTCCGTTTCCAGCCCGCCGCCGTGGTCAAGGACGACATAGTTGCCCTTTTCAACATCGTAGTCGGCGGCGGTCACGATACCACCGGCAACGGCGTAAACCTCCGCGCCCTCCTCGGCGGCAAAGTCAATGCCGGAGTGGCCGTTTTCGGGGGCATAGCCGCTGACCTGCGGCGGGGGCGCGACCGGCAGGGTAAAGAGCTCCACGCCGGAAAGGGCTGCGGCTCCATCGGCGGCAGTTACCTGGTCGGAACTCGCATTGCGCACAGCTTCGGCCAGGATTTCATCTGCCTTTTCCTGCGTCAGTTCGGCGGCGTCGCTGCCCCGGTAGGCGGTAAAATACCGCGGTTCGACCAACGTGCCGTTGACATGCATCTCAAAATGGCAGGCGTTGCCGGTGGTGTGCCCGGTGGAACCCACGTACCCGATGACCTGACCGGCGGTCACGGTCTGCCCGGGCACAACGGCGCAGGACTTCATGTGGGCGTACAGCGTGCCCCAGCGCAGACCGTCGGCGTCGGTACCGTGGTCGATCTCCACAAAATTGCCCCAGCTGTAATGCTCCTGCGCGGCCAGCACAACACCGTCCGCGGCGGCGTAAATCTCGGTGCCCTCGGCAGCGCACAGGTCGTCGCCCCGGTGGCCGCCGTTTTCGCTCTTGAAGCGGGAAATATATTTGTACTTGACCGGGCAGACAAAGCGCGGGCTGTTGGCGGCGTCACTTAACGTCGGCAGCGTCGCGGCGGGCATGGCTGCGGGCGTCTCCGTGGGCGCAGGTGTCGGTGTCGGCGCTGCAGTCTCGGCAGTAGCGGCGGGCGGCTCCGGCGCGGCGTGGGACGCCTCCACCTGCGGGCGCACCATGCAGGCCGTCACGCTGACGCCCACGGCCACGGCGCAGAGCGCCAGCGCCCCCGCACCCAGACGGCGGTAGTGCAGCAGGTGCACAATGCGCTCCTTCACGCTGCCCTGCCCGAAGGCAAGACTTCCGGGTGTTCGGATGGGGCGTCCCTGCATGGCAAAATGCAGCAGGCTCTCACAGTAGGTGCTGCGCTCGGCCAGCGTGCAGCCCTGCACGGCTGCCTCGTCGCAGGCGGCCTCCATGTCATGCTCAAAGGCGCGCAAGGCCAGCCACGCCAGCGGATTGAACCAGTGCAGGCAGACGACGGCATAAAACAGCGGCTTCACCAGCGGATCGCGGCGGCGGATGTGGGTCCGCTCATGCAGCAGCACAGCCTGCCGCACCGGGCCTTGCAGGCTGTCCGGCAGGTAGACGCGCGGGCGCACAAAGCCCAGTGTGAACGGCGTGGGCACGCACGCCCCGCCGTAGCAGCCGTCGGGCGTTTTGCAGGCCAGCGCCACACAGCGCTTTAATTTCAGGTAGCCGACGCCCCCGCGCACAGCCAGCACCAGCACACCGACCAGCCAGACCGCCGCCAGCGCGTGCCACGGCGTCAGCCGGGCGTACCAAGGCAGAGGGGCCGCAGCTGCGGCTGCGGCGGGGGCAGGGGGCAGCAGCGGCCGCTCGCCCAGCTCCTGCACGGTGTCGGCGGCAGCGGCCAGCGGGGCGCTCTCCGGGCGGGGCAGCTTCAGTGGGATGCCCCACGGCAGCACGAACCGCAGCCCTACGGCCAGCCACAGCCAGCACAGGAGCCGACTGGGCGCATGGGCGCGGCGCAGGGCCCTGCAGACCAGCCACGCCGCCAGCGCGGCCACACCGCCGCGGGCGCTCAACAGCAAAAAGGCAAGAACGGTACTGCGCATGGCTATTCCTCCTTGTAGCGGGCGGCGTCGAGCAGTGCGCGGATCTCGGCGGCCTCGGCGTCGCTGATGGGCTTTGAGTTCAAAAACGCGGCCACGAACCGCGGCAGACTGCCGTCAAAGGTCTTGTCCACCACTGCGGCGCTCTCGGCCTGCTGGACGTCCTCCTTTTTAATAAGGCTCGTCACGCGGCCATCGGCGTTTTGCAGCACGCCGCGCTCACAGAGCTTTTTTAAAACGGTGTAGGTCGTGCTTTTTTTCCAGCCCAGCCCCTCGGCGGCTAGCGCGACCAACTGCCCGCTGGGCAGCGGCTCGTTGTCCCACACAAGGCAGGCGAAGCGGTATTCGCCGTCAGCAAGGCGAAGCGGTTCATGGTTCAGCATAGGGAAAGCTCCTTTTGGTTTATTGCAATAGACCTATCTCTGCCTATAGTCTACTACGATAGACCAAAAATGTCAATAAAAAATCCCCGCCAGTGGTGCACGGTGGGGGCATCAAATCCGGAAATGGAATAAAAATTTATGTATTATTCGATGCTTTTGAAATTTTTATCCCTTATCCGTAATTTCTGAGTTCGCCCGCTGGGAAATTTCCATTATAATATAGGCAGTAAATTGAAAAGGAGTACCCAGCGATGCGAGCAATAAACCTGAAAACGAATCATCTTACCGCGCCCCTTGGCATGGATGCCGGGCCGCTGTTCTTGTCTTGGCAGTGCGTTGACGGCGTGCGCCAGACTGCCTATGAAATTGAACTGACCGCGAACGGCGAGACTGTTTGGCACAGCGGCAAGGTGCAGAGCGCCGCCGTGCACGCCGATGCCCCGACTGTGGGCGGCTCCCGCGTGCGTGGGTGCTGGCGCGTGCGCCTGTGGGACGAAAACGACACCCCCGGCGCGTGGAGTGAGGCGCACTTTGAAACGGGCTTGGCGCAAAGCGACTGGCAGGGTGAATGGGTAGACCCCGAAACGGAAGAAATCGACATCCCCGGGGATGATGCCATCAACGCCTTTGCCCGCCCCAACTGGGAGCGCAAGCAGGCGGAAAAAGAAGCCGCAGGCAAGGGCGCAGCCGAGCCGTACAAGCCCCACCGCCCGGCATCGTACCTGCGCAAAACCTTTACTGCAGCCAAGGGCGAAGCGCGGCTGTACATTACCGCCAAGGGGCTGTATGCGGTATGGCTGAACGGTGTGCGTGTCGGGGATATGGTTTTAGCCCCCGGCAGCTTTACCGGCAACAAGCACCTTGCAGCACAAACATACGATGTAACGCAATATTTGCGTGACGGTGAAAACGAGCTGCTGATTGCCCTTGGTGACGGCTGGCACCGCAGCACAGGCGGCGTTGACGGTGACCGCGACTTGTTCGGTGATACGCTGGGCGTGCTGCTTCAGCTGGAGGTGGACGGCCAAGCCGTCTGCGTTTCTGACGGCTCGATGCAGGCAACGCAGTGCGGGTCGATCCGCCAAAACGATATGCAGCAGGGCGAGGTCTATGACGCACGGTTCGAAGGCAGCTTGACCGGCTGGCACGGCGTGCGCGCCTACCGCGACGACCTGCCCATCACCGGCATGAATACCGTGCCGATTCTGGAACACGAAGCCTTCCCCGGCAAGCTGCTGCAAACGCCCAACGGCGAGACCGTGCTGGACTTTGGGCAGAATATCGCCGGCTATGTGGAGATGGCGCTGACCGCCCGCGCCGGGCAAAAGGTCAAGCTGACCTGCGGCGAAGCGCTGGA
>ERZ773134.145-NODE-145-length-70980-cov-28.889602_pt1 | contig 70980 bp, 57 predicted proteins | sample MGYA00580856_ERZ773134 | MGnify/ENA primary metagenome ERZ773134 (study PRJEB29015, sample SAMEA2737823) | human gut metagenome | biome: human gut; feature: human-associated habitat; material: faeces | place: China | collected 2012 ... | reverse complement strand
GTTCTCTTGGGGGTGTAAGGGGGCCATTCTCTCACGTGAGAGAATGGCCCCCTTTTATCCGTGCAGTGCCATCGGCACTGCTATTCCCCATCCACGCGCAGCGTGAAAAGCCTCCTCTTATCTGCAAAGATAAGAAAACCACCCCTCGCTGCTGCGTGTCTCTTCGATCGTCCAGCCCGCTTCGACGAGCTTCTCGCGCACCTCCTCTGCGCGGTCGTCGATGATGCCCGAGCAGAGGAAAATGCTACCCTTTTTGAGGAGCTTCCCCACCTGCGGGGCGAGCGCGATGATGACGTCCGCGACGATGTTCGCAACGATCACGTCATAGTCGCCGCCGAACTCCTTCTGGAGCTTTTTGTCACTGAGCACATCGCCTGCGCGGACGGTGTAATGCTCCTTGCCGACGCCGTTGAGTGCGGCATTTTCATACGCGACGCCGACGCACTTGTCGTCGATATCACAGGCAAAAGCATCCTTTGCGCCGAGCAGCAGCGCGGCGATGGATAAAATGCCGCTGCCGCAGCCAAGGTCTAAAACCTTTTCCCCGCCGTGGATATGCTGCTCAAGCGCCTGTAAGCACAGCCGCGTCGTGGCGTGGCTGCCGGTGCCGAACGTCAATCCGGGATTTAAGACAAGCTTGACGCGCCCGTCCTCCTGCGCCTGCTCCCATTCCGGCACGACGAGCAGCCGCTCGCCGATCTCCATGGGCTTGTAGAACTGCTTCCAGTTGTTCTCCCAGTCCGCGTCTTCGACATTTTCCATGCTGAGGATCAGCGGCGCGTACTCGGGATGCTGCTTTTTGAAGGCCGACAGACCGATACGGAACTGCGCGAGGGTGTTATAGCCCTCGGCGCTGTCCTCCAAATAAAACGTGATGCGGCTCTTGCCGTGCATCTGCTCCATCAGCTCGTCGTCGACATAGTCCCAGTACTGGTGGTTATTTTCGAGGAAGTCCTTGAAGTCGCCCTCCTCGTCGATCATCAGGCTGTCGATGCCGTACTCGCTCAAAAGCTCCGTCGCGGGTTCGATGCCCGCGGGCTGCGTGTCAAGGTGTAATTCCAGCCACTTCATCGCTCAGTCCCCACAAAGAACAGGCCCAACGTACCGCAGCCGGTGTGCGCGCCGATGACGGGACCGATGAAGTCATCGCGCACATCCGTCACGCCGAAGCGCTCCTTGAGTAGCCCCTTGACGTACTCGACGGACTCCGGGCAATTGGCGTGGCAGATGAGCATGGGCTGGTTTTTCGCCGGCTCGACGCCGATCTCGCCAACCTTGTCGACAAGCGCGCGCAGCGCCGCCTTCGTGCCGCGGGCCTTGCTCACGGGGGTCAAGCGGCCCTCGCTGTCCGTGTGCATGACGGGCTTGATGCCGAGCATCGTGCCGACCAGCGCCGCCGTGGAGCTCACGCGGCCGCCGCGCTTTAAGTGGTTCAGATCGTCGACGATGAACCAGTGGCACTGGCTCTGGATGATGGAGCGGACGTAGGCATCCAGCTCGTCGATGGTCAAATTCTTCTCGCGGCGCTCGCGCACGGCGCGATAGAGCAGCATGCCCTGCCCGCGCGAGGCGGACAGCGAGTCAATGACTAAGATCTTCGCCTCGGGGTACTTTTCGCGCAGGTCTTCCGCCGCGATGCAGGCGGACTGATACGTTGTGGACAGCGCGCTCGAAAAGCAGACGCAGAGGATGTCCTTGCCCTCCTGCAAGACCTTTTCCATCGCGTCGGTGAACTGGCCGACGTTGACCGCGGCGGTCGTGCAGTCCGCGCCCGCGGCGATCTTGGCGAAAAATTCCTCAGGCGACATGTCCGCGTGGTCAGGGGTATTCAAAAGTGTCTTGCCCTCGATGGTGAACGAGAGCGGCAGGACCGTCAACTCGAGCTCTTCGACCTCCTGCTGGCTCAGATCGCAGCAGCTATCGGTCATAATGATATAATCACGCATTACAGCACTTCTCCTTTCAGGGAAGAAAATCACGTTTTTGTCTTTTGTATCCTGTCGGATGCCATATTATACCAAATTCCCCCACAGCCTGTAAATATGCCGCGAAATTTATTTTCCCTTCCGCTTCGGCATAGCCGCATGGAATTTGCAAAGGGGCGCGGCATGGCCGCGCCCCTTACCGTCCTTTTATTTTGTATCCGAGCACTGCTCCGCCTGTATTCCCGCAAGCTTCAAAAATTTTTTGTCCGTTTGAATGCTCTGGGTCAGGAACTTGCCGTCCTTGAACAGCGCGTAGGTCGTCACCGGGGCAGGTACGCTCTGTGCCTGCTCCCTGCTGGTGACGTGGATGACCTTCAAAGGCACGTGGTACGCTCTCGCGGCTTCTTCCACGCGCGGCACCCAGTAGTAAGTAAACGGGCACTGGTCGGTATAATAGAGGGCAAAGCCGCTCTCTTCCACCGCAGGGTGCTTGGCACAGGCCTTGAACCTCGGCGGCTCTGCATCCTGTGCAAGCGGCAAATACATCAAATTGATCCCGCATTCCGATGTATCGGCAACGGCAAATCCCTTATATGCCAGATACTTCGGGTCGGAGAGGAACTCCCGCTTTCGCCCCTCGGACGAGAGAATGCACAGTCCCTTTCGCCCCCGCTCCTTTGCGTCCCGGATGCACTCTTCCAGCAGATCGTTGGAATATCCGTGCCCTTTCAGCGAGCCGGAGACCCACAGGCAGTCAATATAAAAATACCCGTCCGCCTGAATAGGGACCCACGCGTTTTCCGCTGGAATATACTCAATAAAGCACTTGCCGCGTTCTGTGCTCCGGCAGAAGATCAGCCCCTCTTTAAAGCGCTGCTTGAGCCACTCCTTTTTGATGACGCCCTGCTTGCCGGACATCGCACAGCAGATGTGCTCTTTCTCAATATTATCATCGGTGATTCGGATATAGTCCATCGAAAGAACCTCCCGGATATTTCATAAATTCTCCGCACCCTGCGGGCGCCGCCCCTTACTTCTCAGCCCGACAGCTGTCGATCTTTCAGATTCGCTTACGCCGCCGCAAACCGATAGGTGACCGAGTTCTGCCATGGCTCCTCGTTTGCCAAGTCCGTCCTGATCACCTCGCCGCCCATCTTCTCATAGAATGCTCGGGCATTCAGATTCTCGGGAACACAGTGGCAGGTAAAAAACTTCGCCCCGTGTTCCCTGCAATACGCCTTGATAAAATCAAATGCCGCCCGACCGATCCCCTGCCGCTGATATTCAGAGAGAATATACAGTGACTGCAAGACGATCCCGTCGGTTCTGCTTATCGTCAAATAGCCGATATTTTGATCGTCTTTTTGGAGCAGATACACAGAATACGCCGGATCATTGATCCGCAGCAGTTCTTTCTCCTGATGCCACGCCCAATCAAAGTTGTCGATCATATCATCGGGGTAGATCCCTCTGTAAGTAGTGCCCCAAATTTGATGCCGCAGGGCAATGATCTCCGGCACATCCTCTTTGGCCGCCTCGACAAACATACTATCGCTTCTCATAGGGCAAGTTTCCTCCCCGTAACGCTTTCAACTTTTTCACATCCAGCATACCATGCCGCCGATTTCGCCGCAAGCGCAAAAAAAGCAGCGCCGGTTGGCGCTGCTTTTTTATCATCTTTGGGAAGCCGAATTACTGCTGCTCGGCGGCCTTCGCGGCGGCCTGCTGGGCTTCGATCTCGATGAGGGCGTCCTTGCGGGAGAGGTTCCAGCGGCCCTTTTCGTCGATCTCCATGAACTTGACCCAGATCATATCGCCGACGGTGACAACATCCTCGACCTTCTCGACGCGCTTGCGGTCGAGCTTGGAGATGTGGACCAGGCCGTCCTTGCCCGGGGCGATCTCGACGAACGCGCCGAACTGCATCAGGCGCACGACGCGGCCATAGTAGAGCTTACCGACCTCGGGCACGAAGACGATATCGTCGATGCACTTCTTCGCAGCGTCGCACGCGGCGGCGTTGGCGGAGGCGATGTGGATGGTGCCGTCGTCGTCGATGTCGACCTTGGCGCCGGTATCGGCAACAATCTTCTGGATGACGCTGCCGCCCTTACCGATGACCTCGCGGATGCGCTCGGGGTCGATGTGCATGGTGATCATCTTGGGCGCATACTGGCTGACCTCGGCGCGCGGCTCGGAGATGCAGGGCAGCATGATCTGGTCGAGGATCTGCACGCGCGCGTCATAGGTGATCTCAAGGGCGTTCTTGATGATGGCCATCGTCAGGCCGTCGTTCTTGAGGTCCATCTGGATGGCGGTGATGCCCTTCTTGGTACCGGCGACCTTGAAGTCCATTTCGCCGTGGAAGTCCTCAACGCCCTGAATGTCGATGAACGTGGTGAAGTCGTCGCCGTCCTGAATGAGGCCGCAGGAGATACCGGCGACGGGCGCCTTGATGGGGACGCCTGCGTCCATCAGCGCGAGCGTGGAGCCGCAGATGGAGCCCTGAGAGGTCGAGCCGTTGGAGGAGACGACCTCGCTCACGACGCGGATGGCATACGGGAACTCGTCGACAGACGGGATGACCGGCAGCAGCGCGCGCTCAGCGAGAGCGCCGTGGCCGATCTCGCGGCGGCCGGGGCTGCGGGATGGCTTGGCCTCGCCGACGGAGTAGCCGGGGAAGTTATAGTGGTGCATATAGCGCTTTTCGGTCTCTTCCCAGATGGTGTCGAGCTTCTGGCAGGCGGAAAGCGTATCGAGCGTGCAGACGGAGAGCACCTGCGTCTGGCCGCGGGTGAACAGGCCCGAGCCGTGGACGCGGGGCAGGACGCCGACTTCGGCGGCGAGAGGACGGATCTCGTTCTTCTGGCGGCCGTCGACGCGGTGGCCTTCGAGCAGCCACGCCTTGACGATCTTCTTCTGGAACTTATAGGTGATCTCGTCGAGGAACTGATCCATATCGGGATACTCCTCGAGGAACTTCTCGTGCCAGTGCTCGATCATCTCGTTCCAGCGGGCCTCGCGGACGTTCTTGTCGTCGGTATCCATCGCGGCCTTGGCCTCGTCCATGAAGTTTTCGACGATCTTGTCGAACAGCTTCTGGTTGAAGCTCGCGTGCGGGTAGTCGAACTTGGGCTTGCCGATCTCGGCGACCATGCGGTTGATGAGCTCGACCTGCTTCTGGTTCTCGTTGTGGGCAAGCTCGATGGCCTTGTACATGGTGTCGTTGTCGACCTCGTTCGCACCGGCCTCGATCATGACGACCTTCTTGCCGGTCGAGACGACCGTGACGTCGAGATCGCTGACCTTGCGCTGCTCGGAGTTGGGGTTGAGCACGAGTTCGCCGTTCACAAGGCCGACCTTGAGCGCGCCGACAGGGCCGTTCCAGGGGATATCGGAGATGGCGAGCGCGGCGGAGGTGCCGATCAGGGCCGCGATCTCGGGAGAGCAGTCGTGGTCGACGCTCATGACCGTCGCCATGATGGAGACGTCGTTGCGGAAGTCGGAGGGGAAGAGCGGGCGGATGGGGCGGTCGATGACGCGGCTGGTCAGGATGCCCTTTTCGCCGGGACGGCCCTCGCGGCGGTTGAAAGAACCGGGGATGCGGCCGACGGAGTAGAGCTTCTCCTCAAAGTCAACGGAGAGGGGAAAGAAGTCGATGCCGTCGCGCGGGCGGGCGGAAGCCGTGGCGCAGACGAGCACGCGGGTGTCGCCGTAGCCGACCATGACGGCGGCGTTGGCGAGTTCAGCAAGCTTGCCGACCTCAAGCGTGAGGGGACGGCCAGCGAGCTCCATCTCGTACTTGTGGTAGTTGGGGAACTGTCTGTGGGTGATGATGGTAGACATTTGTCGATCTCCTTTTTTGTAAAATTCCGTATGGGAGCCGACCGTTTAGCACTTGAAAAAACGTCGGCGCGCCGCCGCTTTTTCAACTGCTAAAGCATAGCAGGCTCTCATACGCGCGGGGAAAGTGCCAAGGGCGAAAGTGTGAAAGAAGGGTGGTGCGCATGCACACCACCCTGTTTTCAAACTTACTTACGGATACCCAGCTTGGCGATCAGGGTACGATAGCGCTCGATGTCCTTCTTCATGAGATAATCGAGCAGGCTGCGGCGCTTACCGATCATCTTGTACAGGCCGCGGCGGGAGTGGTTGTCCTGCGGGTGCTGCTTGAGGTGCTCGGTGAGCTGAGCGATGCGCTCGGTGAGGATAGCGACCTGGACCTCCGGAGAACCGGTGTCGCCTTCGTGGGTGCGGTTGGCTTCGATGATAGCCGTCTTCTGGTCTTTGAGCATCATAGTGTGATATCCACCTTTCATAAATTCTCCCAACACTGAGCGGCGGGTCGGTGAATCCTCCACGTCCTAAGTGCGGGAATGCGCACGATAAGCGTGCTGAATTATGATAGCACAGCTTTTTCCTATTGTAAAGCAAAACCTGTGAAATGATACCGCTTTTTTGCTTTTTCCCGTCCCTCGCGGCAAAACTGAAGAAAAAAGAGACAGCCAAGGCCGTCTCTTTTCAGCACATGCGTTCTCACTCAAAAAGCGGCCTCGCCGCTGTTTCGATTATTTTCTCAGTCCCGCGAAATGCTCCTTCGTCACCTTGATGACCACGGGGCTCAGCAGCAGCAGCGCGATGAGGTTCGGGATGGACATGAGGCCGTTGAGCGTGTCGGAGATATCCCACACGAGCGTCAGGTCCGCGACCGCGCCGGCCACAACGACGAGGCAGAAGATGATCTGATAGGGGCGGATGATCTTGCTGCCAAAGAGGAACTCCGCGCAGCGCGTGCCGTAGAGCGCCCAGCCGAGGATGGTGGACGTGGCAAACAGCAGCAGGCCGACTGCCAGAATGACCGAGCCCGCCTTCGCGCCGAAGACGCTCGAGAAGCCGACGACCGTGGTCGAAACGCCCGCAGCTGCCGCGTTGCCGTAATTGCCGTCCGCCGCGCCGGAGCAGAGGACGACAAGGGACGTGAGCGTGCAGATGACGATGGTGTCCATAAAGACCTCAAAGATGCCGTAAAGGCCCTGCTTGACGGGGTTCTTTTCCGAGGTGGCGGCGTGCGCGATGGGCGCGGAGCCGAGGCCCGCCTCGTTGGAGAAGACGCCGCGGCCGACGCCCTTGGTCATCGCGAGCTTGATGGACATGCCCGCCGCGCCGCCGGTGACGGCAGCGGGGTTAAAAGCGCCCTTAAAGATGGAGGCAAACACGCCGGGAACGGCGCTGACATTCGCAAACACGACGATAAGCGCGCAGACGATGTAAATGACGGCCATACCGGGCACGAGCTTTTCCGTGACCTGACCGATGCGCTTGACGCCGCCGAGCAGCACCAGCGCGACGAAGATGGCGACGCAAATGCCGGTGATGAGGCAGATCATCGTCTCCCTGCTCGCCGCGTTTTCATTGAACGCGACGGCAACGGACTTGACGGAATCCGCGATGGAGTGCACCTGTGCGATGTTGCCGATGCCGAACGCCGCGATGGCGCCGAGCACGGCGAACACACCGCCGAGCCACTTCCACTTCGGACCGAGGCCGTTTTTAATGTAGTACATGGGGCCGCCGCACCAGTCGCCCTTTTCGTTGCGCTCGCGGTATTTGACGGCGAGCGTGACCTCAGAGAACTTGGTCACCATGCCAAAAAGCGCCGACACCCACATCCAGAACACGGCGCCGGGGCCGCCTAAGATGATCGCGCCCGTGACGCCCGCGATGTTGCCCGTGCCGACGGTGGAGGCAAGGGCCGTGGACACGGCCTGCAGCGGCGTGATCTCGCCGTCGCCGGCCTCGCCCTTCTTAAAGATCTTTCCGATGGTGTTTTTCCACCAGTAGCCGATCTTGGTGAACTGGATAAAGCCCACAGCGATGCTCAGGTAGATGCCCGTGCCGACCAGCAGCGCCAGCATCACCGGTCCCCAGACGAAGCCGTTGACCGCAGTGTTGATCTTCATAAACTGTTCCATACACTTCTCCTTCCCAAAAATCACATTCCGTAAAACGTTTGATGAATTTCTTTCATATCTCAGAGAATACCAAATCGGCCGCCCGCTGTCAACGGGGCAAGTGTCGTTTTTTGTCGTGCGCGCATGGCAAATCATACATTCTGCATAAATTTTAATGCATTCTTTACCTACATTTAGTGATTTGCACAGCAAAACGGCGGAAATTTTTTGCATTCCCCGCTTGACAACCGGTGTCCGCCATGCTATCCTAACTGTACTAACACACTTAATACAGCAGGAGGCGCCTATGTTCCACTTGATATTTCTGATCCCGGTTCTTGTTGTACTGCTGCTCGGCATTTTGCTGCTCGCCGTGCTGTGCAGCCGATGAATGCAGGAGGAATGCCATGATCACCTTAAATTACCGCGACGCGCGCCCGATCTACGAGCAGGTGTGCGACGGACTGCGGCGGCTGATCGTCTCCGGCGCGATCGCCGACGGGGACAAGCTCCCCTCGGTGCGCGCGCTGGCGACGCAGCTTGCCATCAACCCCAATACCATCCAGCGCGCCTACAACGAGCTGGAAGCGAGCGGCTACTGCTGCTCCGTGCCCGGCAAGGGCTGCTTTGCCGTGCACACCTACCGCGCGCAGGACGACGCGCGCCGCTTATCGCTTGAGCATCAGCTCAAAGAGCTTTTGCAGGAGCTGCGCGCCATGGGCGTGAGCGAAGAAGACATTCAAGCATTGTGCAGGGAGGGAGAAGAGAAATGATCGAAGTACGAGGTCTTAAAAAGACCTTTGACGGCTTTGCCGCGCTCGACGGCGCGGATCTGAGCGTGCCGCGCGGCGCGGTCTACGGCCTTGTCGGGCCGAACGGCGCGGGCAAGACGACGCTGCTGCGCCACCTGACGGGCGTTTACCGTCAGGATGAGGGCAGCGTGCGCTTTGACGGCGAGGAGGTCTGGGAAAATGCGGACGTGAAGGCGCGCATCGCCTCCATTCCCGACGACTGGTTCTACTTTATGCAGGCGGGGCTGCGCGATATGATGCGCTTTTACCGCGGGCTGTACCCGAAGTTCGATCAGGAGCGCTTTGAAAAGCTCCGCGAGGTCTTCGCGCTCGATGAAAAGCGGCCGCTGCGCCGCATGAGCAAGGGCCAGCAGAAGCAGGCGGCCTTCTGGCTCGCGCTGTGCACGATGCCGGACTACCTCATTCTCGACGAGCCGGTGGACGGTCTCGACCCCGTGATGCGCCGTCAGGTGTGGAGCCTCATTTTGCAGGACGTTGCCGAGCGCGGCACGACAGTGCTTGTCTCGTCGCACAACCTGCGCGAATTGGAGGACGTGTGCGACCACGTGGGCGTGATGAGCCGCGGCAAGCTCCTGCTTGAGCATTCGCTGAGCGAATTGCAGGACTATACCGTCAAGCTCCAGCTCGCCTTCGAGGGCGCGGAGCTGCCCGCCCTGCCGCAGGAGATCAAGGTGCTGCACCACGCGCAGACCGGGCGCGTCCACACGCTCATCTGCCGCGGCAGCGCAGAGGAACTGGAACAGCAGCTCGCCGCGCTGCACCCGATCTTTATCGACGCGGTGCCGCTGTCACTTGAAGAAATTTTCATCTATGAACTGGGAGGTGAGGACTATGCGATCCGCGACATCGTTCTTTGATAAGACTTTATTCCGCAGCCAGCTCAAGCACACCTGGCCGCTCTGGCTCGGCTACACCGCCTTGTGGCTCTTCCTCGTGCCGGTCATGCTCTTTTCAGAGCTTTCCGCCTATCAGGGCGGTTACAGCGCAGCGGATGCATCCTACCTACTGCTCAATACCGGCGTGCGCGGCGGCATCTTCATTTCCTTCTTCTTCGGCCTTTTCTTTGCGATGCTCGCCTTCTCGCACCTGACGCAGAGCCGCGCGACGAACGGCTTCCACGCGCTCCCCGTGCGGCGCGAGACCATCTTTCTGACCGCCTACCTCACGGGACTGTTCTGCCAGCTTTCCACCATTCTCGTCACGTTCCTGCTCGGCGCGGCGGTCTCCGCCCCGCTGCACCTCAGTTTCTGGAGCGTCACTGGCGCGGCCATGGGCAGCGCCATGCTCGAAGCCGTCTTTTTCTACTCCTTCGCCGCGCTGTGCATGATGATGACGGGGCAGATCCTCGCCGCGCCCGTCTTCTATTTCGTCGGCAATATCCTCGTTCCGGGAATGGAATATCTGCTGCGCAACTTTGCGGGCAATTTCCTCTACGGCTACAGTGGGCACACCGACGTTGCGCTCGGTTTCCTCTCCCCGCCCCTCTATATGTACCCCGAGGTGGACATCGCCTCGATCGAGACCTGCGAGAGCGACTCGTACTATGTGACTGCCTACGCGCTTGAGCACCGCTCTTTCATGATCCTCGCCGCCTACGCGCTCGCGGGACTTGTCATCGCCCTCATCGCGCTGCTTCTCTACCGCACGCGCAAGAGCGAGATGACCGGCTCGACGGTCGCCTTCCCGTGGGCGACGCCCATCTTCAAGTACGGCGTGGCGTTCTGTACCGCCGTTGCCCTCGGGCAGTTCCTCTACTATTTCCTCTTCGGCCAGTACCGCTCGAGCGGCAACGATTCCCTGCCCGGCATGATCCTCTGCATGGCGGCGGCGGGGCTTGTGGGCTACTTTGTCGCCGAGATGCTCATCAAAAAGAGCTTCCGCGTCTTCCGCGCGGGCGCAAAGGGCGCGGCCATCGTCGCGCTTGCTCTTGTGCTGCTCGGCGTTGCGATGAGCTTCGACCTCACGGGCTATGAAAAGCGCGTGCCGGACGAGAGCGAGATCGAATCCGTTTACTACACCTTCTCCGGCATGACGAACGTCACGACCGACGACGCCGATACCATCCGCCGCCTCACCGCGGCGCACCAGGCCATCGTCAAAAACCGGAACGAGCAGGCGCGCATCGCAGACGCATGGGACGCGGATACGCTCTCCCAGAGCGATCATGACGACATCGAACATTTCTCCCTGCGCCTGACCTACTACCTCAAGGACGGCTCGCAGCTCTCGCGCTCCTATTCGCTCTACCTGCGGAGAAGTGACCTCACCGTGCCCTCGTCCGCCACGGCGCGCGTGAACGCGCTCTATATGTGCAGAGAGTCCGTGCTCCGCCGTGTCCTCGGCTACGGCTGCGATCACCTCGGCGACACGCCGCGCTTCCTCGACAGCTACTGCTACTATTACGATGAGAACTCCAACACAAAGGACTATGCCCTCACCGCCGCGCAGGCTGAACAGGTCTACGCCGCGCTGATGCAGGACGTTCAGGATTCCGATAATGGCGGCAGCGACATCTTCGCCGTGCAGGAATACCAGTACGATCCCCCCATCTCCTTCTGGCTCGAGCTGTACTTTGAGTCCACCAATGAAAAAGGCCGCCCGGAGGTGTATACGCTCAGCCCCCATGTGAATGGCTCGACGCCCAACACCCTGCAAGTACTCAGTGAGCTGCTGCCCGAGCTGAACTCCAACACCGTAACGCCGCCCAGCGACGACGGCATTCACACCCTCCCCGCCACAGAGGACGTTTCCACCACGGAAAGCGTGAACTGACATGACAGAAAAAACAAAGCGGCGGCGCAGGCGCCGCCGCACCGGGAACAAGAAAGCATTTCTCGTCCTGCTCGCGCTCGTTTTGCTCGTCCTCGGCGGCGTGAAGCTGCGCTATGCGCTCGCGCACCGGAATCTCCCCGGTTCGAATGTCAGCGTGCCGGACTTTGTCACGGTCGACTACATTCCGATAAACGAATACTCCCGCCCCGGCACGCCGCTCAGGGAAATTTCCGGCGTAGTGGTGCACTATGTCGGCAATCCCGGCACGAGCGCCGCGGCGAACCGCAGCTTTTTTGCCAACCTCGCCTTGACGCACGAGACCTATGCAAGCGCCCACTTTGTCGTCGGGCTGGATGGGGAGATCTTGCAGTGCGTGCCGCTGACGGAGATCGCCTACTGCTCCAACACGGCGAACGACTACACCGTGTCCATCGAGGTCTGCCACGCCGACGACACAGGCAAGTTCAATGACGCGACGATGGAAAGCCTCGAACAGCTCGTCGCGTGGCTCTGCGAGACCTTTGACCTCGACCCCACCGAAGACGTCATCCGCCACTACGACGTGACGGGCAAGATCTGCCCCAAATACTATGTGGAAAACGAAGATGCGTGGCTCGCCTTCCGCGAGGACGTGAGCGCGCGCATCGAAGAGGACAAAACCGCGAACGGCGAAACCAACTGATAAATCAAATTGGGAGGGAGCTCATGCACGACTTTGTTTCCTATCTTTTTTATCTGCTGCAGCGCGGGATGCGCTTTGCCGTGCCCGCCGCGCTTATCTGCGGCCTTATTCTGGCCGTTTGCTACGCCGTCTGCCGCAGGCAGGGCCGCCGCTTCCCGTGGGGAAAGGCGGTCTGCGCGGTGCTGCTTGTCGGCTGGGCGGCGGTCACGGTCTTCGTCACGCTGCTGCGCAGCGAGCCGAATGAATTTGCCGCGCGGCAGTGCAATTTGCAGCTTTTCCTTGCTTGGCGCGAAGCGTACCAGCGCTTCACGCTGCAAATCTGGCTCAACGTGCTGCTCAACATCGCGCTCTTCGTCCCGCTCGGCGTGCTGCTGCCGCTCTTGTGGAAACCGTTTCGCAAGTGGTATGCCGCGCTGGGCGCGGGCTTCGGCGTTTCGCTCCTGATCGAGCTGGCGCAGCTTTTGACGGCGCGCGGCATGTGCGACGTGGACGACCTCTTCACCAATACGCTCGGCGCGATGCTCGGCTGGTGTGCAGCAATGCTCGTGCTCGCGCTGCATCAAAAGAGCAGGACGTGGCCGCGCTACTGCGCGCTGCCCGCCGCGTTCGCACTCGCACTATCCGCCATTTTCATTTCCTACGCCGCGCAGCCCTACGGCAACCTGCGCGACGCCTCCGTCACGACGGCGGACCTGAGCGGCGTCCGCTGGTCGGTCGACTTTGCGCTCGACGAAGACAGCAAAACCTCCTGGGTCTATCAGGCACAGGCGCTCGACAACGCGGGCGCCGACCGCTTCGCCGCGGAATTTGCCGCCGCGCACGGCGTCGAATTTCCGGATGCGTACTACTACGATGACCTTGTGATCTACGCCAACCACTCTTCCGGCGACTTCCTCGACGTCACCCTGCACGACGGCACGTGGGAATACAGCTTTGGGCGCGATCACACGCCCGTTTTCGATGCGCCCGCGTCTGGTGTCACAGAGGACATGCTGCGCGAAGAGCTCGACAAGTTTGGCTTTTCCATCCCCGCCGGCGCCGCGTTCACGCTCTCGCCGTATGGCGAGACCTCTTACCGCGCGGTGTTCTCCGCCGATCTTCTCCCTGCGGAGGGAGGCTTCCTCCACGGCACGCTCACTTGTGATCTGAGAACACAAGGCGACGGTCAATCGACGCTCTCGCAGCTCGAAAACCGCATCACCACGCTCGCGCCCGTGCGCGAAGAGTCTATTCTCTCCCCCGCGCAGGCGCTCGCCGCGCTGCAATCGGGCAAGAGCTTCGAGGGTGCGTGGTTCGCGCAAAGCGTCCAGCAAATTGAGGTGCGCTCCTGCACGCTCGACTACCTCTCCGATTCCAAGGGCTTCTATCAACCGGTCTACCGCTTCGAGCTGTCGCTCGCCGGTCAGGCGGGCGGCATCACCGACGCGGTCGACTATGTCCCCGCGCTCTTCTGAGCGCCGGAGTGCAAGGAGGCTTACGATGAAACGCATACTTGCCGCGCTGCTCAGCTTCGCACTGTGTCTCGCGCTGCTACTCTTCATCCGAAGCGAGCCCGATGAACCGATCCTGCACGTCGCGCTGAAACCAGCCGGCGAGCAGGACGCCGCTTACGTCTATGAAACGGTCTATGCAAGCGGCAAAAGCCGCGCCTGCGACGCCTTCATGCCCGACACCTGCGTCTTTTACACCGCCGACTACGCAGGCTTTGACACCTCCGCGCTTCGCTCGCACAGGGTCAACACACTTGTCGCCACCACGCTCTATGATTCTGTCGGCAATGTCGTTGAACCCGACGAGACGATGATCGCCATGATGCACGCCGCCGCAGACCAGATCGACCATGCGATCTTCGATTTTCAGATCATCGTCGTGAACGGCCAGCGCTACTTTGCCTTTGTTAAGCTCAACGTCAACTGGTGGGATCCGTGCACGCTGTACGAGTACGAGGGCGGAGAGCTCCGCGAGCTCGCGCAGTGGGACAACATGCGCCTGCTGTCGGTCGGCCTCATCTGAAATCCATATGAAAAAACGTCTGTCTCGGCCGAGACAGACGTTTTTCCTTTTTCACTTGTTTTTCTCCAAGCTGTACGGGTCCCGTCCCGCGGCGAATTCGGCGATCATCTCCGAGGTAAGGGCGATGCCGTTGCCCGTATAGTTCTCTCGCAGCTCCTCGCGGCTGACCCACGCGCCGTCCGCCAGCTCAAAGTTGTCGAGATGGATGGTATCGTCGTCGCCGTCGAGCCTGCACCAGTAGCCCATCATGATATTGCCGCTGATGCCCCAGGGCTGGCAGCGGTAATAGCGCAGGTCCTTGACCTTGAGCCCGACCTCCTCCATCACCTCGCGCTGCACGGTCTGCTCAAAGCTCTCAGCAAACTCGGTGAAGCCCGCGACAAGCGCCGTGCGCTGCGCGCCGGGACGGTTGGCGTACTTGGTCAAAAGCAGGTAGTCCCCATGCGTCACCGCCACGATGACCGAGGGGTTGATGCGCGGGAAGATCATATTGCCGCACTTGGGGCAGCGCATCATGCGCTCGTTCCCATCGTGGACGAGCTTTTCCCCGCAGCGGCCGCAGTAGCGCGCGTCGCGGTACCACGAGCACAGGTGCCACGCGCTGACCGCCGCATAGGCGAGCTCCTTGGGCTTTTCCGTGCGGAAAAGGCCGATGTTGCGGTAGGAATAGCCGTCGAGCGCGCGCTCATTTTCGTCAAAAAGCAGGTAATACTCCCGCCCGTCGAGCTCAAAAAGATAGGTGAACGCCTCGTCGGGCTCGGTAAACTGCGCGCGCGACGGGAACTTGAGGCCGTTGTCGTCGATGCGGCACAAAAGGTCCTGCCCGCGGAACTGCACCACGGCGCTGCTCTTTTTCGGCACGGCGTTTTTCTTCCACTCGTTAAAAAGGTGTTTCGGCTCGATATCCTGGATCATGTCGGCTTTCCTCCCGCTTGTCTGTTTGATAGCAGGGCTATTCTACAACGGATAGACGGGATTTGCAAGCGGGGCTTATTCCTCGATCATGCGTCTGCGCTTCAGCTCTTTAATCTTTTTCCCCTCGCGCCGCACGGAAATCATACCGGCAATACCACCCGCCAGCAGTCCCGCCACGATCAGGACAGTCAGCACCATATACACAGGTGAATCAAGCTGTGTGTCCAGCCAGCTTGAAAAGCCGTACTGCGAGATCGCTTTGTAAGCATGTCTCCCGCTTAACAGCACCAGCACCAGCGCGCCGAGCATCCCGCTGCGGTAATGCGAGCGCCGCTTTTCCAGCGCCGCGATCTTGGAGTCAAGGTCGGAATACAGCTCGAACGCACCGTCCGCCGTCTTTTTGCGCAGGATCAGCACCTCGCCGTACTCGCCCACCAGCGCCGCGCCCGTCTCGCCGAGCGTGCGCAGATAGTCGTCCTTCTCGCCGTCGCGCGATTCGTAAAAGTATTGTACGCGGTAGGTGTATTCGTCCTGCTCCCCGCGCACAAAGCGCAGCTCATCGCGCACGATCTCACAGCACTGCCAGCCCTCGTGGGACATCTCGTTGAGATAGCGCTCCATCTCTTCCACCCGCTCGGGGCCAAACGGCGCTCTGTTCCACTTCTTCGTCATCGTCTCTGCCATTTCTGCTCTCCTTTCATTCCTGAATCACGCGCTCGGCTTCGAGCGCCGCGATCTTCTGTTTCGCGCGGCGCAGTCCCCGCGGGCAGTCGACAATCCCCACGATGCAAATGGGCAGGAGCAGTGCCGACGCCGCAAGGAGAAATACCTGCGACGAGCGGAAGCTTATGGCGGCCATACCCGCATACTTGCCGATCACGTTCGCATTCATCAGCGTCATTAGAATATTCATCAGCGTGATGCTCATCCAGCCAAGGCTCAGCAGCAGACCTGCGCGCAGGTAGCGCACGGCTTTTTTCTGCTGGGCGATGAGGGAATCGAGGTCTGAGTACAGATCAAAAGGCGTGCCGTCCGCCTTCTTGCGCAGAACGAGCAGGTCTCCCACGCCGCCGACCTCTTCAATGCCAAACTCTGTAAGCTCTGCGATGTAGGTAAGACGGTCTATGCCCGCTTCCTTCACCTGCACGCGGTACTCGTACTCGCCCGCCTTTCCGCGTCGATAGGTGGAAAACAGCGAGCCGAACTTTTCAAGAATCCAGCCCTCTTTTGCCATTCGGTTTGCCTGCTCCTCGATCCGCTCGGGATCGTTGGCATAGCTTGACAAATGCGGCAGCACCTTCTTGTCCTTGACCATGGCGATTCTCCTTTCACTCGCAGATACACTGCTCGTCTTTGATCTTCTTCCACTTTTTGTGCGTGCGCACGGCTGCGCTCGCGCCCCATACGGCGAGGGCGAGCCACGAAAGGCCGAGCACTGCCTCCAGCGCGATCCGCGGCATCCAGGCCGCCACAACGCTCGGCCCGCCCGCGGCGATCAGCTCGGCATAGAGCTCTTCATAAATTTGCGCCGCGTACAGATACTCCCACGCAGTATAAAATTGCATCGCCGCGCCGAGCGCGCACAGCGCCGCCGCAAAAATCTGCGCGCTGCGCACGCACCTTGCCTCCTGCGCCTGCGACGCAAGGTCGGAAAACATCTCCTCCGGCCTGCCGTCATCCACCCAGCGGAAGTACGCGCGGTGCAGAAAGCAGCCAAGATAGGTGACGCCCAGCTCCTCCACGCCCGCAATATAGGCCCTGCCCTGCTCCGTCCACGGGAAGTCCTTCATCACCTGCACATAGTAGCGGTAATCCGTGCCGTCGCCGCGCGTAAAGTGGAAAAACAGCCCGCCGACGTGCGCCAGTTCCCACCCGCGCCTGCGGTGCCATGCGAGCCAGCGCTGAAAATGCGCGTTGTCAAACAGCAGATACCAGATCCACCAGAGGCAGAATTTTTGTTTCAGCATTGTGCGACCTCCCCTCTCAGTTCCATTCGCTTGTCAGCTTGTCGCCGTTCTGCGTCAGCTCATGCAGTCTTCTCAGCTCTGCGCGCACAGCCTCGCGGCCCTCGGGCGTGATCTGATACTCTTTCTTGCGCCCCTCGCTCTCGTCGCCGAGCGAGACGATCCAGCCGCGCTCAGTCAGCGTCGCGAGCGCGCCGTAGAGCGTGCCCGCGGCGAGCCGCACGCGCCCGCCGCTCAAATGCTCTACGTTCTGCATGATGCCGTAGCCGTGCAGCGGCGTATCCAGCGAAAGCAAAATGTAAAAGACCGCCTCGGTCAGCGCCGTCGTTCCCATGTGGTATCCTTCTTTCCTCGGCCAACGTTATAACGGTAGCCGATATATCGTCTACCGATAAACTATCACACCGCGCGCAGTCTGTCAATAGAAAAAAGGGGCAGGGAATGCAAAATTTGCACTCCCTGCCCCTTTCAATATGTCGCAGACCTTCGCCGCTTTTTGGAAGGCTTAAAGCCTCGTGATGACCGGCAGCACCATGGGGCTGCGCTTGGTCGCCTTAAAAAGATAGTTGCTCACCGCGCTGCGGATCGCGCCCTTGAGTTCGTTCAGGTCGCGCCCGCGTTTGCCGCGGTAGGCCTCCGCCGTGGACATCGTGAGGTTTCTGAGGTCTTGCAGCAGCTCCTCGGAATCCTTGACGTAGATAAAGCCGCGCGTGATGATCTCCGGCTCGGCCAGAAGGTCGCCGTTCTGCGCGGAGATGGGCAGCACGACGACGACCATGCCGTCTTCCGCCAGATGCTTGCGGTCGCGCAGCACGACCGCGCCGACGTCGCCGACGCCATAGCCGTCGACAAACACCTCGCCCGCGGGCGCATAACCGGGCACGCACTTCATCGAGCGCGCGCCGATCTCGACGGCGTCGCCGTTGTCGCAAATCACAATATTCTTGCGGTCCATACCCATCTGGAGAGCGAGATCCTTGTGCAGCTGGAGCATGCGCTGCTCGCCGTGCACGGGGATAAAATACTTGGGCTTTGTCAGCGCGTGGATGATCTTGAGCTCCTCCTGGCACGCATGGCCCGAAACGTGCAGCATGTCCGCGCGGTCGTAGATGACCTCAACGCCCTTGCGGAAGAGCTCGTTGATGACACGCGAGACGGTGTTCTCGTTGCCGGGGATGGCGCTCGCCGAGATGATGACGCGGTCGCCGGGGCCGACCTCGATCTGCTTGTGCTGGGAGAACGCCATGCGGTACAGGGCGGACATCTCCTCGCCCTGCGAACCGGTGGTGACGATGACCTGCTTTTCCAGCGGCATCGACTTGATCTTGTTGATGTCGACCACGGTGTTTTTCGGCGGCTTCATGTAGCCTAAATCCATGGCGACCTTTGTGACATTTTCCATGCTGCGGCCCGTCACAGCGACCTTGCGCCCGCACTCCGCCGCGGCGTCCATGATCTGCTGGATGCGGTGGACGTTGGAGGCGAACGTCGTGACGATGATGCGCTGTTTGCAGCCCTGGAACAGGCGGTTAAAGGTCCTGCCCACCGTGCGCTCGCTCATCGTATAGCCTGGGCGCTCGACGTTCGTCGAATCCGCGAGCAGCGCCAAAACGCCCTGCTTGCCAAGCTCGCCGAAGCGGGCAAGGTCGATGACCTCGCCGTCGATGGGCGTCGAGTCGATCTTGAAGTCGCCCGTGTGGACAACGGTGCCAAGGCCTGTGTGGATGGCGAACGCGACAGAGTCCGCGATAGAGTGGTTCACGTGGATGAACTCCACGCTGAACTTGCCGGCCTTGACGGTCATGCCGCTTTCCACCGTGACGATCTTCGTCGATTTGAGAAGGCCGTGCTCTTCGAGCTTTAGGCGGATGAGGCCCGCGGTCAGGCGCGTGCAGTAGATGGGAATATTCACCTTTTTGAGGATGTAGGGCACGGCGCCGATGTGGTCCTCGTGCCCGTGGGTGATGAACATGCCGCGGATGCGGTTCTTGTGCTTGACAAGATAGCTCACGTCGGGGATGACGCAGTCGATGCCGTACATGTCGTCGCCGGGGAAGGCCATGCCGCAGTCGACCACGATGATCTCGCCGCCGTATTCATAAACGGTCATATTCTTGCCGATCTCATTGAGACCGCCGAGAGGGATGATTTTTAACTGTTCAGCCAATGCTGGTTCAACTCCTTTTGATTCGTTCGTTGCAAAAACGATAGATTTGTTTTGATTTTGTCATGTGCGTCCGGACCAAAAAGCGCAAAGCATTGGAGACGTCCGTACTCTCACTTCGCCCTGCTTCACGAAGCGATCGCACCTGCGGCGCCTTTTGGATCCCTATGGACTTTCTATGAGAACCGCGAAAATGCGGTCAAAACCCGTTGTCGCGGAGGCTCTTGCGCGTATTTTTCCGGCGCGGCCGTCCGCTATTACGGGATAGTATAGCACGTTTTCCACCAAAAGTATACCACATTTTTTGTCGACGCCGAAAAATAAAATATTGATATTGTATCCGCCCGCCCCGCCGTGTTATAATGAAATGGATTATTCCCGCGGTTTGCCGCAGTAATGTCGATCATAACGGGAGGGCAGCTTCATTATGCGGAACAAAAAGATCAGCAAACTGGTAGACCCCAGCTTCCGGCTCTACTTTCTTGTCGGCTTTCTCTTTGCCGCCGTCACGGTGCGCGTGAGCATCCCGCTCGCGATCTGCGAGGCTGCGGCGATGGCGTTTCTCTGGTGGTACTTCCGCCACACGGCGCAGAAGCGCCGCGAGGGCATCCGCCAGTACATCGACGACGTGACCGACGACATGACCACCGCCGACAAGGCCTCGATGCTCTCGGCCCCGTTCGCGATGATGGTCTTCCGCCCCGACACGCAGGAGATCCTGTGGAGCAACGACAGCTTCATGCAGCTCACTGGCGTGCGCGAGGATATCTTTGACAACCGCATCGACGATATTCTCCCCGATTTTCCGACACACTGGCTGCTCGAGGGTAAAAGCGAGTGCCCCGAAACGGTGGTGATGGGCGGGCGCCACTTCCGCGTGTTCGGCAATCTGAGCCATCCCTCCTCCCGCCGCGGCGGACAGAGCCTTCTTGCCACAACGTACTGGACGGACGTGACCGAGCAGGACTCGCTGCGCGAGGAGAACGAGAGCCGCCGCCCCATCGTCTCGGTCATCGTGATCGACAACTACGAAGAGCTGATGAAGGCTGGCAGCGAGGCGTCGCGCAGCGCGGTGCTCGCCGCCATCGACGAAAAGATCAGCACATGGCTCAAGGATTCGCACAGCCTGCTGCGCAAATTCGATCGTAACCGCTACGTGCTCGTCACGACCGAGCAGGAGTATCAAAAGCTGCTTGAGGGTAAATTCTCCGTGCTCGACGCGGTGCGAAGCGTCGTCACTGAGGACGGCGTCGCCGCAACGCTCTCGATCGGCGTGGGCAAGGACGTGGATGACTACGAAACGCTCTATCAGAACGCCATGCTCTCGATCGAAATGGCGCTCTCGCGCGGCGGCGACCAGGTCGTCGTGCGCAACCGCCTTGACTTTGAATTCTACGGCGGCAAGGCCAAGTCCCCCGAAAAGCGCACGAAGGTCAAATCCCGCGTGATGGCCAACGCCCTCGGCGAGCTCATTTCCGACGCAGGCCAGATCTTCGTCATGGGCCACGCGCACGCGGACATGGATGTGGTCGGCGCAGCGGCCGGCATCTGCTGCATCGCGCGCAAGCGCGGCAAAAAGGCGCAGATCGTCATCGACATGGAGGACAACGTCGCAAAGCCGCTGCTCAGTAAGCTTGCGGCTCTTCCGGAATACAAGGACGCCTTTATCTCCGGCAACGACGCGTTCATCTCCGCCCAGCCGGGCGCGCTGCTCGTCGTGGTGGACACGAACCGCCCCGACTTTGTCGAATCCGAGCAGCTGCTTGATGCGTGCAACCGCGTGGCGGTCATCGACCACCACAGAAGAGCCGCGAATTATATCGAATCCGCCGCGCTCAACTTCCACGAGCCCTACGCCTCGAGCGCGTCCGAGCTCGTGACGGAGCTGCTGCAATACCTCGCCGACCCGACCGATTTACTTCGCGCGGAGTCCGAGGCGCTGCTCGCGGGCATCGTGCTCGACACGAAGAACTTCACGATGCGCACCGGCGGGCGCACGTTTGAGGCCGCCGCGTTCCTGCGCCGCGCGGGCGCGGACACGTCGGACGTACAGCGACTCTTCCAGAGCGACCTTGCCGGCATGGTCGAGCGCTATGACATCATCCGTCACGCCGAGCTCGTGCACGGCGACATCGCCGTGGCCGCGGTTGAAAAGGAGATCGACCGCGTGACCGCCGCCAAGGCGGCCGACGAGCTTTTGACGCTCTCCGGCATTCACGCCTCGTTCGTGCTGTTCAAGAACGGCACGGGCGTGAACCTCTCAGCGAGATCGCTCGGTGAGATCAACGTACAGTTCATTATGGAAAAACTCGGCGGCGGCGGCAATTCGACCACCGCGGGCGGCCAGGTGGCCGATGCCAGCGTCGACGAGGTGCGCGAGCGTCTGCTCGCCGCCATCGACGAATATATGGAAGAGTGACGCTCTTCCCCACAACGTAAATCACCCCACAAGGAGGAAACAGATATGAAAGTCATTTTAACGCAGGATGTGAGAGGTCAGGGCAAAAAGGGCCAGCTCATCGACGCAGCCGAGGGCTATGCAAGAAACTTCCTGCTGCCCCGCAAGCTCGCCGTGCTCGCCACGGCTGACGCCATCAACACCATGAACCTGAAGGAAAAGGCCCGCCGCGCCGAGGAGGCCGCGAACCGTCAGGCCGCCGTCGAAATGGGCGGCAAGCTCAAGAACGTGACCGTCAAGCTCACGGCCAAGGGCGGCAAGGAGGGCAAGCTCTTCGGTGCTATCACGAGCAAGGAAATTTCCGAGGGCCTTGCGAGCCAGTTCCAGCTCGACGTGCCCAAGCAGAAGATCGTGCTCGACGAGCCCATCAAGGCCTTCGGCACCTACGAGGTCAAGGCCAAGCTCGGCTACGAAGTGAGCGCTAGGTTCTCCGTCAGCGTGAGCGAGGAGTAAGGCGCAAGATTACGCAATTAAGGAGGTCTTCTCGTGGAAGATATCTTCTACCGGCAGATGCCTCATTCGCTCGAGGCCGAGCAGTCCGTGCTCGGCTCGATGCTCATCGACGCAAACTGCGTCAAGGACGTGATGGAGCAGCTCCGTCCCGATGATTTTTACTTAAAGCAGAACCGCGAGATCTTCGAGACGATCTACTCCATGTTCGTCTACTCCAAGCCCATCGACGGCGTGACCGTCGCGGGCGAGATGGAGAAAAACGGCACCTATGAGGAAAGCACGACGCGCCCGTACCTCGCCCAACTGATGGACGTAACGCCCACGAGCGCAAACGTGATGGAATACGTCGGCATCGTACGCGACAAGGCGCTGCTGCGCGCGCTCTATACCGTGGCGGGGGAAATTTCCACCATGGTGCAGGACGGCACAGGCGGCGCGTCCAGCGTGCTCGACGCGGCGGAGCAGAAAATTTACGCCGTGCGCCGCGGGCGCAGCGCGCAGAGCATGGCGAGCATCGGCGTTGTTTTGCAGGGCGTTCTCGACCATTTGAGCGAGCTGAGCGCCAACGGCGGCAAAACGCTGCCCGGCCTCCCCACGGGCTTTGGCGTACTGGACGACAAGGTGAATGGTCTCAACAAATCGGACCTTGTGCTGCTGGCCGCACGTCCCGGTATGGGTAAAACGAGTATGGCGCTGAACCTTGCGCTGAATGTCGCGCGCTCGAGCGGACAGGCCGTGGCCGTGTTCTCGCTCGAAATGTCGCGCGAGCAGCTCGTAACGCGTATCTTATCGAATCAGGCAACGGTCGAGAACCAGCGTCTCGTGACGGGCAACCTGCGTGAGCAGGACTGGGTCAACATCGCAAACGCCGCATCTGTCCTCTCGGGGCTTGACATTCTCATTGACGACAATCCGCTGCTCACCGTTGCGGACATGAACGCCAAGTGCCGCCGTATCGACAATTTAGGTTTGGTGGTCATCGACTACTTGCAATTGATGGCGTCCTCCGGCACGAAGGGCTACAGCAGCGAGAGCCGCCAGCAGGTGGTCAGCGATATTTCCCGTATGCTCAAGATCATGGCAAAGGAGCTTCAGGTTCCCGTGCTGTGTCTTTCCCAGCTCTCGCGTGCGAACGAAAAGCGCGAGGATAAGCGCCCCATGCTCTCCGACCTTCGTGAATCGGGCGCCATTGAGCAGGACGCGGATATCGTCATGTTCCTGTACCGCGACGATTATTACAACGAGGACTCGGAAAAGCGCAACATCGCCGAGTGCATCATCGCCAAGAACCGCCACGGCGAAACCGGCAAGGTCGAGCTCGCCTGGTCGCCGCAGTATACGACGTTCTCGTCGCTCGACTACCGGCATGAAGAGGACTGAGCTGCCGCGCGCGGAAGCACTCTGCGCGCGCTATCTCGACAAGAACCGGTCCGTGCTCGCCGCCGTGTCCGGTGGTTTGGACTCGATGTGTTTACTGCATTTTCTGCGCGGGGAGGGGTATGACGTCTCCTGTGCGCACTTCAACCACCAGCTTCGCGGCGAAGAGGCTGCGCGTGACGAAGGCTTCGTCCGCGCGTGGTGCGAAAAAGAGGACATTCCCTTCTATCTGGGCACCGGTGACGTGCGTGCCCACGCGCGCGCAACCGGCAAATCGGAAGAGGAAGCTGCGCGCGACCTGCGCTACGCCTTTCTCCGTGAAACAGCGCAAATGCTCGGCGCCCAGATCGCGCTGGCACACCATGCGGACGACAACGCGGAAACGGTGCTCTTAAACTTCGTCCGCGGGACGGATCTGCGCGGCCTGTGTGGTATGCGGCCCAAGCAGGGCGACATTGTCCGCCCGTTTTTGGAGCAGACGCGAGAAGAGCTCGTCACCTATGCGCGCGCTCACAACATCCCGCATGTCGAGGATCACACGAACGCGGACCCGAACGCCGCCGCACGGAACTACCTGCGGCTTGAAATTCTGCCGCGGCTCAGGGAGCTCAATCCCCGCGCGCCTCAGCATATCGCCACAACGGCGCGTTCATTGACTGCGCTCGACGATGCGCTTGAGCAGGCGGCGGAAGCCGCATTTTCCCATGCAAAAGCGCAGGACGGCGGTATTTCGCTGCCGCTGGACTGCTTTCTTGCCGCCGATGAAGTCGTGCAGCCACGTATCCTGCTGCACTTGGCCGACGCGCTCGGCCTCGGGCGCAGGGACATCGGGCGCAAGCAGCTCGACGCGATCTGCGCCCTTGCACAGAGAGGCGGCAGCGCCGAGCGGCGCTATACGCTGCCGCAGAGCGCGACTGTCCGCATCGCGGACGGCGCGCTGACGATGGCGTTCTCCCCCGCCGCGCTGCCAAAGGCGGCGCTTGTGGAAAACGTTCCCCTCCCATGGGGCAATTTCGAGCTGACGCTGCTGCATAAGCCCGACGGCGAGGGCATTTCGCTCCGCGTGCCGGAAGACGGTGAGATCATCACCGTCGCCCCGTGCGACCTGAACGCGCGCTTAATGCTTCAAGGCGCGAACGGCGCGCGCAGCGTCAAGCGGCTGTGCGTCGACCGAAAGCTCTCCCTCACCGAGCGCGACGCGCTCCCCGCCCTTTACGTGGGCGGCCGGCTCGCCGCCGTGTGGCGGCTGGGGACGGACGTTACTTTCCTGCCGAAAGGCGGGAACATGGCGTGCTTCGTGCGCGTCATCCCCCGATAACGCCAATTTGTGCGACCTGCGGCGGAATGCCGCATCAGATACAACAAATACGAATAAAAAGAAAGTGGAGAAAAAAGCTATGGCTAAGAGCAATATGGATCAGGACATCCTGAAGGTACTGTATTCCGAGGAGCAGCTCAAAACGCGCGTGCAGGAGATGGGCGACGAGCTCTACGAGCGCCTCAAGGGCAAAAATCCCCTGTTTCTCGGCGTGCTGAAGGGCTCCTTCATCTTCATGGCCGACATCGTGCGCGCCTGCCAGCTCAAGAGCGACATTGAATTCATCGCCGTCTCGTCCTATCAGAACGCGACGACCTCGTCCGGCGTCGTGCAGATCACGCGCGATCTCCAGCAGGACATCACGGGCCGCGATATCGTCGTCATCGAGGACATTCTCGACTCCGGCAACACGCTCTACTTCCTCAAGAATTACTTTATGACCAAGGGCGCTTCCAGCGTGACCGTCGTGACGCTGCTCGACAAGCCCGCCCGCCGCACCAAGCCCATCGCCGCCGACCTCGCAGGCTTTGAAGTGCCCGACGAATTCGTCGTCGGCTACGGCCTCGACTACGCCCAGAAGTACCGCAATATGCCGTACATCGGCGTGCTCAAGCCGGAGGTTTATTCTGAAAATTGATCTTTCTGGCTCCTCAAAAAGCCTCGCAGAGTTTCGTGCCGCGCACGGCACGAAATCAATTCAAATCTGTTTTCTGCCGCGACATGTGCGTGGCAGAAAACACCTTGCGCGGAGTGTTGTGTCGAATTGTTCGCTTTCAGCGGACAACCGAGGCACAAAACGCAGCGAATCTTTCTCAAAAAAAGAGGCCTTGCCTCTTTTTTTGAATCAGCAAGGAGGATATCCCATTGACTCAACAGACCAAGCGTCCCAATCTTTTGCCGTATCTGCTGGTGCTGCTGGTGCTCGTCGGCGTCTACGGCTTTATGAACAAGCCGGTGGAGGCCGAACCGTCGTATGCCGAGGTACGCGAGCTGTTCGAATCCGAGCAGGTCTCGGCCTTCACGGTGACGGACACCACGCTGCGCATGAAGCTGCGCGAGCCCATCGACGGCAAAACGGAGCTCAAAAAGGACCTTTTCAGCGTGACGCTCTTCTATGACGACTTAGGCGAGCTCATCGAGCAGCAGAAGGCCGACGGCATCATCGAGGACTACGACTTCACCGCCGACCACTCGATCAACTACGTCGCGATGTTCGCGCCTTATATTTTAGCGGTGCTCGGCATTTTCGCCATCTGGTACTTCCTCTCCGTCCGCTCGGCGGGCGGAGGCGGCGGCGACCGCATGGCAAAATTCGGCACGGCGTCGTTCAAGACCGGCGGAGACAACAAGCGCCCCACGACGTTCTCTGACGTCGCCGGTGCGGATGAGGAAAAAGAGGAATTGCAGGAGATCGTCGACTTTTTGAAAGCGCCGGGCAAGTTCATCGACCTCGGCGCGCGCATCCCCAAGGGTGTGCTGCTTGTCGGCCCTCCGGGCACGGGCAAGACGCTGCTGGCCCGCGCGGTCGCGGGCGAGGCAGGCGTGCAGTTTCTGTCGATCTCCGGCTCTGATTTTGTCGAAATGTATGTCGGCGTCGGCGCGAGCCGCGTGCGCGACCTCTTCGAACAGGCGAAGAAAGTCGCCCCCGCGATCATCTTCATCGACGAGATCGACGCCGTAGGCCGTCAGCGCGGCACGGGCCTTGGCGGCGGCCACGACGAGCGCGAGCAGACGCTCAACCAGCTGCTCGTCGAAATGGACGGCTTCGGTACGAATCAGGGCGTCGTCGTCATGGCGGCGACGAACCGCGCCGACATCCTCGACCCCGCGCTGCTGCGCCCGGGCCGCTTCGACCGTCAGGTCTACGTGGGGCTTCCCGACATCCGCGGCCGCGAGGAGATCCTGAAGATCCATGTCAAGAATAAGCCCCTTGCCGAGGATGTGGACCTCTCCACCGTCGCCAAGGGAACGCCCGGCTTCACGGGCGCGGACCTCGAGAACCTCTCGAACGAGGCGGCGCTGCTCGCCGCGCGCCGCGGCAGCAAGCTCATCACGATGTCCGACTTCTCCGAGGCGGAGATCAAGGTCATCGCAGGTCCCGAGAAGAAGAGCCGCGTCGTCAGCGAGCACGAGCGCAAGCTGACCGCCTATCACGAGGCCGGTCACGCCATCGTGATGCACGCACTGCCGACGCACGATCCCGTGCACCAGATCACGATCGTTCCGCGCGGCGGCGCGGGCGGCATGACGATCTCGCTGCCCACGGAGGACCGCTCGTACCAGTCCAAGCGCTATATGGAAGAGCAGATCGTCTCGCTGCTTGGCGGACGCGTGGCGGAAAAGCTGATGCTCGGCGACATTTCGACCGGCGCGTCGAACGACATCCAGCGCGCCTCGCAGATCGCGCGCAAGATGGTCTCGGTGTACGGCATGAGCGACAGGCTTGGCTCGATCTCGTTTGAATCCGGCCACGATGAAATTTTCATCGGCCGCTCGATGGCGCAGGCCAAGCCGTATTCCGAGCAGGTCGCCGCACAGATCGACGAGGAGGTCAAGTCCATCGTCGACGCGGCCTACGAGCGCTGTGAGGACATCCTCTCGCGCGATCAGAAGCACCTCATCGCCGTGGCGGAATTCCTGCTTGCGCACGAGACGATGAGCGCTGAGGAATTCGAGGCCGTCTTCACCGACGAAGCCGCCGGCCATGACAAAATCTAATTCTGCTATGAATAAAATATCTCATCAGCAAGCCGCTGGTGAGATATTTTTTCACATTTTCGCAAGAATTCCTGCATTTTCAGTGCTTTTCCCCTTGCCAATTCGGTTTCTTCTGCTATAATGGGGCATTAGTCATTCCATTTACATGAAAAAAAAGAGAGAATCGAACATGAAAAAAAGCAGTAGTTTCAGCGGCTCGCTCGGCTTTGTGCTGGCTGCGGCGGGCAGCGCAGTGGGCGTCGGCAATATCTGGCGCTTCCCCTATCTCTGTGCCAAGGACGGCGGCGGACTGTTCCTGCTCGTCTATCTGGTGCTGGTGCTGACATTCGGCTTCACCCTGCTGACGACTGACGTAGCCATTGGCCGCCGCACGAAGCAGAACGCCCTCAATGCCTTTGCAACGCTCAACAAGAAGTGGAAGTTTTTGGGTTACCTCACCTTCCTCGTCCCCACGCTCATCATGACGTATTACTCCGTCATCGGCGGCTGGATCACGAAGTATTTTACCCTCTACCTCGTCTCAAGCGGCGATGCCACCGCGCAGGACGGGTTCTTCACCTCGTTCATCACCTCCCCCGTCTCGCCCATCGTCTTCATGCTGATCTTTTTGGCGCTGACGGCGTGGGTCGTGTACTGCGGCGTGGAAAAGGGCATTGAAAAATACTCCCGCTACATCATGCCGGGTCTGCTCCTTCTCATCATCGGCATCGCCATCTTCTCGCTCACGCTCTCTTACACCGACGAGAGCGGCATGACGCGCACGGGTATCGAAGGATTGCTCGTCTACATTAAGCCCGACTTCACGGGCCTGACCGTCCAGCGCTTTTTGAACATCGCGCTCGACGCGATGAGTCAGCTCTTCTTCTCGCTCAGTGTCAGCATGGGCATCATGATCACCTACGGCAGCTACGTCAAGGACGACGTCGACCTCAACAAGGCCAACAACCAGATCGAAATTTTCGACACGGGCGTCGCGTTCCTCGCGGGCCTCATGATCATCCCCGCCGTCTATGTCTTTCTCGGCACCGACGGCATGGCCAGCGGCCCGAGCCTGACGTTCATCAGCCTGCCGAAGGTCTTCGCCGCGATGGGCGGCGTGGGCCGCGTCATCGGCGCGGTGTTCTTCCTCGCGCTCGGCTTCGCCGCGCTGACAAGCTGCGTGTCCGTCATGGAGACGCTTGTCGCCAACTGCATGGAGATCTTCCACAAGTCGCGCAGGGAGATGTGCGCCGCCGTGGGCGTCTATTCGCTCGTGACGGCTGTGCTCATCTGCATGGGCTACAATGTGCTCTTCTTCGAGCTCCCGCTGCCCAACGGCTCGACCGCGCAGCTGCTCGACGTGATGGACTACATCAGCAACAGCTTCCTGATGCCGTTTATCAGCCTGCTCACGAGCATTTTGGTCGGCTGGGTCGTGGGTCCGAAATGGATCATTGCCGAGGTCGAGAAAAACGGCGAGCACTTCGGCCGCGCCAAGCTCTACAGCGTAATGATGAAGTATGTCGTGCCCGTTGTCATGCTCATTCTGTTTTTGACCTCCACGGGGCTCGGCAGCCTGATCTTCGGCGGCAGGTAAGAAATTTTGGCAAAAAAGGGAACGCTTGCGCGTTCCCTTTTCTTTTGCTCTCCCGCCTTTTTCTCCGTTCAACGTGCGCAAAATATATTTTTCCGCCGCGTGGTTTTTTGTCAAAAGTGCAAATTTCTTTTTCCCTGCTTGACAAAGCGAGGGCGGGCGATTATAGTAGCATCATTCAATCTCATAGTTCACAAATACCATGACGGGGAAAAATTCGTCCTACAGACGCTTCAGAGAGTTGCCGGTCGCTGCGAGGCAATGCAGAGCGGGATGATGTCACTGGCCCCTGAGTAGCTCCGCTGAGACGATTTTCGTTTAGGCGCAGCCGGATCTCCTCACCGTTACCAACGAGGCGCATTCGCTTGATTTTAAGCCGATGCAGAAAGCGGGCATTTCATATGCCAACAAGAGTGGTACCGCGGAAGTTTTGAGCTTTCGTCTCTTCAAGGGAAGAGACGGAGGCTTTTTTTGTTGCTATGCGAGAGAAAAAAGAGCAGGAGGAACACACCATGAAACGCATTAAAATTTTTGACACGACCCTGAGAGACGGCGAGCAGTCCCCCGGCTGCAGCATGAATCTGACGGAAAAGATCGAAATGGCCCGCCAGCTTGAAAAGCTGGGCGTCGACGTGATCGAGGCGGGCTTCGCCATCGCGTCTCCGATGGACCACAAGAGCGTGCAGGCCATCGCCGCCGCGGTGACGAACTGCACGGTCGCCTCGCTCGCGCGCTGCGCCAAGGGCGATATCGACGCGGCGTGGGACGCCGTGAAGGAAGCGAACCACCCCCGCATCCACGTCTTCCTTGCGACGAGCGACATCCACATGGAGTACAAGCTCAAGATGACGCGCGAGCAGGTCATCGACCGCATCCGCGAGATGGTCGCCTACGCCAAGAGCTATTGCGATGACATCGAGTTTTCCGCCGAGGACGCCTCCCGCTCCGACTGGGCATTTCTGGCCCATTGCTACTCCACTGCCGTCGCCGCGGGCGCGACGACGCTGAATGTGCCCGACACCGTCGGCTACTCCACGCCGCAGGAGATGTATGACCTCATCACCTACCTGCGTGAAAACATCGAGGGCGTCGAGCATGTCGACATCTCCGTCCACTGCCACAACGACCTCGGCATGGCGGTGGCCAATTCGCTCGAATGCGTCCGCGCGGGCGCGACGCAGGTCGAATGCACGGTCAACGGCATCGGCGAGCGCGCGGGCAACGCGAGCCTTGAAGAGATCGTCATGGCGCTGCGCACGAGAAAGGACTTCTACGACGCCGAAACCGGCGTGAACACCAAGCAGATCTACCGCTCGAGCAAGCTGCTGAGCAACATCACGGGCGTGCCCATCCCGCCGAGCAAGGCCATCGTCGGCGCGAACGCCTTCGCGCACGAGTCGGGCATCCATCAGCACGGCGTCATTGCCAATGCAAGAACGTACGAGATCATGAACTCCACCGACGTCGGCATCCCGCAGAACACGATGGTGCTCGGCAAGCACTCCGGCAAGCACGCGCTGCGTGAAAAGCTCGAATCCATGGGCTACGAATTGAGCGACGAGGAGCTTGAAAGCGTGTTCACCCGCTTCAAGGATCTCGCCGACAAGAAAAAGAACATCACAAGCAGCGACATTGAGGCGCTCGTGCTCCACCGTCAGACCGCGGTGCAGGGCAGCTGCCAGCTCGTGAGTCATGTGGTCAACACGGGCCACGGCGTGCCGAACATCTCGTGCATCAAGCTCCAGCGCGGCGACGAGCAGATCGAAGACGTCGCCATCGGCACGGGCCCGCTGGACGCCTCGTTCAAGGCTATCAACCGCATGCTTCAAATGGACGTGAAGCTCGAGAGCTTCAGCCTGAACGCCGTCACGGACGGCGAGGACGCCATCGGCGAGGCCGTGGTCAAGGTCTCCGGCCCCGACGGGCGGTCGTACACCGGCTCGGGCCTCTCGACCGATATCATCGAATCGTCGATCCGCGCCTACGTCAACGGCATCAACAAGATCATGGAATCCGGCAACTGAAAGGAGAAACGCGACATGGGCATGACAATGACGCAGAAAATTCTCGCCAAGCACGCAGGACTTGAGAGCGTGCGCGCGGGCCAGCTCATCCAGGCAAAGCTCGACCTCGTCCTCGGCAACGACATCACGACCCCCGTGGCCATCAACGAGTTTGAGTCCGCGGGCTTTGAAAAGGTCTTCGACAAGAGCCGCATCGCGATGGTGATGGACCACTTCGCACCGAACAAGGACATCAAGTCCGCCACGCAGTGCAAGCAGTGCCGCACCTTTGCCCGCCGCTTCGACATCGACCACTTCTACGATGTCGGCACGATGGGCATCGAGCACGCGCTGCTGCCCGAGCAGGGGCTTGTCGCCCCGGGCGAGGCCGTCATCGGTGCGGACTCTCACACCTGCACCTACGGCGCGCTCGGCGCGTTCTCCACCGGCGTCGGCTCGACCGACATGGGCGCGGCCATGGCCGCGGGCGAGACGTGGTTCAAGGTCCCGTCCGCCATCAAGGTGAATCTCACCGGCAAGCTCCGCCCGTTTGTCTCCGGCAAGGACGTCATCCTGACGCTCATCGGCATGATCGGCGTGGACGGCGCACGCTACCAGTCCATCGAATTTTCCGGCGAGGGCGTCAAGAACCTCACGATTTACGACCGCCTGACGATCTGCAACATGGCCATCGAGGCGGGCGGCAAAAACGGCATCTTCCCCGTCGACGACGTGACGCGCGCCTATGTTGAGGGCCGCGTGGACCGCCCCTGGACAGCGTTCGAGGCCGACCCCGATGCAGAATACGAGCGCGTCATCGACATCGACCTTGGCAAGGTCGACTGCACGGTCGCCTGGCCGCACCTGCCCGAAAACGCGCACAGCGCGCGCGAGGGCAGCGACATCGCCATCGACCAGATCGTCATCGGCTCGTGCACGAACGGCCAGCTCCCCGACATGGCCGCCGCCGCCGCGATCTTAAAGGGCCATCACCTGGCCCCGAACGTCCGCGGCATCATCATCCCCGCCACGCAGGCAGTCTACCGCGCCTGCATGCACGAGGGCTACACCGATATTTTCCTCGACGCGGGCTGCATCGTCTCCACGCCCACATGCGGGCCGTGCCTCGGCGGCTATATGGGCATCCTCGCCGCCGGCGAGCGCTGCGTTTCCACCACCAACCGCAACTTTGTCGGCCGCATGGGCCACGTCGACAGCGAGGTCTACCTCGCCTCTCCGGCTGTCGCCGCGGCGTCTGGTATTACCGGCCACATTTCTCATCCGGAGGAGGTCATGAACAAATGAATGCACACGGCATTGTCCATAAGTATGGGGATCACGTCGATACGGACGTCATCATCCCCGCGCGCTATCTGAACACCCAGAGCCACAAGGAGCTCGCCTCCCACTGCATGGAGGACATCGACAAGGACTTCATCCACCGCGTCAAAGACGGCGACATCATGGTCGCGGGCGTAAACTTCGGCTGCGGCTCGTCGCGCGAGCACGCGCCCGTCGCCATCAAGGCGAGCGGCATCTCCTGCGTCATCGCGGCGAATTTCGCCCGCATCTTCTACCGCAACGCTATCAACATCGGCCTCGCCATTTTGGAGTGCCCCGCCGCGAGCGCGGAGATCGAAAACGGCGACGAGGTAACAGTCGACTTCGACACCGGCGTCATCACAGACGTGACAAAGGGCACGACGTATCAGGCCGAGCCCTTCCCGCCGTTTATCAAGGACATGATTGCGCGCGGCGGCCTGATGGCCTCGCTCAAGGCAAAGGAGGCGGCGAAATGAACAAGACCATTGCCATCATCAAGGGCGACGGCATCGGCCCCGAGATCGTCACCGAGGCCATGGGCATTTTAGACGCCGTGGCCGCGAAGTTTGGCCACACCTTCACCTACGTCGACGCGCCGATGGGCGGCACCGCCATCGATAAATTCGGCGTGCCGCTGCCGGATTCGAGCCTTCAGACCTGCCGCAACGCGGACAGCGTGCTGCTCGGTGCGGTCGGCGGCCCGAAGTGGGACAATCAGCCCGCCGTCAACCGTCCCGAGCGCGGCCTTCTCAAGCTGCGCGAGGGCATGGGGCTCTATACAAATGTGCGCCCTGCGAAGATGTTCTCCGAGCTCTCCGCCGCCTGCCCGCTGCGCGCCGACATCGCGGAAGGCGGCATCGACTTCGTCGTCGTGCGCGAGCTCATCGGCGGCGTGTACTTCGGCGAGCACCGCACGGAAGAGGCGAACGGCGAGCAGAAGGCCACCGACATCATGGCCTACTCCGAGCACGAGATCAAGCGTGTCGCGCGCGTCGCGTTCGAGACCGCGCGCAAGCGCCGCAAGCGCGTCACCTCCATCGACAAGGCCAACGTGCTCGACACCTCGCGTCTCTGGCGCAAGACGGTCACAGAGGTCGCGAAGGACTACCCCGATGTCGAGCTTCGCCACATGTATGTCGACAACGCGGCGATGCAGCTCGTGCGTGACCCGAGCCAGTTCGACGTCATCGTGACCGAAAACCTCTTTGGCGACATCCTCTCCGACGAGGCGAGCCAGATCACGGGCTCGATCGGCATGATCCCGTCCTCCAGCATGGGCGACGGCACGAACGGACTCTACGAGCCCATCCACGGCTCCGCCCCGGACATTGCGGGACAGGACAAGGCGAACCCCATCGGCACGATCCTGGCCGCCGCAATGATGCTGCGCTACAGCTTCGACATGGCCGCCGAGGCCGACGCCATCGAGCGCGCGGTGGATAAAACGCTGCGCTCGGGCTTCCGCTGCGGCGACATCATGCAGGAAAACTGCCAACTCGTCGGCTGCAAGGCCATGGGTGCGGAGATCCGCAGCCGTATCTGAAACGATCTCTTCCAAACTTCTTTATGAACCTCTCCTTTGATCCTCTGCATCGCGCGGCGATGCGAAAAAGGTTCCCAAGCCAATGGCTTGGGAACCTTTTTTCTTCCGCTGTCAAATTTTGCCGATCAGCACAACGATCTCGCCGACCGCGGCCGCGACAAGAAGGTACAGCGCTGTGGCCGCACTGCGCTTGGTGTAGACCGTCCGCCACGGCTTCCCATAGGGGACGCCCTCCATGCCCTCGATACGCCAGATCTTGCTGTGGCCGACCCCACAGCAGGTCGATGACAAAGCCGTCGAACCAGTTCATGACCACAAGGAAGAGGTAGGTTTCAAAACTCGCGGTCTTAAAGTCCTTCACGCCGTTCCATCCGGCGATGACCGCGATCAGCACGACGAAGATCACAAGGCAGAAGAACGTCATAAAGCGCTTGCCCTTGCGCAGCTCCTCAGTCTTGTCGGCGATGCCGCGCTTCTGCGCCTCGTCGAGATACGCGTCCGGGTAAAAATAGAGGCAGTTGCGCCCGCTGTCTCGCACCGCGCATTTGACCAGCGCGAGATAGTGCCGCGTACTTCTCCATCTTGTCTTGCGGTAGTGACGCCAAGTTCTCGCCGTCAGTCCCTACGACATAGAAATCGCCAACCAGCACGTCCTGTCCGAATCGGCGATCAGGCTCAAAGTCAATGAGCTCACCCTCATCGTTCAGGAGCAGGACTACGCCTTCTTCCGCGCCGACCAACTGGATCAGGTGATGGTAGTCCTTCACTCCGCTGCTCACGGCTTCTTGCAGAGCCGACAACTCATTTTTCAGGGTGACTACTTCCGGTTTCTTATGAGGACTGACCTTGAGCACAGTGATTTCCTTCTCTTTGCACATAAACCATACCTCCGCTTTCAAAATTGGGATGGCATCGTACACGAGATTTTCTTGAATTGCAAGCCTTTTTTTGCTCAAAATTCTTGCAGAAGCGGTGCCTTGGTTATTGACTATTTTCCCTTAAAATGCCTTTGCCAGTCGTTGAAAATTTCACCCCTATCACTCTTTCCACAGGTTTTCGCGGCAAATACCGTGGGCACCCCTTAGAATTGCAAATGAACACTCTTTTCCAATCACCAATATCACAGTTACTTTAAGCCTCAATGTGTATAAAAAATAAGATGACCATTCGCCCTTTTGTTTTAGGGTTTGTTTTGCTCATCTCTAAGAAAATAAGGGTTGAGATTATGCGGAGAGGGGGACTTATCATGAACGATATTCTAATTGGTTGGACGACAAAATGACCGCCGGTATCGTCCGGCGGTCATTTTATCGTCTTGGCGTTATCTCGGCCTTCTGCGATCGTGCTCGGCGTAGTAGGCGCGCTTGCTCCCGAGCATCTTCTCGTCCGCCTCGCGGACCAGCTCTCTTAGCCCGTTTGCCGCCTCGCAGACGGCGATGCCGTAGGAGATGCCGTAGCCCTGCGCGGCAAGGCTTTCAGAAACCGCCCGCATCCGCGCCTCGTATTCCGCCTCTGCCGCCGGCGCGGGAAACACGACGAACTCGTCGCCGCCGACGCGGTAGAGATCGTCCCTCGGAAACTGCTCCCGCAGACGCTCTGCGACCGCGCGCAGCAGCTGATCGCCCGCCTCGTGACCGCGCTCGTTGTTGATCTCGTGCAGGCCGTTCGCGTCGATATAAATGCAGGCGGCCGGAGCGATGACGCGCTGGTCGCTCTTGCGCAGACACTTCTCATAGGCGACACGGTTCATCAGGCCCGTGCCCTGGTCCGTAATGCTCATACGGTAAACGCCGCGCCGCGCCGAGGCGAGATACCAGACCATAAAACCAAGATAGCTCAGCAGCAGCGCGGTGACAATGATCGCCATCATCGAAAGCGTCTGCACCACGTCGCGCGTGCCCGCCAGCGCCTCAGCCTCGCTCACGCCGAGCACGACGCTCCAGTTGTTGATGCCGACCGGCTCGTAGTGCAGGTAGACCGTCAGCCCCGTGGAGCGGGATACGGTGCACATATCGCCGCCGATGCCGTTGGGGATTTTTTTCATCGCCTGCTCGTAGGTGAAGCCCTTGAGCATTTTGCGGCCACGCAGCTCCGAGATGTTGCCGAGCGAGTCATGCCAGGTATCCAGCAGGATGTCGCCGTTGTTGCCGTCCACGACGAGGAGGAAGGCATTGCCGTTGTAGAGGTCGATCTGATAGTTTCGGGAAAGCTCCTGCAGGAGGACGACGCCGTAGAGGATGGCGACGGTCTCGCCGTCGCGCTTCACCGGCACGACGTTGCGCACCACCAGCTTTTCCGGCGCAAAGTAGCTTGTCACGCGGTCTGAGATGTACGCGCCCCGCGCCGCCTCTGTTTCAAAATCGAATGTGTCGGAAACGTCGTAGCGGGTGCCGTCGGTCAGCAGCAGCGTGCCGTCGGGCCGCAGCAGCGCGACGGTGGAGACAAAGGTCTCACTGAGGCTGAAGGATTTCATGATGCGCAGCACCGCGTCATTGTCACGCTCGTCCTGCCCCGCGATCAGCTCCGCCATGGCGGAGAGGATGGTCTGGTCCGCGTTCGCCGCGTCGGCAAGATCCTTTGCGATCTGGCGCGTCGCGGTAGCCAATTCGTCAAAGGAGCGCTGTGTGATCTCACGATTCGCCCGCCGGACGAGGAAAAAGACCGAACAGAAGAGCAGCACGCCGATCAGGAGCGTGACCGCCACCATCATGCCTACTCGTTTTTTGTTGACCATGTTCATTTCTCCTTTATCCTTCCCCCCTGTCGCGCGCCGCCAGGCTGCGCAGGAAGGATTCCGCTTCGCGCCCGGGCAGGACGCGCGAGAAATAAAAGCCCTGAATGAAGTCGCAGCCCGCCGCAAGCACGGCGTCGCACGTTGCCTTGTCCTCCACGCCCTCGCACAGCACGCGGATGCCCATGTCGTGCGAAAGACGGATCATGCCCTCCAGCAGCGCGCGGGCACGCGGCAAGGCGGACTCGATCACGATGCTGCGGTCGATCTTCACGCCGTCGATTGGGTAGGTGCTCAGGTCGGAGAGCGAGGAATAGCCCGCGCCGATATCGTCCAGCACGATGCGAAGCCCCATCGCGTGCAGCCCCTCGATCGTCCGCAGTGCCGTCTCGCGGTCGTGCGCGTAGGAGTCCTCCGTCAGCTCCACCGCAAGGCGGTCGCGCGTAAAGTCGTACTGCTCGACGATCTCGCGCACGCGCGCGAGGATCTTTTCGTCTGCGATGGACTGGCGCGTGAAGTTGCACGAGAGCCACAGCGTCCCGCGCCCCTCCCGCTTCCACGTCTGGAGCTGCACGCACGCGCAGCGGAGCATATAGAGATCCAGCTCGGTGATCGTGCCGGCGCGGATCATCAGGTCGATGTATTTTGAGGGCTTGAGCAGTCCCTCCTCCGGATTTTGCCAGCGCGAGACGGCCTCCGCGCCGACGACCGTGCCGGCGCGATCGACGACGAACTGGAGGTACGGCTCAAATTCGCCCTTTTCCACCGCCTTGCTCATGCTGCCGCGCAGACGCTCGAGCTGCTCGCTCTCGTCGATCATGCCGCGCGTGCTGAACGCGCAGGGCGTTTCCGTGCGGAACGCGTGGGCACAGCCCTGGCGCGCGTTGTAGAGCGCAGCCTCGGCGCCGCAGTCGGGGTTTTCCGACAGCGAGCAGATGCCCGCGCGGAACGCGCCGGCATATTCGGCGCAGAAGCCCGCAAGGTAGCCGTCCAGCCCGCGGATAAGCCCCTCGGCGCGCTGCTGTGCCGCCTCGCGGCTGCCGCACTGACACACGAGCGCGAACATCCCGCGCCCCACGCAGGCGAGGTATTCCTCGCGTCCGCAGTCAAGGCGCAGATACTCCGCCGCGCGGGAGAAGATCTCCCCGCGCTCCGCCTCGCCAAAGCGCCGTTCGAGCGAGGGCATATCGCAGCCGATGCAGAAGACATAGACGATGCTTCTGAGCGGGGCGGGGATGAGCGTTTCCATGCAGTTCAGATAATACCCGTCGTTGCCGATGCCGTAGCGCGGGTCGATGAGGGCGTTGGCCTTTTGCTCGGCACGCTTTTTTCGCGCAAAGACTATCAGCGCGACCGCCGCGGCAAGCATCGCCGCGATCAATGCGGCGAGCGTAATGAGCCACCTGGTACGGTAGGCTTCCGCGCCGCTGCTATTCATATAGTCTGCCAGGACGCCGATGCTCTCCGCGCCGGAGAGGTCCTCCAGCGCTTGTGAAAGCGCGCCGGCCAGTTCCGGCGTGAGTGCGTTGGTAAAGCCAACATATATCGCGCGCTCTGCGCCGTCATGTTCTATCGTGCAGAGCAGCACTTGACGGCGCATCGCGCCGCTGTCGACCGTGCCGGAGGGATAGGCGGAAATAATGTCCGCCTGCCGGTTCTCCGCCTGCTGCGCCTGCGTTGTGTTCTTGCTGTACGGAAGATAGACAAGATCGTACCCTGTCTGCTCACTCAGGCGCTCGTACAGCTCCGGCAGCAATCCGACATAGCATTCTCTGCCGCGGTCATAGGACTCGATGGGATAGAGATCGGCGTTTCCCGAGATCAGAAGCGTCTCCCTCGCGCTTGCATCCTGCATACAGCACAGCAGCGCTCCGATCGTCAGCACGGCGCAGAGCGTGATTTCCAAGAGCTTTTTTCGGCGCACAGGCGACACCCCCCTTTATTTCAAATCGATCTTGCGGCGCTCGATGCGCCCCCAGCTGAGTTTTTTCTTCCTATAGCCGATAAAGGCCGTGCAGCGCACCCATGCGAGAATAAAGCGCAGGAACACCAGCTCAAAGAGACACAGACAGACGGCCTTGAGGCCGTCGCCGAACGAGAGCGTGAGGTCCGCCGTGTAGATGCGCGAGAAAAAGGCGGTGAGCGTCAGGACCCCGCCGAAGACGGCGTAGATGAGGAAGAAGAGCAGCATGAACGGCACGTTGATGAGGTCGCACCACCATGCGAGCACCATCGTGAACACGCCGAAGACCTCGATAAACGGCGAGAGCAACTCATAGATGAGGAAATAGAGATAGGATACAAAGCTCACCGCGCCGAACCTGTGATTGGAAAACATGACGCGATGCTTGTACATACTCTGGAACAGGCCCAGATGCCAGCGCTTGCGCTGCTTGCACAGATCGCGCAGCCGCTCGGGCACCTGCGTCCAGCAGATGGCGTCGGTGGCGTAGCGGATGGCATAGTCGATGCCGTTGATTGTGCAGTATTCGTGCAGCTTGACCACCAGCTCCATATCCTCGCCCATGGTCTTGTTGTCGTAGCCGCCCACGGCGATGACCGTGTCCTTTTTGAACAGTCCGAACGCGCCGGAAATGATGAGCGAGCCGTTGAAGCGGTCAAAGAGGATGCGCGAGGCGAGGAAGGAGCGGTCGTACTCCAGCACCTGCATGAAAGCGAGGATGCTGCGCGGCAGCCGGTAATGCTTCACCCGTCCGTTTTCCAGCTCAACATCGTTGGAGATGCGGACGATGCCGCCAACCGCCACCACATTGCCGTTTTCCAATATCGGCTGGGCGATGCGGCGCAGAGAGTCGTACTGCAGAACGGAGTCCGCGTCCATGCAGATAAAGTACGGGAAATTTGCGGCGTTGATGCCCATGTTCAGCGCGTCTGCCTTGCCGCCGTTCTTTTTTCGGATGAGCGTCACCGGTACCTTCTGTGCGCGTGTCTCATAGACGTATTCCTCGCGCTGACAGTTGATCTGCCGGCGAATGGGCCGGTGAACAAGGTGCATATCAAATGTCTCGGCCAACACCTCCGAGGTGCGGTCCTTCGATCCGTCGTCCACCACGATGATCTCATAGGCGCGGTATTCGAGCGTCAGCAGCGAGCGCACGGTGTCTGCCACGGTGACCTCCTCATTGTAGGCGGGAACGATGATACTGATGGGCAGGTAGTAATCCGAGGGCAGAATGCTTTTGAACATTTCCTGCCGGCGGTGCTTGTACAGCTCAAGTGAGCCGACGACGACCGACAGAAACAGAAAGGTCGAGTAGCCGATCAGATAAGCGATAAAGAAATAGCCCACCCACTCAAGAAACAGCTTTATACCGTCGTACATACTGCGTCCTCCTTTCGCTCCTCCAGCTCCCGTACATCAAAGCGATAGCGCAGGATCTCGGAGGCGTAGCGGTCGTGCCCCTCGATCACGTCGATCAGATCGCGGTAGCCGAAGCCGAGCTGCTCCAGACTTTTTGACGCGTTGAAGCGGATATACCAGTTGGGATGATAGAGGTTCCTCTCCAGCACCGCCGCAGTCTCCGCCCCGGGATAGCTCGCCAGCACCGACGAGGCGATGGCTGCATACTCCCAGCGCGCGTTTTCCGAGGGCGTCGCATAGCGCAGCAGATCGGCGTAGGCGGGCGGATAGGGATAGCGGCCAAGATAGCGCAGACAGGCAAAGCGCACCTCGTCGTCCTGCGCGGGATCGTTGAGGAGCGCGTGTATTTTCTCGCAGTATGCGCCGGAGGAAAAGCGGAAATAGTTGAGCAGCGTCACCTGCATCCACGGCTGAAACGCATCAAACGCCTTCCAAAGCGCGTCGGCAAGCTCCCATGTGTCGCCCGTGTAGTTCAGCAAGCCGTCGGAGAGGAGCTTGCTGTGATAATAGAGGCTGCTTGCGTCGATGATCCGCAGCGCACGCACAAGGACGGCGGGATCGCCCGCCGTGTAGAGCGCCTGCATGGCATTCTCGCGGCAGTAGATGCTCGATTCATGCAACAGGTCGAGCAGCATCGTTTTCAGCGCCTCGTTCTCCTGCCCGTCGAGAAGCCGGTATTTCCGGATGATATACGGAAAATACGCCGCCTCGATCTCATCGCGGCGGCAGTAATCCTCTGCCAGCGCGATCATCACACCGTTAAGCGCCGTCAGATAGGAGCGGGTCAGCTCTGGCCGCCTCACGCACAGGCACTCCAGCGCGGCGTCAAAGGCCGCCATGCCGTTCACGCGGCGCAGTCTGCGCTCCATGAAGCGCAGATGCCTCTCGCTGACCGCTCCGGTCTCCGCGAGACGGTCAAGCTCCTGCGAGACCGTCAGCTCAAGGTGGATGCCGTCGCGGAAGGACCGATGCTCCCTGCGCCGCGAAAGGAGCGCCGTTGCAATGTTAAAGAGGATCATGCCGGCGCAGATGCCGAGATAGACGTAGATCAGGATTTGGACAAACACCGGCGTTCTTCCTTTCTCGTGTGTTTTACTGCCAGAGCTTTTGCAGAATGTAGTACGAGGGCTTGAGCCGCTCGTGATAGCTGACCGTATTGCCCCAGCCCTTGAGCGCCGCGGGATAGAGCGGCGTGCGCTCCTGCGCCGCGCCGTCGGTAAGGCCGAGGTGCATCGTATCGATGGTGATGTAGTCCACGCCGTAGTTTTCATAGTAATCGTCGTGGATGGTCATGCGCGAGGGGTCTGAAAAGTTCAGAAGCTGCCAGGGGAGCTTCAGCTCCACATAGTCGCCCGCGAAGATGAAGTCCGCGAGGGAATCGTAGTCCGGCGCGGCGGGGTTCGCGTTGCCGTAGGCAAGATCGCCCGTCTCGTAGGTCTCAGAGCTTGCCTGCCAGTTGCCCGTGAGCAGCGGCGTCGCCGTCTGGAGCATCAATTCGATGGGCTTGAAAAGCGGCGTGTCCGCGTCGGGCGGGTCGAGGTAGGCGTCCGCGTCGTGCGTTTCGTGGTAGAACATGGCGCGCAGCACCTCGTAGCGCTCCTGCACCAGGAGGCGGCTGTTGTCCCTGCCGTCGATGGCGAGGACGAAGTCCACCGGGTCCTCAAAGCGCAAGCCGAAGTTTTCGCAGTAGGTGCTGCCCGTCTTGGGCGTGGTGTCGATGGGGATGTAGAGCGTTTTCTGTCCGTTCGCAAAGCCCTTTTCATAGGCGAGCAGATAGATGAACTTCTCGTCGTATTTCATCGAAAGGGCGCGCGTGCCGGTATCGAAGAGTTTATCCTCCTCCATCCACTCCGAGAGGTCGCCGTCCACATAGCAGACGCTTTCCTCCTCGCCGGGGTCGAAGGAGAGCAGACCGAAATACTGCTCGTTGGTCTGGTAGTCGCTCCAGTAGGGCGTGCGCTGCAGGTTCACCGCGTGCATGGTGTTCCAGGTGCGCTTGAACCACTCGTCCTGCCAGGTAAAGACGCAGCCGCCCGCGCAGTTTGCCGCGGTGATGTCGCGCCAGCAGTCCACGAGCGCCTGCCCCTGCTCCTGCTCGGACATATGGCCCTGATTGCGTCCGGTGTTCCGGTCGATCTGCGCCATGCCGCGCCCGGTGGAAACGCCGAACTCGGAGATGACGACGGGCATCGTATGATGCCGCCGCAGGGCGCGCAGATAGGCAAGGTAGGTGTTCGCCGCGCCGGTCTCATCGTAGAAGTCCGATCGGCGCAGCACGGAACCGATGGGCGTGCCGGGACCGGTCTCCGCACGGGAGATGACGGCCTTGCCGTCCCAGATGGGCGTGCGGTCCATCGCCGCGGGGTTGAGGATATAGTTGAGATAGTCGGGATAGTAGGGATACACATGGTAGGAGGCAAACTGACCGGCGAGGAAGGCATCCTCCGTGCGGATGTGCTCCACGTCCACCTGCGCGCACTTCATAAAGAAAGTCGTGATATCCTCCGGATAGAGGAAGGGATCGGTGGTCGGCCAGTTGGAAAACGCCACAAGGCGCTGGGTCTTGTAGCGGCGGCTTTCATATGAGACGATCCGATCGCCCACCTGCGCGAGCATGGATTCAAAGGCGGAGGCGTCCTCCGTCGCGGAGAGGTACGTTCCCTGATAGGGCGGCAGATCGGGATACTTGTGGTTGGTGTAGGTGACGGTCACATCCTCCCACTCCACACCGAGAATATAGCCGATGACCCAGCGGGAAACGTCCTTGGTGTAGAAGCCCGATCCCGTGCCCCGCCCGAGCGAGATCTTCTTGTTGCCGTGCAGAACGTCGACCAGTGTGCGCCCGTCCCTGACGAAGGTCTCAAGAAAGTCCTTGTCATAGGCGTCGCGGTGGGAGTTTTGGATATAGTCGTTCACCCATACGCCGTGGATGAGCCAGAGCGGTTCCTCGTTCGCCTCCTCGCGCGCGGTGTTGTACTCGTAGAAGGCGTTGTAGAAGTCGTCGTGGAGCGTAATGTAGACGCGCACGGTGTTCGCGCCCATCTCCTGCATCTGGGCAAACCAGCGCAGATAGGTCTCCTTGCTGACGGCGTAGTCCGTCGCCCACTCGCCTGGGATGCCCACGCCGAGGTTCACGCCCTTGACGGTGAACTCCTCCGGTCCCGCGCCGCGGTCCATATAAAGGTGCTGCGCGTCGGTGGACATGAAAGCGCTGACCGGCGCGTCCGGCTGAAGGTCGATGTACCAGCCGAGGTAGTAGCGCGCGGTGTCGTAGGCGAGATAGCCTAAGATCAGGGCGGTGAGCACGATGAGAAATCTTTTCAAGCCGCCGCCCTCCTTTCTCGATGGTGTGGTGGCTCAGTGGTTGAATTTCTTGTTTTTGGATTCGTGGCTGTACTGGCGAAGAATGTCGATATTCTCGTCCATCCACGCGCCGCGCTCGATGCAAAAGCGCTTCATCTGCGCGACGGCAGCCGCGTGTGAGTGCGGGTTGCGCCACGCGGGGGAGAGCATATCCTTTTCGAGCGTGTAGCCCCAGACGGAGAAGTTGCGCTCGACGGCATCGCCGAGCCACGCGGTAACGTCGTCTATGTAGGCGCAGAGATACTCGTCGCTGAGGATGCCCTGACGCAGCTCGCGGTAGCGGTCGATGACGGCGTTTATGAACTTCTCGTCTTTGCTGAGCATATAGTACCAGATATTGTATTGCAGCTCAAAATGCTGCGGCTCTGCGACCGGATGACTGTAGTTGTCACAGGCGGAATTGAAGTCCCAGATGCACATTTTGTATTTGCCGCGCACATCCCTGTAGATATAGGTGGAAAGCCAGCCCGCATCATAGTTGCAGGTAAACTCGTTGAGGATAAAGTAGTCCACGAAAGAGCTCATGTCCGCCTGCTCCCACCATGCATAGGGCTCGGTATCATAGTCATAGGAGTAGAGTGACTTTTCAAAGTCGGAGAAATCCTGTGCGATCCACGCCGCGCGCTCCGGCGTAAGCCATTTTGTTCCCGGATAGACGATGTCTATATCCTGCAGATTTCGCAGGGCGTATTGGGAGAAGGTCTCGATGTTTTTGACCTCGTTGCCGCTGCCGCGGTCAAGGCGCAGAGCATAGCTCGTCTGCACCGTGTCCTTCGACGGCTCCGTGAGCTTCAAGCGGGCATCCGCGCCGGAGCTGATAGTCTCCGTCATAACATAAAGCCCCTGATACACTCCGTTGAGCAGTACCTCGCAGAAGCGCACATTCGGCGCGTAGTCCATGATCTCGCCCGCAAGATTGTACCACATATAATTGCGGATGAGCGTCTTATCGAGGTACGGCCCGTGCAGCGCCCACTCGTCGAAGGCATCCATGCCCAGCATGGCGACATCGCGCGAGGCCGCACCGTCGTCCGTCAGCGTCTTGACAAGATAGCTGTGCTTATCAAAATAGCGCGAGGAGTTGCCTCGCACTCGAATGTCAATGACGCTCTGAAGCGTCGGCGTGTCGGCGGGGTGATTGTTGCCCTCGGCATGATCCACCACCGAGACGGACGCGCGCAGCAGCGTACTGCCGTCTGCGGTCGTGGTGAAAGCATCGTCCTCACGGCCGCTGCCGCCGCTCTGGATGGGAACGCCGGGGATCTCCGCGCCGCCAGTGTCGATGAGAACGAGCGGCAGATGCGTGCAGAGCGTCTCGCCGTCATGCTCGGCGCAGGGCGTGTAGGCGGGGCGCTCAAGATGCTGATGATAGCGTGGGTGCTCATCGGTCAGCACGGCTGACAGGTTTGTTGCGGATAGGAGAAGCAGCAGCGCACAGGCCGCAAGAGCCATTCGCTTGTATTTCATGTTCGTCTCCGCTCCCCTCTTTCCGGTTTCTCAGTTCGACACCTCGTCGTTCTGCATGACAAGATTGACATAGTCGATGCTTCCCAGCGAATAGATGCTGCCGGGAATGTCCGGCGTTGTCTGCTCCGCGCGGCGCAGGAGCTTTTGCGTGATCTCGTAGATCAGTTCGACCGTATCCTCCGTCGTGTTTTCCACACGCAGCGTCGCTTTGGCGCGAAAGAGCTTGTAGACCTGCGCCTTGATCGGCTCCTGCTTGCTGCGGTGGGCGCGGATGATGAGCAGCATCCGGTTATCGCTCTTGATGCAGCCGAGCAGCAGGATCACCACGAAGGTCACGGCGCTGCCGATGCAGGCCACGGCATAATCGCCCACGCCGCAGCAGATGCCGACAATGATGGACCAAAAAATATAAACCGTATCGCGCGAGTCCTTGATGGCGGTGCGGAAGCGGACGATGGACAGCGCGCCCACCATACCGAGAGACAGCGCAATGTTGTTGCCGATGACGGTCATGACCGTCCCCGTCAGCACCGCGAGAATGACGAGTGAGGCGTTGAACTTGCGGCTGTAGATCGTCCCGCGATGGGAGATGGCGTAGGACAGGAAGATAAAAAAGCCCAGCACGGCGGCAAGGACGATATTGAGCAGAATATCCTCCCACGACATATCGCGGGGTGTGGTAAAAAGGTTCAGGATCTGTTGTCTCATGGTGTTTTCCTCCTATAGCCTCGTCTGACATCCGTTTTGGCGGGCAAGCACATATTTGCTGACAGAAAGCTCACTGCGATCCACGCTGTTGATCAGCTCGCGAAGATAATCGAGCAGAAAGCCGTTGTACTTGACCTCAAGCACCACGCAGTACGGATCGAGCACGGGGTTCATGTTCAGCCGCGGCGAAAAGAGGTCGAAGCAGCTCTCGACGGAAACAATGCGGCTGTCAAAGGTAATGCGTATTTTGTTCTCCTTGGCAATAAATGCCTTGCGGTTGTATTCTACGATCGTTTTGGGGCGATAGCACCGGCTGTGCATCAGCGCGTAGCACTCCGCGGCAAAAGACTCCGGATACCGCAGCAGCGGCGCGTAGTCGCCGCGCGTGAGCGCTTGGGCATCCTCCCGCGTCACGCGCAGAGAGCGCTTGAGCTGACTTGCGCCCTGCTTCTGTTTCATCTCCAGCATGGCGAAGTCTGCCGCCGGATCATAGCAGCGCAGGCGCAGCTTGCGCCGCAGCTCTACGCCCGCAGCCTTTTCGTGGAAGTCCCTGTCGTCGAGCGTATCGAAGTAAAGCGAGCGGACAGGGTAGCCGCTTATGCCGTTGTGCGGGTCCTCGTGCATGACCTGCGCGAGCCGATGGCAGGCTTGCAGCGCCTCCGGCAGCGAGATCAGATATTTCTTTTCCTCGCGGAACACGCGGTTCACCGATGCTCCCTCCTTTCGCAGAGAAAAAAACTGACCGCAGTCCGGCTAAGGCAATACCGCAGCTTTCACTGCGCGGTGTTTCCTTAAAAGAGTGCGGTCGGTCGATCATAGGGGCTCTCCCGCTCAGACATATGGCCCTGCAGCATAGTCTTTCGACGATTTTCTATCTTAAACGATTATACAGGGCTGCGCCGCATAAGTAAAGTCCTTTCTGGCATTTCCGGCATTTGGCGTGTGCCGTCGCTTGTGCGGCGGAAGTCCTCTCGTGCGCGGGAACCGGATGGGATCACCTCACGAAATAATCATAACACCGCCATGAGCAAAACGCAAGAAACGCAGTAATTGCAATGGTTCCCAGACATGGCTTCAACCGAAAATCATTCCATTGGTATAGAAAGCGAGCCCCTTTTTGGTAAAATTGACTTGAGAGAAAACCAACCGGAAAGGGGCTGGCCGCTACCTACCGACAGGAAATCATTCAGGATATGACATTGTTTACATTCCAAAGCGCCGCCATGTTTTACGACAAGCTTTTCAGCAGTCTGGACTTCACGCTGCCCGGAGCGGCAACCGGGCGGCGCTTCCCCAAAGAAGCCATGGTCGGCGCTTTTATCGTTATGAAATGCGAGGGCTTCGCGCAGATCACAGATTTGGCGGATTATCTGGACAACAACCGCCTCATCGCCCATTATAGTAGGGTGGGCGGTTTATATATTTGGAACTATGTCTCCTGCGGGTTCTGCTGTGTCTGTTGTGCTGCCTTCACTATGATCTCTGTGACCAGGGCTTCCAGCCTTCTGTACAGACATTTCATCAGCAATGCCAGCAGTGCCGCTGTCAGCATCAGAAAAATGTATGTTTACTCTCATTGAAGCAGCCGCGCACTGATCTCCTGCCCTCCATTTCCGACCGTAAGAGGGCTTCTCACCTATAGTGTCGTTCCATACCTCCCCAATTTGCCGAATCACTATCTCCTGTTGACTGCAAAACCACATCATTCTGAATTTGGAACATTTGGAACGCTGCGTTCTTTTTTATACTGATCCCTCATTCTGTAATACGTTCCCGCACCGATATTCATTTGCCTGCAAGCTGCGGAAATACTCAACTCATTTGCTTCTATTTTGGTCCGCAATTCCTCAAAAAGCTCTGTGTGACGCTCCCTCTGCGGGGCACTCTTGATCTTACGCCAATAACGGTAGTAGGTTGTCTTCCCAATGCTCATCTTCCGGCAGACCTCCGCTACGGTCATCTGTCGTCTCTCCACAAGGTCAAAGCACCGGTGCAGCCCCTCCATAAACCGAGACAGCCGCGCCGCATCTCCGGTGTCCCTGCTTGTCAACAGCGCAAGGTCGGAAAGCACCGCCTGCCAGTGACCTGCCGCCGTGTCAATCTTAGGAGACTTGCAGAGCAAAGTTGCCTGCTGTCGATAGAGGGCAAGTGCCATCTCCACAAACGCACCGGCTGTGCCGCCCAACTCACCACCCATCTCCACGGTTACACTGTCGTCCGCTCTCACATACGCAAGCAGCTCCCGCAGGACATGACCGCTCCCATCGACCTCCGTGTAGACTCTGTCAAAACCCTCCGGCGCTGCGCCCTTTCCTCCGCGCCTGTAATAAAACCTCATGCTGCATCACCTCTGCACGGACTGTACCGCACGACCATGCCAAAGGCAATGCATCGCTTTCGTTGATGCCGCCAACCCTTCCGAGTGCCGCTTCCACGTGCCATTCAGAGTGCCATTCCAAGTACCGGCGGCACACGGAATCTCTCCATGACGCGGTTTTTCTCAACCTGCCCCGCAAAAGATGCAAAAAATCCGGTATCGCTCCAAACGGAACAATACCGGATTTTTGTTTGTTTTCAACCAATGATGCCCGCAAAGGCAGTCACATCAAAGGTTTGCAAGTTTCAAGCCGCTTTGTGAACGCTCAAAAGATCGCTCACATTTCCTTGATCGCAGCCTGCGCGGCGGCGAGGCGGGCGATGGGGACACGGAACGGGCTGCAGGAGACATAGTCCAGGCCGACCTTGTGGCAGAACTCGACGGACGTGGGATCGCCGCCGTGCTCGCCGCAGATGCCGAGGTGGATGTGCGGGTTGGTCTCGCGGCCCATCTTGGCGGCCATGGAGACGAGCTTGCCGACGCCGGTCTGATCGAGACGGGCGAACGGATCGCTCTCGTAGATCTTCTTGTCGTAGTACGCGCCGAGGAACTTGCCGGCATCGTCACGGCTGAAGCCGAAGGTCATCTGGGTCAGGTCGTTCGTGCCGAAGGAGAAGAAGTCCGCTTCCTTGGCGATCTCGTCCGCGGTCAGAGCGGCGCGCGGGATCTCGATCATGGTGCCGACCTTGTACTTCATGGAGCTGCCGGCCTCGGCGATCAGCTTGTCAGCGACCTCGACGACGACGTCCTTGACATACTTGAGCTCCTTGACCTCGCCGACGAGCGGGATCATGATCTCGGGGATGATGTTCCAGTCGGGATGCGCGGCGTTGACGTTCAGCGCAGCCTTGATGACCGCACGGGTCTGCATGGCAGCGATCTCGGGGAACGTAACGGCCAGACGGCAGCCGCGGTGGCCCATCATGGGGTTGAACTCGTGCAGGGAGGCGATGATGTTCTTGATGTCCTGAACGCTCTTGCCCATGTCCTTGGCGAGCTGCTCGATGTCAGCTTCCTCGGTGGGAACGAACTCGTGCAGCGGGGGATCGAGGAAACGAACGGTCATCGGACGGCCCTCGAGCGCGATATACATGGCTTCAAAGTCGCCCTGCTGCATCGGCTCGAGCTTAGCGAGCGCCTTCTCGCGCTGCTCGACGGTGTCGGAGCAGATCATCTCGCGGATGGCGGGAATACGGTCAGCCTCGAAGAACATGTGCTCGGTGCGGCAGAGGCCGATGCCCTCAGCGCCGAACTTCACGGCCTGCTCGGTGTCGTGCGGGTTATCGGCGTTCGTGCGGACGCCCAGGCGGCGATACTTGTCGGCCCAAGCCATGACGCGGCCGAACTCGCCGCCGATGGTGGCGTCGACCGTGGGGATGATGCCGTCGTAGATGTTACCGGTGGAACCATCGATGGAGATGAAGTCGCCCTCGTGGTAGGTCTTGCCGGCGAGCTCGAACTTCTTGTTCTCCTCGTCCATGTTGATCTCGCCGCAGCCGGAGACGCAGCACTTGCCCATGCCGCGCGCGACGACAGCCGCGTGGGAGGTCATACCGCCGCGGACGGTCAGGATGCCCTGGGAGGCCTTCATGCCCTCGATATCCTCCGGAGAGGTCTCGAGACGGACGAGAACGACCTTCTCGCCGCGCTCCTTCCACTCTTTGGCATCCTCAGCGGAGAAGACGATCTTGCCGCAGGCGGCGCCGGGGGAGGCGGGCAGAGCCTTGGCGATGGCGGGAGCCTTCTTGAGGACAGCCGCATCGAACTGGGGATGGAGCAGGGTGTCGAGGTTGCGCGGGTCGATCATGGAGACGGCCTTCTTCTCGTCGATCATGCCCTCGTCCACGAGGTCACAGGCGATCTTGAGAGCAGCCTGCGCGGTGCGCTTACCGCTGCGGCACTGGAGCATATAGAGCTTGCCGTTCTCGACGGTGAACTCCATGTCCTGCATGTCGCGGTAGTGATCCTCGAGCAGGTCGCAGACCTTGACGAAGTCGGCGTAAGCCTGGGGGAACTTCTCTTCCATCTGGGAGATGGGCATCGGGGTACGGACGCCGGCGACGACGTCCTCGCCCTGAGCGTTGGTCAGGAACTCGCCCATGAGCTTCTTCTCGCCGGTGGCGGGGTCACGGGTGAAGGCGACGCCGGTACCGGAGTTGTCGTTCAGGTTGCCGAAGACCATCGGCATGACGTTGACGGCAGTGCCCCAGGAATAGGGGATGTCGTTGTCGCGGCGATAGACGTTCGCGCGCGGGTTGTCCCAGGAGCGGAACACGGCGCGGATGGCTTCGTACAGCTGGGTCTTGGGGTCGGAGGGGAAGTCCTCGCCGATCTGCTGCTTGTACTCGGCCTTGAACTGCTCGGCGAGTTCCTTGAGGTCGGCTGCGGTGAGCTCGATGTCGAGCTTGACGCCACGCTTTGCCTTCATCGCGTCGATGAGCTGCTCAAAGTACTTCTTGCCGACTTCCATAACGACGTCGGAGAACATCTGGATGAAGCGGCGATAGGAGTCGTAAACGAAACGCTCGAAGTTGGGGTCGGGGTTGCCCGCGATCATGGCGGCGACGACGTCGTCGTTGAGACCGAGGTTCAGGATGGTATCCATCATGCCGGGCATGGAAGCGCGCGCGCCGGAACGGACGGAGACGAGCAGGGGGTTCTTCAGATCGCCGAACTTCTTACCGTTCATCTCTTCCATCTTCGCGACGTATTCCATGATCTCTGCCATGATCTCGTCGTTGATCTTGCGGCCGTCCTCGTAATACTGGGTGCAGGCTTCGGTCGTGATGGTGAAGCCCTGGGGCACGGGCAGACCGATGTTGGTCATCTCGGCCAGGTTCGCGCCCTTGCCGCCCAGAAGCTCACGCATGGTAGCGTTGCCTTCCGAGAACAGGTAGACATACTTTTTGCTCATTGGTTTTCCTCCATTAAAAATGTATCGCTGTGTGATCATTATCAAGCCATATTATTATAGACAGAAAATCCCCGACTTTCAATAACAAGTTGTGAAATTTTTGTCGACTTTCCGCATTTTTTCTCCCACAAAATGCGATTTGGCGCAAAATCGTTCTGTTTTTCCGTCGCGGGGCGCGGATTTTCTTGCAAGCGCCGCACTTTTGCGATATACTATTTTTAAATTTGCGCTGAAAATGCGCGCAGAGTACAGAGCATGGAGCGGGCAATGGAGCTTTTGGATTTTGCAAAAACCGATACGGCGGCGCGTCTTCGCGCCGCGGCAAAGCGCGGCGCACTGTCGCACGCACTCATTTTCAGCGGCAGCGGCGACCGCGTGAGCGCTGCGCGCTATGCCGCCGCGGCGATGGAGTGCACAGCGGAAAGCAAGCCCTGCCTCGCCTGCCCTGCCTGCCGCAAGGTGATGCAGGACATCCACCCCGACGTCACGTTCGTGCGCGATGCAGAGCACAAGGAACTCTCGATCGACACGGTGCGCGCGATGCGCGCCGACGCGTTCATCCGCCCGAACGAGGGCGCGCGTAAGGTCTACATTTTCGAGGACTGCACCATCCTGACGGAAAAGGACCAGAACGTGCTTTTGAAGCTCGTGGAGGAGGGGCCCGCTTACGCAGCGTTCTTCTTCTGCGCGGAAAATCCGGCGGTTCTGCTCCAGACCATCCGCTCGCGCTGCGTGGAGGTCAAGCTCTCCCCCACCGTCGAAGAGGGCGGCGCGCCTGACGAGCTCACGCTCGAGCTCGCGCGGCTCATCGCCGAGGGGTCGCGCGCGTCCCGCACGGCATTCCTCGCAAAGCTCGAAACGCAGAAGGTCACGCGCGACGACCTGTCCTCGCTTTTCGAGGGAACACGGCTTCTGCTCTCGTCCGCCCTGCTGGGGCAGTACGGCGTGAGCGTACCGGAGAGGGATCTTTGCATCGCGCGGTCACTGGCTTCGCGCTTGACAAAAGCCAAATTACTCGGCACAATAGATTTATTGCAGGACTACCGCAATAAATGCACCTATAACGTCGGCGTCGGGCCCACGCTGGGCGGCTTCGCCGTTGAATTGGAGGAAACCCTTTGACAGAAGTGATCGGAGTCCGCTTCCGCGGCGGATGCAAGGAATATTATTTTGACCCGCACGGCATCACGGTCGAACCCAACCAGTTCGTCATCGTCGAGACCGCGCAGGGGCTCGAGTACGCCCAGTGCGTCTCGGGCAACCATGAGGTGGAGGACGATTCCGTCGTCCAACCGCTGCGCCCGCTCGTGCGCGTGGCGACGGAGAACGATGACCGCACCTACGCCTACAACAAAACGCGCGAAAAGAACGCCTTCGAGGTCTGCCAGAAGAAGATCGCCGAGCGCGGGCTCGACATGAAGCTCGTGCGCGTGGAGAGCAACTTCGACGGCAGCAAGATCATCTTTTTCTTCACGTCCGATGGGCGCGTGGACTTCCGCGAGCTCGTGCGCGACTTAGCCGGTGTGTTCCGTGCCCGCATCGAGCTGCGGCAGATCGGCGTGCGCGACGAGGCGAAGATGCTCGGCGGCCTCGGCATCTGCGGCCGGCCTTTCTGCTGCTCGCAGTTTTTGGACGACTTCGTCCCCGTTTCGATCAAGATGGCCAAGACGCAGAATCTGAGCCTGAACCCGACGAAGATCTCCGGCACGTGCGGCAGGCTCATGTGCTGCCTCAAATACGAGCAGAACGCCTATGAGGACGCGGCGCGCCGCTGCCCGAAGCAGGATTCGTTTGTCGCAACGCCCGACGGCCTTGGCAACGTGAGCTCGGTCGACATTCTGCGCGAGCAGGTGCTCGTGCGTCTCGACGGGCAGAACGAGAGCCCCAAGCGCTACCGCACCTGCGAAATTCATGTGCTGCGCAACGGCAAGGGCTCGCGCGACGGCATCGAGCTCCCCACGACGCTCCCCGAGCGCTATCAGGAGCAGCCGGAGGAGGAGCCGCAGTTGACTCTGAACTTCTTCTCATCTGCCAAGCCCATCGTGCCGCCCGAACAGTGGACGGCCCCCGTCGCAAAAGCGGACGCCCCCGCCGCTGACGAGGAGGAGACGGAAAAGCGCCGTTCCCGCCGCGGCGGCCGCGGGCATCGCGGCGGCAGAGGCCGCGGCAAGGGCAGCGGTGAAGGCGGCGAGAAGTCCGCCGCGCCGAAGAGTGAAAACACGCCCCAAAAGGGTGGCGACAAGCCCGCCGAAAAGCGAAGGGACCGCCCCGCGCGCGGCGATAAGCCGAGCAGCGAACGTCCGCCCCGCAATCCCGACAAGAACGGCGAGCGCCGCGCCCCGCGCCAGAGCAAGCCGAACAGCGAAACTCCCGACGCGCCGAAAGCCCCGCGTCCGCCCCGCCCGCCGAAAGCCGAGGGCGCGATTGAGGGCGGCGAGAACAAGCCGCGCCGCCGCAGCCACCGCGGCGGCAGAGGCCGCCGCAGAAGTGGCGGTCAGGGCGGCGAAAATCCCGTGCCGAAGAGCGAAGCGTAAACAAGGAATAGAACCGCCGCAAAGCACAGTTGTTTCGCGGCGGTTTTGCCAAAAGGCGGAAAGGAATTGCTTCCATGCTGTACCATGCCTCCCCCACCGGCGGTCTCACCGTCCTCACGCCGCACGTCTCCAACCATGGCCACCCGCTCGTCTATTTTTCGAAGAAACGGGAAAATGTGCTGGTCTATCTGAGCAATGCCGTTGAAAAATACTGCCGCGACACTGGCTTTGTCCACACGGGCCGGTGGGAAAAATGGGGGCCTTACGGCTTCGACTTAGACGGCGTGCAGCGGCTGGAGGAATACTACCCCAACGCACTGGAGGAGACCTATGCCGGTGTCTCCGGCTATATCTACGGCGCGGAACCGGCAAATACCGCCCCTGTTTCCGACGTGCCGTTCGCGGTCACGTCCGAAGAGGCGGCAGCAGTCGTCTCGTGCGAGTTCGTCCCCGATGCCTATGAGGCCATTCTCCGCGCAGAGCGGGAGGGGCTGCTGCGCATTCTGCACTATGCGCAGACCGGCGATCCGTTCCGCGCCTGGATATGGCAAACCATGAAACATGAATACGAAAATGCCGAAAAGCAGCCCGACTACCGTCATTTTATCAAAGGAAAATTCGGCATCATCGGCTGATATCTTTACGCAAAACATCCCTTTTCATTTCTCCCGCGCCGTGGTATACTTTTGTCGAAAAACAACGAGAAAAGAAGAGAGGATCCATCATGCTGAAATTCAACAAGGTGCTGCTCGCCAGCGACTTTGACAACACGCTCGTCTATACGCAGGGCGCGCTGGAGCGCGGCGAGGACATCCCGCCGATGAGCGCGCGCAACCGCGAGGCAGTTGAGTATTTCATTCAAAACGGCGGCTATTTTTCGATCTCCACCGGCCGCGCGCTGCCCGCCTTTGCCCGCTACGCCAAGGACCTGCCCTGCAACGCCCCCTGCGTCATCGCCAACGGCGCGGCCATCTATGACTTCAACAAGGACTGCTATGTGGAGACCGCGTTTTTAGACGCGGACATCTACGATCACGTCGACGCGCTGCTCGCGCGCTTCCCCGGCCTGTGCTTCGAGATCTACCACGACGACCGCCGCATTCATGTCCTGCACCCGAACGACTACACGCGCAACCACGAGCACCTGACGCGCGCGAAGACCCAGGAGGTCAAGGACTTCCGCGAGGTGGACCTGCCGATCATCAAGCTGCTCTTTGAAGAGGAAAAACCGCTTTTGGAGCAGGTGCGCGATTTTATCGTCTCTCGGGACTGGGGAAAACGCTACGAGCTCATCTTTTCGAGCGATCACCTGCTTGAGCTGACGCGCCGCGGCGCGACGAAGGGCGGCATGATCTTAAAGCTTGCCAAGCTTCTCGGCGTTGCGCGCAAGGACATCTACTGCATCGGCGACCACAACAACGACATTCCGATGCTCGAGGTCTCCGAGATCGGCTTCGCGCCCGAAAACGCCATCCCCGAGGTCAAGGAATGGGGTGCGCACATCGTCTGCCACTGCAAGGACGGCGCGCTGGCGGACGTGGTGGAGATCCTAAACCATCGCTATTAACTTCAAAAAAGCGGCAGAGCCGCTTTTTGAGGGGGATTGCAGCCCGCGGCAGCGCACGCGCCGAAGGCGCGCACGTTTGCGGGCTGAGAGGCGTTTTTTCTGACGCACATGGAAATCGGCGAAGCGCCGCCAGTGGCGGATGAAGCGAGCCGGTTTCGAGGAAGTGGCACGATTGGCGCGCCCGAACGGGCGCGGGAATCGTAATGCCGCGACGGTGACGTCGGAATTTACGATTAAGATCATTTCGCGTCTGCGGACGCTTGGGCAGCCGTTAGCAGCTTTGCTGCTTTACGGATGCCGCATACCCCTTGCGGACGTGAAAGTCTGCGACGCCTTTTATTCCCATTGCCCTTTTTCGTACAACTTTTCGTTTGCTCGCGCATATAATAGCCGGGTGAGAGAAAAGCTGAAAGGAATGGTACAATGAAGGAAAAAGACAACATCCGTCATGGCGACGTGGACGACATGATCTTCGGCAGCGAGGCGCATGTCAGCGAACGATAATATGCCAAAAGGCTCCGCTTTCGCGGAGCCTTTTCTCACTTTTATAACGCCTTTTCGATCGTGCCGCCGCCGAGGACCTCTTCGCCATCATAGAAGACAACGGCCTGTCCTGCCGTGACGGCGCGCTGGGGCGTGAGGAGCTCGACGTGCGCGCAGCCTCCTTCCAGCGGTGTGACGACGGCGTCGCACTCTTTCTGGCTGTAGCGCGTTTTGGCGGTGCAATAGACTTTTTCCGCAGGCGTCTCCCCCGCGATCCAGTTCACGCGCGAGGCGAGCAGCGCTGCGGAAAACAGTTCCTCGTTGTCGCCGAGCAGCACGGTATTATTTTCGGCATTTTTGGATATCACATAGAGCGGGCGGTCCGCGCTCACGCCGAGACCCTTGCGCTGACCCGCCGTGTAGCACTCCAAACCGCGGTGGCGGCCGAGCACGCGGCCCGTTTCGTCGACAAAGTCGCCGGGCTGCGGCGTCACGCCGCCATAGTCGTGCAGAAAGCGCACATAGTCCCCGTCGGGGATGAAGCAGATGTCCTGTGAATCGGCCTGATGGGCGTTTGCAAGGCCCGCCTCCTCCGCCTGCTCTCGAATTTCCGGCTTTTCAAAGCTGCCGACCGGCAGCAGCAGGTGCGAGAGCTGCTCCTGCGTGAGCTGATAGAGCACGTAGCTCTGGTCCTTCGCGCGGCTCTCGCCGCGCAGCAGCCGGTAACGTCCGCTCGCTTCGTCATAGCCGACGCGGGCATAGTGCCCCGTCGCGATGTAGTCAAAGCCCATCTCCAGCGCGCGGTCCAAAAATGCACCGAATTTGAGGCAGCGGTTGCAGTCGATGCACGGATTCGGCGTGCGGCCCGCGCGGTACTCGCTGACGAAGTGATCCATCACCTCGCGCGCAAAAAGCTCGTGCTCGTCGAAGATGTAAAACGGCATGCCGAGACCGTCGGCAATACGCTTCGCGCCGTCCGTCTCGTTGCCGCAGAGCGACAGCGTCGCGCCCGCGCACTCGTAGCCCTGCTTTTGCAGCAAAAGCGCGGCGGCGGAGGAATCCACGCCGCCGCTCATGGCGATCAAAACTTTTTTCTTCATCTGTGTCCCTTAATCCAGATACTTTTGCAGAAATGCCTCGCTCGAAAGCGCGTCGGACATCTCCACGAGCGTGCGGTTGAAGCCGCCGGCGTAGTCGCTGCCGCGGTCCTTGAGCTGTACGCGCCCGGCCTTTACCGCAGGGAGCGAGACGGTGAAGAGCGAGCCCTTCCCCTCCTCCGACTGCGCGACGATCATGCCCCCATGGCCCTGCGCGATGCGCTGGCAGATGGGAAGGCCCAGTCCCAAGCCGCGCGGCGGCATGGGGTTCTGCCCGCCGTCCATAAAGCGGTCGAACAAATGGGCCAGCGTGTCGCTGTCCATGCCCCTGCCGGTGTCCGCCACGGTGATCTTGACAAATCTCCCCTCCGTTTTCACGCGCACGCGGACACTGCCACCCTTGGGCGTAAATTTAAGCGCGTTGGAGAGGAGATTCAGCAGCAGCTTGCGGATGGCCTCGGCGTCGAGGGCGATGATGCGGCTGTCGCGGTCGGCGAGGAAGTCGAGCTCCACGCCGCACTGCGCAAAAAGGAAGTCCACCTCGGCGCACACGCTGCGGCAGACGCCGACAATGTCGTCATCGTAGAGCTCGAAGCGCTTGCGCTCAAACAGGTTCCCCGCGTCGGTCAGATTGCTGATGACGCGGTAGAGCTGGTAATAGCTCTGGTAAAATGCCGCGGCGGTGCGGTCAGTCTTCGGGTCCTTCTCCCGCGTCTCCTGCGGTGCCATGCGGTCGACCGCCGTGTAGATCGTCGAAAGCGAGGTGCGCAGCTGCAATGCAATATTCGGCAGCACATCCGACAGCATTTTCAGTTCTTCTTCAGTATAATCCCGCATAGCGTCTCCTAATAAAAGTTCTCCTACCGGTAGCATTCACCGCAGGGAGGCGGAGTTTGCGCGGAAAGAATTGGTGTTTTCGCGATAAGCTCACGCTTAGAACGTTTTGTTGTACAGCGTTGTAGTATGAGGGTAGCAAAATTTCGGTCAAAAAGCAAGGAATTTGTGGAAATTATGAAAAAAACAGAATTTTTGCAAAAAAGGACTTGCAAAACGAAACTACTGCTATATAATATCTAAATGTACCAAACATTCGATATATTCCGATAAACAGGAAGGAAGTAAGTTTTATGAGTATTAAGGTCGGTATTAACGGCTTTGGCCGCATTGGCCGTATGGTCTTTCGCGCAAGCCTGAACCATCCTGAGATCGAGATCGTGGGCATCAATGACCTCTGCCCCGCCGATTATCTGGCCTACATGTTGAAATACGATACTATGCACGGCAGATTTGCCGCCGATGTGAAGAGCAACGATTACGGCATCGTGGTCAACGGCCGCGAGATCCCCGTCTTCGCCGAGCGCAACCCCGCGGATCTGCCCTGGGGTAAGATCGGCGCGGAGTACGTCGTCGAATCCACGGGCCTGTTCCTGACGAAGGAAAAGGCGCAGGCGCACATCGACGCCGGCGCGAAGAAGGTCGTCATGTCCGCCCCGTCCAAGGATGACACGCCGATGTTCGTCTGCGGCGTCAACCTCGATTCCTACACGAGCGACATGCAGTTCGTCTCCAACGCCTCGTGCACCACGAACTGCCTGGCCCCCATCGCCAAGGTCCTGAACGACTGCTTCGGCATCAAGGATGGCCTGATGACCACCGTGCACTCCGTCACCGCCACGCAGAAGACCGTGGACGGCCCGTCCCTGAAGGACTGGCGCGGCGGCCGCGCGGCCACGGGCAACATCATCCCCTCCTCCACCGGCGCCGCCAAGGCCGTCGGCAAAGTCATCCCCTCGCTCAACGGCAAGCTGACCGGTATGTCCATGCGCGTTCCCACGCTGGATGTCTCCGTCGTCGACCTGACCGTCAACCTTGAAAAGCCCGCCACCTACGATGAGATCTGCGCGGCCATGAAGAAGGCCAGCGAGGGCGAGCTCAAGGGCATCCTCGGCTACACCGACGAGCAGGTCGTTTCCTCCGACTTCCTCGGCGATACGCGCACGTCCATCTTCGACGCCAAGGCCGGTATCGCCCTGACGGATACGTTCGTCAAGGTCGTGAGCTGGTACGACAACGAGATCGGCTACTCCAACAAGGTGCTCGACCTCATCGAGCACATGTACTCGGTCGACCACGCCACGAAGTAACTTTGCTTTTTTCTGTTCCTGTTTTTGGGTAAAAACAGGACGGTGCTCCTCTGAGACAAGAGGGATCTGGTGCGAGATCCCTCTTGTTTTTTTCGCGTTTTTGGTGGTATACTGCCATCGTTGCAAATTTTTCTTTGAGGTGGATCATGTTTCAAGGTTTTACGCCCGAGGCCGTCGAGTTCCTCTGGGGCATCAAATTCAACAACAACCGCGAGTGGTTCCTGCCGCGAAAGGAGCAGTTCCTCGCGCTCGTTGACCGGCCGATGCGCGAGCTCGGCAGCGAACTGTTCGACGCGATCGCCGCAGAATATCCCAAGCAGTCGCTCAAGCTGCACGTCTGCCGCATCTACCGCGACGCGCGCCGTCTCTTTGGCCGCGGCCCATATAAGGACCACCTGTGGTTCACGATCGAGCGCCCGCACGAGCGCTTCGAGGGCGTCCCCGCGCTGTATTTCGAGCTCGCACCGAACTACTTCAGCTATGGCTGCGGCTGCTGGGACGCCTCCCCCGCCACGATGGCCAAGCTCCGCCGCCGCATCGAGACTGACCCCAAAAGGTTTGAAAAGCTCGTGCGCAAGCTGAATAAATCCCGCTTCACGCTCTCCGGCGAGCAGTTCAAGCGCCCGAAGGGCGACGTCGGCAAGCTTCTGAACCCGTGGTACAACGCGAAAAATATCGCCGTCGGCTATGACGACAATCCCGAAGGCGTGCTGTTCACGCCGGAGCTCAAAGACGAAGTCCTCGCGGGCTTCCGCGAGCTGATGCCGCTGTATCTGTATCTCGATTCGCTGGCGGGCGATCCCGAAGCGAATAAAGAATAATGCCGCTCGCAGAGCGGCGAGGAATTTCCACGCCGCGCAGGAGTGCATAAAAAGGGGGATACTCTCTTTCTCAAAAGAGAGTATCCCCCTTAGACCCCCGAGAGAAAGGACGAGGGGCCCTGCCCCTTGCGTTCTCTTGGGGGTACAAGGGGGATATTCTCTCACGTGAGAGAATATCCCCCTTACTTTGGGCAGCGCCATCGGCACTGCCCTCCCCCCGCACTTTCGTGCAGAAAATCAAAAAGCGACGGCTTTTTCAGCCGTCGCTTCTCTATCTGCATTACTGCAAAACCTTTTTGTTGCCGTGGGTGGCCTTCATGCGCAGCTCTTTGTTGAGGATCGTCTTGCGGATGCGCAGGTTCTTGGGCGTGACCTCAAGCAGCTCGTCGTCGGCGAGGAACTCGAGGCACTGCTCCAGGCTCATCTGCTTGGGCGGGACAAGGCGCAGCGCGTCGTCCGAGCCGGAAGCGCGCATGTTCGTCAGCTGCTTCTTCTTGCACACGTTGACCGTGATGTCCTCCTGCTTGGGGGACTGACCGACGACCATACCCTCGTACACGTCGACGCCCGCGCCGATGAACAGCACACCGCGCTCCTGCGCGTTGAAGAGGCCATAGGTGATAGAGGTGCCGGTCTCGGACGCGACGAGAGAGCCGGTATTGCGGCGGGCAAGCTCGCCCTTGTAGGGTGCGTAGGAATCAAACACGCTCGCCATGATGCCCTCGCCCTTGGTGTCGGTGAGGAACTCGTTGCGGTAACCGAACAGGCCGCGCGCGGGGATCAGGAATTCGAGCTTCATGCGGCTGCCGATCGGCGTCATCTCGGCGAGGTCGCCCTTGCGGGAGCCGAGCTTTTCGATGACTGCGCCGACATACTCCTGCGGCACGTCGCACACAAGGCGTTCGATGGGCTCGCACTTCTTGCCGTCGATCATCTGATACAGGACGCGCGGGGGCGAGACCTGGAACTCATAGCCTTCGCGGCGCATGGTCTCGATGAGGATGGACAGCGACATTTCGCCGCGGCCCGCAACGTTGAACGCGTCCGTCGAGCCCTCGAGCTCGGTGACGCGGAGCGAAACGTCCTTGAGCGTTTCGCGGAAGAGACGGTCGCGCAGCTGGCGCGAGGTGACAAACTTACCCTCACGTCCGGCGTAGGGAGAGTCGTTGATGGAGAACGTCATCTCCATCGTGGGGGCGCTGATCTTGACGAACGGGAGCGGCTCGACGCACTCGGGCGCGCAGATCGTATCGCCGATCGTGATGTCGCCGATGCCGGACAGGCAGATGATGTTGCCCGCGGTGGACTCGGTGACGGGGTTCTTGCCAAGGCCCTCAAATTCGTACATGGAGACGGCCTTGGCCTTCTTCGGCGCGGCGTCGGGGTCGTGGTAGTTGCAGACCATGATCTCCTGGTTCTGCTTGAGCGTGCCGCGCTCGATGCGACCGATGGCCATGCGGCCGACATACTCGTTGTAGTCAATGGCGGAGACGAGCATCTGGAACGGCGCGTCCACATCGGCCTCCGGCGCGGGGATATACTCAAGGATCGTGTCAAACAGGGGCTTTAAGTCCGTGCCGACGACGTCGGGCGAATAGGACGCCGTGCCGTTGCGCCCCGAGCAGAACAGCATCGGGGAGTCGAGCTGCTCGGGCGTCGCATCAAGGTCCATCAAAAGCTCGAGCACCTCGTCCACGACCTCGTGGATGCGCTGGTCGGGGCGGTCGATCTTGTTGACGACGACGATGACGCGGTGACCCAGCTCCAGCGCACGGGAGAGGACGAAGCGCGTCTGCGGCATGGGGCCCTCAGCGGCGTCGACGAGCAGGATAACGCCGTTGACCATCTTGAGGATACGCTCGACCTCGCCGCCGAAGTCGGCGTGGCCCGGGGTATCGACAATGTTGATCTTGGTGTCGCCGTAGCGGATGGCGGTGTTTTTGGCGAGGATCGTGATGCCGCGCTCACGCTCGAGGTCGTTCGAGTCCATGACGCGGTCGACGACCTCCTGATTTTCGCGGTACACGCCGCCCTGCTTGAGCATTTCGTCGACGAGGGTGGTCTTGCCGTGGTCGACGTGGGCGATGATGGCTACATTGCGAAGTTTTTCATTCTGCATAGGTGATCTCTCCTTCCTGCCGCTGGGCAGGGATATCAAATCGTAAGTCTTTAACTGTAATAGTATATTCTGCCGCTTCGTCATTTGCAAGATTTTTTGAAACTTTTTTTGTCTCTTTTGCAGAAAAATTAGGAAAAGAGGATGCCTGTCCTCTCGGGCAGGCATCCTCGCACAGTTTTTACCCTCAAGGGGTATGGGCATCCGTAAAGCAGCAAAGCTGCTAACGGTTGCCCAAGTGCCCGCAGGCACAAATGTTCTTGATCGTTTTCCGCCGCAACCGGTGCGTGGCGGAAAACACCTTGCGCATAGTGGAAACCAGCGAAGCGCCGCCAGTGGCGGAAACAGCGAGCTGGGTTCGAGGAAGCGGCACGATTGGCACGCCTGCAAGGGCGCGCCAATCGTAGTGCCGCAACGGTGCAAAGTCGAATCGCCCGTTTTAACGGGCAACCGAAGCGCAAAGCGACGCAAAACCTGCTCAAATCAGTGGTTCACCACTGATTTGAAGGTGTCAGCCCAGCAATGCGCTCAGCTCGTCGATCAGCTCGCCGAACAGCGACAGCGCGTCGTTGACGGGCGCGCTCGTGCGCATGTCGACGCCCATGTCGCGCAGCAGCTCGACCGGCTCTTTCGAGCAGCCGCCGGAGAGGAACTTCTTGTAGTCCCTGACGGCGCTCTCGCCCTCGCGCAGAATGCGGTTGGCGATGGCGACGGCGGCGGAGAAACTCGTCGCGTACTGGAAGACATAGTAATTGTAGTAGAAGTGCGGGATACGTGTCCACTCAAGCGCGATCTCGTCGTCGGAGATCATCGTATCGCCGAAGTAGAGCTTGTTGAGCGCTAAATACTTCGCGCTCAGCGCGTCGGCGGTCAGCGCCTCGCCGCTCTCGGCCATCTTGCCCATTTGGAGCTCGAACTCGGCGAACATCGTCTGGCGGTACAGTGTACCCTTGAACTGGTCGAGGAAGTGGTTGATGAGATACGCGCGCTGCTTGCGGTCGTCGGTCTTGCCGAGCAGGTGGCGCATCAGGAGGATCTCGTTGCAGGTCGAGGCGACCTCGGCGACGAAGATGACGTACTCCGCCGTATTCACCGGCTGGTATTTGCAGGAGTGCCACGTATGCATGGCGTGGCCCATCTCGTGGACGAGGGTGAACATGCTGTCGAGGTTATCCTTGTGGTTGAGCAGCACGTAGGGGTGGGGCCAGCCGTTGCCGGTGCAGTAGGCGCCGCCGCGCTTGCCGGTGTTCTCATACACGTCGAGCCAGCGGTTGCTAAAGGCCTCCTCAAGCACGTCCGTATAGTCCTTGCCGAGCACCGCGAGTGCTTCGAGCGCGGTCTTCTTGGCCTCTTCAAAGGAGATTTCAACGTCCGCGTCCGCGACGATCGGGGTGTAGACATCGTACATGTGCAGCTCGTCAACGCCTAAGATCTTCTTGCGCAGCTCGACATAGCGGTACATCTTGTCGAGATTGCCGTGCACCGCGTCGATGAGGTTCGTGTAGACCTCGACCGGCACCTCGGTCACGTCAAGGGACGCTTCGAGCGTCGAATTGTAGCGGCGCGCGTCGGCGAAGAACTTAAGCTGCTTGAACTGCGCGTCCAGCGTGGAGGCATAGGTATTGCGGAACTCGCCCGCGCGCTTGTAGTAGGCCTTGAAGGCGTTTTCGCGCAGCGTGCGGTCGGCGCTCATCAGCATGGGGACGAACGTGCCGTCCGTCAGCGTGTGGACCTCGCCCTTTGCGTCCGTCACGTCGGGATAGCGCATGTCGGCATTGTGGAACATGCTGAACGTGCGGTCAGGGCTTTCGCTGATCTCACCCGCGGCGGCGAGAATCTTTTCGCACTCGGGCGAAAGGATGTGTGCCTTGCGGCGGCGCAGCTTGTCGATGCTGCGGCGATAGGTCTCGAGCTTCGGCTCCTCGGCGTAGAAGCGCGCAAGCGTCTCGTCGGGGATGGCCATGATCTCGCTCGCTTCAAAAGAGCCCGCGCTGTTCAGCGCGACTGCCGTAGAAAACGCCTTGCTGCGCATCCCCTGATAGAACGAGTTGCCCACATCCTGGTCGCTGCGGCAGCTCGCGTACTGCACGAACTTCGAAACGCGCACGTTGATCTCATCGCTGAGCGTGAACCAGTCGAGCAGCGTCTTCGCGCTCTCGCCGAGCTTGCCGGCGTAGGCGGCCATGCGCTCGGGGTAGGCCTTGAGCGCTTCGAGCTCTTCGTTCCACTTATCGTCGCTCGCAAATACGTGACTCAAATCCCAGGTGAACTCCTCGGGCACCTCGCTGCGCGGGAGGATCGTCTTTCCGTCCATAGGTTTACCGTCCTTTTCTCCATATTTCTCACTGGCCCTGTCCGCCGTCTGCGGTCAGAGCCGCTCTTGCGTCCCATTATAACGGACGGCGGCGGTGAATACAAGCGCTTTTCTCCACCCCGCTCCCAGCAAATCAGGCATTGACAAATCCACTGCCAAAAGGGTAAAATATTTTTATCATCCGCGTCTGTAGCTCAGTTGGATAGAGCGCGAGCCTCCTAAGGTTGCGTTACAACGGCCACCTCAAAAAAAACTAAATAAGGGATTGCAGTTCGACTTTGATCGGGCTATAATCATATATCAGACACGTCCATATAGCTCAGCTGGATAGAGCACACGCCTCCTAAGCGTGGGGTCGGAGGTTCAAATCCTCTTATGGACGCCAGTGAACAACGCCGAAAGCCTTTGTTTTCAAGGGTTTTCGGCTTTTCTTATATAAAAAGCTACGAAAAAGCTCTTTCACTGTATGAGATAAAATTCTACTCCAAAATTTGATTTTTGACAACCCCTCCAGAATCGAACGGTTGTTATAAGACAAAATCGCCAGCTAATTTTTAGCAGAAAACGGGCTGTTCTTGCTAATGAAAATGCCCTTCCTGCTAATCAGCCCCAAAATCGTGCCAAAAATCCAGCTAATCAAAAAAGGCGGATGTTTTGAATACCATGCAGTTATAGCAGATAAAATTAAATATCGTTATGTACATAGAGCGTCTATTTGCCCCGCATTGGGGATGGATAGGCGCTCTTTTTTTATGCCCAAACCCATGGGCAAATACAAGAGATTGGAGGTGTTTTATTTGAGCAAGCCTGTTTATACCGCAGACAAGCCGAGCGACTGTCATTACTGCTACTTCTGGACGAATGGCAGAAAGGGCTGCCGTCTGGGTAGAAATAATTGCTACTACTTAATCTCTTTGCCGCCGAAACCCAAGTCGGAATGTGATGGCTGTCCCTATGGGCGAGATCACCCGTGCATTGGTTGGTGTACGAAGAAGGTTATGCGTGAAGTGGGGCTTCGTTGATATGGATGTGTATGAACAGGAATACCGCTTCTACTATTTTGCCCGATGTCCTTACGAAAAGACGGATACGACTTTCCGCAGCATTCCGCTGACAACAGAAAGTTTTCCGCAGAAAGAAGGTGGTGAAGCCGTGTGAGTTTTGATTATTTTTACGGTCAGCAATCCGATCTATTCACATTCTATCGAGTTCCGAAGGTGTTGTTCACGAACGAGAGGTTCTGGAATATTTCTGCCGATGCCAAGATGCTGTATGGCATTTTGCTTGACCGCATGAGCCTGTCTGCCAAGAATGGTTGGATAGATAAAAACGGTAGAGTGTATATCATTTTTACAATCGACGAAGCGAAGATGGCTCTGAACTGTGCTGAACAAAAGGCTATCAAGCTGCTCAGTGAACTTGAGAAGAAAGCAGGATTGATTGAACGTAAGCGCCAGGGTTTGGGAAAGCCCAACCTGATCTATGTGAAGAACTTTATCTCTGCTGTGGATTCACAACTCTTGAATTGTGAAAATCACAATTCTGGAACAATGGAAATCACAACTCAAGAACTTCCGAAATCACAATGTAATAATACTGATATTAAAAATACTGAATTTAGTGATACTGATTCTATCTTTCCTTCCGGAAATGGTGGAATGATGGACGAGAATGACCGGTATCAAGAATACTTTGATTATTTCTCGGATCAGCTCAGTATGGATTTGTTGAAGAAGGATTACCCTTACGATTCCGAAATGCTGGATAACATTCTGGAGTTGATCGTTGAAACAGTTTGCACGAAGCGACCGTTGATTCGCATTGGTGCAGAGGAGCGTCCGGCAGAAATTGTCCGCAGTCGGTTTATGAAACTGAATGCCGAACACATTCGATATGTTATGGACTGCTTCAAGGAGAACACCACAAAGATTAGAAATATCCGTCAGTATATGCTGACTACGATATACAATGCGCCGACGACAATAGACACCTACTACGATGCTCTTGTTCGGCACGATATGTCACACGGATATTTGGAAGGAGGATTTAAGAAATTGAAAATGAAGCGAGAGGAAGGAGAGTGACGATAAATGTCGAAAAAAGCAACCATCATTGCGGTGGTCAATCAGAAAGGAGGCACTGGAAAGACCACCACCACCGAGAATCTGGGCGTTGGCTTGGCTCTTGAAGGAAAAAAGGTGCTTCTGGTAGACACCGATCCCCAGGCTTCCCTGACGGTCAGTTTGGGCAATCCCTGCCCGGATGATCTGTCTCCGACACTTTCCGATCTGATGGGAAAGATTATGATGGAAAACCCTATTACTCCCGATGAAGGGATTCTTCATCATCCGGAGGGCGTTGATTTGGTGCCGTCCAACATCGAACTCTCAGGTATGGAGGTAGCACTGGTCAATGCCATGAGCCGGGAAACCATTCTCCGGCAATACCTGGATACAGTCAAACAGAATTATGATTACATTCTTCTTGACTGTATGCCGTCTTTGGGTATGCTGACCGTCAATGCGTTGGCAGCTGCCGACAATGTGCTGATACCGGTTCAGGCAGCATACCTTCCTGCAAAGGGTCTGGAACAGCTGCTTGGAACCATCAACAAGGTCAAGAGGCAAATCAACCCGAAACTGAGGATTGAAGGGATTCTTCTGACGATGGTGGACAGCCGCACCAACTACTCCAAAGACATCAGCAATCTGATTCGGGAGAGCTACGGCGGAAAGCTGAAGGTTTACAAGACCGACATTCCCCGCTCTGTCCGTGCAGAGGAAATCAGCGCAGAGGGAACCAGTATCTTCAAGCATGATCCCAAAGGCAAAGTTGCCGAAGCCTATAAAATTCTGACGAAGGAGGTGTTAAACAATGCAGAAAAAAGGCGCAAACATCAGCTTGAAGGGGTACGATGATATTTTCTCCACCGATCAATCCAGAGCTGAAGCCCAGCAGGAGCGTGTGCAGGAAATTCCGCTTTCTGAGCTACACCCCTTTGAGGGACACCCCTTCCGTGTGGTTGATGATGAAGAAATGATGAAAACGGCAGAGAGCGTCCGAGATTTCGGAGTTCTCACTCCTGCGATTGTCCGTCCTGACCCCGACGGTGGTTATGAAATCGTTTCTGGTCACAGGCGGCACCGGGCATCGGAGCTTGCGGGTAAGGAAACCATGCCTGCGATTGTTCGTGACCTGGACGATGATGCAGCCATTATTTTGATGGTTGATGCGAATTTGCAGAGGGAGAGTATCCTGCCGAGTGAAAGAGCATTTGCTTATAAGATGAAGCTGGATGCGATTAAACATCAAGGTCAACGCACCGATTTAACTTCATCCCAAGTTGGGATGAAGTTGCAGGCAATGGATATAGTCGGTCAGGAGGCAGGAGAAAGCAGAAATCAGGTACACCGTTATATCCGTCTGACCGAACTGATTCCGGAACTGCTGGATATGGTAGATACGGGTCAGATCAAATTCAATCCTGCGGTGGAGCTTTCCTATCTGGCAAGTGAAGAACAGAAGGATTTTCTTTCTGCAATGGATTATGCTCAAGCAGCTCCTTCCCTTTCGCAAGCACAGCGAATTAAAAAGCTCGCACAGGAGGGCGAGTGTACGCTGGATGCGATGTGCGAGATTATGAATGAAATCAAGAAGGGAGAGCTGGACAGAGTAACCTTCAAAACGGATTCGTTGCGAAAATACTTCCCGAAGTCCTATACCAACAAGCAGATGGAGGATAAAATCATTCAGCTTTTGGAGCAATGGCAGAAAAAAAGAGAAAAATCAATGGAAAGGTAAGGTAAAAAATGTTTACACCCAAAAACATTCAGGGCGCTTTGGAAGAACTCTACGACCTTTGCGATCCTGATTATATGGTAGATATGCTCGTAAACTACAGTGAGGAGTTCGATGATATTTCTCCTGCGCTTCTGGCAAAGTCGTTTCAGAAAAATGCCGAGATGATTAGCGAGTATCGAGTATTGTCCTCTGCTGGTGAGGGTATCGACTATCAGGGAAAGGTACTTCTGAACAGCAGAGCCGTGCGGCTTCTGTCCTATGTAGAAGATATGAGCGGCGATGAAAAAGTTCGCACGATTCAGAGCAAGGAGCTGTGGTTAGCAGAAGATATGACATTCTATGTGGTGTCCTGTATGTCTACGATCACGATGGACAAGGAAGAAGCCATTTGTCTTAACGAACACCGCAGCGTGGTTACTACGGTGGAATGCGAGGACGATATTTTCTTCGACATGGGTTCCCTGATTTGCGAACTGGACGATATTTGCTTGTTCGAGCTTTTAGCCGATGTGGATGCGACTATTTATGAACTGTAACAGGTTCATGGATGGTCGCTTTTCTTATTTCCAAAGAAACGGAGGTATCGAAACTTGAAAGAATACGATGTGAAGATCACCGAAACCTTGGAGAAAACGGTTACGGTGCAAGCAGAATCTCACGATGCGGCAGAGGAACAGGTTAGAGCCGCTTATTACAATTCGGAGTACATTCTGGACTCCGAAAACTTTACCGGTGTTGCGTTCGGCACGACCGAGGAACGGGAGGTTCAGAAAGAACAGGCAGATACCATGAATGTGTTGCTGGTAAAGCCGTTCATGTATCCGCAGGCTGTGCAGATCGGCTGTGAGCTGGAGGATTTGCAGAAAGCCGTAGGTGGCGATATTGAGGCAACTTATCCGTTCAATGAGCCGGTTGCACTGGTGATGCACGACGAAGGTAAACTCGTAGGCAAAGAACTGAACCGTGCGCTGCGTGATGATGACGGCGATATTTATGACATTATCGCCGGTGATTTTCTGGTTGTGGGATTGGGCGAGGATGATTTTTGTTCTCTGTCCCCGGAACTGATGAAGCAGTTTGAGGAACACTTTCATCAGCCTGAGACTTTTGTACGCATGGGGCGCAGCATTATGGCGCTTCCCCTGCCGGATGACATGGTGAAGAAAGAAGATGCACCTGTCAAAGCTGATTCGGTTCCCCACAAAAGTAACCCTGACCGAGATGTTCTGTAAGGAGGTTCTTATGCAAAGAAATTCGACGATTGGAGAGCTGATGGAGCGAAAGCGGATTCAGGATGGTGCCAAGGAGTACCAGGGACATACCTATATGGACTTGGCACGATTTGATGACGCCACCAAGCACATGATTATTTTCGATGTGCTGACCGATGAATCGCCTGTCGGTTGGAAAGGCGAAAGAAATCGCCTGTATTTGAGCGATGTGGGTTATCAGAAGGCTCTGGATAACCAGAAAGCTGGCAATATCAAGATTATCAGCCATGCCGCAGTTGCCAAGGGCAATCTGTATTACGACCACAGAGATATGGCACGATAATCTGTTCACTCTACTGCTTGCAGGAGGTGATGAATCATGCAGGAAGAAGTTGAAAACAGAACAGTAAACCTGGCGATCAGCACAACCAAGCTGACGGGGCGCACTATCATTGCCGGTATCCGCAAGTATTTGCAGCACCGGGAAAAAGTGAAGATGAAAAAGGCACGAGACCCTGCCGTTCATGGAAAGCAATCCGTGAAACAGCTTTTGGGACAGAATCAGGGTGCTACGAATGTTGAGATCGACAAAGAGAGTATCCGTGATTTTGAAAAGCTCGCCAAGAAGTATGGCGTGGACTTTGCCGTAAGAAAAGATAAGTCCGTTGATCCTCCCCGGTTTCTTGTTTTTGTCCGTTCTAAAGATGCAGATGCTTTGGATGCAATCTGCAAGGAACATCAGGCAAGGGCATTAACCAAGAATGAAAAGCCGAGCGTTCTGGCGCAGCTGAAGAAGTTCAAGGAAATTGTCGCAGCGATTCCGAAGAAGGTTCGAGAGAAGAAACAGGAGCGTGATCTGTGATGGATAAGAGAAAAATGAAAAAGCTCCTGATTCTGAATTTACCGTATTTTCTGGTAGGGTTGTTCGCTACGAATTTAGGAGAAGCATGGAGATTGGCTGAGGGGGCAGATTCATCTGCGAAAATCCTCAGCTTTTTTCATGCCCTTCCGATAGCCCTGAACAATCCGTTTCCCAGCTTTCACCCGTTGGATTTGCTGATTGGTATTCTCTGCGGCGCAGGACTTCGGCTGGCTGTCTATCTAAAAGGCAAAAACGCAAAGAAGTACCGACACAATGTTGAGTACGGTTCTGCTCGTTGTGGTGCATAATCTTAACTGTAAGGAAAACTATGTGGACGCAGGAGGTATGCACATGAACGAATATAATAAAATTACAGCCCTTTACTCCCGCCTTTCCGTCGGGGACGAGGACAGAGATGGCGGCGAGAGCAACAGCATTGTAAACCAAAAGGCATTTCTGGAACGGTACGCCCAACAGCAGAGATTAACCAATATCCGGCACTACATTGACGATGACGAAAGCGGCAGGTTCTTTGACCGCTCTGCCTATTCCCGCATGATGGAGGATGTGGAAAACGATAGGCGTCTCCAATTCTATTTTATCAAAGATATTGAAGGCCGAACCGTCGGACAGGTGTATATCCATAAATATCAACTCCGGAGCCGGGTTCGACTGAAGCCAGTGGACAGTCTGGGTGACACTTTCGGTATTCCCGGCAATCTGTATATCCGGGGCAACCTCCATCAATATATCCACCAGGTTTTCGTAAGCTGCTGTTTCGTCTTCTACAATCAACACGTTCATACAAGTATCATTTTAAAGGGAGACAGACGCGGAAAGTTTCTTCTGTCAATTCTATCCGTATCTGCTTATTCATTAACAAAGTAAAACGGCTCTCCAGGTTCGCAAGTCCTGTTCCGTTGGTATCGGGAGCGGACAGCTTCGGATAGACCGGGTTCGATACGACCAGTTCGTCCTGTTCGTTCAGTACGATTGAGATTTCCATTTTATGTTCGCTGTCTATCCTGTTATGGACAACCACGTTATCCACCAAAGGTAGTAAAGACAGAACGGGCAGCATCAACAAATCTTTCCGTTCTTCTTCCACCCGGACTGAAAAGGTC